>LXNI01001803.1_pt1 | contig 16940 bp, 17 predicted proteins | sample 809091 | NCBI WGS metagenome assembly LXNI01 (sample SAMN04870527, study PRJNA318959) | sponge metagenome | biome: 01000161; feature: marine sponge reef; material: water | host: Sarcotragus foetidus | place: Greece: Milos, Mediterranean Sea | collected 2013-05-29 | depth 5-7 m | reverse complement strand
CCGCCCCGCCACCAGTCGAGCAGGTTGAGCCCCCCAGCCCACCACCTTCCCCGGGCGAGCCGGAGGACGTGGCCGCCATCGCGGCGGATGTCGAGCCGGCCGCACCGGCTCCCCCACGCCCACCCCGCCGCGTCCCGCCTCAGCGCCCGCCGTTCGACTGGGAGCGACTGGTGGGCCGCAACTGGTTCGCCATCATCGGGGCGGTGGCCCTCGCCATCGCCGCCGGGTTCTTCCTCAAGCTGGCCTTCGATAACCAGTGGATCGGGCCGGCGGAGCGCGTGTTGCTCGGGGTTGTCGCCGGCCTGGCCATGATTGGCGCGGGCGAGTACACGGCCCGCCGCGCCCCGCCCTGGTCTCGGGCTGTCGTTGGCGGCGGCATCTCGGTCCTCTATCTGTCCATCTACGCCTCCTTCGGCTTCTTCGACCTGATCCCGCTCGTGCCCGCGCTCGTATTCCTCGGGCTCGCGGTAGCCCTGGGCGGGGCGCTGTCCATCAGGCACAACTCGCGGGTCGTCGCCTTCCTCGCCCTGTTCGGCGCTTTCCTCACTCCCGCCCTCCTGGGGGACGATCTGGGTGACCGGCTGTATGTGGGGCTCGGCTACCTCCTGGTGGTCGACGCCGGGATCGTGGTGGTGGCCAGTGTCCGCGGGTGGCGCTGGTACACGCTCGCCGGCATGGTCGCGTCCTACGTTCTCTTTGCCGTCTGGCTCGACCGCATCCCGCCCGATGAAACCATCGGCGCCCAGCTTGGGCTATCGGGTGTGTTCCTGATCTTCCTGGGGGCCGCGACCCTCTACAACATCCTCTGGCGCCGTAAACCCAACCAGTTCGACATGACGCTCATCATGACGAACGCCTTTGCCTTCTACGGCCTCACTTTCGGCATCATGTGGGAAGAGTACGAGCCGTGGTTCGGCCTGCTCACCTTCCTGCTGGCGGCCTTCCACGCACTGGTCGCGCTCGGTGCGAGGCTCAGGCCGGGGGTCTCCCCGATCGTCCCGCTGCAGCTGGGCGCCACCGCCCTGATCTTCCTCACCGTGGCCGCGCCCCTGCAATTCACCGGCGAGTGGACGTCGGTGGCATGGGCCGCGGAAGGCGCCGTCGTGGTCGGGCTGGGCATCATCACGCGCAACTGGCTCAGCCGTATCTCCGGACTGCTGGTGCTTACCTGCGCGGTCGTGCGCATCCTCGCCCTCGACACCGGATCGGTGGATGTGGCCGGGTTCGTCCCGGTGCTGAACGGCAGGTTCCTGGCCTTTGCCTTCGGCATCGCCGGGCTGTACGCGGCCGCCTGGCTGTATGGCTTCCGGGGTGGTCCGGCGCCGCCGGCCTACAGGCCGCCCCCGACGACCGTGCTGGGGTTCGCCCCACTGTTTGGCGAGCTCGTCAAGCTGTTCGTGGCCTTCGAGAAGCGCGCCACCCGCGTGCTCGTGACTGCTGCGAACCTGATGACGCTGTGGATCTTCAGCGCCGAGGCCATCAGCTATTTCGACCGCCAGGCATTGGAGGCCGTCGGTAGTGACGCCGCCTCTCGCGCCAGCAATGCACTGCTGTCTACCCTGACCTCCACGTGGGCTGGCTACGGCGCCATTCTTGTCGCCGTGGCCCGCTGGCGAGGGGGCGCCTTCCTCGCCCTGAGCGGGCTGACAGTCCTTGCGGTGGCCACCCTCAAATTGCTCCTTGTCGACACCCTCACCATCGGCATCCCGGAGGGCTCGCACACGGTCGTTCTGAACTTCTACGTGCTCTCCTTCGTGTTCGTCATGGCCGGAATCGCGACCGCGGCCTATGAGGAGAGGCGTGCGGGGGTCTTCTCCAGGAGGCTGGGCTTTCCGGTCATGACTGGACTCGGGATCGCCGCTGCCGTAGCCGTAGGCTGGGTGCTCACCGCCGAAATCGTGCGCTTCTTCGGCAACCGCGAGCTGGTGGAGGGCGGCAACTACCAGATCCCCGCGCATCTCACGCTGACCTCCGCCTGGGCTGCGTACGGCGTCCTCCTGATGGCCCTGGCCCGATGGCGCCGTGCAGGAGGGTTTGCGGTGGGCGGCCTGGTGGTCGTCGCAGTGGCCGGTGGGAAGTTCCTGCTCTTCGACACGTTCTTTGTCGGGATCCCGGAGGGCTCGCACCTGCCCGTCCTGAACTACTACGTCCTCACGTTCGCTTTCGTCATGGCGGGACTCGCGACCGCGGCCTACGTCGGCAAGACTTCCGGACGGCGCTTCATGACCGGCCTCGGGCTTGCCGCCGCCCTGGCCGTTGGCTGGGTGCTCACCGCCGAGGTCGTGCGCTTCTTCGGCCACCGCGAGTTGATGGAGGGCGGCAGCTACCAGGCGCCCATGCATCTGACGCTGACATCCGCCTGGGCGCTCTACGGCGCGCTGCTGATGGCCGTGGCGTGGTGGCGAAGCACCCGGTCCATCGCTATCGGCGGTCTGGCTGTCGTCGCGGTCGCCGCCGGGAAGCTGCTCTTCTTTGACACCTTCTTCATCGGCACTCCCGAGGGGTCACACACCATCTTCCTGAACTCCTACTTCCTCACCTTCGTCTTCGTCATGGTTGGCACCGTGACCGTCGCCGGTCTGGAGAGGCTGTCGGGCGTCTACTCCCAGGTGCTCGGCCGGCCAGTCACGATGGGCCTGGTCGTCGCCGCCAATGCAGTCATCTTGTGGGTGTTCACGGCCGAGGTGGTGCGCTTCTTCAACCACCGCGAGCTCGTGCAGGGCGGCGACTTCGAGGCCGCCATGCACCTCACGCTGACGCTCATGTGGGCTGGCCACGCGGCATTCGTGATCTCCGCGGGTATCTTCCGGGGGTCACGTGCGCTCCGCGTCATGGGGATCATCATGCTCGCCGTCCCGGTGGCGAAGCTGTTCCTGTTCGACGTGTTCCTGCTTGAGCGCGGCTACCGCGTGGGCGCGTTCAGCATCCTGGGCGTGCTGCTGCTGGCCATGGGTCTTGCCTACCAGCGTTACAGCGCGACCGTGAAGGGACTCTTCCAAAGCGATCCGGCCGCGGTCGACGCCCCCGAGTCCGGGCTCGGCGAATAAGGTCACGGCAGCCTGTCCGCTGAAGCCCCGGGCCCTCAGCGCAGGTCCAGGTCGCGGCCCCGGAGCGCGGCCAGGAAGAAGCGGGCCTGCACCCACCATCCGTACGCCGCCATCAGCGTGATCGGGATCACGATCGCCAGCAGCCAGAGCCGGTCCCCCACCACCGCCCACACGATCACGCCGCTCGCAACCGCGAACAGGATGCCCGTCACCGCATGGATGGCGATTGCTGTCCACCGCGCATCGCGGTCGAGCCAGCTCCCCCTCACAGCGCCCCCAGCCGTCGCGCTGCCTCCGCCAGTGTTTCGTCCGACTTCGAGAACGTGAACCGCACGAAACGCGACCCCGCTTCCTGGTTGTTGTAGAAGCTCGAGCCCGGAACGGGCGCGACCCCCGCCCGCTCGATCAGGTTGAGCGCGAAGGCCGTGTCGTCGCCGTCGAAGCCGAGGTCGCCGAAGTCCGCCATCACGTAGTAGGCGCCCTCCGGCTTGTGGCAGATGAATCCCGCCTCCCGCAGCGCGATCAGCAGCCGGTCCCGCTTTCCCTGGTACATCGACCGCAGCTCCGGGTAGTAGGGCTCGCCCTGTTCCAGCGCGACCGCCCCGGCCTGCTGCAGCGGCGCCGGCGCCCCCACCGTCAGGAAGTCGTGCACCTTGCGCACCGCCTCGCTCAGGTGCGGCGGCGCGACCACGTACCCCAGCCGCCACCCCGTTACGCTGAACGTCTTCGAGAGCCCGCCGACCGTCACCGTGCGGTCGTACATCCCCGGCAGCGTCGACATGGGCAGGTGTTCGTGGTCGTCGAAGAGGATGTGCTCGTAGATCTCGTCCGTGAAGCAGAGGCAGTCGAACTCCTGGCAGAGGGCTGCGATCTGCCCCAGCTCCTCGCGGTCGAACACCTTGCCGCTGGGATTGTTCGGCGAGTTCACGATGATCGCCTTCGTGCGCGGCCCGAACGCTGCGCGCAACTCGTCCGGGTCGAAGACGAAGTCGAGCCCCCGGAGCGTCACGAACTTGAGCGTCGCCCCACTCATGGCGGCGTCGGGCACGTAATTCTCGTAGAACGGCTCGAAGACGATGACCTCGTCCCCCGGCTCCACGAAGGCGAGCATCGCCGCCATCATCGCCTCGGTCGCCCCGCAGGTGACTGTCACCTCGCGCTCGGGGTCGATGTCGAGCCCGTAGTGGCGCCGAACCTTGTCCGCGATGGCCGTCCGCAGGCGCGGGTCGCCCCAGGTGATGGCGTACTGGTTCACGTCCGCCTCGATCGCCTCGATCGCCGCGCGCTTCACGAAGTCCGGCGCCGGGAAGTCGGGGTAGCCCTGCGCCAGGTTGATGGCGCCGTGCAGGAACGAGAGCCGCGTCATCTCGCGGATGACCGACTCGGAGAACACCGCCGTCCGCGAGGCGACCAGGGGACGCTGGGGCATGCCCGCGATTCTACGGTCGCCCCGCGAATGCGCTCCTTGAGCGCCCGCTTAGCCGTCCATCTCCCGCAGGATCACGACCGGTATCTTCCGGTCGGTCCTCGCCTCGTGTCCCGCGTAGTGGCCGGAGCCCGCCTTGAAGAGGTCGTAGAGGCGCTGGCGGTCCTCCCCCGGCGCCGCCTCGGCCTGCATCGTGCGTCGCTTCCCGCGCGTCTCCACCACAACCTCGGGGTTGGCGACGCAGTTGTAGTACCAGGCGGGATTGCGCGGCCCGCCCCAGAGCGAAGCGGGGATGAGCAGTGCCCCGTCGTGCTCCACGTAGAGCAAGGGCGAGGTCTGCTGCCTCCCCGACCGCGCCCCCGTGGTCGTCAGCAGCAGGACCGGCAGTCCGAACTTCCCCATCACCCAGCCGCGCGTTAGCCGGAACACGAACGTGTGGAACGGCGCGAACAGCTTCAGGAAGAACATCTGGACCGCGAACATCAGCGATTCGGACCCCGGTTCATCGGGTAGGGCTGCCAGCGACGCAGGTCCGTGTGCGGCAGCACCTCGGGGTTCACGGCGCTCCGCGGCCAGCGGCCCTGCAGCGCCGTCGCGATCTCGCGACCCGTGCGCCGGCGTGTCTCCGGCATCATTCGCGCCGTCGCCGAGGCGATGTGCGGCGTCACGATCACGTTGTCCATGTGCAGCAGCGGATTCTCCGGGTTCGTCGGTTCCACCTCGAACACGTCCAGCCCCGCGCCCGCGATCTCGCCGTCCTCCAGCGCTGCGATGAGCGCTGTCTCGTCCACCGTCGGCCCCCGCCCGTTGTTCACGAAGATGGCCGAGGACTTCATCGCGGCGAAGTGCTCCCGCTTCATCAGGGGGCGCGTCTCCGCGTTCAGGGGCGCGTGCATGGAGACGTAGTCCGATCGCTCCAGCATCTCCATGAAGCCGACCGGCTCGACGCCCTCCGCCGTCATCGTCAGTTCGCTCACAAACGGGTCGTAGGCGATCACGTGCAGGCCGAACGGCTGGCAGCGCCGCGCGACCGCCCGCGCGATGTTCCCGAACGAGATCAGCCCCACCGTCTGGCCCCAGAACCGGGGCACGTCGCTGAACACGGGCCGCGCCTCCCGCCACTTCCCCTCGCGCATCAGGCGGTCCATCAGCTTCAGCCGGCGTGCCGCCGCGAACATCAGCGAGATGGTGTGGTCCGCCACCTCCTCGACGAAGATGTCGGGCACGTTCGTGACGACGATGCCCTTTTTCGTGGCCGCCTCCACGTCGACCGTGTCCGCGCCGACGCTGCTGAGACCGATGACGACGCAGCGGTCGAGCCCCTCGATGATCTCGGCCGTGATGCGCCGCCCCGGCGCGATCACAGCGTCCGCGTTGCGCGCTGCCTCGGCGAACTCGGTGTCCGTTTTCGCCGGAATCTCCAGGATCGTCGCCCCGATCGGGTCGAGCGCCTCGCGCTCGTAGCGAAAGTCGCCCATTCCCGACCCGCCGCGCGCCTGCGCTGCGACCACGTAACCGCCTGACTCATCAGCCATCGTCCATCTCCCTGTCTTGCTGGGTGCGCGCGATTCTCACGCCCTGGCGGGAGCGTGTCTACGGCCTTGGGATGGTTGGAGTGGCTAGGCGGGAACCGGCACGCCCACGCGAACCGCCGGGACCGCCGCGCCCCGGAAGAAGCCGACCACCGCGCCGCCCTGCAGCAGGCTCGACACGTAGACCGCGCCCTCCGGCACCCGGTCCGTGACCGTCGCAGGCGCCCGCAGGGTGACCTCGCCGTCCGTCAGTTCGACTTCATCCTCGTCGCTGATGCCGAGCCGCTCGGCGTCCTCTTCGCTCACCTGGACGTGGTCGTAGCGATGCAGCTGCTCCGCCTCCGGGTGGCGCAGCGCGGCTGCGTCGGTCGCCGTGTACTGGTCGCGACCGGTGATGATGCGCAGCCCCTCGCCGCTCGCTGCGGCGTCTGCCACCGGCGCCATCGAGCCCTGCCCCGATGCCGCCACCTCCAGCCGCACGCCCTCGCCGATGATGAGGTCGGCGGCGGGCTGGTAGACGGGAGTCTCGTTGGCGATGGCCGCGAGCGCCGTCTCCGGGTCGGCGGGAACGTCGACATCGAGCGCGCCTGCGAGGGCGGAGAGCGCGGCGAAGCACGTCACGGCGTCGCCCTCGGGGGCGATGGCTGGCTCCAGCCGCTGCACACGGAAGTCGCCCTGCGTGTACGTGCCCCGCGACGCGTATGAGCGTCCTTCGGCGAGCACGGCCGTCGCGCGCTTCGCCGTCTCGTGCGCCACGTTGTCGATGACGACGAGCGCATCGAGCTCGTCGAGCGCGGCCGTCGCGCCCGGCAGGCGCATCGTGGGGTCGTCGCGTACGACGAGCAGGCCGGTCAGGCCTTCGAGGGGGTTGTCGCTTCCCTCGGAGGCCACGCCCACGTCGAGCAGGCCGTGCGTGTTCACTTCCGGCGGCGCTACGACCAGGTGGTCGGAGGCTGCTTCGCCGTGGAGCGCGATCGCGAGGTTCGCCGCCCCGCCCGCCATCGCCCCCGCAATCGCGGGCGACACCGGGTTGGGCGCACAGACCACGATCGCGCCCTCGCTCGATCGCAGCGCCTCCGCAGCGGCGGCGATGGCGCCGCTCGTGGCTTCGCCCGCCACGGCGCTGGCGAGAGCCGCGGCCGCCTGGCCTTCCTCGCCTGCGGCAGGTCGGATCCAGTGCGTCGCGAAATCGACAAGCTCGCTGCGCAGCGCCCCGATCACGACCAGCGTCGCCTTCTCGTGCGCGACCGCATCCTTGATGCGCACGCTGAGGACGTTGTGGCTCTCCTCGAGGTCGTCTGCGACGACGACGATCGCCTTCGCCTCCGGGATGCGGGTCATGTCGGTGGCCATGCGCCACGTGCCCAGGCGCGCCTCCAGCGCTTCCTTCGCTGCCCGCATGACGGGCCCGAGCGGACTGTCGGCCGTTGTGCCGAACCCACCCGCTATCAGTTGAGCCAGGTGCGCTTCCTCGTTCGTGACGGTGCCGCCCGCGAGCACGCCCACGCGCCCCTTGCCGGCCGCCTCACGCAGGGCGCTCGCTGCCTCGGCCGCCGCGTCCTCAAGCGAGGCCGGCGCCTGGATGACCCCGCGCTTCACGAGGTGGCGCGAGAGCCGCTCGCGCGGCTTCAGGGAGTCGTAGTGGTAGCGCCCGCGCACGCAGATCTGGTCGCCCGCGAACTCGTTCCCCGGGCCGGGACGCACGATCACCCCGCGCCCTTCCCGCGATCCCATGCTGATGCTGCAGCCGACCGCGCACGAGTCGCAGGTCGTCGTCGTCCATGTGTCCGGCTTCGCCACCCACTTGTTCGGGTGCTCCATCAGCGCCGCCGTCGGACAGACATCGATGCAGGCGCCGCTGAAGTCGCAGTTGCTGTCGTGGATGGCGCCGCCCGCGCCGAACGTGATCTGCAGGTCGAAGCCGCGCCCGCCAAGGGTGATCGCGCTTGTGTGCCGCTTGTCCTCGCAGACCCGCTGGCAGCGCGTGCAGATGATGCACATCTGCGGGTCGAACTCCATGTACGGGTTCGCCCGGTCGGCGGGCGGCTGGGGCGCCTGGTAGAAGGTGCGCTCCTCGCCCACCCACGGCTCGTAGCCCGACATCCCGACCATCTCGCAGGTCGCCTGCAGCTCGCAGCGGTAGTTCTTCGAGCAGGTCAGGCAGCGATGCGTGACCACGTCGTCGCGAAGGCAGATGTCGCCCGGATGGCAGTGCTCCCGCCGGTGACATGTCAGGCAGCGCTCGCTGTGGTTCGAAATGAGCACCGAAAGGACGGCGCGGCGCGCCTCCTGCACCTCGTCGGTGTCCGTGCGCACGGTCATCCCGTCCTGCACGATGCTCGTGCAGGCCAGTTGCAGCCCCGGGGGGCCTTCGACATCGACCAGGCAGGTGCGGCAGCCCGCGTACGGCTTCAGGCCGTCCACGTAGCAGAGGTTCGACATGTAGATGCCGTTGTTCTTCAGGACCTCGACGAGGGGCGCCCCCTCGGGGGCCTCGATCGTGCCGCCGTTCGCCGTGATTGTCGCCATCGTCTAGAGCCGGTGGAAGTCGCCGTCGGGGTCGGGCGCCTTCATCCCGTTCGGGTAGGTGTTGTCGTTCCGCTCCAGGAACGACTGCGCCATCTGGCTGAGCGTGTGCTTGTCGCGGTACATCTCGTCGAAGTTGGTGACCGCGTCATCGAGCGGGCCGCCCGGCTGGATCGCCTCGTAGGGGCAGGCCTCGGTGCAGAGTCCGCAGTACATGCAGATGCGGAAGTCGATCTCGTAGCGGTCGATGTTGCGGCGGCCCTCGGCGTCCTGGCTCGTGGCCACCAGGATGCAGCCGTCGGGGCAGGCCTGGGCGCAGGTACTACAGCCCGTGCAGCGCTCCTCGAACCAGAGCAGGTTGGTGCGGGCGTAGACCGGGACCGGTCGCGAGACCTCCGGGTACTCGATCGTATCCACGGGCTTGAAGAGCTGGCGAATGGTCAGACCCATCCCGCGCGCGATGCCCGTGCCGTAGGCCATCCGATCCTCCTGGAGAAGCGGGCCGATCGTAGCCCGCCCGCCTCGTGATGACAATCACGAAGCCCCCGCGAACGCGTAGACTCCGCCCGTCAAACCACCCCACGGAGGCGAGTCATGCTCTTCGAGCTGCGTCAGTACCGCATCAAGCCCGGCCAGCAGGCGGCCTGGGTCGAGTTCATGGAGAACACCATCATCCCCTTCCAGCAGTCGAAGGGCATGGTCATCCTCGGCAGCTTCACCGACGAGGAAGACGAGACCGTCTACATCTGGGTGCGCCGCTTCCGCGACGAAGCCGAGCGCGAGGCCCAGTACGAGGCCGTCTACCAGAGCGACGAGTGGAAGAACGAGATCGGCCCCCAGATCCCCGAGATGATGGAGCGCGAGGGCATCGTCGTCCGCCGCCTCAACCCGACCCCCCACTCCGCCATCCAGTAGAGGGCGGCCGCGGAGTCCTTTGCTGCTCACTCTTCATCCACTAGCGGCAACCTTGCAGTCGGGATTACCTCAGCTGTGACATAAGGTTTCCTGCGACACACATCTGCGCTACGCTATGGCTGAGGGTTGAGACCATGGACGTGAAGGAAGCTGTGCAGGTTGCCAGGGAGTACGTCGCCGACCTGTTCGACAGCGAGAAGATCTCGAATGTGGGCCTTGAGGAGGTAGTGTTCGACGACACCGAGGGGCTCTGGGAAATCACGATTGGGTTCAGTCGCCCGTGGGAGAGGCAAGGGGCCCTTGGGGTGGATCTGGGCCTGAAGGCTCAGAGGGCCTACAAGGTCGTTTGCATTTCGAACAACAGCGGCACTGTGAAATCGGTCAAGGACAGGGTTCTGCCTGCTCCCCAACGCTGATGCCCCCGCGCGGATACTTCGTCGACTCGAACCTGCTTGTGCTGTTCGTGGCAGGCTCCCTACGTCTCGACATCATCGCCAAGCATGCCCGCCTGGAGACTACACTGCGGAGGACTATGGCTTGCTACTGGATCTCTTCGCGCCAGTAGACAACCTGCTCCTCACGCCCAACACGCTTACCGAGGCTTCCAACCTGTTTCGCCAGCACGGGGATCCAGAGCGGTCAATGCTCCTTGAGCGGCTGGGGGTTCTGATCCGCCGAAGCGAGGAGGTTGTCGTGGCGAGCAAGGATGCTGCTGATGGTGATGCATTCCTTCGGCACGGCCTTACTGATGCCGTCCTGTTGGGTGCAATCTCCGAAGAAACACCCCTGCTCACCGTCGACGGAAACCTCTACCAGGAGGCACTCGCCACTGGGCGCCTGATCGCAGTGAATTTCGAGGACGTACGGGCTTTGTAGCCCTACACCTTCCGCAGCTTCGTGAAGCTCTTCAGCTCCCGCGGCGGGTCCAGCGTGCGACCCACGATGCTGAACGACACCTCGCCCACGTAGATGTCGCCGTGCGAGTCCACAGCCACCCCGTGGGGCGCGATGAACTGACCGGGCCCCTCGCCCTCGTCCTCGTCCCCGAAGCGCGCCAGCAGGTCGCCGCCGCGACTGAGGATGCTCACGCGGTGTCCGAGGCCGGGGCACCCCCCCATGCCGTCCATCCCGTTCAGCTCGCCGATGTACACGTTCCCGTCCGGGCCGATCACCATCCCGTCGGGACGGTGGATGTTGTTCCACATCTCGATGAAGTTCCCCTCCGTGTCGAACACCTGCACGCGATGGGCCTCGCGGTCGGCCACGTAGACGCGCTCCTCCTCGTCAATCGCCACGTTATGCGGCCGGATGAACTGACCCGCGTCGATGCCGGGCCCGCCCCACGAGAGCACGTGCTCCCCCTCCGCTGTGTAGCGATGCACGTTCGAGTTCCCGTACCCGTCCGTGATGTAGAGGTCGCCGCTCACCGGCGAGACGGCCGCGTGCGTTGGGCGGTTGAAGGGGGCGCCGCTCCAGATCGGCGAAGGGTCGCCGCCCAGCGTCATGAGCAGTTCGCCTTCCTGCGACCACTTCGTGATCGAATGCGTCCCGTCGTCGACGCACCAGACCGCCTCGTCCGCGCCGATGAACATGCCATGCGTGCGCGCGTCGAACACCCCCCGTCCAAAGCTCCGCAGGAAGCTCCCCTGCTGGTCGAACACCATCACCGGGTAGTCGGTGTTCCTCGTGAGCAGGAACACTTCATCGCGCGAATTGACCGCCACGCCGGGCGTTTCCCGCAGCGTGACCCCCTCCGGAAGCTGCTCCCACCCCTCCGCTACCTCGTACGTGAAATCGCCGTCTCCCAGGATCACTGCCATCGTTCGACTCCCTCAGGCGTGACCGCCGCCGATTGACCCCACCCGCGGACCGATCACAGACTGCGAGCGATGGTAACGGCTCGGCAGCCCGCTGGGGACGCCGCCCCTGCCGAGGCGGCGGCCCGCGAGCGCCTCCCCGTCTCCGGGGCGTCCCTGCGACGCCTGCTCCGCTGGCCCCGGAGCGGCGCCCTCCTCCTTGTCGCCGCCTACGCCCTGCTCCTCGCCCTTGGCACGCTTGTCCTGCTCGCCCCCGCCGCCTCCACCGACGGCGCCACCGCCGCCGATGCGTTCTTCACGACCGTCTCCGCCGTCACCCTCACCGGCCTCACGACCGTGCCCGTGCAGGAGCACTGGACCCTCCTCGGCGAAGGCGCCCTTGCCGCCCTCACGGTCCTCGGGGGACTCCTCTACCTCGTCGGCGCGACCGTTGTCCTCTGGCTCCTCGGACGCCGTCTGGGCATGCGCGACTCTGGCATGCGACGCCTCTTCCGGGGCGTGCCCGGCATCGGCGAGGTGCTGGGGGTCGTGCGGACCGTCCTCATCGCCGCCTTCGCGGTCCAGGCGGTCGGCGCCGTGGCCCTCTTCCTCGTGATGCTCGCGGCTGACGTTCCCCCCGACCGCGCCCTCTGGTGGGGGCCGTTCCACGCCGTCAGCGCCTTCAACAACACTGGCTTCGCCCTCCCCGATGCCGGCTACGCCGCCTTCGCCGACGACATCCCCGTCCTCGCCGTCACGGGCGCACTCGCGATGCTGGGCGCCATCGGACCCCTGCCCCTCGCCCTCTACGCCTCGCGACGCTCCTTCCGCCGCCTCCCCCTCGATGCGCGCCTCATCTTGCTGGCGATGGCGGCCGTGCTTGTCGGTGGGGCGGTGGTCCTCCTACTCGGCGAGTGGGCGAATCCCGCCACCCTCGGGGCCGAGCCCGGGTGGCGACGCCCCTTCATCGCCCTCTTCGAGTCCTCCGCCCGCACCACAGGATTCACCACCCTCGACCCCGCCGCCTTCCGCGAGGAGAGCAAGGTCTTCGGCACCGGCCTCATGCTCATCGGCGGCGCCGCCGGGTCCGTCGCGGGCGGCCTCAAGGTAGGGACCATTGCCGTCCTCGCCATCGGTCTCTTCGGAGCGCTCTCCGGCCGCGAACGGCTCTCGCTATTCGGCCGGGAACTCCCGCCCCAGGCCTTCCGCCACGCCCTTGCCATCACCTTCCTGTTCGGGGGCGCGGTCACGTTCCTCGGCGCCGGTGTGGTCGCCGCTTCCCACGCTGCCCCTCTCGACGCCCTCTTCGAAGGCGTCTCCGCCATCAGTCTCTCCGGCTGGTCCGTCGGTCAGGCGCCGGAAGCCGAAGCCTGGGAGCGTGGACTCCTCATCACCGCCATGCTCGTGGGCCGCTTCGGTCCCATCCTGCTGGTCCTCCAGATGGCCCGCATCCGCCGCCAGCCCGCCACCCGCCACCTCGAGGACAGCATCCGCTTCGGCTAACGGGCGACGGCGTACCATCCGGATGCTGAAGAAGGAACGCCGAAGCGAGGGGTTCGTCACCGACGCCCCCGCCGGCCCCCGGGAGGCTCTTTGCCATGGCTCGCTGGCTCATGCTCGCGCTCGTGGGAGCGCTCACGCTCTCCGTCGTACTCTCCGTCGCCGCGCAGGATAGCTCGACAGCGAATGTGCAGCTCCGGGTCTGGCAGAGCACCGCAGACCCGCTGAACGTCTACGTAAGCGCACGCCACGAAGCCGGGCGTTGGGATGCCATCGGGACGTTCCAGTTGCCGCTTGATGATGAGAACGACCCGGGAACGTATCGGTACGGAGACGTCACCCTGCCGATCACTCTGCCGGAGTCGTCCGTTGTCGGTGACGGTCCAACGCTCACCGCCGTCGCGCGAGGTCCAGCGTTGACCCTTCAATCCTGCCGCTCGTTTGCGAGCGCCGAGCAGGACGTCTCCATGGATGCCCCCTGTCTCCTGGTCGTCTCAGATGGATCCCACGACACGCTCACACTGGAGTGGGTTGGTGGTTCGCCCACCTCAGCAGGCTGGCAGTACCGGCAGCGCCGATGGGAGAATTTCGAACCTTTGCCCTGGGGAGCCTGGACGGGCATTCCCCAGGGCTGCGCGACTACCCGCGCCTGCCGTCTGGCGGGACTGCCTGAAGGCGCCGCCCTCGACTTCCAGGTGCGGGCAGTGGGTGGCCCCCCGTCGCCCGTCGCACAGGGGGACATCCCCTTGCAGGGCAACCTTCCCTGGGTGTCCTCCTCCCAGGTTGCCGAAGGGGATGGGACCACCGCGTGGATCGTCTCGGAGTTCACCATCACCATTCCAGCCGGCGTGCGGCTGGGGGACGGGGGCTACTTCACCAACGGGTGCGAGGCGGACGTGGAGGAATGCATCAGTACGGGCGTGCAGATCAACCACCTTCCCACCGGCTCCAGCCTGTCGTTCTCCCGAGATGGAGCGAGGGCAAGCCGCTACATCCACCCGGATACCGGTGACCAGGCCGACGCCATCAACGCCATCTTCGACGAGATCGTTGCGTCCGTCCGGGGCCTTGCGCTTGAGTAGGGCGCCTTATTCCCAGTCGTAACCCGCTGCCCGCAGGTCCGCGTGCAGCGCCGCGTAGTCGCCCTGGAAGTGGTGCGCTTGCATCCCCACCGACCGCGCCGCCTCGACGTTCTCCGCGAGGTCGTCGATGAAGAAGCAGGCCGGTTCCGGCAGCCCGATGCGCTCCGCGGCGAGGTGGTAGATGGCCGGGTCCGGCTTCGCCAGACCCACCAGCCCCGAAATGACGCGGTCATCCCAGTCGATATCGACGCCGAAATCGTCGGCGATGCGTGTCTCGAGGTCCGGAGCGGCGTTGCTCAGCAGCCCGATGCGGATTCCCGCCGCCCGCAGCGCGTTCGCCAGCGCGATGTTCGAGTCGTGCAGCCTGATCGGACGCGCGTACCACTCCTCGAAGAGGCCCTCGGCGCGGTCGCCGCAATGCTCCGCTAGCGAGGCGATGGCCGCCGCCCGCCAGATCGAGCGGTCGCTGATGCGGCCCGTCTGCAGCGCGCGCCACTCGTCCGTGCCGTAGAGGGCGCGTCGCAGGGCCCGCGCGGGCAGGCCGTTGCGCTCGCAGAACTCGTCGTACTGGTCCCAGTCCTGGCGTAGCAGCACCCCGCCGAAGTCGAACAGGACCGCCCGGTCGCCGGTCATGGCGCCCTCGCCTAGCTCTCGCGCTGCTGCTGGTAGAAGTTCCTGCCCTCGATTGCCGGGCGGAAGATCTGGGGCATGCGCTGGAACATGTCGTCCACCGTCCAGGGCTCCTTGCCCTGGATCTGGCGGATCGCCTCGGGCGTATTGAAGAGCGATACCTGGAAGCCGGATGCGCCGATGACCTGCCCGTTGATCCAGCCCGACTCCTTGCTCGACAGGTACACCACCGGCGGCGCCACGTTGTCCGGCGACATCTCCCGTGCGCGATCCTCGGCGGCGCGCTGCTGGGCTGCGTCCAGCTGGCGCCGGCGCTCGGGCGGAATCGTGTCGCCCATGCGCGTGGCCGCGCCCGGGCTGATCGCGTTCGAGGTCACGCCGTAGCGCGCCAGCGCGTTCGCGCATGAGTACGTCAGCCCCACGATGCCGAGCTTGGCGGCCGCGTAATTCGGCTGCCCCGGCGACCCCGAGAGCCCCGAGACCGAGGTGAAGTTGATCAGCCGGTAGTCGCCCCGGCGCTCCGACCGCCAGTAGATGGAGGCGTACTTGGAGGTGTTGAACGTGCCCTTCAGGTGCACCGCGATGACCGCGTCCCACTCGGCCTCGGTCATGTTGAAGATCATGCGGTCGCGCAGGATGCCGGCGACGTTGCAGAGGATGTCGAGCTGCCCGTACTCGTTCAGCGCCGTGCGGATGATCTGCTCCGACGCGTCATAGTCCGAGACATCGTCGAAGTTGGCGACGGCGCGCCCGCCTGCCGCCTCGATCTCGCGCACCACCTCGCGCGCCGGCGCGTCGTCCGCGCCCTCGCCGTCGACGCTCCCGCCGAGGTCGTTCACGACCACCGCCGCGCCCTCGGACGCCATCAGCTTCGCGATCGAGGCGCCGATGCCCCGCCCCGCGCCTGTCACAATCGCGACGCGATCCTTCAGTCGATCCGCCATTCCGGTTCTCCTCTGCCCTGCTGGTTCTGGTCTCGGGCGCTCACGGCCCGTGTGCTCACAAAGCCGCCTCATTCTGCCACCCGCCCCCGAAGGCGCGAGCCTCCCGCCCGCCGCTCCGCCCCCGCGTGGCAGAATGGCCCTCCCCATGAGTGACATGGACGCCCCCGACGACAAGTTCCGCCCCTACGACCGCGACAGCGTTGACCACGTCCTTACGACGACGCGCTCCGTGCGACGCCGCCTCGACTTTGACCGCCCCGTCGAGCCCGAGGTCATCGAGGAGTGCATCAGCATCGCCATCCAGGTCGCGCCCGGTGGCGGCGAGGCTCGCCCCTGGCACTTCATGGTCGTAACGGATGAGGCGAAGAAGGACGCCATCGGTGGGCTCTACCGGGAGGGCTTCTACAAGTTCGCCGGCGCCCGGCCCATGCGCCCGGTCATCGCCTACCTTGCCGACAACCTCCACCGCTGCCCCGCCCTCATCATCCCCTGCGTCGAGGGGCGGGCGGAGAACGACGGTCAGGGCGCGCAGGCCAGCCTCTACGGCCAGATCATGCCCGCCGCCTGGTCGCTCATGATGGCGCTCCGTACGCGCGGCCTGGGCACCGCCTGGACCGGCATCCACCTCCAGTACGCCACCGAGGTCGCCGAGCTCCTCGCCATCCCCGGCAACATCAGCCAGGCGACTCTCTTCCCCGTCGCCTACTTCACCGGCGACGACAACTTCAAGCGCGTCGAGCGCCCGCCCGTCTCCGAGGTCATCCACTGGGATGCCTGGGGCTCCCGCGACAAGCCGATCGCCTGAGGCGGCCTACCCGCCCGTCACCCCGCCCACGAAGCGCGCGGCTTCCGCTACCGCCTCCGCCAGGTTCTCCCCCTCCGTCCGCCCCGACGCCTTGCGCGGCTTGAGCCCATGGTCGCCATCCGCGAGCCAGTGAACCCGCACCTTTTCGGAGAGCGCGTACCCCGCCACCTCCTCCCGCCGCCCGAACGTGTCCCGCTCCCCCTGCAGGATGAGTACCGGCGTCGCGATCGCCTCAAGGTGGGCCGTGCGCAGGCGCTCGGGCTTGCCCGGCGGGTGGAACGGATAGCCGAAGCAGACCACCCCCGCCACGCCCGCCTCCTCCGCCACCATGGTCGCGATGCGCCCGCCCATCGACTTCCCCCCGATGACCAGCCCCTCGGCCCCCAGGTCGTCGATGACCTCCCGCCAGGTCGCTTCCAGCCGGCGTGCCGAGTTCGGACCGGGACGCTTGCCGCTGATGCGCCGCTCCGCCATGTAGGGGAACTCGAAGCGGACCGTGCGGACGCCCTCTTCCGCGAGCAGGGCGCACACCTGGTTCATCCAGGAGTGGTCCATGGGCGCCCCCGCCCCGTGCGCCAGCACGAGCGTGCGCGCGTGCTCCGCCCCGTCGATCAGATAGCGGCCGCTCGCCTCGGGAGCCATCGGTCCGGGGGTCCCTACTCGACGACCCGCCACTGCACGAGCGTGTACGCCTCGTCGCCCTCGCCCTTGTCCTCGAACGCCACCTCGACCTCCGC
>LXNI01001802.1_pt1 | contig 16952 bp, 13 predicted proteins | sample 809091 | NCBI WGS metagenome assembly LXNI01 (sample SAMN04870527, study PRJNA318959) | sponge metagenome | biome: 01000161; feature: marine sponge reef; material: water | host: Sarcotragus foetidus | place: Greece: Milos, Mediterranean Sea | collected 2013-05-29 | depth 5-7 m | reverse complement strand
GACGATCCCCGTGCAGGTGACCCAGCATCAGGTAAGCGATGAGCTCCGCACCAATGAGTGACTCTCAGCGACAGCATGAGGAAGCAAAGCGCGGGTTTCTGGTCATTCTGCGTGGAGGCAATGCAGCTGAGATGCAAGCGCTGCTGGCCTCGGATTCGTGGTTGCGGGAGCACATTGACGAGCCCTGGGGATATTTCGACGCGCCGGCGCTTGTGGAGGCCAGTTCGCGCGGGGATGCGGAAGTGATGCGGGTGCTGGTGGAGGCCGGCGCGGACGTCAATGCTCGCTCGGGTTGGGAGCCGGGTGGTTCCGGCGTGCTGGACGGCGAGCGCATTGAGCTGTGGGTGAAAGATCGGCGGGCGGACGGTTCGCCGGTGATGACGGATCTGTTCGAGGACTTCCGGCGACGCGGGCTGAAGGTTGACGCGCACGCCGCCGCCAACCTGGGCGACGCCACTGAACTGCGACGGCTGATCGTCGAGCGACCCGACTGCGTGAACGAGCGAGGACGCGACGGAGCTTCGCCGCTGCACATGGCGCGAACGACGGCGATCGTGGACCTGCTGATCGATCACGGCGCGGACGCTGACATGCGGGACATCGACCACGGCGCGACACCAGCCCAGTGGGCCATTGATGAAGCGGCTGTATGTCGACAACTCATCGAACGAGGGGCCACGCCGGACATTTACCTGGCGTGTGCGCTAGGCGACATCGACCTCACGGATCGTGTACTCGCGGCGCACCCGGATGCCCTGAAATCCCGCAGCAACCACGGCCCTCACATGGCCAGCCGTCCGCCGGGCGGCCACATGTACATATATCGGATGGGAGTGGGGATGCGACCGCTTCCTTATGCCAGCACGAAGGGCCATGAGGGCTTTGTCGAGCAACTGCTTGAGCGAGCCAGTCCCGCGGAGCAAGTGATCCACGCGGCCTGGACCGGTGATCGTTCGCGGTCACTGGCGCTCGCGGGCACGCATCCTGGACTCGTCGCGTCGCTTGCCGCCGATGAGTCGCGAGCCATCAGCGACGCCGCCTGGAACAACTACCGCGACGGTGTGGCCCTCATGCTCGAGATTGGCTTTCCTGTCGATGCGCGAGGCGACGACAACGGCACGCCGCTGGACCGTGCGGCAGTGCGGGGCTACGCCGACATTGTGGAAGTGCTCCTTGGGCACGACGCGTCGCTGGGCGTCACGAACGACTTCGGCGGTACGCCGCTCGGCGGCGCGATCTGGGGCGCCGGCAACTTTCGCGATCCTAAGGGCGACTACGTGAAGACCGTCGACCTGTTGGCAGCTGTAGAGCCCAATCTCAATCGGCTCGGGGACGATGGACAGACTCACCTGGACCGGGCCTTGGCCGGTGGGCGCGAGGACGTAGCCGATGCGCTCCGACGTTACGGTGCACGAGGCGCGGCCGAACTCGAGGAAGGCTAGGCTCTTGAACAATCGCGAAGCGGCCGGTTCGTTCCGGGTCTCGGACGAGCGCGGCAGCGTGTCCTCCATCCTGCTCCGTCCACCCGGGGCACGCGCGCTCCTGGTGCTTGGTCACGGTGCTGGAACCAACGCCCGCCACCCTTTCATGGAACAGCTGGCTCAAGCGCTGGCAGACACCGACATCGCGACGTTTCGATTCAACTACCCCTATTCGGAGTCGGGCCGCGGCGGCATGGATGGTGAACGGGTTCGGCTGGCAACCGTGCAGGCGGCAATCGCCACCGCCGAAGAGTCCGTGCCCGATCTGCCCTTTTTTGCGGGCGGGCACTCGATGAGCGGCCGGATGGCCACGCTGGCCGTGTCGAAGGGAATGGTCGACGGCTTGGCGGGAATCACTGCGTTCGCGTTTCCTCTTCACCAGCCGGGCCAGCCAGACATGGCTCGGGCCCAGCACCTGGCAAGCGTGGACGTGCCGCTGCTGTTTCTGTCAGGCGACCGCGACCGCATGGCTCGGCTGGACCTGCTTCGGGGAGTTGCCGGTGACTCGTCCGCCAACGCACGCCTGCATGTCCTGGAGGGTGCGGACCACAGCTTCAAGGTCTTGAAGCGCTCCGGGCGTACCGTGGACGAAGTGTTGGCCGAAGCCGCGCGTGTCGCGGCGGATTGGATGGCCGAGCAGGCCGGGCGTTAGCCGCGCTTCGCGGGACGTCGTTTCGAACGCAGCACTCGTCTCCGGAACGAGCGGCAGTTGCCGATGACATAAGGTCAGTGTGGCTACCGTCGCCGATGCGCGATGGCGGGCGCCGCAACGGAAGGACCATGAGCGATGGCCACCGATCAACCGAACGTTGTGCTTTTCATTAGCGATCAGCAACACGCAGACACCATCGCTGCGAGCGGAGTGGATGGAATCCGTACGCCGCACCTGGACTGGATCGCTGACGACGGGGCGATGTTCGACCGCGCCTACTGTCCGTATCCAATCTGCTCACCGTCACGCATGGCCACGCTCTCGGGCCTGTATCCGCACACCAACGGGATGGTGGCCAATCACCAGATGCGGCCGGGCTGCGATCTGATGCGTTACCCGGAGGACGTGCGGAATCTGGGCGACTATCTCGGCGACCTCGGCTACCTTCGCGGATATGCCGGCAAGTGGCACCTGGGAAGCGGCGCCGCCCGCCCCGGCTTTCCGCACTTCACTTCCCGTTCAGGCGATAACGATGTGGACCGTAGGGCCCAAAACGAGGTCCTGCGCCTAACTCAGCAGCTCGGCGTTGAGATCGGCGGCAAGGAACATGGGGTCGAACCGGATCCCGCCATCTACAACCGGAAGACTAACGTCGGACCATCGCTCCTGCCGCTGGCCCAGCATCCGTCCGTCTTCCACATGGACCACGCCACCGACTGGGTGCGCAGCCGCAAGGGCGACGATCAGCCGTTCTGCCTGGTCTATTCCTGTCACGAACCGCACCCGCCCTACACCTCGCCAGAGCCGTTCCATTCCATGTACCACCCGGACGACATGGACCTGCCGGCCAACCGGCACGACCCGGCGGGTCCGGCGCTGGTCGCCCACCGCGACGCCGAGCAGCTTCGGGTCATATCGGACTGGACCGATGATGAGGTCCGGTCGATGCGGGCGGCCTATCGGGGCGCCGTGTCCTACGTGGACCACCTGGTCGGCCGACTCGTCACGGCGCTGCTGGATGCCGACAAGTGGGACAACACGCTGTTTGTATTCTTCTCGGACCACGGCGAGATGCTTGGACACCATGGGCTGGCCGCCAAGGGCGCCGTGATGTACGAAGACTTGGTTCGGATTCCGTTGATCATCCGTCCGCCCGGCGGCCTGGGCCGTGCGCACCGCTCAGATCGCGTGGTATCGCTGGTGGACTTGGTTCCCACAATCGTCGCTATGTGCGGGGATCAGCCGGCCGACGTGCTCCAGGGTGTCGACTTGAGCGATCTGATTCTCGGAGGCGACCGTCAGGTCAACCAGGGCGTCGTAGCCGAGTTTCACTCGGTGAACTGGACCGATCCCCTTCACCTGCTGCGCATGTGGGTGGACGAGCGCTGGAAGTACGTGGAATCGCAGGACGATAGCGACGAGCTATATGACTTGCGCGACGACCCGCTTGAACTGCAGAACCAGATCAGGAATCCGGACCACGCTGATCAGCTTGACCGTTGTCGACGGGCATTGCGCCGCTGGTGCACCGAGACTGGCGACTCGTGGCCCGAGGTCGTACAGCCTCCGCCGCGCCCTGCCACGCTGGCTCGGCCGATTGTCTAGGCCGAGGGTCAACTCTGGCGCGCCTCTGGTTCAACGCTAATCGAGTGAGTGCGATAGAGTTAGCGTTGCGACGAATCTTTGAGTGTCACGAGACGCTCACGCCGGATCCAGGGAGGGACCGATGCGTCGACTGATTTCACGTAGGCACATGCTTCGAGGCGCCGCCGCGGGCGCAACCGGGCTAGCCGGTGTCGCTGCGCTGGCAGCCTGTGGTGAGACACAGGTCGTCACGAAGGAAGTCCCGGTCGAAACGACCGTGATCAAGGAAGTCCCGGTCGAGAAGATCGTCCGCGAGACCGAGGTCAGGGAAGTCCCGGTCGAGAAGATCGTGACCCAACAGGTCGATCGGATCGTCACGCAGACGGTTGAGGTTGAGAAGGTCGTCGAGAGGGTCGTGACGGAGACGGTCGAGGTCGAGAAGGTCGTCGAAAAGGTCGTGGAAGTGATGGTGGAGGCTCCGCCTGAAACACGCACCGTCAAGATCGAGCACGCGACCGACCACACGTCCGGTCCGCGTGGCGCGGCCATGTCGTGGGCCATTGAGCGCTTTGCCGTGCAGCGCCCGGACATCAAGGTGAAGTTCATCCCGCAGGACCACATTTACTACGAGAAGATCGCGGTGGAAGCGGTGGCTGGCACGCTCTCGGAGACCAACCTTCTCAACGGCGTGTCCTTCCAGCAGTTCTCCGGTGCGGGCATCTGGCTACAGATCGACGACATCCTGGCCAAGAAGGACGGTTACGACCCGTCGAACTACTGGTTCCAGCCCGACATCTACTCGGACAACATGGACCAGAGCTATCCCTACGACGCCACGCGTCTGCAGGGTCCGCTCTACGGGATGCCCTACCAGGGCGCCATCGGCGGTCTGATGTACAACATCACGCTGTTCGAGGGAGCCGGTGCCAACCAGCCGACGGAAGGCATGCGCTATAGCGACTTGCTGGAGGAAATGAAAAAGACCCGCGATCCCGATAACGACGTTTGGGGGATTCGCGCCACGCGCTCCGAGCAGTTCCAGGTCTTCCCCCAGATGTATGGCTACAACAACGGGCAGGCGCGGGTAGATGGACCTAACGGCCACCAGATTTGGGGTCCGCCGTTGGACGACGGTTGGCGGGGATGGCAGGACATTGTGGATTACATCCACACAGAGAACGTCTCCTACACGCCCGAAGAGCGAAGTGGGCTTTCCGGTGAATTTGGAAACCCCTTCGCGGCCGGCAGGCAGGCTGTAGAAATCGGCGGATCGGTCTATGGCACCGGCGGTAACATTCCGCGGATTCGTGACCGATTCCAGTGGTCACTCGGTCCAATGCCGTGGGGCGAGAACACCGATCACGCCAATTTCGAGTGGAACGACCAGCCGCACATCGTGGCCGGTACGGCTACGGTAACGGGCGTGGAAGAGCAGGCGGTCGACTGGGTCTACTTCCTGGCCGGTCCCGAGGTGCAGGGACGCGTGTCCATCGACCGCGGTCACCTGCCGACGTGGAAAGATGTCGCCAATCTTCCTGAAGCCCTCGCCGGACCGCCCGAAGGTATGCACTACCTGTATGAGTACATCGCGAATCCAAACCTGCGCGCGATGCAGTGGTATGTACCCGGCGGGTTCTACTCCGAGATTCGCTCGTTGTGGCGGCCAGTTATGGATGGCGCGCTGGTCGGCGAGATCTCGGCTCAAGAGTCCACGGACACGGCCAGCGAGAGGGTCAACGACCTGCTGGCCAAGTTCCAGGGGCAGTTGGACGCCGGTGACGTCAAGCGCTAGCGCTTGATTCGCCGTTGGAACGAGGCCCCCGCTTCGGCGGGGGCCTCGTTCGCTTTCGGCACCCCGCGAATTCGTCGCCGTCTGCTGGATAGGGTTTTCGGATGACGAGGATTGGGTCTCTCGCTGAAGACGGCGTTCGGCAGTGGCGCAGCCTGAGCCTGCTGACGTTGGCCGAGTTGTTGGCGCTGGCGCCGTGGTTCAGCGCCGCCGCGGTGGCGCCGCTGATTCAGAGTGAGTGGGGACTAACGGCGGGGGCGGCGGCCTGGCTGACGCTGGCCGTACAACTGGGTTTTGTAGCCGGGACACTGGTAAGCGGCGTCCTGAACCTTCCTGATCGTTTCGACGCCTCGCGGCTGTTCGCCCTCAGTGCCGTCGGTGCGGCCCTGACGACCGCCGGCTTTGCGCTGCTGGCGGACGGACCGCTCGATGGCGCGGTGCTGCGCTTCCTCACCGGCGCCTTTCTTGCCGGGGTATATCCGCCTGGACTCAAGCTGGCGGCCACGTGGACGCGGCGACATCGAGGGCTGGCGCTGAGCCTGATTGTGGGGGCACTCACCGTCGGATCGGCCAGCCCGCATCTAGTCCGAGCGCTGCTGGACACGTCCTGGCGGCCCATGGTGCTGGTAACCGCCGGGCTGGCTCTGGCCGCGGGAGTGCTGGTGTTGGGCGGAGTTCGGCAGGGACCGTTTGCGGCGCCGCCGGCTCGCTTCAATCCGCGGTTCGCGTTGCAGATCGTCCGAGCGCCCGGGTTGCGGCTGGCGACGCTGGGATATCTGGGCCACCAGTGGGAGTTGTATGCCATGTGGGCGTGGGCTCCGCTGTTCCTGGCGCAGGTTGTGGCGCGGGAAGGCGGGGAGGCTGGGCTTGCTGCTGGGCTGGGGTTTGCGGTGATTGCGGTCGGAGGAAGTGGGGCGGTTGTGGGTGGTTTGGTGGCCGATCGCGTTGGGCGATCCGTGACAGCCGCTGGCGCGATGGCGGTGAGCGGGAGCGCGGCGATTGCTGTGGCGCTGCTGGTGGATGCGCCGCTGTGGGCGTTGCTGCCGATCATGCTGGTCTGGGGGTTCAGCGTGATTGCGGACTCGGCGCAGTTTTCGGCGGCGATCTCCGAACTGAGCCCGCCGCAATACGTGGGCACTGCGCTGACGCTGCAGATCTGCATTGGGTTTTTGCTGACGTTTGTGAGCATTCACCTCGTTGGACTCTTGGTGGACAGCGGGCCGAATTGGGCACTGGCGTTTGGGGTGCTGGCGCTGGGGCCGGTGTTTGGGGTTGTTTCGATGCTGGCGTTGCGGCGAAGGCCGGAGGCGGTGCGGATGGCGGGGGGACGCCGCTAGTAGACGGGCGGGCCGGGGTTGTAGTTGGGTGGGGCGAGGTCGGGGACCATGTGTTCGTGGGGGCGGCCCACAATTAGCTGGGAACCGTCGGTGAAGCCTTCGGGGCGTCCGCGGAGCTGCTCGATCAGGCGATGGCGCCAGGAGTTGAGATCCGTCTGCGATGAGAGGTCGTGCTCTTCGAACGGGTCGTTGCGGACGTCGAACAGGAGTTCCTGGCCGGTCTGGCTTTCCCAGATGTACTTGTGAGTGTCGCTGACCAAGGAATGCCAGCCGCGGGCCCATTGCTGTTCGGCGGGCGGCGGTTCGTTCGGCGAACCACCGGGCGGTAGCTCGGACGACGCGCCGCTGGCGTATTCCAGGTGCAGGGCGTCGCGCCAGGTAGCGGATTCACCCTGAACCAGCGGGAGGAGGCTGCGACCGGTGACCGAGGACGGGATGTCGCCGCCGGCGGCGTCGATGAGGGTGGGCATGACGTCCTGTAGCCCTACGGGCTGGTCAAGCACCTGTGCGCGAGGAGCGTCCCACGACTCGGGCGAATTGATGAGGAACGGTATGCCGGCCGAGGCCTCAAAGGGATAGCCCTTGGCGAGGTGGTAGTGGTCGCCAAGCATCTCGCCGTGGTCGCTGACGAAGACGATCAGGGTGTCCTCCAGCACGCCCTTATCGCGCATGTACTGGAAGAGCCGGCTCAACTGCATGTCGATGTGGTTGATCATTCCGAAGTAGGCGGCGCGCATGTAGTGCATCGGGAGCGGGTCGAGATTCATGCCGCGGCGATAGAAGCGACGCTCGGAGCGCACTTCCGGATCGATGCCGCGGTCCGGGCCCTTCCAGGGCTCCACCCAATCGCCGATGACTGGCTGCGGGAGATCCATTTCCGCGTAGCGGTCAAAGAAGAACTTTGGCGGGGTGAAGGGGGGATGGGGGTCAATGAAGGACAGGTTGAGGAAGAAGGGCTGGCTGGGGTCGCGACGCTCGAGGAAATTGATGGCGCGGGAAACGCACCAGAAGGTGTGGGTGAGTTCCTCGGGCAGGTGGTTGGGGCGGCCGATCCAGCCGTTGGGGGTGGCGCCGTGGGCCATGGCCCAGCGGTCGAGTGGGATCTCGCCGTGCAGCCAGTCGAGGTAGTCGTTGCCCTTGCCGCGAGTCGAGTCGGCCAATTCCATGGCGTCGAAGCCAAAACGTCGACGCTGGGGGAATAGGTGGATCTTGCCGATCATGCGGGTCTCGTAGCCCGCCTTGCCCAGTTCGCCGGCCAGCGTGGCCGGCGGATCCCAAGGAATGCCACCGGTCATGCCGACCATGCCGTTGACGCACGGCGCCTGGCCGGACATGAGGACGCGGCGCGCGGGAATGCAGGCGGGCGACTCGGTGTAGCCACGGCGGAAGCGGGTGCCGGTGGCGCCGATCCAGTCCATGCTGGGGGTCTGCAGGACGGGGTGGTCGGCGATGCCGAGCGCGTCGTTGCGCTGCTGGTCGGTCATGATCAGCAGGATGTGGGGTTGCTTGTCTGCCATCGCGCGCCCCGCTAGAGCTTCGGCCGGGCCACGGTGACGCCCGGCGGTACCTTGGTGGGCACCATGTGCTCGTGGGGCTGGCCGGGGATCAGGCGCTGGCCGTCGGTGAAGCCCTCGGGCCGATCGCGGAGCTTCTCGATCAAGTGCTCGCGCCAGGGGGCCAAGTCTGCCTGCGCGGATAGGTCGCGCTCTTCGAGCGGGTCCTCGTGCAGGTCGAAGAAGAGCTCGCGGCCGGTCTGGCTCATCCAGATGTACTTGTAGCGCGTATCGACCAGCCAGTGGTTGCCGTCGATGTAGCGGTACATGCCGGAGTGCTCGCCGTGCAGGTAGGGCCGCCAGCCGTCGTCGTCGCCGCGCATGAGGGGTAGCAGGCTGCGGCCGCTGACGGACTCGGGGATGGGCGCGCCGACGGCCTCAAGGATGGTGGGCATGACGTCCTGGAGACCAACCGGCTGATCGCAGACGACTTCGCGCGGGAGACCCATGCGCTGGGGGGCGCGGGCGAGGAACGGAACACGGGCGGAGGCATCGAAAGCGCGGCACTTGGAGTACATCTGGTGGTCGCCCAGCATCTCGCCGTGGTCGCTGACGAAGACGATGAAGGTCTCCTCCAGCAAGCCGTTGTCGCGCATGTACTGGTAGAGGCGGCTGAGCTGCATGTCGATGTGGTTGATCATTCCGTAGTAGGCGGCCCGCAGGTTGTGCATGGCGCCCGGGTCGATCGGGCCGCGCTGGCCGTAGGGACCCTTCTCGGCGGGAATGCCGCGGGGCGGGCCGTCCCAGGGTTCCATCCAGTCGCCCATGGCGGGCTCGGGCAGGTCCATGGCGGCGTAGCGGTCGTAGAACCAGTCAGGCGGGGTCATTGGGGGATGGGGATCGATGAAGGAGACGTTGAGGAAGAAGGGGCAGGAGGGGTCGCGCTTCTCGAGGTACTCGATGGCGCGGGAGACGCACCAGAAGGTATGGGTCTTCTCTTCAGGGAGGTGGTTGGGGCGGCCGATCCAGCCGTTGGGGGTGGCGCCGTGAGCCATGGCCCAGCGGTCGAGGGGGAACTCACCCTGCAGCCAGTCGAGGTACTCGTTGTCGTCGGCGCGGGTGGAGTCGGCGAGTTCCAGGACGTCGAAGCCGAAGCGTTGACGTTTTGGATGGAGGTGGAGCTTGCCGACCATGCGGGTTTCGTAGCCGGCGGCGCGGAGTTCGCCGGCGAGGGTGGCGGGCGGATCCCAGGGGGCGCTCATGAAGCCGACCATGCCGTCTTCGTCGGGCGGGCGGCCGGACATGAGGACGCGGCGGGCGGGGATGCAGGACGGGGATTCGGAGTAGCCGCGGCGGAAGAAGGTGCCGGAGGCGCCGAGCCAGTCCATGGCGGGGGTCTGCAGGACGGGGTGGCCGTCAATGCCGAGGCAGTCGCCACGCTGCTGGTCGGTGACGATGAGCAGCACGTTGGGGCGGTTCTGGTCGTGGCTCATGCGGGGCGTCCGGTGGGCAGGCGACGCCTGACCGTACCGCTCCGGGGCGTGAGACTCAACTCTAGCGGAGGGAGGGTAGTGGTCAAGTTTGATCCTGCAAGTCTCGGCGACGCTTGGACACGTCGCGCGCATCTTCCTCGCGCGCTTCCAGTAGCGCGATGACTTCCGCGTAGGTCCACGGCTGCCGAGCGAGGCCAACGGCCATCGCCGGCGTCGTGGGGCGGCCATAGTTCGCGCGGGTCAGCGTCGCGTGGGCCTTGACGTAGTTGTAGATCATGAAGTGCAAGGCCACCGCGCAACTCAGGTTGTAGACCTTCTTGCTGAACGCATTGGTGAGGCGGGTGAACCGTCGCATGTGCATCCGCATGGTGAGGTTCTGCCGCTCGACGTGGGAGGTGCTGATGTGGCTGGGGTCAGGATCGCCGACGATTGGCACGGGGCGGGCCGCGACACACACGGGCGGGCTGTAGGCGCGCTCGTCGCTCACGGGCGCCTCGTAGAGCTTCACCAGCTGCGCGTAGTCCACCCAGCCGCCGAAGGCATCCCACGCCGTCTGCCGGTAGATCGTGGCGCCGTCCGTGGTGAGTTGGATGCGTCCCTGCATCCGTAGGGCCACGTCCAGCAGGAACCGATGCGCGCTGTCGCCCGTGCGCGGGCCGACTAACCAGGTCGGCGCGAGCTTCGTGTCAGGGCAGATCGCCGTGAAGGTGTACACGTCGCCGATGCCGAACTCCCCGCGGCGCTCGACCGGCACCTGCTTGGCCTTCATCCCGACGTAGGCCCAAATCTCATCGACCTGGATGCGCTCGCAGGGCAGATCGCGCATGGTGCTACCTTGAAACTCCGCCACGACGGGGCCAAGGTCCGTCAGGAGCTTGAGGATGGTTGGCTTCGAGACGGTCGTCACCCGCGCAATCGCGTTGATGGCCATCCCTTCGGACAGCAACGCGACTACCTGGGCGCGTGTCGCACGGTCAAGTCGCCGCATATCGGTTCCCCGCCTATCAAACTTCCCTAGTCTACCACAGTGTACGCATGTGTTACATGCTACGGTGAGGGCACCCAGAAGGAAAGGCCCGTCGCCATGACTCACCCTGGCCCACCGGACGTGAATGAGATGGCGTTCCGCATCGTCCAGGACGCCACTGCCGAAGAACCTGAGGCGGCTACCGAGGCCAAGCCCCACGGCCAAGCCGGGGGCGAGGCCCGCGCCGTCGCGATGACCGCTGAGGAGCGGGCCGAGAGCGCGCGCAACGCGGCGCAGGCCCGCTGGCATCGGAAGAAAGCTGCCGTCTAGCGATGGCCGATCCCAGAGACACTAGGGAACCGCGCTTCGTTCACAGCAGCCGGCCGCACAAGAAGTATCACCTCATCAACTGGTGTGGCGACCAGCGGCACATTTTCCCGGAGTACCGTCAGGAAACGCACGATCCCCCGCCCGACCGGGCTTTCTGCGAGCACTGCGAACCTGGCCTGCTCCGATTCGCAGCGACCGTCGAGGCCGCAAAACGGAGGCGCACGGGCGGACGCAGCCCAACCTAGACTTGAGGGCGGAAGGCGGCGGACTCGAACCGCAACCGCTGCGTTGACAGCGGACCCAGGCGTTCTCAGCGCCGGGCCGGGACCCTGCCGACTTCACCTTCCGACGAATTGGACGCCGGTCTGACTTGCGGCAGACCGGCGTCCCGTCATGTCAGCATACGGGCGGGTGTGTTACGCCCTCAGGCTGCGCAGATCGTCGCGTAGTCGTAGGTGTAGAGCGCGAGGTCCCGTAGGCCGGGGAATCCAGACACGTCCTCCAGCACCATGCGGCCCGAGAGGTCGCCTGGATCATTCAGCCATACGTCCACCATCTGATCGAGCCGCTGTTCAATCCTGGAGCTCGGTGGTCCGGGCCGCAGGTCCAGCCAGACCGCTGCCTGGGTGATGAAGGCGCGCACTTCGTCGGCGATGCACTGGTCAAAGGTGTTATTCGGGATGGGAGAGACGGCGTGCCAGACCTCGTGGGCAATCAGCGCGGCCAGCGCTTCCGGTCGCTCCGCCCGCAGCTTCGTATTGATCCCGATGACGCCGTTGGCCGGTGCCCATCCGGCCAATGCGTCCCCAGGCAGATCGTCGACCCACCAAATCTCTCGGACCCGATCAGCGCCTCGGACCCGGAGCAACTGCGACCCAAACTCGCTCCGACGCAGCGCGTTCCATGCCAGATCAAGGCCAGGATCAAGGAACGGGCCAGACGATGACGACGGGGGCGATGGCGGCGGTTCGGGCGGTTGCTCAGGGGCGAGGGGACAGGTGGTGGTCCGCCACTCACACGGCCACTCCCCGTACTGCACGCCGCCATCGGTCCCGCGCAGGAAGGCATCGACCGAGCCGCGGCGAATGACGTCGGCGGCGATGGCATCGGCCAGGGTGCCGTTGCTGCTGCGAGCGTTCGCCACATCCCGCACACGCGGGTAGTCGGGGTGCGTGGTGGAACTAGAGGTCGGCGCGGGTGTTGCAGCTGGCAGTGCCCGGGGCGCATCCATCGCCCACGCGAAGGTCGTCCGCACATCGTCGCGGTGATCGCGCCGACAGGCGGCTTCCGCCTCCGCGACGGTTCCGTAGGCCCGCTGGTAGATGCCGACGTTGCCGTGGTTGCCCAGCGCCGCTTCGGACTGATCGTTGAGGGTGAGGCAGGTGGTCGGCCAACTGGCGAAGGCCAGGGACACCGAGACGGTGAGGGCGACGAGGACGGCGAGGGTGGCAACAGCACAGCGGCGCATAGGGCCTCCACACAAAAAAGGCGGCCCCAGAGAAGCCGCTAGGCAAGTGACCTGTTACCACACATGCCGCCCCTAGCAGCCCTCGGAGGCCGCCAGGTCACTTCTGGCATGTGTGGTCGGGGAGTCTACACGGGCTGTGTTACGCGGCTAGAATCACAGGGGGATCAAACTTGACCACTACCGGAGGGAGTCGGAAGCGGGGCCCTTGCGCGCATAAGAGTTTTTTCTAAAAAACTCTTGAGGTGCGGCGGGGTCTGGTTGGGCCTGCTTTGGGGTGTGGGAAAGGGCCGGTTGCGCGCACTGAGGGCGTGGGCGAGCCTCGCGATCCTGGCGACGGCTTGAAGGGCCGACGTTGCGAAACGAGGAGTTTCTTCTAAGAAACTCCTGAGCCGGCGCGGGACCCGCGGGCGCCCGAGACGCGGCGTGCTGGGAAGCGCCGGACGCAGGCTGGTGAAGCGGGTAGAGGCGATGGCCACGAGAAAGCTCCGAGATGGGTTGCAGGTTGGTCATGCCTATCGTACACTGAATGAGTACCACAGGCAAGGTGAGGAGTGGCGGATAGGAGGCATCAGGGCTTCGGGGTCTCTGATGGGTGGGCGCGACGGGGGCCGGTTCGCTGGGGACCGGAAGCTGGCGCAGTCCGACGTTGGGGGCACCATGCTCGCGATGCAATCGCCTAACGGCCGAGTCGCGGTTGGCGATTGCTGTGGGTGGATCCGGCCGACGGCGGGGGAGCCGGCGGCGCGTGGCGGGGTTTGGGCCGGGAGATCCGCGCTAGGGGACGGTCTGTGGGAGACGCTCGAGGATGCGGTCGAGCTTGTCGTTGGTTTGGCGAACCTCGGAGCGGAGTTCGCCGATGTCGGCGTGCATCTCGGTGCGCAGTTCCTGCATATCGTCCTTGACGTCGGTTCGCAGTTCCTGGATGTCGGTCTTGACCTCGGTACGAAGGTCCTTGATGTCGGTTTTGACCTCCGACCTGAGACTCCGGATGTCGGCCGTCACCTCGGTCCGAAGTTCCTGGATGTCGGTTTTCACCTCAGTCCGCAGATCACTGACCTCGGTTCGCACTAGTTGGACGTCGGCTCTCACCTCGGTTCGTAGATCTTGGACCTCGGTCCGTACTAGTTGGGTGTTGTCCTTTACTTCGGTTCGCAGGCTCTCGTTGCCGGCCTGTACCTCGGTCCGAACGCTCTGGATGTCGGTGTGCAGCCGCTCCCCCTGCTCGCGGACATCAATGTGCAGCGCGCGGAGTCGGTTGTCGCAGCCCTTAACGCCTCCCTCTACGGAACCGACGCGCATGCCGATTCTCCAGGCCGCGCCGGCGACGGCAAAGACGAGGGTGAGACCGACGGTGATCATGGTGACGACGATTGGTGTGGCGTCCAAGGCGGTGCTCCTTGTCAGGTAGCCACGCGTCGCCGGTGCGTTCCGCCACTACGCCCCCGGCCCGTGGCTCGGAAGGTTCGCGAACCGGCCGCCCACGGCCCGTTGATTGGTTGTAGCAGGCGGCGTTCGGACTCGTCAATCCGGTGGGTACATGCACCGCTGGGCGATGGGCGAAGTGATTACGCGGGTGGTGGAGGGAGTCGCTCCAGGATGCGGTCGACTTTGCGGTTCAAATCACGGATGTCGGCCCGAACCTCGCTTCGGAGCTCGCGGATATCCGTTTCACAGCCAGCCAAGCCGTGCTCAACGGCACCCAGGCGACTTCCGAGTCGCCAAGCCGCGCCGCTGACAGCAAAGACGATCGTGGCTCCGACAGTAGCCATGGCGATGATGATGGGTGTGGCGTCCAAGGTGGTGCTCCTTGTCAGGCAGCCACGCGATGCCGGTGCGTTCCGCCACTACGCCTGCGGTCCGTGGCTCGGAAGGTTCGCGAACCCGCCGCCCACGGCTCGTTGAGTGTTTGTAGCAGGCGGCAAATGCCGTCGTCAATCCGGCGATGGCATGGAACGACTCGGGCGATGCGTGCGTACTATCTCCCAGAGTGACGAGGAGTGCCTGAGCACATGTCGAAGTCAACGGTCGGTTCAGAAGGCTGGCGCGGACGTGGCGGGCGCTTTTTCTGTGGGGAGCTTCCGTTGGGAGCGGTGAACATGTGGCTGCCGGCGAGGCGGTGGGCGGTTGCACTGCTGGCCGCGGTGGTCGCGATCGCTGTCCTATTGGCCTCGACGCCGCCGGCATTGGCCTGTGGCGGGTTTTTCTGCACGACGACGCCCGTCGATCAGAACGCCGAGCGGATCATCTTTACGCAGAACGGCGATGGGACGGTGTCGGCGTACGTGCAGATTGAGTACACGGGGTCGGCGCCGGACTTCTCGTGGATCTTGCCGCTGCCGGAAGCTATTGACGCCGAGTCCGTCCAGGTTCCGGAAGACGCGATGGCGGCGTTCAGGGAGCTTGAAGTGGCGACTGACCCGGTAGTCATGGCCCCAGCCCCTCCCTCATGCGTTCGTCCACCAACGGCGGCGCCGATGGCTGCAGCCGCCCCAGTTACAGTATTCGCCAGCGGCGAAGTCGGGCCGTACGGCTTTGACGTGGTTGGTTCCGAGGATCCTGACGCCCTGGTGACATGGTTGCGAGATAACAGCTACCGAGTCACAGAGGAAATGGAGCCTTTGATCGACGTGTACGTGGAGGAGCAGTTTGTGTTCCTCGCAATGAAGCTGCGCCCCGACAAGGGGGCGCAGGACGTTGAGCCAGTCAAGGTGACGTACCCCTCGGAGCGTCCAATGATTCCACTGCGACTCACGGCCGTGGCGGCGAACCCGGACATGGCGGTGATGGTCTGGATCTATGGCGAACACCAGGCGGTGCCGATGAACTACGCCAAGATGACGATTGCGAACGACGAGTTGACGTTCACGGACTGGGGATCGAACGACTACCGGCAACTGATGGGTCAGAAGGCCGACGAGAACGACGGAAAGGCCTTCATCACGGAATACGCCGCTCCGACGAGCGAGCTGCGAGTTACGCATCCGTTGCTGCGGGAACTGTCGCGCAGGTTTACCTATGTGACGCGGCTGAATACGGTTATCTCACCCGAAGAAATGACGGTGGATCCCATCTTTGACTACGACCCTAATCTGAAGGATGTGTCTAACGTTCGGGATCTGCGCGGAACGACCGGGCTGTACCAGTGCGAGCGAGACGAGCGGGCGGCTTCTCCGATAGGGCAGCTTCAGTCATTCAGTGAATCCGTCTTCCGGGCGAGCGACGAAGGCGCAGCGGCGGAAGCCGGGGGCGACGGCCTGTCTGTTGGCACGCTCGTCACGGGAGTCGTTGCCGGAGTCGTTGGGGTGTTGGCGCTGGGTGGTGCGGTGTATCTGGGGGTTCGGATCGGTCGGCGGGACAGAGATTAGGGTGGGTCAACGGAAGACAACGCCGATCAAGTAGTTGCGAACTGGTGGATCCGAGACCCGGTACTGCGCCAGCTCTCGGCCTCAATGACTATTAGCAGTCCAGGCACACACGCGTCCTCTTCCGATGCGCGAGAGGGTCTTGGGGGAGATCCATGCAAGATTCGCCCTACTGCAGTTCGGAAATCAGCAACTAGGCATCTTCTTCATTGGCAGAATCCACAATCTCGTCAACTCTCGGAGTGACGACTTCGATGAAGCGACTAAGCGTTTCGACGAGCGTGTCGGCATAGATTCCGTCAAGATCACCACTCAATCGTGTTACTCCAAGCACTCCCGACCTATCCTCCCACCACTGATCCTCGTAGACATTTAGATCAGACAGTTTGCTTTCCAGGTCAGCAATCTCACTCCGGTAGTCCGAGAATCCTATGTTTGCCTTCCATACGACGTCACCACGATTGTTTTCAGGTGCTAGATTGATGTGGTAATGGACTCTCCAATTTCCCCAAGAGTGGCGCGAATACCACATATGCCAGTAGCGCAAAGAAGGATCTCCTCCTGCCCAACGACTCGTCCTTTCCGGCTTGAGATGGGACGGAAGCCTATCTAACACCCGGTCAGAGATTTCCCTAAGAAACCGAGTAATATCATCCCCCCGATTTCTTGCAAAGGTCTGAGCCAACTTGCTAGCCCCTGGCCTTACGGGTCGACTGTCACTTGACGATCCATCGATCACAACGACGTAGTCGTCGATTCCTGGTACAGGAATTATAGTGTGTGCCTGAACGTATAGAGATTCGGTCTGAACATCCCGATAAGGTATTAGTTGAACACAAGTAATCAAGTCCTCACCCGAGGCTTTCTCGTTTAGCCACAAGGCGGCAGACGTCACCTCGGGAGCGAACCGATGGCTGGCTAGGATGATTCGCTGGTCTTTATTCAGCGCGTTCAGATCGTCGGCGTTGAGGTGTTGCAAGATTCGACCGGCCGCGT
>LXNI01001801.1_pt1 | contig 16960 bp, 13 predicted proteins | sample 809091 | NCBI WGS metagenome assembly LXNI01 (sample SAMN04870527, study PRJNA318959) | sponge metagenome | biome: 01000161; feature: marine sponge reef; material: water | host: Sarcotragus foetidus | place: Greece: Milos, Mediterranean Sea | collected 2013-05-29 | depth 5-7 m | reverse complement strand
GCGCAGGCCCGCGCAGAGCGCCGAGACGTCCGGGCCGAGCTGCTTGATGTGTGTCTCGAAGAACGCCATCGCATCCGTGATGCGCGCTGAAGGCTCGGCCGGCAGGGGGCGGTCGTGGACCAGCGCCAGCACCGTCTCCGCATCCCCCGCCTTGAGCAGCAGGCGGTAGTGCTGGTCAGCCTTGCCGAAGGGGTTGACGAGATACTCGCTCCTGATCTGGTCGGGCCCGAAGCCGTCCGGCGCGATGCCCTCTTCGAGATGCCGGGAGAGCGTCTTGAGGATCAGGGTGATCGTGGTCAGGCGCTGCTGGCCGTCATAGACCATGAAGGGCGCCCAGTGGGCGTTGAGGGGATCGACGGCGGCGACGTACATGATGGGTCCGAGGAAGTGCTCGCGCACGTCCTGGCGCTCGCCGGCATCGAGGATGTCGTCCCAGAGCTGGCGGCAATGCCGCCGCGTCCAGGCGTATCTGCGCTGGTTGACGGGGATGCGGAACTGCGGCGACTGCTTGATGAAGTCGAGGAGGAGGGTTTCCGAGGTGCGCATGGGATGCTCCGGATGAGTGGGACGCGGCCCGGGCCCACTCCGGGCTACCCGGGACCGCACCCCACTCAACGCTCCACGCGACTCCTGGCGATGTGAGAGCATCGGTTCTGAGCATCGGCGTTGCCTGGCGAACCAACCGACCTTCGTTGGGGTCGAGCACGGCATGCGCGATGCCCGGAACGATCGAGCGAGGACGCCTGGCTACACCGTGGGTCCTCATCGGCACCATCCAACGGCACGGATGCCGGAACGACGATCCGCGTCTCGTCTTCAGGGAGTTCCCGATCCTCGGACCGGAATCGACCCTGGCGGCGCGCGCGGCGCCGGCGTCATGGGCGCAGGGCCTCCAAGAGCCGCTTCGCCGGGCGCTGGGAGCGGACGGCCCCGTCGACTGTGGTTAAGCGCGTCTGTTCTCCGCCGATCGGCGCACTAACTGTTTGTTTTGGTTCGAATCGTGGGAATCAGTATAGTGCGCTCTTGAGTAACGGGTGCCTAAGCGATTGACGGCATTTGGTTTCCTGCTTATCCGTGACGCTCCGCTGAGAAGGCTATATGTTCTCAATATGATCTTTACAGGGAGGTCGCGGATATAGCTGTCAAGGTGGCGTCACGCGTGCGCGGGATGAGCGACGAGGGGTTTCGCCGGGCCTTCGGCACGAGGGAGCAGTGTCGCGCGGCCCTGGTGCGGCGCGGACGCAATCCGCCGGACAGTCCATCGGCGGCGGGTCGGTCGGCAAAGCGCACCCGGACAAGAGCGGCGCGCGCAAAACCGCAAGAGCCAGTCAGGGCCGCCAAGGTGATCCCGGGACAGGAACGACTGATCTTCGCAGCGTTCGAGCTCGGCCTCAAGCCCGCGGCGATCGCGAAGGAGGTCAGGGTCTCGCGGTCGACCGTCCAGCATGTTATCACCGCCGCGCAAAGCGCCGGCGGCAAGACGGAGCGATAGATGCCCGAGGGACACAGGCGGACAGACATGCCCTCGAGCTTGAACGCGCCCGCTTTCGTCGCCAAGACCGGCGGTGCCACCTGATCTTTCGAGCAGAACGAAGAATTGAGGCCTCGCTTGGGGTTTCGCCGGTCAGGCCGCCCGCGACCAGCGCGTTACGACAGAACAAGCAGAAACATGTTTTCTCGCAGCTAACTTTACCCTTCCGATACAAACCCTCAATGGCCACTGATATCATGGATGTAAGGAGTTTCTTCGTTTGTCCACAACTAACGAGGACATGAATTGTACCGATTTGCACCTCAGTTAGGTACGATACTCTTGGCGCCTGTCTGAGTGCCCTTTGCTGCTGATGCTACAGCGCACCCCAATCGCTATAAAAAGGGATACCCATTGTGAGAAAAGTCGACGAACTCTTCAAAGCGACTGCTGCAAGCCTATGGGAGACCATGACAAGCCATGCTGGAACGGCCGGTTTTCGTATCCCCGAGTATCAACGCTCCTACAACTGGAACCTGGAGAAAATTTCAAGGCTTTTAGAAGACAGCGCTAACGGTCTATACTATTTGTCAGAACATGACGAATCGTTCACCTTTCTTGGTACGCTAATATTGGTTTCAGAAAAGCACAAGGAAACCACATTTGACGGTAGTTCATTAGCCATTGTGGATGGCCAGCAAAGACTCACAACGCTTGTGCTTACGCTCTGTGCTCTCATTGAGGCAATGAATGATGAAATGCACACTTTAGAACATCTTCCGTCGGTTCAAAAACAGTGGCTTTTTCAGGAAGCAAACTTTCAGTTAGAGGAACTGTATGGATGCGTTGTTGGTCAGCTGCGGGGTCGCGGCCGAACATTCTCGTATCCACGCCTTATTCGCAGCGAAGATGCGCGCGCCAGGGAAACAAAGGACACAGAGTACAGATCAATTATATCGAGATTCCTAAGAGAGTTTAGTCGTTACTACGAAGAAGAAAGGACGTTGTTTGAATTTCCACAGTTAAGTGACCAATCAGCGGATGTGAAATTATTTAGATCAAATTTTGAGTTTATTCGGGACCAAGTTCGCTTCATAGCATCACCAGAAGGGAAGGAAAATGTCCTTGGTTGTGAGACAATCACCTCGGAACATTTTTCCCGAAGGGGAATAAGACGCTTATTTGACAAGTTGGACACTTACCAAAGTGACCGCGATAGAGATAGGACATTATCTATACTTGGCAAGGGGACGGAAGCAAATGCAATTGTTCGGTTAGTTTTATTTGCATCCTACTTGATGCGATGTGTAGTCTTGACGAGAGTAGAAACGGATGACGAAAGTTCAGCGTTTGATATATTTGATGCTCTGAATACCACTGGAGAGCCGTTAACTGCTGTCGAAACCCTTAAGCCTCGAGTGATCCAATACGAGACACAAGCGGGGAATGGCTATCGCGGATCAGAGTCTGAGCAGGCGTTTGAGCGAATTGACGCCTATCTGGACCAAAGATTCGCTAGTCCTGATGAACGGCAAAAGGAAACAAAGGAGCTTATTGTTTCGTACGCGTTATACGTGGATGGTACAAAACAGCCGAAGGATCTTAGTTCGCAAAGAAGATACCTTCGTTCTTGTTTCGAAAAAATCGAGAGAGAAGCTGGCATAGATCTAGCGCGAAGGTTTGTAGCTGGATTAGGAGATTTGGCCAAGTTTCGCCAGCAATTTTGGGACAGAGAAGGTATTAGATCGATGGCTGGTCTCCAGCCCGGCCCTGTCGCGGAAGAAGTACAGCTTTGCAATGGGTTTCTTCGTGACATGAATACCAGCCTTGTCATTCCACCACTGGCCAGGTATTGGTGGAAATTAACTCAGGACGGGAATCAAGACGAATATCTAACGGCGGTTAGGGCGCTGACGGCGTTCGTGGTTCTACGACGGGCAGCCACTGGGAGCACGGCTAATATCGATGCCGACTTGCGGGCGTTGATGGGCAAGTCGGTGGACCAACACGGTGATCCACTGTGCGTTGGTCTTACCAATACTCATAGGCTAGCAACAGTCAGCGAGTTTAAGGCGGCGCTGAGGCGGAAACTGGCGGTCAAAAGTATTGGGGTCGTTGATGAGGACTCTTGGGTAAGACGAACACGGGAGAACCCGTTGGCGCAGCAAAGCAGGCCGATAACTAGGTTCCTACTGTTGGCAGCTGCAGAGCAGTCTCAGCCAGACAAAGTGCGACCAGGACTATGGTCGAGGTCGGATGTTACTCGTACGGACGAGAGGTCATACTTGACGTTCAGGTGCTGGATTGATGAGAAGTACTCGACGGTGGAGCATGTAGCTCCAGCTTCAAAGCCTATGCATGGTTGGGACGATGCCATTTACCTTCGGCCCTATACGAGGCATACTTTGGGGAATCTAGTTTTGTTGCCGCAAGAAGAAAATTCGCTCGTTGGAAATGCGAGTTGGTCCAAGAAAAAGATGTTTTACTTGGCACTGATGGAGAAGGAGAAATCGCAGAAGGACGCTTACGTGAAGCTAGCGAAGGCAGAGGGTATTCCATTTTCGAGAAAAATTCAAAAAGTACTAGAGTCTGGAGAGAGGTTGCATTTGTTGGATGCGCTGTATGAAGTAGAAGATTGGGACGGTGAGTTGGTGGAGGCGAGAACGGAGAATATTTGTCGTCTAGCGTGGAAAACAATTTCACCATGGTTATATGCTTAGTTGATATGCGAATTAGACAAGGCCGCGATGTGAGGTAGCGCGGGGCGCGAGACGCGAGACATTCGTACAATCGCCCCGACCGGAATGTCAGGCTAGTGCCGTCTCAATACAGGGCACCGTAGCTACTTGCTATGGCTTCTTGCACCAAGGTTGCGGCTAAGCGAATTTCACGTTCAGTCGTAAAACGTCCAAAGCTGAACCGGATTGAGGCTTCGCTCTCTTCGACACTGAGGCCGATAGCTCGTAGGACATGAGACGGCGCAGGTAAGCCTGTAGTGCAGGCAGCGCCGGTGGATGCGGCAAGGCTAGGCTGTAGGCTTCCGAGCAAAGCGTGTGCATCGAAACCGTCGAAGCGTAGATTGGCATTGCCGGGATGACGTCTATGGCCTAGCGGACCGTTGATAGAGAGGGGACAGTGTGATTTCTGAAGGAGTTGAATAAAATGGTCTCGTAGATGAGCGATCCTGCAACGCTCTTCAAGAGCTTGGCTGTTTGTTGCTATTTCGGCCGCCATGCCCATGCCAACGCAAAGCGGCAGGGGTAATGTTCCGGATCGCAGGCCGTTCTGCTGATCACCGCCGTAAATTAGTGGTTCGACACGGTTCTGAAGGTGGCGCCGAATGCAGAGTGCGCCAATACCCTGAGGACCGTACATTTTGTGGGCGGAGAGACTAATCATGTCCGCGTGGTGTGCGAGTGTTTTTACATCCATAGCGGATGGAGCCTGTGCTGCGTCGCAATGAAATGGGATATTCCGGGACGAGAGTAATGCAGAGATAGTCGGCAAATCCTGAATTGTGCCGACTTCGTTGTTCACCAGCATAATGGATGCCATGAGAACGTCGTCGTCCAGTGCGATCTCAAGGGCAGACAGATCGAGCATTCCTTCCTGATTGACAGGGATGGTTTCAACAGTAAGTCCGCTACGCTCGGCGATTGCGAGCGAGGCTGCAAGGACACACTTGTGTTCAATGGCGCTTACGAGGATCCGGTTTGCTTCCGGTGATGCGCGTTGTGCGAGACCGAACAGAGCGAGGTTATTGGCTTCGGTGGCCCCTGAGGTGAAAACGATTTCGTCCGCATCGGCGCCAATCAGCGCAGCTACGGAAGCGGCTGCGTGTTCCACTGCCCGATGGGCTTGCCATCCGATAGCATGGTCGCTTGAATGTGGGTTGCCGAACGACTCGCTCCAGAATGGCGCCATACGTTCCCGGACACGTGGGTCGAGGGGTGTGGTCGCCTGATAGTCAGCGTATATGGTCGTAGTGTGGTTCATGCCGTATGGGCTGGAGGCAGCCGCCAGTTACGCTTTGACCATAGCTCAGGCGTCGGCTAAGGTCCACCTGGACGTTCCATCCAGGTTAAGGACATGCCACGCGGTCGGCTCTACGAAGAAGACTATCAACCGCGGCTTTCTGGCCATGAGACCTTCCCTTTGCGGTATGGGTGGCTCAAGAAGGCGTTCGATGCTGTAGCGGAGTGGGAAGACAAGGGATGCGAGCGATCGGTGTTCCTTGCCGACGACTCGATCGCTCGATTCGGTGTTGGACGGAACATGGTCGGGTCGATGCGCCATTGGGCTACGGCCGTTGGGGTGATCGCTGACGATGGCTGCAAGACCACGCCACTCGGCCGGTTCCTGTTCGATGCAAGCGGTCTCGACCCCTACATGGAAGATCCGGTCACGGCTTGGCTCGTTCATTGGATGTTGAGCGGAAATCCGCGCAACACGACTTGGCATTGGGCGTTTAGCTATTATCCGGCGCCGACCTTCGATCGGGACGCGCTCGTCCGCGGCATCGAGAAGCTGGTCAAGGAGCATCCGGGAACTCGGGCGTCCGCGTCGACTATCAGAAATGACGTTGCCTGCTTCGTGCGCACCTATGTCGGGCAACCGCCGTCGGCCAAAGGGGGGCATGAGGAGTCGTTGGAATCCCCTCTCGCCGAGCTCGGCTTAATCCAGCCTACTGGAAGACGGGACGGGTTCCGGTTCGTTCGGGGACGGAAGCCCACGCTGCGGCCGGGAATGGTCGCTTTTGCAGTGCATGAGTTCTGGTCGGGGCGATCTGCCGTTCGGCCGGTTTCGACAGCAAGAACTCTGTCGTTCGAGGCTCTTGCGCATGAGCCAGGATCGCCGGGCCGGGTTTTTGCATTGGATGAGAATGCGTTGGCAGATCTCCTGTTGGAGATCGAGGAGGTGAGTGGGGGGGCTTATCGATGGTCTGAAACGGCTGGCCTGAAACAACTGATTTGTGAACGCGAGGTGACGCCGGACGAGGCGCTTCGGTTCGTCGCTCTCGATGCTGGACAAGGGCAGCGAAGGAACGCCGCCTGATGAAACTTGCAGAGCAAGTCCATGTGGCGCGTCGTTACCAGCGCGCAATTCGGATCGACACTGATTTTGGTGACCCCGCTGCACTAGAAGGGTTTGTCTGTCCGCAATCGTCCGCCGACGTCCTCGAGACAATGGCGCGCCATGCTCTCGAAACCGGTCAGGGTGCCTTTACCTGGACCGGGCCCTACGGGAGCGGTAAATCAAGCCTCGCAGTTGTCTTGGGTGCTCTACTGAACGGCAAGAGAGACTTGCAGAGCGAAGCACAGAGCATCGTGGGAGGGAAGGTCTCGTCGCTTCTCCTGGAGGCCTTCCCGACTCGAAGCCGCGGCTGGCGCGTGCTGCCTGTGGCGGGCCGGCGCGACCGGCCCGCCCAGGTCATCGGTGAAGCAATCGCGGAGGCCGGGCTACTGAAGGCGCACAGGGTGTCGCCGACCTGGTCCGAGAAAGCAGTGCTCAAGGCGGTAGAGGAGATCGCCGCGAGCCATCCGCGCGCCGGTGGCGGTCTCGCGGTGTTCATCGACGAGCTCGGGAAGTTTCTGGAAGGCGCCGCCCGGGATGGAACGGACATCCATCTATTTCAGCAACTGGCAGAAATGGCCTCTCGCAGCGGCGGCAGGTTGCTCATTGTCGGTATCCTGCATCAAGCCTTCGAGGAGTATGCCCACCGCCTGTCCCGCGACACGAGGGATGAGTGGGCAAAAATTCAGGGACGGTTTGTCGATCTGCCGATAAACGCGGACGGAAACGAGCAGATCGATTTACTGGCGCGGGCAATCGAGAGCGACTGCCGGACCGAATCGGCCCAAGTGCTGGCGCAGGCTGTTGCTGGTCTCGTGCAGGGGAATACTCCTCCCGAGTTGGTGGCAATGCTCGCAGAGTGCTGGCCCTTGCATCCGGTAGCGACTTGCCTTCTCGGTCCACTCTCGCGGCGACGTTTCGGTCAGAACCAAAGGAGCCTCTTCGGGTTTCTTAACTCGGCCGAGCCAGGTGGCTTCCGTGACTTCCTGAGCAACGCATCCGAGAGCGATCTCTATGCGCCGGATCGGTTGTGGGATTACCTGCGGATCAATCTCGAACCTTCCATCCTGGTATCGCCCGACGGGCATCGCTGGGCGCTGGCGGCGGACGCTCTCGGTAGATGTGAAGCGCAGGGCGGGACCGAACTGCATTTGCGGCTATTGAAGGTGATCGCTCTAGCCGACCTGCTGAAGGAACGCTCTCGGCTTCCGCCTAGCTTGGCGTTACTCGAGTTGGCCCTGTCGGAGGTCGGCAAGACTGCGATCGAAAGTGCGTTGGAAGACCTCGGGCGGTGGTCGTTGGTAGCGTTCCGGAAGTTTGCCGATGCGTGGACGGTCTTCGAAGGAAGCGATTTCGATATCGACCAGGCGGTGGAAGAGACCATCCGAGAGACGACCGGGACGGTAGGGGAAGCGCTGGAGCGGCTCGCGACGTTTCGGCCTATGGTCGCGAAGCGGCACTATCACGCGACGGGTGCGCTGAGATGGTTTGACGTCCATGTCGCGCCGCTTTCGTCGCTAGAAGGGACGGTGCGCGCCTACGAGCCTCGTCACGGCGCCATTGGGTGCTTCTTGCTTGCAATTCCGACGGAGGGAGAATCTGCCGAGAAAGCCGAAAGGCTTTGCCGCGAAGCCGCAAAGCTTGGCAGTGACTGGGATACGGTTGTCGGCTTGTCGCCAAGTTCTTGGGGCATCCCAGGCTTGGCAACCGAACTGGAGGCGCTGGAACGAGTAAGCGAAGACCGCCCGGAGTTGCAGGGAGATCGGGTCGCGCGTGTCGAGGTGGTAGCCCGTATCGGAGCGATTCGCGAACGGTTGGAAAGCGAACTGGCAAGGGCGTACGACAGTGCATCCTGGTATCGCAAAGGAGTGAGGGCCTCCCGGCTGACCCGATCAGAACTGAACCATCTCGCTTCGAAACTCGCCGATGCCCGGTTCTCCAATGCCCCGGTTCTTCTCAATGAACTCTTGGGGCGGACAAAGCCGTCGAGCAATGCCGTGGCAGCCCGAAATACACTGTTGCGACGAATGGTACTGAACGAAGGCGAGGAATCGCTGGGCATCGAGAGGTTTCCGGCTGAAGGAGGGCTTTACTTTTCGCTCCTCGAGTCAACGGGGCTGCATCTAAAGACAAAGGAAGGTTGGCGGTTCGTCTCGCCAGACGAGAGGGACGGGGATCCTTGCTATCTGGAGCCGCTTTGGAGGGTTGGCCGGGAACTGTTGAAGGCGAAATCGGACCAAGCGATTCCGGTTGCGGACCTGTATGAGACTTGGAAGGTTGCGCCGTATGGGGTCAAAGAGGGGCTCCTTCCCGTACTCGTGGTCGCGTTCCTAATGTCTGAGCGTGGGAATCTCGCCTTCTATAGGCAAGGGGTATTCCAGGCCGGTCTGTCGGACCTTGATATCGATTACCTGGTGAACGATCCGCGCGACATTCAGGTTCGCTGGATGGACCTGTCTGGAATTTCACGGGACTTATTGTCAGAATTAGCAAACGTGGTGCGCGGCTTGGATCCCGACAATGCACTTCGCTGCCTGGATCCGATTGACGTGGCACGAGGCCTCGTAGCCATTTATGACCGGTTGCCGCCTTGGGTCCAGCGCACGCAAAGGCTGTCACGGAATGCAATTCGTATCAGGCAGCTGTTCAAGCAGGCCAAAGACCCGAACAGGCTGATCTTCGACGATCTGCCAAGAGTGTATTCGGAAACCAGCGGACACGGCGACCAGCCAACAGCAGTCAGAGTCGCGGGCGGTCTCCAGGAGGCACTCAATGAGCTACGCCAAGCCTATCCGGCGATGCTCGGCCGGCTCCGTGAAATTCTTCTATCGGAATTGCACGTTGCGTCGGCGGCGCCAGCGATGATGGAGGAACTGCGGAATCGGGCCAAGAACATTCACGAACTTGGCGGAGAACACCGTCTGGAGGCCTTCATCATGCGTGTAGCACGTTTCGAAGGAAACGATGCGGACATGGAAGGTCTTGCCGGCATGGCGGTCAACAAGCCAGTCCATGCCTGGGTTGATCCGGACGTCGACATGGCCATGGTAGAGCTTGCCGATATGGCGCAGCGCTTCGTGCGCGTGGAAGCCTTTGCGCACGTCAAGGGACGGCAGGACAGCAGACATGCTATGGCGGTGGTGGTCGGGCTGGCGGGACGGCCAGTTCCTCTGCAGGGGGAGTTTGACGTAGCAGCCGGGGAGCGCCAATCGGTGGAATCAGTGGTAGAAGCGGTTGATTCAGCTGTGCGTCACAGTGGCGAGGTTCGTCGGAATGTTGTGCTCGCAGCCCTTGCCGAGGTGAGCGCACGGTATCTGGAGCTCCACGAGGATTCCTCTGTGACCGTACCAGCTGGAAGGAAGAATCGAGCGTGACGCAGGGCATCGACGCCGAATGGCACGTCCTCGGACTGTCTGGGGGTAGAGACAGCGCTGCGCTGGCGGTGCATATGCGCCAGAACCGGCCGGAGCTTGATATCGAATATTTCTTCACGGATACTGGTAAGGAACTGCCCGAGGTGTATGAATTTCTGGGAAAGCTCGAAGGGTTCCTAGGAAAGCCAATCCTCAGGCTCAATCCCGATCGTGACTTCGACTTTTGGCTCCGGCGCTATAAGAATTTTCTCCCGTCCCCACAGACGCGTTGGTGTACTCGGCAACTAAAGATACGACCGTTCGAGAACTGGATCAGGCCGGCTCTGGACAGCGGCAAGAGAGTGTTCAGTTACGTGGCGATCCGCGCCGACGAAGAGTACCGAGAGGGCTATTCGTCACGGCATTCAAACCTCGACGTGTGCTTGCCTTTCAAGGATGCCGGCATTGACAAGGCTGGTGTGTTGGAGCTTCTCCATGGAGCTGGGCTTGGGCTTCCCGCCTACTATGAGTGGCGGACGCGCAGCGGCTGCACATTTTGCTTTTTTCAGCAGAAGATCGAGTGGGTGCGCCTTTTGGAGCGGCATCCAGATTTCTTTGAGGAAGCCAAGGCTTATGAAAAAAACGCTATCGACCATGGATCACCGTTCACATGGAGCCAGGGCGAGGCATTAACCGATCTGCAGCAGCCAGAACGCGTAGCGGCAATCAAGAAAGACCACCTGCGTAGGGTTCAGCGGGCGCGCGACCAACGACAAATCAACCCATTGCGACCGGATAATGAACCAATAGACATCGACGACCTTTACGGCAAGGCCAAGGTCTGTCTCGCATGTCATAAATGAATGAGCATAGCATTACGATGGGAACCACAAGCAACGGAGCCAAGTATAAAGATGCAATTGTGGGCCTGAAGGAGGCGCTAGCTGATGCCCAACCGTTGTACGTGCTGCCAAAGGATTCTGTAACTTCAGGCGTCCTCGTTCCTGCTCTTTCGGCGACGACATCGCTTCGAGTGATGATGGGATATTTCTCGAGTTCTTCCTTTGCCGAGATTGCACCAGGCCTCGCGACTTTCTTGCGGAATACAAGCGCGCCGTTTGAATTGGTAATTGGCCCATTTTTCACGGATGCGGATTTCGAAACCCTTGCGCGTGACGAGGAGGAGTTAGTACGTTACGCACGGGAAATGTTTTTAGTCGGTGTTCCGGACGAAGATGCATTGACCTGTCACACCCTAGAGTGCCTCGCTTGGCTGATTACTCAGGGACGTTTGATCCTGAAGCTAGCGGTGATGCGACAGGCACTCTTTCATCCGAAGGTATGGCTATTCGACGATAGCGTTCATCGAGTAGCACTGCATGGGTCGACGAACCTTACTATGTCTGGGCTATCGCGGAACCGCGAGCAGTTGACGTTGTCCCGCGAATGGAAGGGCGAGGAGGCCGTTTTTCATATCGAGCGGTTACAGGAAGAATTCGAAAGTCTATGGGCTGGGGGGGATGACGATTGTGTTGTTCTACCCTTACCAGAGGCGATAGAGAGAGACGTAATTCAGCGATATAAGACCAGGGAAATGCCCGATGAGAGTAAGCTAGTTAGCCTTTGGAAGAAGGCGCACAATGTGGATGTAGTCGCTGATCCAGAGGCAGCGCCATCCACGGCATTAAAGATACCCCCGAAGCTAAAGTATGAGAGCGGGGATTTCGCCCATCAAGGAGAAGCCGTTAAGGCTTGGGAAGCGTCGGGTCGTAGAGGCATATTGGAGATGGCAACCGGCTCCGGCAAGACCATCACGTCGATGATCGGCGCCACAAGACTGCAAGAAACAGTCGGCAAACTTCTCGTAGTGGTCTCTGCACCCTATCGTCCTTTGATCGCACAGTGGTGTGAAGAGGTTAAAGAGTTCGGTGTACATCCAATCAACCTTACCGATGCGGGGGGACCGGAGGCACGCAATCGAGAAATGCGTCAAGCGGGCCGTCGGCTGCGCATGGGCCTCAGTCAGGCCGAGGTGCTCGTCGTCAGTAACGATACGCTGTGCACTGCCGCATTTATTCGCGCACTCTCTGGAGTCGAGGCGCACAAATTGCTTATCGCTGACGAGTGCCATAACCTCGGTTCAGTGACTTTCACCTCCACCCCTCCTGAGATTTTTGAGTGCCGATTAGGTCTTTCCGCAACTCCCATACGTCAATACGACGAAGCGGGCACGGAGGCATTGATTGACTACTTTGGCGAGGTTTGTTTTTCCTATTCCCTAGAAGAAGCTATCGGAAGTTGTCTTACAGAATATGATTACCATGTCCACTTCGTCGAGTTGACAGCGGATGAGATGCGGGACTGGAGTGACCTGACAGACCAGATTGCGAGCCAGGCTTGGAAACTTGAGGTCGATGCGAACGATGCGTATCTGGAAAACTTGTTGCGGCAACGAAGATTGATACTGGAAACAGCGGACGGAAAGATTGGAGTCCTTGCCGGATTGCTGGATTCGCACGGACCAAGAGAGTTACACTACACTTTGATCTATGCGACCGATAAGGAACCGGAGCACCTTGAGAAGGCAAATCACCTGTTGGAAAGCAGAGGTGTGTTGTTTCACCAACTTACACAAGAAGAAACTAGAAGCAGTAAGACGACAAAAACAATTCTATCAGCGTTTCAGGAAGGCATCACTCAGGTGTTGACCGCTAAGCGAGTGCTGGATGAGGGTGTTAATATTCCTCAAATAAAGCTAGCCTTTATCCTAGCGAGTACCACCGTACGCAGGCAGTGGGTGCAACGCCGTGGACGGCTTTTGCGAAAGTGCAGCGCGATAGGAAAGACGCATGCTGTGATCCATGATTTCATCGTCCTACCACCGGGAGCCGGCTCGGCAACTGTCGATCAGCTTGATCCGGATGCGCGACGGCTCGTGCGCTCGGAACTCGATCGTGTGTGGGAGTTCGCTCGGCTTAGCCGCAATGGGGCAGTCGCCGGGGGCCCATATGAAGCGGTAGAGCGGCTACAAGCGCTAGCAAATGAGAAGGTCGTGGACTAATGGCATACAACGATAAGAAGATCTTGCAAGTCCTTCTAGAGGAGCTGAAGGAGGTGCCGAAACGGAGTGAGGAATACCGGGACGATATTGCGCACTTGCTTGGAGACGTACTCAATTTTGAAAGGGAGCACGCCATTTCGAAAACCAACGTCGTGAAAAAGATTGCCGATCAAGTGAATACAGTCGGTATGGACCTGCATAGAGCTCGCAACGCGTCGTCCGCCGAAGCGGAGAACTCGCGATGAAGTTGTTGAAAGTCCATATCGAGAATTTTAGATTACTGAAAGATGTGTCCTTTGAGTTCTCTACTCGCGGTGACCGCAATATTACGGTAATTCGAGCAGCGAATGAGAGCGGCAAGACGACGTTGTTGTCCGCGTTGCAGTGGGGGTTATTTGGTGATGAGGCACTGCCAGAGCGCGGACGAGGGTTTCGTCTCAGCCCAATAGATATATCTTCGGGCGAGAAGGTGTCAGTCACTGTATCAGTGGAAGTCGACTATGAGGTCCCTGCGCGAACTGGCAGCAGAAAGTACCGACTTATTCGGTACGCTACAGAAGCGGTACGCGGTGGGACGTGGGAGCGAAGTGGCTCAAGTGTCAATCTATTCCGTTTGACCGCAAAGGGAGGCGATAAATTAGACAATCCGGAGGCCCATATTCGTCCTCACCTTCCGCAGGAGTTGAGGGAAGTGTTTTTGACCGATGGCGATCGGGCCTTGAACTTTATCGAGGGCAACAAGGGCGACCAAATGAAACGGGTAGAGGGTGCGATACGCTCTCTGCTCGGGTTGACGGTTGTAGAGGAGGCGTTGGGCCACACGCGGCGGGTGAGCGCTGACCTGAACAAACAGGTACGACAGACCGCTGGCAACCAAAAGGACCTGCGAGCAGCTTCCGAACGATTGGTAGACCTAGAAGAGCAACTGCCTGAGCTTGAGACAGCCGTGCAGGAGGCGAAGGAGGCCCGGCTGAAGCTTGAGGACCTAGAGGAAGGTGCAGATCGAAAGCTTTCAGCTGCGCTGCGAAAAGGAAACAGGGAGGAGTTGGAGAAAGAGAGGCAGGCAGCAATTCGCAGCAAGAAAGCGGCGGAGCGAGATGCTTCCCAATCGGCCCGTGACCATACGAACCTCTTTAGGAGCGAGCTAATCGGCAAGCACTTGCTTGGGGAGCCGTTTACGAAAGCAAAGTCGGTTCTCGACACCCTGCATGAACAGGGGAAGATTCCGAATCAAACGATACCGGTTCTCGAAGATAGGCTGAACCAACCGGTCTGCATCTGTGGTGAAAGCCTTGAGCAGGCGGACCCCAATGGCCGCCGCCGGCGTGTTCACATTGAGCACTTGATTGAAGCGAGTAGAAATGCGGACGCAATACAAGAAAAGGTAACCGCTCTCTATTATGGTGCACGCGAGTTACTAAGACCAGTAGAGGAGCGAACATGGTCGGACGAATACAGCGACGTTTTTGAGCGACGCCAGAGAGCTAATGTACGCCGTCGTGAGGCAGGTGAGACAGAGGCCGCGATCGAGGCGCGAATAGCGGAACTGCCGGATGTGGACACACAGCAGTTGCAATCCACTCGAAATCATTACCGGTCTCAGTGCAAAGATGCACTAGATAAAGAAATTCGTCTTAGCGCGCGTTTAGAAGGCATGCGTGGAGACATCAAAGTGGCGAAGGTGGAGAGAGATAAACTTCTTCAACATGATGAAAGAGGTATGAAGATCGGAGCTGAGCTCGAGGTAGCTCACGATCTTCAAAACGTGCTGTCAAACGCCCTTGAAACAATGAAGACGCGGGAGCTTCAACAAGTCAGCGATCAGATGAACTCGCTGTTCCTGGACATGATTGGCGCCGATCCGTCGCAGAGGTCTGTTATCACGCGGGCGGCCATAACTTCGGAATTCCGGATAGTGGTTTTTGGCCGGTTCGATCACCCGCTTGATCCGTCTCAGGACCTAAATGGAGCGTCTAGGCGTGCCTTAACTATCGCGTTTATCCTTGCACTCACGCGGGTTAGCGAGGTGGAGGCACCGAATGTGATTGATACACCTCTCGGTATGATGAGTGGATATGTCAAGCAGGCAGTGCTGCAACTCGCGTCGCGTCAGAGTTCGCAGCTTATTCTGTTCCTGACCCATTCGGAAATTAGTGGCTGCGAGGATATCATCGATCAACGAGCGGATCGCATTTATACGCTGACCAATCCGGCACACTATCCCAAGATCCTGGTAAATGACCCGGGAATAAACGATACACGAGTGGTTCTGTGTGGATGCAACCATCATCAACACTGTCACGTGTGCGAGCGTCGCGAGGTAGCAATCCTCGTCGACCGGGCCTAGGGAGATCGAAGTGAACGCATTTGCCAGTACTGACATTTTCCTGCCGGACAAGTTTAGAGAGTACTTTCACGCATATTGTCTGACACGCGCGGAAGGTTCACACAATGATCCGGAGGACAGTCCATTTCCTAGGATGGTCGATATGTGGTTCTTGGCGTTATGTATAGCAGTTAGGGAAAAGTTGACGCCGGAACGTGAACCCAAGGGACAGACGTATAAGGCGATAGAAGGAGTGGTGTTCGGCAGTGACAGTTGGAGATCTGATGCGCTGATGCTCCTGGCAGTCGCTCATACTGGCGACGTCGAAATAACGGATAAACCTCATGAAATGATGCGGATTGCAAATGGGTATGCTTTGGCTGGTTTGCCGCGTCTGATTGCTATTCTGGAGGATAGAGAGGGAGATACGGCGCTTGACTATCTTTCAGATATTGTGTCAGAGATGACGCGAATATAGATCGTACGAGGGGCAGACTGGTATAGGATATCCGGGATCGCGCGTGCGATAACTTCGTCGAAGTCGACAAGAGGCGGGGATCTACGGAGCGCCTAAGTTGCTGGCGGTGCTGTTGCTGAATGTCGAAAACGTTCGCGGCGGTGACCCTGACATGGAATACCCGGCTTTTGCGTACGGTGATCGATGCGGCCCGCCCGAAGATGTCGGCGGGCCGGGCAGCTTCATGTACTTTTTGAGGCGATTCTCGGTCCGGCGCAAGGGGAGCGCGGGGCAATGCTCGACTGGTACGGCGGACCGTAAGATCCGGCCGACACGGACGGGGCGCTGGCTCGCGAGGCGACAGCGCTGACGCTGGCAATCGAGGACGCGCAGCGCTTGCAAAGGCATCGGAAGTCGCAGTCTGGCCGGCGAAGGTGGCATCCCAGGGTGTGACGGAGGTAAGGCAAGCTGCGAAGGCGCTCGACAGCAATCGGCGAGCTTGCACACACCGAGACCACGTCCCGCATCGCGTGCACGCTGATTTCACGGTCATGAACGTCGAAACCCTCGCCCGCGCGGCGTGCCTTCAGGACGACGCTGCTACTGGCGACTCGCCGGTCTCCATTGCGGCCTCGACGGCCTTTCCGATGCGCTCGGCGGCGGCCTGCAGGTCGCGGTCGCCGACATGGGCGTAGCGCAGGGTCATCCTGGGGTCGGCGTGCCCGAGCATCCGCGCGACGGTGGACAGGGGAACGCCCCGGGCGACGGCTTGGCTGGCAACGGTATGCCTGAGATCGTGCAGGCGGACGTCGTCGAGCCCGGCTTCCTTCCGCGCCCGGCGCCAGAGTTGCAGTGTGTCTGAAAGCGGTTTGTCCGGATGCCTCGGGGACGGAAACACGTAAGCGCTTGCGGTACGCGGCTGGCGGGCGAGGATGGCCTGCGCTGGCTGGCTCAACCAGACCCTTCGCGGCCCGGTCTTGGAGTCCGTAAGACGAAAACATACCCTAAGACATTGTAAATATGGAGATATCTAATTTTGTGTAATCACACCGCATGCGGATGGGTTCAACTCCGCGACCCCTCACGTCCTCGCAGGGCGTAAGCGTTCGGGCGGGCCGTGCTGGCACAGACGATGGGTGGTCGTGAACGGCCGAAATGTGCAGAGTTCCTTCGTCTTGGAGTACCGAACCGAGCGGCGGGCTGGTCGGTTCCACGGCCC
>LXNI01001800.1_pt1 | contig 16963 bp, 17 predicted proteins | sample 809091 | NCBI WGS metagenome assembly LXNI01 (sample SAMN04870527, study PRJNA318959) | sponge metagenome | biome: 01000161; feature: marine sponge reef; material: water | host: Sarcotragus foetidus | place: Greece: Milos, Mediterranean Sea | collected 2013-05-29 | depth 5-7 m | reverse complement strand
CGAGTTATTGAAATATTATAACAAAAATATCTCAGTTTAAGTGAATTTTGATTATTTATGTCCTCTGATGTGAAAATCGATTTCTCTTTAGTGCCGCCCTCATGGTTATCGAGTTACGCTGAATGAAATTCGAGTGGCAGTTACAAAATCTCCTCCCAACGCGTTAGAATGGTATCCTCAAACCATACATACATTTTTTTGGGAGCACGACATGAAAGCAGTGGTATTAGCAGAACTCGGTGGGCCGGATAACCTGGAGATCAAGGAGGTGGATACGCCTGAGCCGGGGCCGGGTGAGGTACGGGTAAGACTGAAAAATTCCGCCTTGAACCGGCGCGATTACTGGATCACCATCGGCAGGTACCCGCGTACCAGCCTGCCCTGTATCGCCGGGTCGGACGGGGCCGGGACAATCGATGCCGTCGGTGCAGGAGTCGACGCTGGCATGAGCGGCAGGGAAGTGGTGGTCTATCCGGCGCGGGACTGGGGAGACAGCGAGGCCGTATCCGGGCCGGATTTTCGGGTGCTGGGGATGCCGGACCAGGGCACCTTCGCTGAATACATCTGCTGCCCGGCAACAGACGTGTACGACAGACCCGCCCACTTGAGCTGGGAGCAGGCGGCTGCGGTCCCGCTGGCCGGACTGACCGCCTGGCGCGCGGTCGTGACCCAGGCCGAGGTGCAGGCCGGACAGACCGTGCTGGTCACTGGCGCCGGCAGCGGCGTTTCCACCTTTGCCATCCAGTGGGCCGGCGCACTGGGCGCCGAGGTATACGTCACCAGCGGTTCAGAGGAAAAAATTGAAAAGGCCAAGGCTATCGGCGCCGTCGGCGGCATCAGCTACCGGCAGGAGGACTATCATAAAACCCTGAGAAAACAGGCAGGTGGATTTAACGCCATCATCGATAGCGCCGGCGGGGACGACATGAATAACCTGCTGAGCACGTTGAGACCTGCCGGACGCTTCGTTTTCTTCGGCGCCACCCTGGGCGTCCCCTCCACAGGGCTGGAAATTCCGAGACTGTTTTTCAACCAGACGCGTATCCAGGGGACGATGATGGGCTCCAATGCCGAGTTCAAGGCAATGCTGGAGTTTGTCGGCGAGAGGAAGATTGAGCCGGTGGTGGACCGGGTATTACCCATGAGCGAGGCCGTTGCCGCGCACAAGTTACTGGAATCATTCGGTCAGATGGGCAAGGTTGTCCTGCAGAATGGTTGAGGCAAGATGCACCAGGCAATCATCTATGACGGTATCCGTTCCCCCTTCGGGCGTTACGGCGGTGGGCTCTCGGCCATGCGCCCGGACGACCTGGCTGCAAGCGTTATCAAAGCCCTGCTGGCGCGCAACGGCATCGAGAGCAGCCTGATCGAAGACGTGGTCCTGGGCAATACCAATCAGGCCGGCGAGGACTGCCGCAACGTGGCCCGCAACGCCGCCCTGCTGGCCGGCATGCACACGTCGGTCGGCGGTGTGACCGTGAACCGCCTGTGCGGCAGCGGCGCCGCCGCGACCCTGGATGCGGCCCGGGCCATCGCCTGTTCTCAGGGGCAGTTATTCATCGCCGGCGGCGTGGAGAACATGAGCCGCGCACCCTGGGTGCTGAGCAAGGCGGAAACCGGCTTCGACCGCAACCAGAAGATGTACGACACGGTGCTCGGCTGGCGCTTTCCCAACAAGGCGCTGCTGCAGCAATACGGCGACGACACCATGCCGCAGACCGCGGACAACCTGGCCCGGGACTTTGCCGTCAGCCGGGAAGACAGCGATGCGTTTGCGTGCGCCTCCCAGCACAAATATGAGGCGGCGAGAACTGCCGGGTTTTTTGACGAGGAATTGCTGGAAATGGAAATCCCGGCGCGCCGGCGCAAAGACCCTCCGACCAAAGTAACGGCTGATGAACACCCCAGGCCCGGCGCCACGCTGGAGAAACTGGCTGCCTTGCCCGCCTTGTTTGAGGATGGCGTGGTCACCGCCGGCAACGCCTCCGGCATCAACGACGGCGCCGCGGCGCTGTTGCTCGGCAACGAGGACATCGGCAACAAACTGGGTCTGACCCCGCGCGCGCGCATCCTCACCGGCGCCATCGCCGGTGTTGAACCCCGGGTAATGGGCATCGGTCCGGTGCCGGCGGTACGGAAAGCCCTGCAACGGGCGGGCCTGTCACTGGCGGATATGGACGTGATCGAAATCAACGAGGCCTTCGCCAGCCAGGTGCTCGGCTGCCTGAAACAACTGCAGATCGATTTCCACGATGAACGGGTGAACCCGAACGGCGGCGCCATCAGCATCGGCCACCCGCTGGGCGCGTCCGGCGCGCGCCTGATTCTCACGGCATTACGGCAACTGGAACGCAGCGCCGGCCGTTACGCGCTGGTCAGCATGTGTATCGGTATCGGGCAGGGGATTGCTGTGGTGATTGAACGCATATAGAGGCTGTGTATTAGTCCCTTACGAGTAACATCTTGCGCAAATCGGTAACGAACCAGGAGACAGGCCCCCGCTTACAACATGTGGGAGCATGCTTAACTCCGTCCCCGTTATACCCTGTCAGAAACCCCATGCGAATTTTGCTGCAAAATACCTTGGCTATTTGGGTTCTGGCCTTCCTGGTAGTCCCGATATCTCTGGCCGCGGACCCTCCCCCACTCGATTTGACCCTGGAGCGAGCGATCGACCTCGCGTTGGAGAAGAACCGACCGCTTCTCAACAGCCGTCTGGACCGGGAGGTGCAACGTTTTTCCCTGGAGGTGGTTGAGGACCGCTGGACGCCCAGAGCTACCATCCGTCCCTTCGTCAGCAAGGACCGGCAGGACCGGGAGACGGGAGTCAGCAGCCAGGTGAGCATGCGCGTGCCTACCGGCGGCCAGTTTGCTCTGCGCTGGGATGAAAGACTGTCCGGAGAGTTTGAGGATTCCCGCGCGCAGATACTGAGCTTTTCCCAGCCGCTGCTGAAAGGCGCCTGGGTCGACATAGAGACTGCTCCGATTCGGCAGGCCCGGCTGGGTGAACGGCTCAACGCGCTCGCTTTTCGACAGACAGTGGAAGACCTGGTCGTTGCGGTGATCGGGTCCTACCGGACGCTTATTGGCACAGTGCGGCAAGTGGAGATTGCCGACACGGCATTGCAGCGCGCCCGTCAGCAGTTGCAGGCGACCCGCGCCCTGATACGCGCCGGACGCGTGGCGGAGCGGGAAGCAGTGCGCGCGCAGGTAACCGTCGCTACCCGGGAGCTGGCGCTGACCCAGGCGCGCAACCGTCTGGACGCCGCCAACTTCCGCTTGCTTGACATCCTGGAATTGGGCAGCACGGTACGTGTTCATCCGCTGGAGACATTGAGGGTTACGCCGAGCCGGGCCACTTTCGAGTCGGTGTTCGCCGAAGCGTTGCGCAAGCGCGCCGATTACCTTCAATCCGGGGCGCTGATCGACATTGCCCGCATCAACCTGGCGGTTGCCAAAAACAACCGGTTGCCGGACCTGTCCCTGGGGGTTGAGTTGAGCGATAACGACCCGGGACGCAAGGACGCGCAAGTGCGGCTGGACATTTCCATCCCTTTCAATGACCGTTTTCGCGACGTTAATCGTCTCAGGGCGCGCAACGACCTGCTCAAAGCCGAGAGAGCCCAGCTTGAGCTGCGCGAGTCGATCGACGTGTCCGTGCGTCAGGCTGTCAACGACGTCAGGGTGGGGCAGCGGTTGACGGAACTGGCCCGTGACGCGCGCGTGCTGGCTGAAGAGAACCTGGACATTGAACGGGAGAAATTCGGTCATGGCCTGTCCTCATCCTTCGAGGTGTCCTCCTCCGAGGATGAACTGGTGCAGGCGGAGCAGGCCGAGGTCAATGCAATCCTCAACTATCTCGACGTGCTGACGCGGCTTGACTATATCTCAGGCCGTACCCTGGACAGTTGGGGTATTCAAGCGGAGACTTCCCCGTAATGGCGAACCACCCCCACGACATTTACCGGACGTTGCTGGAGAACCTGTCCGACGGTGTGATGGTGGTTGACGTCGATGGGGCCGTGCGCCTCACCAATCCTGCCTTTTGCCAAATCTTCGGACTCGAGTCCGAGCAGGTAACCGGTCGCCCTTTTGCGGAAATATTTGTGGCGTTTGAGGGCTTTGACGAGTTCGTCGAGATTATCCTGGATGCCATTACCGAGCAGGGTGAGATCAAGCGCCGCGTGGCAAGTGTGCATACCGGTGACGAAGTCCGCTCGTTATCCGTCGCGACCTCATATCTGCTGACATCCGGGACCGTACAGACCGGACAGGTGGCAATGATTGCCGTGGTGTCCGATATCACCGAGCTCAAGGAACTGCGTGAGACCGAACTGCGCATGGCGGCAGTCGTCGAGAAGCAGCTCAAAGAACTCCAGAATGCCTACCGGGATATTGAGTCTCGCAACGAGACGCTGTCCGTGATGATGAAAAAGGTTCAGGCCGCCCGCGGGGTGGCCGCGCTGCTGGTAGTGGGACTGTTCCTTGCCTTTGGTAGCTGGTACATCAAGCCGTTGGACGTTACCAGCGCCGACGCAACGCCGGCGCTACAGGCAGGCGATGAAGTGGCCGATCCGGGGGCTCTGCCAACCATGATTGTCGAACCCCGCGAGTTCCGCTCAACCCTGGCATTGCGGGGCAACCTGACTCCGGGGCACATCGTAAAAGTCGTCAGCTCCATCGACAGCCACGTGCGCGAAGTCTATGTCAGCCACGGCCAGAGAGTGCGCGCCGGCGACCCGCTGGTCGATCTGGATACCGGCCAACTCCTCATGGACTACCGTCAGGTCCAGGTCGAGCATATCCGCGCGCGGGACAAGCTGGACGAGATCGAGGACTGGGAAAACAGCGACGAGATGGCGCGTGCCCGGCGCGTGTTGCGGCGCGCGAAAATCATGCTCGATGATGCGGCGCTGAAGCTCCGGCGCACTACTTTTCTGCTGGATGAGGGGATAGTGCCTACCTCCGAGCACGAAGCGGCGCAGCAACACCAGCAGGAGCGCAAGCTGGATTTTGAGCAGGCCCAGCGGGAACTGGTATCGGCAAGAGCGAAGGGAGACGCTGAGGCCAGGCGGGTTGCGCGCCTGGAAGTGGAGAACGCGCAAAGCCGATTGCGCGAGCACGAGCAGAAACTGGACCAGGTTGAGATCAAGGCGCCGATTGCCGGGATCGTTGTCGTCGATGGCGGTTCTGCGGACAAGCCCCTGGCCAAAGGCCGCCCGGTCGCGCAGGGAGAGCTGTTGCTGAGCATTGCCGATTTCGAGCAGATCTCGGTCGCTTCCAGTGTTGACGAGGTGGATGTCAGGAAGATCGAGCGCGGTCAGCGCGCCGTGATTACCGGCCCCGGGTTTCCGGAGCTTGAGCTTGAGGGAACCGTCGCGCAGATCTCATCGAGAGGACTCAACGGCGCGCGGCAACGGCAAACGCCGCAGTTCGATATCGTTATTACCCTGGACCGGCTGGATGCGGCGACGCGCGCGCAACTGCGCGCCGGCATGTCGGCCTATGTCACGATCTTCGTGCGTAGCAATCCGGCGGCGTTGCTGGTGCCGATCGGCGCGGTGCAACAGTCCGGGGACAAAACCTGGTTGCGTGTGCTTGACCCGAACACCGATGCGGTGGAGCAACGCCCGGTCAAACTCGGTTTCACCACGCTCGATTCGGTCGAAGTAACGGCAGGACTCGCGGCCGGTGAAGAAATCGTCCTCCCGGAAAGATGAGCGGTAAACAGTACAGTTATTCAATCTGATAATGTCTGACAACACTTACCATTCCCGCAACAGCGGGAATCCAGTAGACAACAACACTCCTTACAGGGAAGGTTTGCTCACTGGACTCCCACTTCCGTGGGAGTGGTAGAGTCCCCGTCATGCAGGCATCAAATGAAATGCTGCGGCTGGTGGACGTGCGCAAGACCTACCACATCGGGCCGGCAACGCGCGAGGTGCTGCAGGGCATCGCTCTGGAGGTCAATGCCGGCGACCTGGTGTCGATCATGGGCTCCTCGGGTAGCGGCAAGACAACCTTGATGAACATTATCGGCCTGCTCGACCGCCCAACCTCCGGCGCCTGTTTCCTCAACGGGCACAAGGTCTCCAGCCTGACGGATGATGCGCTGTCGGTCCTGCGCAATGAACACATCGGATTTGTATTCCAGTCCTTTCAGTTGTTGCCGCAGTTGACGGCCAGCGAAAACGTGTGCCTGCCGCTGGTGTACCGGGGCCTGGGGCTGGCGGAAATGAGACAGCGGGCGCATGCCATGCTGGATCGTGTCGGCATGAATGACTGGGCCGAACATCGCCCCGACCAGCTCTCCGGCGGACAGAAACAACGGGTCGCCATCGCCCGGGCGCTGGCAGGAAATCCGGCGCTGTTACTCGCGGATGAACCCACCGGCGCCCTGGATACCGACACCGCGGCCGAGGTCATGGCGCTACTGCTGCAACTCAACTCGGAGCAGGGAGTCACGATCCTGATCATCACCCACGACCCGCTGGTTGCGAGGCAATGCACGCGCCAGCTTCGCATCCATGACGGCCGGCTCCTGGAGAAGGGAGCTCGCGCCCCGAAGGTTGCTGCCGCGCGCTAACCGGCAACAAATGAATTAGCGAGACATGCAGGCCAGGACCCTTTCAATTCTGCAGGCAAATGCCCGGGAGGCAATCATCAGCCTGCGCAAGGCAAGGCTGCGCACGCTGCTGGGCCTGGTGGGCATCATGATCGGCATCTCTTCGGTCATTACGATGGTCTCGTTGGGTGAGATTGCCAGGGAACAGGCACGCAAGGAATTCGAATCGGTCGGCACGGACATCCCGATCATACGCAAGTCGTCCGAGGCCTCGAGTCCCGAGCAGCGGGCAGCCGCCATCAACCTGCCGGCTGCCATGGCGCTGGCGCCGGCGCTGCCCGCAATCACCGAGGCCGCGCCCAGGATAAACGGATACGGTGAAGTCCGTTTCGCCGGCAGGAAAATCCGGGATGGAACCATCCAGGGCGTCACTGCGTCATTCGCGAGCGTGAACCGTTTGTCCCTCGAGTCCGGCCGGTTCATCTCGGACCTGGACGCCAACCGTTACTACTGCGTCGTCGGCGCCGACGTTGCCGAGGCAATGCGTCGGGCCGGGGCGCGGCAGGTCGTGGGGCAGATACTTGAGATCGACGGAATCCTCTTTACCATCCTGGGCGCGCTGAACGACAGGAAGGAGAGCTACGTATTGCCCATCCAGGTGGAGGCAAACAAATCCGTCTTCGTGCCGATAACCACTTCACGGCGACTCAGTGCCAATCCGGAGATCGACGTGATCATTGCCAGGTCCGGCGCCGGGGTCCATTACGAACAGGCCGTGGCAGACGTGCGCTCATTCCTCTGGGCCAGGTCACGGGAGCTCGCCCTGGACATTATCACCGCGCAGGAATGGATTGCCCGGATGGAAGCACAGATGCGCATCATGACCCTGTTGCTGGCCGCCGTGGGCAGCATCTCCCTCATCGTCGGCGGGATTGGGATCATGAACATCATGCTCGTGTCCGTGGCGGAGCGACGCCGGGAGATCGCCATCCGGCGCGCGCTGGGCGCGCGGCGCCGGGATATTCAAAGCCAGTTCCTGATCGAATCCATTCTGCTGACGGTGGTGGGCGGGTTGCTTGGCATCTTGCTCGGCCTGGCGGCGACCTGGGCAATCTGCCGCTTCACGGACTGGGAGTTCCTTATATCCGGACTGTCCGTGGCAAGCGGCATCGGCACCGCCACCGCAGTCGGCCTGTTTTTCGGGTTCCAGCCGGCTCGTCAGGCCTCGCGGCTGGACCCGATCACTGCGCTTCAGGGGAACTGAAGCGCAGTGACGCAACCCCGTTCAAGTCTCCGGCGCGGGAACTGGGGTTCGGCCTGGTTATTTTTGATTCATAATCTGGACCAGGGCAGTACGCGGCTGACCCAGCTCAGCAATTTCTTCGTCAGGCGGCAGCCACAGTTTGATAACAAAGCCTTCAACTTCTTCGTCCAGCTCCTGATCAGCAGTGGACTGCACGGTGATGGTCTTTGTTCTGTCCTCACTGCCGAAGACCAACTCCCCTGACACAGGCACATAGTCCACGTTAGCCGTGGCATCGTGTGCCGGGCCACCGGTGCTTTTATGGTCTGAGGAAGCATAGTTGACGGTGGCCTCACCCTCGCCATCCTTGATGACCGTTATCGTCTCGGTCTGGCCTTCATGCGTATAAAAAACTGTACGCTCGAACCTGACCCTCGGCGTCACGTCCGACTCGTCGTCATCATCCAGCGCCTGCGCGGCTGACATCGGCCCGGCGAGCAGCGGCAGGCAGAGCAGGGCGGTGAGCGCCGCGCCCGGCATGCTGAACCCTCGAAATACACCCGATAATTGTGAAAAAACGGATTGTCTGATGGAAATCATTCAAAGTCTCCTTTTTTGTTCAGGTCTGATATCAGGATCAGGCCGGGATTATAGCTGAGGCAGAATCACGACAACGGCAGTGCGCCTGATACCCAGTTCAGCGACCTCGCCAGGCGGCAGCGACAGATCTACAATAAAGCTCTCAGCTTCCTCGTCGAGATCGTGATCAGCATTGGACTGCACGGTGAAGGTCTTTGTTGCATCCTCGTGACCAAAGGTCAGTTCCCCTGAAACAGGCACATAGTCCTCGTTGGCCGTGGCGTCAAAGGCCGGGCCACTGGTGTTGTTATGGTCCGCGGAAGCATAGTTGACCGTGACCGCGCCCTCACCCTCCTTGATGACCGTTATCGTCGCGGATGCGCCTTCATTCATAGTATACGCTGCACGCGTGAAACTGATCTCCGGCGGCCCGTCGCCATCATCCTGCGCGTTTGCCGCTGACATCGGCCCGACGAACAGCGGCAGGCAGAGCAAGGCGGTAACCGCCGCGCCCGGCATGCTGAAACCTCGGAATACACTCAACAATTGTGAAAAAACGGATTGTCTGGTAGAAATCATTTGGAGTCTCCTCTTTTGCCGTGTAAGTTTTGGGGACAGAATTGATTCTGTCCCCAGCCTGAATTACAACGACCATAATACCGGCCCGATTATACCGTATTCCCAACGGAATTTCAAGTGTTTTCCAATATGAAATGAGCCTGAAGGGGGGACTTTGCATGGTGATCAATCCTCAACCACGATATCCCTGACGTCGTAGATGCCGTGGTGGTTGGGGTAGTTCAGTTCCAGGACGCGGACGGTGTCTGCGGACAGGTCGGGCATTTCCATCACCTTGTACGCCTTGGCCATCAGCACCAGGGCGTCCGGTACCGAGGGGGTGCGCGGGTAGGATTCCACCACGTTTCTGGCGCGGTTGATGGCTGCCAGGTAGGCGCCGCGTTTCATGTAATAGTCCGCGACGTGCAGTTCGTGCCGGGCCAGGCGGTTGCGCAGGAACACCATGCGCTTTTTTGCATCCTCGGCGTACTGGCTCTGGGGGTATCTTTCCAGGAGTTCGGAGAAAGCCTGGAAAGACGTCATCGCCGAACTCTGGTCGCGTTGGCTGGAATCGATAGGCAGGAAGCGTTCCGTCAGGCCTTTGCCGCGGTTGAAGTTGATCACGCCCTTGAGAAAATAAGCATAATCGATGTGGATGTTCTGGGGATACAGGCGGATAAAACGGTCGCAGGCCGCAATGGCTGACTCAAATTCTTCCGTCTTGTAATAGGCATAGGCCAGGTCCAGCAGCGACTGCTGTCCGTACACCCCGAACGGAAAGCGGGTTTCCAGGAATTCGTAGTACTCTACCGCCTTGCTGTAATAGCCGGAATCCAGCGCGCCCTTGGCTTCGGAGTAGAGCCGTTCCACCGTCCAGTTTTTGGCTTCATCATCCTTGTCACCAAACCAGGCGCAACCGCTGCTCAGCAGGATGATTGTGCCAATACAAAAGACTAAATTGTGTTTCATCATTGTTCCGGTTCAAATCGCCTTGTGCGTTCATAATCGCATAAATACCGGTAGTAAGACAATCAGGATCTGCAGGTGAGGGATTAACCTCCCTGTCACTGGACAGTGGGCAATCCCTGTCTACTATGACGGGCGGAGGGGCCTCCGCAATTCCCAATTCATGATTGACCTGATATACTTATCGCTTTTATCTTGTGAGGTTCCGAGGGTTTGTTCGATGAGGAATGATGGCATTAACAGCGACCGTCGCCGGTTTCTTACTACCACGGCTTCCGTAGTGGGCGGCGCCGGCGCGCTGGCTGCTACTGTGCCGTTCGTATCCACACTCACGCCCAGCGCCAGGGCCAAGGCTATTGGTGCGCCGGTGGAAGCGGATATTGGCGATTTGGCGGTTGGCGAGCGGAAAATAGTCAAATGGCGCGGCAAGCCGGTGTGGATACTGCGCCGCGACGATGCAACCATAGATGACCTGGACGGTCTGGACGAGGTGGTGAAGGATCCGTCCTCAAAAGCCGAACAGCAACCGTTTTATGCCAGGAACGAGTACCGTTCACAGCGCGCCGAATACCTGATCGTGCTCGGCATTTGCACCCACCTGGGTTGTTCTCCCGTGTATGCCAGAAAGGGAGAAGGGGAAGCTCACAACCTGGGCGCGGACTGGAAGGGCGGTTTTTTCTGCCCTTGCCACGGCAGCCGCTTCGACCTGGCCGGCAGGGTGTACAAGGGCGTGCCGGCGCCGTCCAACCTGGTAGTGCCGCCGCACCAGTACCTGAGCGATACCCGGGTCCTGATCGGTGATGATTCGGGTCTGGCGCAGTCATGATTAAAAGCCTGATCGCATTGCGCGACTGGGTGGACGCGCGATTCCCCCTGTTACAACTCTGGAACGACCACCTGGCCCGCTATTACGCCCCGAAAAACTTCAATTTCTGGTATTTCTTCGGCTCCCTGGCCCTCTTGGTCCTGGCGATCCAGATCGTGACCGGGATCTGGCTGACCATGAACTACAAGCCGTCCGCGGAAAATGCGTTCGCCTCGGTGGAATACATTATGCGCGACGTGGAATGGGGCTGGTGGATACGTTATATGCACTCCACCGGCGCCTCGGCATTTTTCATCGTAATCTACCTGCACATGTACCGGGCCTTGCTGTACGGCTCCTACAAACGGCCCAGGGAACTGCTCTGGATAATCGGCATGCTCATCTACCTGACCCTGATGGCCGAAGCGTTCTTCGGTTACCTGTTGCCCTGGGGGCAGATGTCTTACTGGGGCGCGCAGGTAATCATCTCGCTGTTCGGCGCCCTGCCGCTGGTGGGGGATGAACTGGCCCTGTGGATACGGGGTGACTTCGTGGTATCGGACGTGACCCTGAACCGGTTTTTCTCCCTGCACGTGATTGCTTTTCCGCTGGTGCTGTGCGGACTGGTGGGTGCGCACATGATTGCCTTGCACGAGACAGGCTCGAACAATCCGGACGGGATTGAGATAAAAGACCACAAGGATGCCAACGGCGTGCCCCTGGACGGTATCCCGTTCCACCCTTATTACACGGTCAAGGATGTCGTCGTGGCCGTGATGTTTCTCATTATCTTTTGTGCGGTGGTGTTTTTTCAACCGGAGCTGGGCGGCTATTTTCTTGAAGCGAACAACTTTATCCCCGCCGACCCCTTGAAGACGCCGGAACACATCGCGCCGGTGTGGTACTTCACGCCGTTCTACGCGATTCTGCGGGCCGTGCCGGACCAGTTCGGCGGGGTGGTCGCCATGGGCGCGGCGACCATGCTGTTCTTTTTCCTGCCCTGGCTGGATCGCAGTCCGGTCAAGTCCATTCGCTACCGGGGCTGGAAATACAAGACCGCGCTGGCTTCATTCACGGTCAGTTTTCTGGTACTGGGCTGGCTGGGTCTGCAAGCGCCTACTACGCTCTATACCTGGATGGCGCGCTTCTTTACCCTGGTGTATTTCCTGTTTTTCCTGTTGATGCCGTTTTACACCAGTTCGGACAATGATAAACCGGTACCGGAGCGGCTGACATGACGGGCGTGCGTACTTTTATTTCCCGACGGTGGTCGCGCCTTGCACACGCGCGGGGACGGAATTCAGCCCCTGCCCCTGTTGCCCTGCTGCTGTTGCTGTTTGCCGCGCCTTGCTGGGCCGCCGGCAGTGGCGATTACATGATGCGCGCCGAGGTTGACCTGTCTGACCGCAAATCATTGCAACGCGGCGCCCGTACCTTCGTGAACTATTGCCTGAGCTGCCATTCCGCCGCTTTCATGCGCTATAACCGCCTCGGTCAGGACCTGAATATCAGCGAGAGTGTGCTGGAGGAAAATTTCATGTTCGGCACCGACAAGACAGGAGACACCATGAAGGTTGCCCTGAACAGGCAGGAGGCGGAGCAATACTTCGGCATCGCCCCGCCTGACCTGTCGGTAACCGCCCGCGCGCGCGGCGCGGACTGGCTCTACACCTACCTGATGACGTTTTACCGGGATGTGTCCCGCCCCACCGGTGTCAACAACCTGGCCTTCCCCGACACCGCCATGCCGCACGTACTGTGGGAATTGCAGGGCTGGCAGGAACCCGTTTACAGGGAGGAAGTACGGGAAGACGGCAGGATTGACAGGGTAATCGACTATCTGGAAGTCGTCACCGAACCCCCAGGCAAACCCGGGCCTTACCAGGATGAAAGCTATGCAGAGACGGTGGGCGACCTGGTCAACTTCATGGTGTACTTGGGAGAACCTGTCAAGCTCAAGCGCAAGACCATCGGCGCCTGGACCATCGTTTACCTGTTGGTGTTGCTGGTGATCGTGTACCTGCTCAAGCGGGAATACTGGAGGGACGTGAAATGACGGCCTTGCTTAACGGAGGGCCGGTGGTGGTGCTGTACTCGGACCGTAACGGCCTGGCCAGTCACTGTATCCGCCTGACACTGGCGGAGAAGGATGTAGAGACCGACGTCAGGTATGTTGATGAGGGCGCTATCCCGGAACACCTGGCAGAAGTCAATCCGTATGCCACCACGCCTACCCTAGTGGACCGCGACCTTGTTCTGTACGACACCCAAATCATACTGGAATACCTGGACGAGCGCTTCCCCCATCCGCCATTGATGCCTGTTGACCCCATGTCCAAGGCAATTAACAGGCAGTTACGCTATCGGATCACGCGCGATTTGCACGCGCCGGCCGAGGCGTTGGGCAGTGATAATGATATTGCCGCAGCAAGCGCCAGGAAGAACCTGCGTAACAGCCTGACGGAACTGGAGCCGGTATTCTCCAATATGCCCTATTTTATGTCGGAAGAGTTTACCCTGGTGGATTGCTGCATGGCGCCGTTGTTGTGGCGCCTGGATGTTTTCAACATCAAATTGCCCGCGGACGCGCGCGGACTGCGCAAATACGCCCGCTCATTGTTCAAGCGCAAAGCGTTCCGCACCAGCCTGACCGATCCGGAACGCACCATGAAAGAGCGGACGCGCTGAGCCTTAATCCTTCCCTCGCAGCGACTCCCGGTACTCGAACAGCTTTACCACTTTTTGCACCCCCCCGGTGCGGCGTGCGATTTCTGTCGCAATCTCGCCTTCTTCACGGGAAACAAGGCCCATAAGAAAGGTGACGCCGTTTTGAGTAACCACCTTGATATGCAGGGTGCTTAGGTCGTTTTCCGCGATCAGCTTGGCTTTTATCTTGGCCGAGACCACCGCATCGGCGCTGCGCGAGAGCAGGGAACTGGGCGCGGCGATGGTGATTTCATCAAATACCTGGGTCACTTTTTCAACGTTTTTTACCAACTCGATCACCGCCTGCCGGTCTTCCTCGGTAGGCGCTTCACCGGAGACCAGTACCCAGGTGTTGAAGCTGTCGAAGTTGATATGCACCCGCTTGTTCAGCGCTTTCTGGTCGGCCAGGGCGAGTCTGGACTTGATCTCTATCGCTTCATCTTCGATGACGGTGCCGGTCGTTCTGCGGTCGGCCGCCAAAGTCGAGACAACCGTAGTGGCGCCGGTTACCGCAGCAGGCGCGCAGCCCTGCAGCAGCAATGGCGAGACAACAGGAATCAGTAACAGGAGGTGGAGTCGCTTGTTCATGGTTCTGCTCCGATTAGTTTGTGATCAATCAGGTCACAAAGTGAGTGGATAATCATCAGGTGCACTTCCTGTATGCGCGCGGTCGAGTCCGCCGGCACGCGTAGTTCCAGGTCGGTTTTCCGCAGTATTTCGGCAACTTGCCCCCCGTCCTTGCCGGTCAGCGCGACGACACCCATACTCCTGTCATAAGCGGTCTCGATGGCATGGATTACGTTGTGGGAATTCCCGCTGGTGCTGATGGCCAGCAGGATATCCCCTGCCTGCCCCAGCGCCCGGACCTGCCTGGAGAATACGTCGGCGTACTGGTAGTCGTTGGCAATGGACGTCAATACCGAGGAGTCGGTGGTCATGGCAATGGCCGGCAGCCCCGGCCGCTCCAGTTCAAAACGGTTGATCATCTCGGAAGCGAAATGCTGTGCATCCGCCGCCGAACCGCCGTTGCCGCAACTGAGCAGTTTATTACCGTTCAACAGGCAGGCGGTCATTAATTCGGCCGCGTGCGCAATACCGGGAGCAAGCTGCCGGCCGGCATCCGTCTTGATGCGGATACTCTCCGCAAAATTGTCTTTAACTCGTTGAATGAAATCCATGTGTAAGCTTTTGCTGATGTAAACCAGGGGACAAAATAAATTCTGTCCCCGATAGCCTGCTGAAAACTAAAACGCCGCCTTGAACCACTCGATCTTCATGCCGCGCGCTTCGCTGCCGGTCAGCGCCATCACGTCAAAACGCAGGTTGAAGCGGTCTAATGCGGCGTTTTTCAGCATAAACACCTGGCTGGTTTTCCTGATTTTGTTCCGTTTTGTGTGGTTTACGCTCTCAGCCGGATGCAAAAAAGTGGCGGTTTTTCTGGCCCGGACCTCTACGAATATAATGGTATCGTTTTCCCGCATGATCAAGTCAATCTCGCCGAAGCGGCTGCGAAAGTTGCGCTCCAGCAACGTCAGCTTCTGCTTTTGCAGGTAACGCAAGGCCAGGTTTTCGGCCATCCTGCCGAATTCAGTACGCGGGCTATCTGCCAACCAGCAACTCCGGTTTGCCGTTGATGATTTTACCCCAGGGCAGCTTTCTGTTTATCTTGCCGTTGGCCGACATGCTGAGCAGGCCGGTCGCGCCCGCAAAACCGGCCTCGCCCTCGTAAGCCAGGCGGGGTAGATGCGGGATGAGGTTGAAGGCATCTGCGCCGAACGCGTACAGGCGCTGGTATGCGGACGAAGCAGCCCGGAAATTGTCGTCGACAAGAGCCTTCAGGGATGAGGTTTGCGCAGTGGGCGATAAAATCCAGGGCAAGTCGAGAAATGCTACGCCGTCCATGTCTGCGTCGGCTTGCGGGTTCACAGTGCCGGTAAAAATATGCGAGGTTGCATAGACGGGCACTTGTCCCGCTTCAAGGAAGCGTAATTGCGGGACAATCTGGCGGCCGTCGATGGGGAACGCGACCATGAAGATCATATCTGCATCCTGACGCCGGCGGGTCTGGTATTCCAGCTTCCTGCCCAGTAACTGCCGCAGCGCTTGTATGCGGGACTCGCTGGCGTCGATGTTCAGCATCTGCTTGACCGGCGTGGCGTAGTCTTTGACACGCGGGTCGTAGGTGATGGTTTCCAGTGTTACCCCACCCGTCTCCGCCCAGCTTTCCCGGAATACCCGCGCCAGACGCCGGCCCCAGGTATCGTCGGGAACAATGACCAGAGCCCTGCGATAACCGTCGGCGGCAGCCCGCGCTGCCACCTGGCGCGCCTCATCCTCCGGCGACAGGCTGAACTGCATCAGCGCCGGCAGGATCTCGCCCCGCTTGCGGCGCGCCGTTTCCGGCGCCGTGCGAACCTGGTTCAGGCCCAGCGCCGGCACGGACAGGTCGCGTGCCGTGGACAGCTTTGTCATGGCCTGTTTTTCCAGCGGCCCGACAATGAAATCGGCCCCCTCCGCCACTGCCTGTACATAGGCTTGCTCGATATTCAATGCGTTGGCCTCGTAGACTCGCAGCGGTGGCTGGTAGTGGCCGGACCGGTACCAGGCAGCCATAAAACCATCCCTGACGGCTTCGGCAGCTTCCCGGAACGCCCCGCGCAACGGCAACAGCAGGGCAATTTTCCGGGGGCGCCTGTTGTAGAGCCGGGCCGTCTCGCGTATCTGCCCGACGATGGTGAAACCGGCAGGATGCGCCGGGTAGTTCTGTTGCCAGGATGCCAACGCCTGCTCCAGTGTTTGCAGGTCGGCCAGCATGGTGCGTTTGATGAACGCAAGTTCCAGCCAGCCGGACAAGGCTCGCGGGTCGGAGAGGTAACGCCGGCGCAGGGTGTCCTTGTCGGCCCGGTTCAGGTTTTCCCAGATTTTGGCCGAATTGGCCTTGATGGCGGCGCTCTCATCCAGGTACAGGTGATAGTTGAGCCGTGCCTGTGCCGCGTTGAGAAAATCCTGCTGCTGTTCATATTCCAGCGCCCGCTCCCGATGTTGGTGCGTCTGTTCGAGCCGCTCGTCTTGCGACCAGCGGCTTTCCGGCTCAGCCGGGACCGGCTCCGGGGACTTCCTGACATCGAGGGTGCAGCCCTGTAGCAGCGCGACGATAAGCAGGATTTTGAGAAACGCGGGCATAGCCGTATTCTATAGTCTCTTACAAACTAAATCTTGAAAAACAGGGGACGGATTTAAATCCGTCCCCACTATATTAATATTTGAAGAAGTTATGGTAACCCATCCCGGCACCTTGTATATCGTGGCGACGCCGATCGGCAATCTTGAGGATTTGAGTCCGCGCGCGCAGAGGATCCTGGCAACTGCCGATCTGATCCTGGCGGAGGACACGCGCCATAGCGCCGGGCTGTTGCACAGCTTCGATATCCGTACCAGGACGCAGGCTTTCCATGAACACAACGAGGAGCGTATGACTGCGCGCGTCATGGAACACCTGCTCGCCGGCAACAGCGTTGCCCTGATCGCCGATGCCGGC
>LXNI01001799.1_pt1 | contig 16966 bp, 13 predicted proteins | sample 809091 | NCBI WGS metagenome assembly LXNI01 (sample SAMN04870527, study PRJNA318959) | sponge metagenome | biome: 01000161; feature: marine sponge reef; material: water | host: Sarcotragus foetidus | place: Greece: Milos, Mediterranean Sea | collected 2013-05-29 | depth 5-7 m | reverse complement strand
CTCCATCGTCCTGATTATTCTGGCTGACCAGCTGTCCAGTGCCGCAGACCAGGCAAGCACTGCCCGCAAAGCGGACTACAAAGAAGCGACGGGGGAATTTTCAATGCCCTCTGAGTTCGATATCACCTCTGCCAGCGCCGGAGATATGTTTATGGGGGCGCTGATTCCCGGGCTCGTCCTGGTCGGTCTGTATATGTTATACATCCTCATCTCCGCGCAGATCAAACCAACGATCGCCCCGCCGGTGCCCTACGACGGGAAATACGACCGTCAGTTTGTCATCAAGGTCCTGCTGGCGCTGGTCCCTCCACTGACACTGATTTTCATCGTTCTGGGTTCGATCATACTCGGCGTCGCCACCGTCAACCAAGCGGGCGCCATCGGCGCCATCGGCGCCCTGATCATGGGAGGGTATCGACTGAGTGAGGGGAAAAAACACGCCTATACGCCAGCGATCCTGGCGGTCCTGTCAATCATTGCACTGGTCGCCCTGCTGAATTTCTTCGATTTGAATATAAAAAACATCAAGAGCGATCAAGACACCATTGGGATCATGCTGGCCGTGATGGCCGTCGCGGTCTTGTTGTTTGCCATCATCTGGAGCACTGTCCGTGCTTACAAGACCGACAATACCCTCAATGAGGTGATGATCGATACTGCAAAGACAACGTCGATGGTGTTTATCATTCTCATTGGTGCCGCCATGTTGACATCGGCCTTCAGGGCATTCGGGGGCGAAGAACTGGTCAAGGCATTTCTGACCGGCCTGCCCGGTGGATTCTGGACACAATTCATCGTGGTCATGGCCGTCATCTTCTTGTTGGGGTTTTTCCTGGACTTCATTGAAATTGCGGTTGTCGTGGTACCCATTGTGGCACCCATATTGCTGGCTGATCCGTCGGCCAATATCACCGCCGTGTGGCTGGGCGTCATGGTCGGACTCAATATACAGACTTCGTTTCTGACGCCGCCGTTTGGATTTGCCCTGTTCTACTTGCGAGGGGTTGCGCCTCCCGAAGTCAAGACAACGCATATTTATAAAGGGGCTGTTGCCTTTATTGTGCTGCAACTGGCCGGACTGGCAATCACCGGAACTTTCCCGAGCATGGTCAACTACATGCCAAACAAAACCTTCCTCACTTCTGAAACCGCCCCACCACCGATCAATCCGAGACTGCAAATGTGCATGGAGCAGCGGGTTTTCGATGAATACCAGCGTGACAGGGAACTGATCAGCAATGCGATCGCCGAGGTGCGCCAATCAGACTTGACGATCCTGCCGGATGTTCATCGCAAAAAGCTGAATGAAAGCCTCGACCTTGCAACCCAAACCTTTGCCCTGGTCACCGATACCCTCTCCGCTGAGGAAGCCCTGGATGCGTTTGCTGTGGATTATAAACCACTCCATCAGCAAGTGCGACGAATTGAAAAAGGTATCAAATCAAGGCAAAAGGAACTCAAGTTGGCCACCCGACTGCATACAAGATTGTCCCGTCAAAGCGACATCACACAAGGTGAACTCGATCCAGTCGAACAGAAAATACAACGGTTGGAAACGGAAATACAGTCGTTGGAAGATACGATACCGGTCGAATGGGAGCCACTCAACAACGAATTCAAGATGCTTGCGCTGGAAAACAAAAAAGCCCGTGGCGCCTATCGCAGAAATGTTGACAGCGCCTACGAACCGCTCAAGGAAATCAGACTGATCATCAACCAGACACCACGATTGTCTGATCTGGGTGCCTCTTTGAGCAACCTGAAATCAACCATCCTCTCGTCGACACCGGACCAGGCTATCGAGCAGATCAAACACGTGGAAAAAATGTTGGGAGACGTTGCAGGGACCAGTGACATCAAATCCAAGCTGTCCAAGGCAAGAAGAAAACTCAAAGGCGATGCCCCGGATATTGACGCCTCGCTTGCGTTTTATGCAGAATCCATGCAACTTTACCACGAAGCGCTCGACTGGCGCCGTAATGCCGAGGCTCTGCTACCGACACTCGACCGCTACGATAACGTCATCAAATCGAATATTGGATTACGGCTTCAAAAACGTCTGACCGAAGAACAGGCTGAAGACATCGCCTCATGTCTTTCAGTCCATCGGGATATCTCGCTGAATTTCTAGGATCCTTTCCATCTGATCCAGACTCCCAAGTCGCCGGCGTCCCCGTGAATCAATGACCTGACAGATCAGGGGCATCCTCCTTTTGCGATACCACGCCCATGAGCCGGGGTTCAACTCCGGCTCTGTATGGGTGGCCGGTCAGCTTCAATAGCGATAATGATCAGGCTTGTACGGCCCTTCGACCGGTACGCTGATATAGTCCGCCTGTTGCTGGGTTAACCGGGTCAGCTTGATCCCTATTTTTTCCAGATGCAGATGCGCCACCTCTTCATCGAGATGTTTAGGCAGAACATAGACCTCATTCTTGTAATTGTCGCCATCTTTCCATAGCTCAATCTGTGCCAGCACCTGATTGGTAAAGCTGTTGGACATGACGAAACTCGGATGACCCGTTGCACAGCCAAGATTGACCAAACGACCCTCAGCAAGCAATGTAATACGATGGCCGTTGGGCAGAATAATCTGATCGACCTGGGGCTTGATGTTTTCCCACTCGTACTGCTTCATTCCAGCGACATCAATTTCATTATCGAAATGGCCGATATTGCAAACGATGGATTCATTCTTCATCTTCACCATATGGTCATGGGAAATGACCTTATAGTTACCGGTTGCAGTGACAAAGATATTCGCCTGAGAGCAGGCTTCGTCCATTGTAACCACCCGAAAGCCTTCCATCGCCGCCTGCAACGCACAGATCGGATCGATTTCGGTCACCCAGACCGTCGCGCCCAGACCCCGCAGTGATTGAGCACATCCCTTGCCCACGTCACCGTACCCCAACACCAACGCGATTTTCCCGGCAATCATGACGTCCGTCGCCCTTTTGATACCATCGACCAGTGATTCTCGACAACCGTACAGGTTATCGAATTTTGATTTCGTCACCGAATCATTCACATTGATCGCGGGGAAAGGCAGTGTCTTCTCGGCGGCCATCTGATAAAGTCGATGTACCCCGGTTGTCGTCTCTTCGGTTACTCCGCGAATATTCTCAAGGCGGCGGCTGTACCAGGAAGGGCTCGTTTGAAGCCGGGCCTTGATTGCCTTGAACAACGCCACTTCTTCCTCACTGTCCGGGTTGTCCAAAACAGAAATGTCTTTTTCCGCCTTGCTCCCCAAAATCAGCAATAATGTGGCATCGCCACCATCGTCGAGGATCATATTGGGCCCATCACCCTCGGGCCATTCCATGATTCGATGGGTAAATGACCAGTATTCATCCAACGACTCGCCTTTATAGGCAAAGACCGGAATATCTTGCGCCGCAATGGCCGCGGCGGCGTGATCCTGGGTCGAAAAAATATTACAAGATGCCCAGCGCACCTCGGCACCCAGCGCAATGAGCGATTCAATCAGCACTGCGGTCTGAATGGTCATGTGCAAGGAACCTGCGATGCGTGCCCCTTTCAGGGGTTGTTGATCCGCATATTTGCCCCTGACTGTGACCAGACCGGGCATCTCGGTTTCAGCAATACGAATTTCCTTGCGCCCCCATCCGGCAAGGTTGATATCAGCCACATAGTAGTCGGACTGGAAATTTTCAGCAGTTTGTGTCGGCATGGTCGCTTCCTGTTAAATAAATAATAATCATGAAAATCAAATTCCGGCAGCCGCCTTCAACGCGTCCGCTTTATCAGTGGCTTCCCACGTAAACGCCGATTCAGTTCGACCGAAATGACCATAGGCCGCCGATTGTCGATAAATTGGGCGTAACAGATCCAAACTGGTGACGATTGCTTTGGGTCGAAGATCAAAATGAGAATGAATCAATGCCTCGATACTTTCATCACTGATTTTGCCAGTACCAAACGTCTCCACCATCACGGACACCGGCTGTGCCACTCCGATCGCATAGGCCACCTGGACTTCACATTTGTCCGCCAGCCCTGCTGCCACGACGTTTTTGGCAACATGTCGCGTCGCGTATGCCGCCGAGCGATCCACCTTTGAAGGATCCTTGCCAGAGAAAGCACCGCCGCCGTGATGCGCTGATCCGCCATAGGTATCAACAATAATCTTCCGTCCCGTCAGCCCGCAGTCGCCCACCGGTCCACCAATCACGAACCGACCGGTCGGATTCACCAGAAAACGCGTGTCGGCCGTGATCATGTCTTCGGGCAGCACCGGCTTGATGATTTCCTCAATCACCGCCTCGGAGAGATCCGGGTAACTGATGCCCTCTTCATGCTGCGTCGACAGTACAACGGTATCAATCGACTTCGGCGTGTTGTCTTCATAGCGCACCGTGACTTGCGATTTTGCATCGGGCCTCAACCAGGCAAGCTGTCCGGACTTGCGTACCTCGGCCTGTTTTCTGACCAGCCTGTGTGAATAGGTAATTGGGAAAGGCATCAACACATCGGTTTCATTACAGGCATAACCAAACATCAGTCCCTGGTCGCCAGCACCCTGATCAAGATGAAGCCCTTCGTCCTCATTGACACCCTGTGCAATATCGGGCGACTGCTTGTCCAGTGACACGATGACTGCGCAACTGTTGAAATCAAATCCCATATCCGAGGAGTTGTAGCCGATCTCCTTGAGCGTCTGGCGAACGACAGCAGGGAAATCAACCACTGCATTGCTTGTGATCTCACCTGAAATCACCACCATGCCAGTATTCACCAAGGTTTCGCAAGCAACACGAGAACGCGGATCTTGCTCCAGCAATGCATCCAGTACGGAATCAGAAACCTGATCCGCGACCTTGTCGGGATGGCCTTCAGAGACCGATTCGGACGTAAATAAAAATGACTTTGACATTAATTTTAGACCTCAAGCTATCCTATGCCTGCACAATCGCAGCGCAAACAGGAGATTTTACACAAAACCGGGATTATATATAAAGATATCTTTATATATTCTGAATATAGCATATTTTGTTTACCGAAGACAACGCAATCAGAATCCTGATTTATTCTGACCGTGTCTTTTTCGAGTAGAATACGGTTCCTTTCAGCAGCTTAATCGCAACACCGACCAAAAATGGGTTTTAGCAAGACAGGCTCACATCGAACAGCGGAGGTCCTCACTGAGGCGTTGCCTTATATCAGACGATTTCAGGGGAAAACCATTGTCATCAAGTACGGTGGTCACGCCATGGTCAAACAAAATCTGAAAGAAAGCTTTGCACAGGATGTCATATTGATGAAACTAGTCGGAATCAATCCGGTGATCGTCCATGGGGGTGGACCGCAGATCAGTAAAATACTGGCCAAAATCGGCAAAGAATCCCGCTTTGTGGATGGCATGCGCGTCACCGACAGCGAAACAATGGATGTCGTGGAAATGGTCTTGGGTGGACTGGTCAACAAGGAAATCGTGAACCTGATTAATTCACTGGGCGGCCGGGCGGTCGGACTCACCGGCAAAGACGGGCATTTGATCAAAGCCCGAAAGCTCGATGTCAAAAAGGGGGATCCGCTTCTCGAAAAAAACGAAATTATCGATTACGGGCATGTTGGCGAAGTGGCCTCCATCGACCCACGTATCGTTCAGCTACTCGACACCCGGGCTTTCATTCCCGTGATCGCACCCATCGGCGTCGGTGAAGACAATCAAACATACAATATCAACGCCGACCTGGTCGCAGGAAAACTGGCCATCACGCTTTCGGCTGAAAAACTGCTGTTGCTGACCAACACACCCGGGGTGCTGGACCGGCAAGGTCGGCTGATGGCCGATCTTAAAACCGACCAGATCAGTGATTTGTTATCGGATGGCACCATTTCAGAAGGCATGATCCCCAAGGTCGACTGTGCGCTGGATGCCGTGGTCAATGGAGTTGACAGTGCCTTGATTATTGATGGTCGAATTGAACATGCCCTGTTACTGGAGTTGTTTACCGATACCGGCATCGGCACCCTCATCAGCGACTGATGTACTGATGGCCATTTCAAATCTGCGCAATATTGCCATTATTGCCCATGTTGATCATGGGAAAACGACGTTGGTTGATCGATTGCTACAACAATCGGGGACGCTCGGGGACCGGTTCGGGCCGGTGGAACGGGTCATGGATTCGAATGAAATTGAGAGGGAACGGGGCATCACCATTCTCTCGAAAAATACAACGATTCGATGGGAAGGATATCGCATCAATATCGTTGATACACCGGGACACGCGGATTTTGGCGGTGAAGTAGAGCGTATCTTGTCCATGGTGGACTCGGTATTGCTTTTGGTTGATGCCGTCGAGGGGCCAATGCCGCAAACCCGGTTTGTGACAAAGAAGGCGTTCGATCATGGCCTCAAACCGATTGTGGTCATAAATAAAGTAGACCGGGACGGAGCACGGCCAGAGTGGGTGCTCGACCAGACATTTGACTTGTTTGATCGACTCGGCGCCAGTGAATCTCAACTTGATTTTCCGGTGCTTTACGCCTCCGCTGTGGAAGGCTATGCCTCACACATTGCACGCCATCGTGCCCGTGATATGGCGGCCCTCTTCGAGACGATCATCAACCAGGTCCCACCGCCGAAAGTGACTTCTGACGGGGAATTTCAAATGCAGATATCCTCGTTGGATTATTCCCGCTATGTCGGGACGATCGGTATCGGTCGCATTACCCGAGGTCAGATTCGCCCGAAAACCCCGGTCAGTGCCATTGACCGATTCGGAAAAATAAGAAGTGGGCGAATATTGCAGCTATTCGGTTTTCATGGTCTGAAAAAGATCGAGATTGATCACGCTGATGCTGGCGATATCGTTGCCGTCAGCGGGTTTGAGCAACTCGGTATTTCCGATACCTTGTGTTCTTCCGACAATCCCCAAGCATTGCCGTCGCTCAAAGTTGATGAGCCAACGGTCACCATGTACTTCCAGGTAAACACCTCCCCGTTTGCCGGTAAAGAAGGCAAATATGTCACTTCCCAGCAAATTGGAGGTCGCCTGCGACGGGAATTGATCCACAATGTTGCCCTGAGAGTCAAGGACACTACAGACCCGGATATCTTTCAGGTTTCCGGAAGGGGCGAGTTACATTTGTCCATCTTGCTTGAAAATATGCGTCGGGAAGGCTATGAGGTTGCTGTCTCCCGCCCTCAGGTGATCTGCCGACGTATTGATGGCCTATTGTGCGAACCTTGGGAGGAACTCAGCGTCGACATAGAAGAACAACATCAAGGCGCTATCATGGATACCCTGGGTACACGTCATGGCCAGTTGAAGAATATGCAACCCGATGGCCAGGGCCGCACCCGGCTGGATTATTCGATCCCGGCTCAAAGGCTGATTGGTTTTCAAACCGAGTTCATGACCCTAACGTCTGGAACCGGACTGCTATATCACGCATTTGAACGGTATGCTCCCGTGACGAAAGAAAATCGACACCATCATCGCCATAACGGCGCACTGGTCTCGACCAAAACCGGGAAAGCACTCGCGTTCGCGCTGTTTAATCTGCAGGAACGGGGTCGATTGCTCATCAAACCCAATACGGAAGTCTACGAAGGACAGATTATCGGCCTGCATTCCAAGAACAATGATCTCGCCGTCAATCCCCTCAAAGGCAAACAATTAACCAATATCCGCGCATCACGAAAAGATGACAGCATTATTCTGGAACCTCCTATCAAGCTGACCCTTGAATCTGCCCTCGCAATGATCGAGGATGACGAGTTGGTTGAAATCACCCCTCACAATGTACGGATCCGGAAAAAATTGCTGTACGAACATCAGCGCAAACAAGCTTCTCGTCTAAAAAAGACGGCCTAATCTCAATCAGACCAGACAGCATATTGACTATTTTGCCTCCCACCTATACCGGCATGCCGTTGAACCGTCATTCGGTATTACGGGAAAATGAGGAATGGCTGCAACGCCAGCGGGACGCTGACAACGCGCAATTTCTGATTCTGTGCAACGAAGCCAATCTGGTGCGGTATCCTGGAGGCAAATCGACAATCGAAGCGGTCTTTCTTGACGCATCAGCCGTCACTTGCGTCATGAGGCAGTCCACCGACATGATTTATCTTGGACAGATGACCTCCTCCCCGATTTTTGCACTTGATCTGGGTGAAATGGAAAACCCAACCGCCCAAGAATGGATTGACCACGTAAAACCGGGGGCCGTCTTCATTGATCTTCGACAGGTTGTCATGGGGCTGTCAGGGGTTGATGCGGCCATCCTGGCCTATGCCAGAGGCAGCAGCTTTTGGCATCGCCACCATCGGTTTTGTAGTTACTGCGGCAACCCTCTGCGCTCATTCAGAGGGGGGCACATGAAAAAGTGCCTCGATCCATCTTGTGCAAGAGAGACTTACCCACGAATCGAACCGGCGGTGATCATGCTGGTTGAGCAGCGGCGTTCCGCCAGTCGCCGCCCACAATGCCTGCTCGGAAGACATCCCGGGTTGCCCGACAACATGTATTCGACGCTGGCAGGTTATGTTGACCTAGGTGAAACACTGGAAGAAGCCGTGATCAGGGAAGTCAAGGAAGAGGCCGGCATCAGTGTGGACAAGGTAAGGTATGTCACCTCCCAGCCCTGGCCCTTTCCTTCTTCGATGATGCTCGGATTCCAGGCGCAGGCAATCGATACGTGTATCGATATTACCCACGACAACCTGGAGGATGCCCAATGGTTTACCTTGGATCAGGTGCTTGACATGGCCGAATACGATGAATCACATTCCGGGCCGACACTGCCTCGGAAAGATTCGATTGCCTATACACTCATTCAATTATGGATCAGATGTCATCGGGCCCAGTGAAACGTCAAGAATGGCAGACCCCTCATCTGCCCGGGTGAGACAGTCACTGACCGAGGTGCGCATTTCCCGCTTCCCGGCAGACAACATCCAAATCAAAAACACGGCGCTGCTTTGTGGCGCACTCGAGTGGCGCCGGCTACAGAAGCATGGCAGGCAAGCCTGCGCAATAGGGGATGGGGCAGCTTTTATTCAACGCCCCAACTTCCGTCGATTCGGTTGCCAATGCTGTAGTACGCCAGACATCCTCGACGATATTGTGATATTGGCTGTTAACTAAAAACAGCCTTGATCCGTTCGATGGAAAGAGAAAGCGGAAAAGTTTGAATTGAGCGCTGACCATTTCTTGAGGTAACATGACGACTCCCGTTCGGCATATACCGCCTGCCGCGGAAGATAAACCTGACAAGCGTTATCATCCTGTGGCTGGATCTACAGAAAGTTGTAGCAAATGGTTGAAATACACTGATTCATACTCACTTACCGTTTACCGGAAAATTTCATTTTTAAAATGGCGCAAGCACATACCGAAAAAGTTATTGAGGTTCATCACTGGTCAGACAAACTGTTTACCATCAAGACAACCCGCGACCCATCGCTTCGCTTTCGCAATGGTGAGTTTGCAATGATCGGCATTGAAGTTGACGGCAAGCCACTGATGAGGGCCTATAGTATGGCCAGTTCCAATTACGAGGACTATCTTGAGTTCTACAGCATCAAGGTACAGGAAGGACCGCTCACTTCGCGATTGCAGCATATCCAGGTAGGTGACGAATTATTGGTCAGCAAGAAACCAACGGGTACTCTCTTGTGGGACCATCTCAAGCCCGGAAGTCACCTTTATCTCCTGAGTACCGGTACCGGCCTGGCCCCTTTTTTGTCAATTATCAAAGATCCGGAAGTCTATGAAAACTTCGACAAGGTCATTTTGGTGCATGGCTGTCGGTATATCAACGAACTGACCTACCAACAGTTGATTACCAAAGAACTGCGAAACAACCGCTATTTTGGCGACAGCGTGAAACAAAAACTCGTCTACTATCCCGCAGTGACAAGAGAGCCCTACAAGAACTATGGCCGAATCACCGAACTGATGCAAAGCGGCAAATTACTGGAAGATATCGGATTACCACCATTGTCTGTTGAACATGACCGCTTTATGCTTTGCGGCAGTCCCGGGATGCTGAAAAGTCTTGGTCAAATTCTCAGCGAAATGGGCTTCAAGGAAACCCGAAAAAACGATTTCCGGGAATATGTGATAGAACGGGCATTTGTAGAGAGATAAACCTCGTTGCCGCTAGATTCGGGGTCCATGACGAACTCACTGAAAGAACCCGGGTCAGACAGTTCGAGTTCATACAGAAACCAGAGATTTTGATATTACTTCACGCCGCCGGTCGCACAAGAAAACGAATTCTGCTCGGGCATGATATGAATGGAAGCTGGAACTGCAATCGGGTTGGAGATACAGCCTGTCTCCCGGGAAGATGCCTTTTCCTTGGGTAACTGATCGTTCAACACGGAATGCAACGGGCTGTTCGCGCTACGACGGCCATAAACCATCTTTTCCAAATCATTGGCCAAAAAGTGATGATTTTTGGAGCGCTCTTCCTGGATCAGTTGCTCGGAAACCTGCCTGAAAGCCTGATGATCTCCTTCTGATCCAGATTTCACCAGCTGCCTCAATCGTTTAGCTGTTGTCATGATTTCTCTCGCATCACATTTTCCTTCTTCGTGGGCACCGTGAATTATCGCTTCTTTCGGTGTTATTGGTTCACCACGCCGTGCCGTTGCATGCTTAACACTTGACACAGTGGTTTGACAAGTTGATGTCATTATGACAGCATAATGCTTCATAATAAATCAACACTGAGAAGAACCGATGGGGACTTTAACAATCCGCAATCTTGATAATGGGGTTATCGAACGACTCAAAGCACAGGCCAAGGCGAATCACCGATCGCTCGAAGGAGAGGTACGCCATCTGCTGACCCAGCGACTGGATCGACTTGTTGAGGTCGCAGCCTTTCGTGAGCGAACACGACAACTTGTCTCAACGTCAGTCGACACGCAACAGACCGACAGCGTCGACCTGCTGCGTGAGGACCGCACCCGTTGAAACTAACCGTGGATGCGAGTGTTGTCGTCAAGTGGTTCATCGCTGAACCTTTGTATCATGAAGCACGCATCATGCTTGCCCAACGCATCGAATTGCACGCTCCCGATTTGATACTATCCGAATTCGCCAATACTGTCTGGAAAAAAGCACGTCGCAAAGAAATCCCCAGTGAAGAACCTTACCTAGCTGAACTGTCCTGTCTGCCTGACATCATATCGTTGTTTCCAGATCGTGATCTTGTCGAACGTGCAGCCCGAATGGCTTTCGCAATCGACCATCCACTCTACGACTGCCTTTATTTGGCATGTGCTGAAACAACAGGATCAGTCTTGGTCACCGCCGACAAGCGTCTGGCGAACAAACCAGTCGCGCAGATTTTGGGAGTACGTGTCGAATACCTGGGCGATGCCGATGTTGTAAGGCGGCTTAAAGTGGCCGCATTCGCGCCAGTGATTAAACGCCAACAGGTTGATGAACTTACCCAAGCTTTTGATTTGTTCGCGAAAACGGAAAGGAATGTCCTTGATAAGTTGTTTGCCGGAACGGAGGGTCTGCGTATTACAACTGATAAAGACAGGGAATTCTTTTTAAATTCACCTTCATACAAACGCCTGATCAACCTTATCAAGGAGCTTGACGACAAAGAGCGTGTCGACCTGCTCGCACTTGGCTGGTTCGGGGCTGGTCGGTTTCCAAATTGGCGGCGAAGCGTTGAACATGCTGAAAAAATGGTTCTGGTCGACGGATGCAACCCCCATTACGTTGCCAGTGGCGGCCCCCACTGGCGAACTGGTTTCCAACTTGTCGCATCAGAGATACCCACCGGATTCGAAACATGCTGAAACCGCTGAATCACTTGCCTTGCATCGATGATCTGACCGACTCAGGCCGTATCACGATCGCGCGATAACCGACTCACCGCTTTTTCCAGTCTTTCCAATCCCGCTTGAAGGTCGTTATCGTTGATATTCAGTGCCGGTGCCAGTCTCAGCACATTGGTGCCGGCAACCAATACCATCAGTCCTTCTTTCATGCAGCTGTTCAAAATATCCCGCGCTTGGTCCTTCCACGCCCCACCCAGCTCACACCCTATCAATAACCCTTCCCCCCGTATTTCGGAAAATAAATCATGTTTTTGTCCGATACGCTCGAGCCCTGTTATCAGCATCCGACTTTTTGCGTCGACCTGCGACAGCAAATCCGATTCACATAGCAACTGAATGATTTTGTTTGCAACCGCGCAGGCCATCGGGTTTCCGCCGAATGTGCTGCCGTGTGTTCCAACCGCCAGGCTTTGTGCGATCGAATCCGTTGTCAGCATCGCACCGATGGGAAATCCACCGCCCAAGCCTTTTGCGGTTGTCAGGATATCCGGGATCACATCCAATTTCTGGTACATGTAAAATTGGCCTGACCGGCCCACGCCGGTTTGAACTTCATCCATTATCATCAACGCCCCGTGCTGCTTGCACAACCGGCTGATGGTCTGCGCAAACTCCTTCGTCACGGGCCTGACACCGCCCTCTCCCTGAATCGGCTCAAGAATGACACAACAGGTCTCGTCTCCACGATGCTCAAAAAAATCAGTAATGGCACCGCTATCGTTGAAGGGAAGATGAAAAATCCCATCTGGATTCGGTCCGAATCCCTGCCTGTATTTTTCCTGCCCACCGACACTGACCGTGAAAAATGTGCGTCCATGGAAAGAATGATCAAACGCGACAATATTGATCTTGTTGGGACCAAAGTGATCCAGCGCATGGCGTCTCGCGAGCTTCAATGCCGCTTCATTGACTTCCGCGCCCGAATTGGCAAAAAACACTTTTTGCGCGAATGTCAGATGACATAACCGCTCAGCCAGTTCGATACTCGGCTGATTGACCAACAGGTTGCTGACGTGCCAGAAGCAGTTTGCCTGTCGGGTCAATGTCTCGACCAACAGGGGATGGGCATGGCCCAATACGCTGACCGCGATCCCTGCCGCAAAATCGATGTATTCGTTCCCCTCCACATCCCATAGCCGTGATCCCACTCCTTTTGCCGGCACGATCTGCATGGGCGCATAATTCGGCACCATCACATCATCATACGTTTTCCTGACGGAAGCAGATTCTGGTTGGGATACGGTCTTCAGTCTGTCTTTGGATGCTGGCATTGCCATCGTTTCACTTGCTTCACTGTACTGATAGAAAGAGGTGGCATTTTAACTGGATCGATAGCAGAATATTACGCTAATTTATTATTTTTCACCTGACCAGCAGAGAAAGAGACCAGTACCATGTCAGAACAGTCCATTGAACGTGAATCCATGGAAGTTGACGTCGTCATCGTGGGCTCAGGCCCCGCCGGACTGGCCGCGGCCTGCAAGCTGATGCTGCTCGCCCAGGAAAGCGGGAAGGAACTCAGCATTGTGGTACTCGAAAAAGGCTCTGAGGTCGGAGCCCATATTTTATCCGGTGCCATCTTCGAGCCCAGAGCCCTGAACGAATTGTTTCCCGACTGGCAGGAAAAAGGCGCGCCGCTCAATACACCCGTCAAAGAAGACCGCGTATTGATGTTCACAAGTGCACAAAAAGCCCTCAGGATGCCCCTGTGGATGGTGCCAAAGCCGATGCACAATAATGGGAATTATATCGTCAGTCTCGGAGAGGTCTGCCGCTGGTTGGGAGAACAGGCGGAGTCTCTGGGAGTAGAAATCTTTCCCGGGTTCCCCGCCTCTGAAGTGCTGTTCCATGAAGATGGCAGTATCAGGGGGGTCGCAACGGGAGAAATGGGCCGGGGAGCGGATGGCCATCGAAAACCGGCCTATGAAGCAGGTATGGAGTTACATGCAAAAGTGACGCTGTTTGCGGAGGGTTGCCGCGGGCATCTGGGCAAGCAACTGATCAGCCGATTCGATCTGGACCGGGATCGCGAAACCCAGCACTATGGCATTGGAATCAAGGAGCTTTGGACAATCGACAGCGAAAAACATCGACCAGGGCGGGTACTCCATGGTGCCGGCTGGCCGCTATCAGAAAACGGGGCCTCCGGTGGATCCTTTTTGTATCACCTGGGAGAAAATCTGGTATCAATGGGCCTCATTACCGATCTTTCGTATGCCAATCCGTATCTTAGTCCCTTTGATGAGCTGCAACGGCTCAAACACCATCCCGAAATCAGACACTATCTTGAAGGGGGAGAGCGCATCGCTTATGGAGCACGGGCCATTACCAAGGGTGGGCTGAACGCACTCCCTAAAATGACCCTGCCAAACGCATTACTGATCGGATGTAATGCAGGAACGTTAAATTTTTCAAAAATAAAAGGCTCCCACACGGCAATGAAATCCGGAATCCTCGCCGCTGAAACAGTGTTCAATACATTGAATGGGACCGGCAAACTGGAAGATTTTGAGCCACATTTCAATGACTCCTGGTTATACAAGGAACTCTATCAGTCAAGAAATTTTGGAGCCGCCTTACACAAACTCGGGACTTGGGGTGGTGGCACCTACAACTTTATTGACCAGAACATATTCGGCGGCAAACTGCCGTTCAGGCTGACGGACCCGGTACCCGATCACGAATCAACGAAACCCGCTTCCGATTGCAACCCAATCTCCTATCCGAAACCGGATGGAAAACTGAGCTTTGACAAAACTTCGTCTGTTTATCTATCGAATACAAATCATGAAGAAGATCAACCGGTGCACCTGCAATTATCAGACTCCGACCGTGCAGTAACAGTCAACCTGATGACCTACTCTGGACCGGAACAGCGATTCTGTCCTGCCGGTGTGTATGAGTTTCTGAACACCGATACCCACCCCGAACTTCATATCAATGCCCAGAATTGTGTGCACTGCAAGACCTGTGATATCAAGGATCCAACAAAAAATATCACTTGGGTAACACCCGAAGGCACGGGGGGACCCAATTATACCAACATGTAAGTGCTATTGGCTTTCTCACCGACTATCGTACTGTCCATTGACGGCGCCCTCTGGCATCAAACCAGTCATAGTCAGCTGACCGACCGGAGCATTGATTCCCTCGGCATCGACACCGACGCACCTGGACAGCGTCATGACTGACATCACCTAGGTCTGTATCGACTATAACGGAGAGACCTATCTCGTGGGCCCGCACCCGGTTTTCGAATACGCTGATACGTGACACAACCGCGCAGATTCTTTCACCCTGGATCCGGCAAACCTTCCACTGGAATATCTGCTGACATACACCTTATCCTACAGCTCCACATTACTCGTTGCATAGCGTGACACCGTACCGGATCATTGGGGCTGTTCAACCTGCTTAAAATTAATTAAAATGATCTATAAATAAGTCATTATCACTCATTATGTACTATTTATACATCTAATAAAACAATGGCAAAACCTGCACACAGAAGCTATTCCCGCTATGCTCGCGAAGTCACAGAGCTTCTCGGGCTGATGATCCGCACCGCGCGCATCGAACGCAACCTCACAGTCGCCGATGTCGCCGAACGCGCCGGGACGTCACGCGGCCTCGTACACCGCATCGAAAAAGGCGAAATGGGCTGCTCCATCGGTGCGGCCTTCGAGGTCGCCGCCATTGTCGGGTTGCATTTGTTCGAAGCCGAACCGACAACGTTGACACGCCATCTGTCGATGGAACGCAACAGGCTCACCCTGCTGCCGCAATCCGTCCGCACGGGAACGACGAAGGTAAAAGATGACTTCTGATCACCGCAACACAAAAGCGCCGGATGAAGCCTATGTCTGGATATGGCTGCCCGACGCAACGGCACCGGTCGTCGCCGGTCGAATCGCACGTGATGGTGAGCGACTGAGCTTCAACTACGGTCAGCGCTATCTGGACCGGAATGACCGCATTTCGATCTACGAACCGGAACTGCCGTTGCGTCGCGGAGCAATTGCGCCCGAGGTCGGACTGGGCATGGCCGGATGCCTGCGCGATGCTGCGCCCGATGCGTGGGGCCGTCGTGTCATCCTGAACCGGACCTTCGGACGCAAGGGCAAAGATGTCGACACCGCTGTACTCGACGATCTGACCTATCTCGTGGAATCCGGCTCCGATCGAATCGGTGCGCTGGACTTCCAACACTCCCCGTCGAAGTACGTGCCGCGTGTTGTTCAAACCGCAACACTCGAGGAACTGCTGAGCGCCGCCGAGAAAGTCGAGAATGGCGTGCCGCTGACACCCGATCTCGATCAGGCACTGTTTCACAGTACGTCGCTCGGCGGTGCGCGCCCAAAGGCAATGATCCAGGACGGTGACACAAAGATGATCGCCAAGTTCTCGTCTTCGACCGACACCTACAACGTAGTGAAGGCGGAATATATCGCCATGCGCCTTGCGGCCAAGGTGGGGCTTGACGTCGCCCCCGTGCATCTTGCACACGTCGCCGGCAAAGATGTGCTGCTGGTCGAACGTTTCGACCGCGTAAAGGCGAAAGACGGCTGGACGCGCAGGGCGATGGTCTCGGCGCTGACGCTGTTCATGCTCGATGAGATGATGGCGCGTTACGCCAGCTATGAAGTCCTCACGGAAATCATTCGGCACCGTTTCACCTCACCGAAGGCGACGTTGCACGAGTTGTACGGACGGCTTGTATTCAACATCCTGTGCGGTAACACCGACGATCATGCGCGCAACCATGCGGGTTTTTGGAACGGCGAACACCTGACCTTAACGCCTGCCTATGACATTTGCCCGCAAAGCCGTTCCGGTAATGTGGCCAGCCAGGCGATGCTGATCGTCGGAGATAATCGGACAAACACACTTGCAACCTGTCTAGAGGCCACGCCCAATTTCCATCTCAGCAAGAAAGCGGCGAAGGACATCATCGCCCAACAGACCCACACCATCCGGGACGCATGGGACGACATCTGCGAAGAGGCCGCATTGACCGAGGTCGAACGCAACCTGTTCGGCCAGCACATCTTTCTGAATGACTATATCTTCGAAGGCATGGCGAAGGGCCTGTGGTGAGGGCGACCCTATCGTGGCAGT
>LXNI01001798.1_pt1 | contig 16971 bp, 14 predicted proteins | sample 809091 | NCBI WGS metagenome assembly LXNI01 (sample SAMN04870527, study PRJNA318959) | sponge metagenome | biome: 01000161; feature: marine sponge reef; material: water | host: Sarcotragus foetidus | place: Greece: Milos, Mediterranean Sea | collected 2013-05-29 | depth 5-7 m | reverse complement strand
ATGACCCACCCGATCTACGGGCGCCCGCTGGTCAACCGCAATCCGGCCGTCACCAACAACGCCTTCGTGCCGGGCCATGAAGCTGTCGCCTGGATGGCCCCGCCGGCATAGGAACAGCCGCCTGCCGGCCTCGCTGTCGCGGAAAAGTCGGGTTCCTGTCGTGGCGGCCGCCCCCGAAACAGGCCATAGCGGCATGCAGGAACGGCGGGAGGGGCAGTGATGATCGTCCGGAAGCTGCGTCTCGAACGGGGGCTCTCCCAAGAGCAGCTCGCCTCGATGGCGGGCGTCAGCGTGCGCACCCTGCAACGCATCGAGCGCGGCGCGAATGCCAGCGCCGAGACGCTCAAATGCCTCGCCGCTGTCCTCGACACCGACTTTTCCGCCCTGCGACAGGAGCCAGACATGACAACCGCCGCCAGCACCCCCCTCCCCGACCTCCCCGAAGACGAACAGCAGGCCATGGAATATGTCCGGGACATCCGGTCCTTCTATATCCACGCCGTCCAGTATGTCGTCGTCATCGCCGGCCTTGCGGCGATCAACCTGTTTACCGGCCCGGGCTATCTCTGGTTCCTCTGGGCCGCCTTCGGCTGGGGCGTCGGGCTCGCCGTCCACGGGCTCGGCGTGTTCGAGATCGTCAACCTGTTCGGCGGTGGCTGGGAGAAGCGCCAGGTCGCGAAACGGCTCGCGAGGACCCGGCAGGACCGGAACGGAGCCTCCTGAACCGGCCCCGACAGGCGCCTCTCCAATCGAGTATCTCGGGCGCGTCGCCGGTGTCGATATCCTCGTCGGGGAGCGCCGCCAGCGCGTCCAATTCCGCCTGCCGTCGGGCGGCAATCTTGTCGGGACTCTTCTGTGTGATGACTTTGCCTCCTTCTCCACAAGGCCCGGTCGACATTACTCCTCCAGCGTCGGGCCGGCGCCGGCGACGCGGGTCTGGCGCATGCGGCGGCGGAAGCGGTCGGCGTCATAGCCCGCGCCCCGGTGCAGCAGGCAGCGATTGTCCCAGATGACGAGGTCGCCCGGCCGCCAGCGATGGGCGAGCACATGCGCCTCCGCCGTCATCTCCTCGACCAGCCCGTCCAGCAGCGCCCGGCTGTCCTCGAACTCCCAGCCCTCGATCTCGCGCGCATGCGAGCCGACATAGAGGTTCGGCGCGCCGTTCGCCGGGTTGCGGCGCACAAGGCGCTGGCGCACCGGCGGCAGCGAGGCGGCGTGCGAGGGCGTCACCGCGTCGGGCGCAACCCTGGAGCGCGAGAACACATAGTCGTGGATGCAGACCTGCGGCGCGAGCCGCTCCTGCTCCGCCTCCTCCAGCCGGTTCCAGGCCGCGCGCTGGCTGACGAACAGCGTCTCGCCGCCTTCTTCCGGCGTCTCATAGGCGCACATGATCGAGACGAAGGCCGGCACCGCGCGGAAGGAGGAATCCGAGTGCCACATATTGTTGCCGGTCTGGAAGATGGTGCGCTTATGGGCATTGCCGGCGACGCTGCCGTCGGGCAGCACATTGCCGATAGTGCCGAAATATTCGATCCGCCCCTCCTGCCCGAGCGCCACATGGTTCGCCTCCGGCTCGCCGAGCCGGCGGGTGAAGGCCAGATGCGCCTCGTCGCCCTCCGCCGCGCCCGGCACATGCACGAAGGAATAGCGGTCTATGGCGGCCCGCACCTCGTCGAGGTCAAGGCGGCTTATCGGCCGGCTTTCGAGCTTGACGCCGAATTCCGGGTGGAGCGGGGTCATGGCGTCCTCCAGGGCCAGGGAGAAGGGGCAGTCTTCACGCCCGCCCGCCTCCCATGCGCCGCGTCCGGCGGATCGAAGGCGGTGGAACTCATCCGGCTTCCCCTTCCAAACGCCGCCATCATACCACGCCGCCATCCACGCCCGGAGCGGCCCCGTGCCGGTTGACCCGAACGGAGCCGGCCGCCAGATTGCGGCCATCGCGAACGCTGCGGGCATGGAGAGGGACGCGCACCCGATGAGCTACGAACATATTCTGGTCGAAACCCGGGGGGCGGTCGGCCTCGTCACCCTGAACCGCCCGACAGCGCTGAATGCGCTCTGCGCGCAGCTGATTTCGGAACTGGCCGAGGCGCTCGACGCCTTCGAGGCCGACAACGCCATTGGCTGCGTCGTGATAACCGGCTCCGACAGGGCCTTCGCCGCCGGCGCAGACATCAAGGAGATGCAGCCCAAGACCTATATGGACGTCTATCTGGAAGACTTCATCACCGTCGGCTGGGAGCGGGTGACGAGCTGCCGCAAGCCGGTGATCGCCGCGGTGGCGGGCTATGCGCTTGGCGGCGGCTGCGAGATGGCGATGATGTGCGATTTCATCATCGCCGCGGAGACGGCGCGGTTCGGCCAGCCGGAGATCAATCTCGGCACCCTGCCGGGCGGCGGCGGCACGCAGCGCCTCGCGCGCTTCATCGGCAAGGCGAAAGCCATGGACATGTGCCTGACCGGCCGGATGATGGATGCGGCCGAGGCGGAGCGCGCGGGCCTTGTGAGCCGCGTGGTGCCCGCGGACAAGCTGATCGACGCGGCGGTCGAGGTCGCGGCGTCGATTGCGGCGAAATCGCGCCCGGCCGCGATGATTACCAAGGAATGCGTCAACCGCGCCTTCGAGGTGCCGCTCGCCGACGGCGTGCGCTTCGAGCGGCGCATGTTCCACTCGACCTTCTCGACCGAGGACCAGAAGGAAGGCATGGCCGCCTTCATCGAAAAGCGCGAGCCCGCCTTCAAGGGCCGCTGACAGCCGAACGGCGCCCGCCTGCGGCGACGACGCCAGGCGGGGTCCCCTTCCGCCCTGGCTGCCGGCATGCAAGGATTCCCGCCTGCGGCAGGGAGAGACAATGATGGCGCGGCGGAAGTTCTGGGGTTGGGGCAAGGTCGGCGAAGGCTTCACCGATGAGGAGATGAAGCCCTTCGAGGCGGATTATGCCGCGGTCTTTGGCGTGGACGGCTTCAAGGCCCGGCCCTTTCCGACCGTGGACGAGATCGAGATCGCCCCGCCGCGCCTGGCGCCGCCGGCCTCGCTGGCGCCCGTCTGCACGGACGACAAATGGGAACGCCTTGTGCATACCTTCGGGCGGTCCTTCCACGAGCAGGTCCGTGTCATGGACCGCGATTTCGCCGGCGCGCCCGACCTTGTGGCCCGCCCGCGCGACGAGGGCGACGTCGCGGCGCTGCTCGACTGGTGCGCGGAGGCGGGCGCGGCGGCCATACCCTTCGGCGGCGGCTCCTCCGTGGTGGGCGGCGTGCATCCCGATGTGGGCGGCGGCTTCAAGGCCGCGGTCTCCATAGACATGGGCGCCATGGACCAGGTGCTGGAAATCGACCGCGCCTCGCGCGCGGCCCGCATCCAGGCGGGCGTGTACGGCCCCCATCTGGAAGATCAGCTCCGCCCGCACGGCCTGACGCTTCGCTATTATCCCCAGAGCTTCGAATATTCGACGCTGGGCGGCTGGATCGCGACCCGCGGCGCCGGCCATTACGCCACCATGCTGACCCATATCGACGACATGACCGAAAGCGTGCGCGCCGTGACGCCGGCAGGCGTTCACGACAGCTTCCGCCTGCCGGGCTCGGGCGCGGGGCCCAGCCCCGACCGGCTCTTCCTCGGTTCCGAAGGCGCGCTCGGCATCATCACCGAAGCCTGGATGCGCCTTCAGGACCGGCCGGGCTTCCGCGCCGGCCATGCGGTCGAGTTCGCCCGCTTCATGGACGGGGTCGAGGCCGTGCGCGCGATTGCGCAGGCCGGGCTCTATCCCGCCAATCTGCGCCTGCTGGACCATAACGAAGTGCGCTGGTCGGGCGCGGGAGACGGCTCGGCGGCGGTGCTGGTGCTGGGCTTCGAGAGCGCCGACCATGCGCTCGACGCCTGGATGGCGCGCGCGCTCGAATGCTGCCGGGACCATGGCGGGCGGCTGCCGGAGCAGGCCGGCGGCGGGGGCGGCAGCGCGGCCGCGCGCTGGCGCGACGCCTTTATCCGGGGCGGGCATATGCGCGAGATGCTCACGGCTCGCGCCATCATCCGCGAGACCTTCGAGACCGCGATCACCTGGGACCGGTTTGACGACTTCCACCGCGAGGTGGCGGGCGCGGCGGAACGCGCGCTCGAGGAGGCGACGGGACGGCCGGGAATCGTTGCCTGCCGCTTCACTCATGTCTATCCGGACGGGCCGGCGCCCTATTTCACCTTTATCGGCCTCGGCGAGCAGGGCCGGCTTTCGGCGCAATATGACCTGGTCAAGAATGCGGTTTCGGACGCGATCATCGAGGCTGGCGGCACCATCACTCACCACCACGCCGTCGGGCGGGACCATATGCCCTGGTATGAGCGCCAGCGCTCCGAGATCTTCGCCGCCGCGCTCAGGGGCGCCAAGGCGGCGCTCGACCCCGCCGGCATCATGAACCCCGGCGTGCTGCTCCCCGCGCGCTGACGCGCCTTCCAGGACCGTCCCGGCCCGGTTCCGGGACGACGCAATGGGCGCGCTTCGGGTCGCGCCCAAGCGTCCGCCCGCGGCGGCGTAAACGCCGCCAACCAAACAAACTGCCGCGTTGCGCGCGGCGGCGCGGGCCTCAAGCGTAGGCGCTGCTACGCTTTTCGGCCCGCTCCTTGCGGAGCGAACGCCTGGGCGCGACGCCGGCCGTGACCCTGGTGAGACATCCGGGTTAGGCTGCATGAGCCGGCGGCAGCAGGGGAAATGCGGGGCGATGGCAGTCTCCATCATCGACAGCGGGATATACGGGAACCTGTTCGGCGCAGAGGCCATGCGGGCGGTGTTTTCCGAGCACGGGCAGATTCAGAAATGGCTGGATGTCGAGGCGGCGCTGGCGCGGGTCCAGGCCCGGCTCGGCATCATCCCCGAGGACGCCGCGGCCGAGATTTCCGCCAGGGCGGACGCGGACCTGATCGACATGGCGCTCATGCGCGAGGAGGTGGACCGCGTCGGCTACGCCATCATGCCTCTGGTCCACCGCCTCGCCGCCCTCTGCGAGGGGGAGGCGGGACGCTATGTCCATTGGGGCACGACCACGCAGGACATCAAGGACACGGGCGTTGTCCTCCAGATCCGCGATGCGCTCGGGCTGGTGGAAGCAGACCTGCTCGCCGTGCGGGACGGCCTCGCCCGCCTCGCCCGCGAACATCGCGACACGCCGATGGCCGGGCGCTCGCATCTCCAGCACGCGCTGCCGGTCACCTTCGGCTACAAGGCGGCGGTGTGGCTTGCGCCCGTCGAGCGCCATCTGGAGCGGCTCGACCAGCTGCGCCCGCGCGTGCTCATCGGGCAATTCGCCGGCGCGGCCGGCACGCTCGCCTCGCTGCACGGGCGGGGCCTCGAAGTCGCCGACGCGCTGATGGAGGAGCTGGGCCTCGTCCGGCCCGCCATCGCCTGGCACACGGCGCGCGACACCATTGCCGAGACGATGGCCTTCCTCGCTCTCGTCTCCGGCTCGCTCGCCAAGATCGCCACCGACATTGTGCTGCTGACGGCGACCGAGACGGGCGAGGTCTTCGAGCCCTTCGCGCCCGGGCGCGGCGGCTCCTCCACCATGCCGCAGAAGCGCAACCCGGTCTCCAGCGAGCTCATCCTCGCCTGCGCCAAGCAGGTACAGAGCCGGACGGCGCTCGTGATGGACTCGATGGCGGCCGACCTTGAGCGCTCGACCGGCCCCTGGCATGTCGAATGGGCCGCGCTGCCGGAAGCCTTCGTACTGGCCTCGGGCGCGCTCGCCCAGGCGCGGTTCCTCATCGGCGGCCTGCGCGTCGATCCCGACGCCATGCGGGCCAATATGGACCTGACGCGCGGGCTGATCGTTTCCGAAGCGGTGATGATGGGCCTTGCGCCCGCCCTCGGCCGGCAGACGGCGCATGACCTCGTCTATGAGGCCTGCCGGATCGCCACGGACGAGCGGCGCGCGCTCATCGACGTGCTGCTGGATATGCCGGAGGTCACGGACAAGCTCGGTCGCGACGAGCTCGCGCGGCTCTGCGAGCCCGGCAATTATGTGGGCGAGGCGCCCGAAATGGTGGACCGCCTGCTCGCCGGCCTCGCGCCCCGCGGATGACGGCGCCCGACCGGCGCGCCGCCGCCCGCAACAATATCACCGGTGCGCTCTGGATGTGCGGCACCGTGCTGTGCTTCATGGCGATGGCGGTTGCCGCGCGCCAGCTTTCGGACACCATGTCCACGGCGCAGATCATGGTGCTGCGGAGCTTCGTGGGCCTGCTGGCCGCCCTGCCGCTCGCGCTCGCCGCCGGGCGCATCGCCACCCGCCGGCCGCTCTTGCACCTTGCGCGCAACGGCGTCCATTTCGCCGGGCAATATGCCTGGTTCTACGGCATCGCGATGCTGAGCCTGATCGACATGAGCGCGCTGATGGCGACCACGCCGATCTGGGCGACGCTGTTTGCGGTCGGCTTCCTCGGCGAGCGCGCCGGGATCCGGCGCTGGGCGGTCATTGCGCTCGGCTTTGCGGGCGTGCTGGTCATCCTGCGCCCGCACGCCGTGCCGGTGGAGTGGGCGGCGCTGGTGTGCATTTTCGGCGCGGCCGGCTATGCGGGCGCCAATGTGCTCTCCAAGGAGCTGATGCGCACCGACACGCCGATGCAGATCGTCCTGTGGATGCTGGTCATCCAGCTCCCTATCGCCGCGCTCGCCAATTGGGGCGGGTGGACGCCGGTCGTGTGGGAGGATGCCGGCTGGATCGCCATTGTCGGCCTGACGGGCGTGGTCGCGCATCTCACCATGAACCAGTCCATCCGCCTCGGCGACATCTCGGTCGTGGTGCCGGTCACCTATATCCAGCTTCCGCTGCTGGGGCTCGTCGGCTTCGTGTTCTACCTGGAAGTCCCGGAGACGATGGTGCTCGTCGGCGCCGGCATGATCGTGGCCGGCGCCTGGTGGAATCTCGCCGCCGAAAGCCGGGTCGCCCGCGGCCGCGGCCGGTGACGCGGCGAGGCTACCGGCCCGCCTGCACCATCACGATGCCTGCGGTCACCACGGCGAGGCCCGCAAGTTCCGGCCAGGCGAGGCTCTCGCCGAGCAGCAATGCGGAGAAGAGCGCGCCGAGCCCCGGCACCAGTCCCGCGAAGACGCCCGTGCGGCCCGCGCCCAGCACGCCGATGGCGTAGCTGTAGAGCCAGATCGACAGGATGCCGCCCAGAATGCCGTGGACGAAGGCCTGCCAGACGAGCGAGCCGACCGGAATCTCGAGCAGCCGGCTTTCGCCGAACAGCAGGAAAAAGGGCAGGAAGGCCGCTGTCGAAACGGTGGACAGAATCGCGGCCGCGTGCAGCGGCGGGACCTCCGCCCGGCGCGCGGTCACCGTATAGACCGCCCACATCCACGCACCCAGGTGGAACAGCGCATAGCCGCCAAGGCCGCCCGGCGGGACAGTCTCCAGCGCGGAGAGGGCGGTGAGGCCAACGCCGGCCGCCGTCAGGCCGACGCCGGCAAGCCGGAACGTGCCCGCCCGTTCGCCGAGCAGCAAGATGCCGAGCAGCACCGTCAGCGCCGGGAAGGCGCCGGGAATGAAGATCGCGGCATGCGCCGCCGGCGCATGGAGCAGCCCCGTGCCCAGCACCAGCGCGAAGGGGATGCCGATGGTGCCGGCCATCGCAGCTGTGCCCCACCAGCCCGCCTTGCCGGCCCGGAAACCGAGCTTCAGCGCAACCGGCAGCAGCAACACGCCCGGCAGGCCGACCCGGAGGATCGCCAGGTCCTCCGGTGTGATGGATTGGGTGACGGACAGCCGGGACAGCGGAAACCACGCGCCCCAGAACACCATCGCCAGCAGCGCGGCCGCAATGGCGCACGCCTCGCGCCCTCCGGACGGGCGGGCTGCCGGGTGCGGCGTCAGGCCGGATCGCGCCCGGCGAAGCGGCCCCGGAGGCGGAAGCGGTCGAGATAGGTCGGGATGACGGTTTCGATATCGCGGGGTTCGATGCCGAGCTCGGCAAAGCCGGCCGCGCCCTCGGCCACGACATTGTCGTATTTCAGCAATTCGACCTGGTCCGGCGTGATCGGTGCGCCCGGCACGAATTGGAGGAAGGCGGCCTTGGCCTGCATGACCAGGAACGGCACCGGGACCAGCAGGCGCTTGCGGCCGATCTCCGCCAGCAGCAGCTCCATCAACTGCCTGAAGCTGTAGATTTTCGGGCCGCCGAGCTCGAACAGGCCGCCCGCACGGTCGAGCGCCGCAATAGCGGCATCCGCCACATCGCCCACATAGGCTGGCTGGAAGCGCGTCAGACCGCCGCCGATGAGCGGCAGCGCAGGGGCCAGGCGCGCCATGAGCCCGAAGCGGTTGAAGAAGTCGTCCTCCGGCCCGATGACGATGCTGGGCCTGAGGATCGCGGCGGCGGGGAAGGCCGCGCGCATCGCTGCTTCGCCGGCGGCCTTGGAGCGGGCATAGGCCGCGGTGGAGTCCGCATCCGCCCCGATGGCGGAGATATGCACGAGCCTGGCGACGCCCGCCTCGGCGGCGGCGGCGGCGACAGCTTCGGCGCCGGCCGCATGGACGGCGCTGAAGGACTGCGCCCCGCGGCTCACCAGCACGCCGACGCAATTGATCGCGGCGTCGGCGCCGTCCACCGCCGCGCGCACGCTCTCCGGATAGCGCAGATTGGCCTGCACCGGCACGACCTGGCCGACGCCGCCTGCTGGTTTCAGGAATTTCGCCCGTTCCGGGTCCCGGCAGGCGACCCGGACGCCGGCGCCGGCCGCCGCGAGCCGCTTGACGATATAGCGCCCGACGAACCCGGCGCCGCCGAACACCGTTATCCGCATTCCCTGCATGACCGTTCCCGGCCTCCGTCCTGCCGCCCCGGAGTGTAGCGCACGCCTTCCCGGCGGCAAGACGCTATGGCGACGCTATGGCGGCGCGGCGCCGCTCGTTTAGCGCTGCAGCCTGGAATACTCCTCGCACGCCTCCTTGAGCGAGGCTGGAGCAGGTTCGCGCAGTCGCTGCTTCTCGTGGCACATCAGGTGCAACTGCCTCGCATGCTCGGCGCAGTCCCCCTCACGCTTCAATTTGCGATAATGCCGATCCTCATCGACATCATTACCTTCGAGATAGGCAAGCCATGTTTCGATGTTCCTGCGCGGGATAATCACAAGAACCGGATCGGTGCCGCTCCTTCGCGGCACATCCATCTGACGGCACGCCGCATCCAACTGCCTTCGCCTGTCGTCCGTCGATCCGCTGTCGGCGTCCGTGACGACAATCAAATAGGCCTGCTGTCTTCCGCGGATGGCCTTCACTTGGTCAGGGTATCGTTCCCGAACCCATTGTTCGCCTGATTGGCGTGCGTTCGGCAAGGGAAGCGTTCTGATATCTCGGCTGCCGAAATTGCGATGGCGCAAAAACCGGCGCACAAAGGTATCGGTCTGTTTGTCTTCGCAAAGCAGGACGACGCTGACACCGCTCACCGATCCCAGCCCCTCGCGACCAGTTCCGACAGGGAAAGACCATCGATTGACCGTTCCGGCTCGCTGCTAACCCTTACCGGACCATTGCCATCCCTGTAGAACCATCTGCCGCTGGCTCCCGCCATATAGTCTATTGTTACAGGATGATGGGAGACCAGCACGGCCTGTTCAAGTGTCTCTCCGCATTGTTCGTCAATTGCCGCCAGCAAAGGTTGCACCTCACGCGGAGACAGATAGTTGTCCGGTTCGTCTAGAAACAAGGAGGCGCGGCCGTTGGCGGGCAGAAAAACCAGGCTGTATAGCGCGACAAGCGCCTTCTGTCCGTCCGACAATTGGTCGAATCCGTAGCGAACATGGCGGCGGTCGTTCTCCGGCTGTCGAAAATCCACCTTCAACGCGCGCGCATTCTCTCCGGACTCGATGAGGGCGATAGAATCGAAACCCGGCATTGTCTCACCGAGTGCCTGAAACAACTCCGTGTTCCCGCGCATATTCTCCTGCGCTGCATGACGGTACCATCCAACGAAATTGCGCATCAGAGGATCGAGAATATTGTCCTCGCTTCTGGCTTCCGGTTCGAAGAGAGGCGGGCAAGGGCTTACAATGATGAAGTTGGCAATAGCCTGTCTGAAGCGGGTCAATTTCCTGTTGTCCGGCCTCTCATTCAACGCCCCGACACCAGAACGCGACCAGTCGAAGGGATATGAAGGCCCTGCTGTATAGTCATCATGATATAAATGGGCGTCGCCGTCCCTGAATTCGAAGATCGGTCTGTCCTCATGCAACAGCGTTTCTTCGCGGACGCGCATCCGGCGGCGGGCCCGATCATGCTGGATGCTCAAGGCATAGCGATAGGCGCTCTCATCGAGTTTCAGATCGAGCTCGAAGCGCTGGATATCACGATCCAGAAACAGGGTAAGGTCCTTGGTCGGCAATATGTCATCGAGTTTGGAACCGCGCGAGATGAGTGACTGAACGCACCGGAGCGCACGGAACACCGATGTCTTGCCGCTGCCGTTAGAGCCGAGAAAAATATTCGTCTCATCGAGCACCATTTCGAAATTCACCAAGCAAAGGAAATTGTCTGCATAGAATCTTGTCAACATTGTAATAGCCCTCACTGACCGGAGAGAAACCATTTGCTACCCGCCGGGCGGTGCGGAGAAGCGCAGGCCAACTGCGCGTCGGAGTGTAGCGCACGGCTTCCCGGCGGCAAGACGCTTCGCTAGGCTCGGCGCAGCGAGCGACAGGAGAGACCGCATCATGGCCGGGAAGCAGTTGCGCAGCCGAAGCTGGTTCAACGATCCGCACGATCCGGGAATGACCGCGATGTATATCGAGCGGTATATGAATTACGGCATCACGCGGGAGGAGCTGCAGTCCGGCAAGCCCATTGTCGGCATCGCGCAGACCGGCTCCGACCTCTCCCCCTGCAACCGCATCCACCAGAGCCTCGCCGAGCGCATGCGCGCCGGCATCCGCGAGGCGGGCGGCATCGCCATCGAGTTCCCGGTTCACCCGATCCAGGAAAGCGGGCGCCGCCCGACCGCCGCCATCGACCGCAATCTCGCCTATCTCGGCCTGGTCGAGGTGCTGCATGGCTACCCCATCGACGGCGTCATCCTGACCACGGGCTGCGACAAGACCACGCCGGCGATGATCATGGCGGCGGCGACCGCGAACCTGCCGGCCATCTCGCTGAATGGCGGGCCGATGTTCAATGGCTGGTGGAAGGGCCGGCGCGTCGGCTCCGGCACCATCGTCTGGGAGGCGCGCAAGCTCCAGGCCGCGGGCGAGATCGGATATGAGGAGTTCATCGAAATGGTGGCCTCCTCCGCGCCGAGCCCCGGCCATTGCAACACCATGGGCACGGCCACGACGATGAACTCGCTTGCCGAGGCGCTCGGCATGTCGCTGCCGGGCTCGGCCGCGCCGCCCGCCCCGCACAAGGAGCGCGCGCAATACGCCTATGAGACCGGGCGGCGCATCGTCGCCATGATCCATGAGGATCTGACGCCCGACCGCATCCTGACCCGCGCCGCCTTCGAGAACGCGATTGCGGTCAACAGCGCCATTGGCGGGTCCACCAATGCGCCGATCCACATCAACGCCATCGCGCGCCATGTGGGCGTCGCGGTCGATCTGGAGGACTGGCAGGATTGCGGCTACGACATTCCGCTGCTCGTCAATTGCCAGCCCGCCGGCGACTATCTGGCCGAGGACTATCACCGCGCGGGCGGGGTGCCGGCCGTCATGGGCGAGCTGCTGCGCGCCGGCCGGCTGAACGGCGAGGCGCTCACCGTCACGGGCCGGACCGCAGCCGAGAATATCGGCGACGCCGCCCCGCTTGACGAGGAGGTGATCCGGCCCTGGAGTCGGCCGCTCAAGGAGAGCGCCGGCTTCGTGGTGATGGGCGGCAATCTGTTCGACGCCGCGGTGATGAAGACGAGCGTCATCTCCGACGATTTCCGCGCGCGCTTCCTGTCGAATCCCGACGACCCCGACGCCTTCGAGGGCCGCGCCATCGTGTTCGACGGGCCGGAGGACTACCATGCGCGCCTCGACGACCCGGCGCTCGGCATTGACGGGACCAGCATATTGGTGATGCGCGGCGCGGGGCCGGTCGGCTATCCGGGCTCGGCCGAAGTGGTCAATATGCAGCCGCCGGCGGCGCTTATCCGCGCCGGCGTGCGGGAGCTGCCGACCATCGGCGACGGCCGCCAGTCCGGCACGTCGGGCAGCCCCTCGATCCTGAATGCCAGCCCGGAGAGCGCGGTCGGCGGCAATCTCGCCATATTGGAGACGGGCGATCGTTTGCGCGTGGACCTGCGCCGGCGCCGCGTCGATATCCTGCAGCCGGAGGAGGTGCTTGCCGCCCGCCAGGCCGCCCATGACCCGCCGGCGCTGGAGCACCACACGCCCTGGGAGGAGCTTTACCGCAACCATGTCGGCCAGCTGGCGCAAGGCGGCTGCCTGGAATTCGCCACCCGCTACCGCCGCGTCGCCGCCGCCCTGCCGCGCCACTCTCACTGACGGGACGCCGCCTCCGGGTCGCGGCGCCGGCCGTGACAGGGGTGAGACATGCGGGCTAGGTTCGCAGTAAGTGGAGAGGATTGGGGCGATGCCGTTCGATCTGGTTGAAGAACATGTGATGCTGCGCGACCTGGTGGCGAAGTTCGTGGACAATGAGCTGATGCCGCTGGAGAAGGCCGTGATGGCGCGCGAGGCGGCGGGCGGGGAAATCCGGCTGACCGAGGAGGAGCTGGCGCCGCTGCTCGACAAGTGCCGGGAGCTTGGCCTCTGGGCGCTCGACGCGCCGGAGGAGGCGGGCGGCATGAACCTGCCGGCGGTGGCGCTGGTCGGCGTCAATGAGGAGCTGGGCCGCACGATCACGCCCTTCGTCTTCCCGCCCGACTCGCCCAATCTGCACATGCTGCTCGCCGTCGCCGACGAGCGCCAGAAGCGGCTGTACATGGAGCCCTATGCCAGCGGCGAGGCGCAGTCCGCCATTGCGATCTCCGAGCCGGGCGCCGGCGGTGACCCGGCCGGCATGACCACCCGCGCGGTCAAGGACGGCGATCACTGGGTGATAGACGGGCGCAAGATCTGGATCAGCCGCGTGCCCTATGCGGATTTCACCATCGTCATGGCGCTGACGGACCCGCAGAAGCGCGCGCGCGGCGGCATCACCGCCTTCATTGTCGAGAAGGACACGCCGGGCTTCATCATCGAGCGCGAAATCCCCATGCTCGGCGGCACGCGCACCTATGAGGTCGTGTTCGAGAACTGCCGCGTGCATGAGCGCCAGGTTCTGGGCCAGGTCGGCAACGGCTTCGGCCCGATGCAGCTTCGGCTGACCGTGCGCCGGCTGCAGATGGGCTCGTGGTGCGTGGGCATGGCGCGCCGCGCGCTCAAGATGCTCTGCGAACATGCGAGCCAGCGCGTGACCTTCGGCGAGCGCCTCGCCGACCGGCAGGCGATCCAGTGGTGGATTGCCGACGGGGCCACCAAGGTCCATGCCTGCTCGCTGATGGTGATGGACGCGGCCGCGAAGCAGGACCGGGGCGAGGATGTGCGCACCGAGGCCTCGATGATAAAGGTCTATGCCACCGAAATGGCGACCGAGATCGTGGACCGCGCCCAGCAGGCCTTCGGCGCGATGGGCGTGACCCGCGAATTGCCGCTCCAGCTGATGGCCCAGAAGGTGCGGCTCATGCGCGTCTATGAAGGGCCGAGCGAGGTCCACCGCATGGTCATTGCGCGCCGCATGCTGCGCGCGCACGGTTAGGCAGAGACAAAGGAGGCTCCGCCCGCATGCCCGATAGCGCCCGCTCCATCGCCGAACTCGGCCGGCGCATGCCGGCCGCGCCGGCGAGCCTGGCCGAGGCCCGCGCCCGCTATTTCAACACCGCCAACGCCTTCGACATGAAGCTGCCGCCCGTGCCGGACGCCGTGTTCACCGAGGAGCCGGCGCGCGCGCTCGCACCCGGCGCGCCCACGGGCTTCGTTGCCTGCGACATCTCCGCGGAACTGGCCTGCGCCTTCCCGGCGACAACGCCGCTGGTGCTGGCCCGCTATGCCCGCATCCGCACGGGCGAGACGCTCACCGCCGACGTCAACGCAACCGGCGTGCTCGCCTATGTCATTCGCGGCCGCGGCAGCGTGGCGAGCGCCGGAGAGGCGCTGCATTGGGCGCCGGGCGACCTGATGCTGTTGCCGGGCGGCGAAGCGCATCCCTGGGCGGCGGAGGAGGACGCCGTGCTCTGGCTTGTCACCAATGAGCCGCAGCTCGCCTTCGACCATGCCCGCGCCCCGGCGCCGGGCATGGCGCCGACCGACCCGGTGCACTACCCCGCTGCCGAGATTGCGGAACAGGTGGACCTGCTGATGCAGACCGGGCGGACCGAGGAAATTCCGGGCTCCGCGCTCATCTTCTCCGCCGAGCGCCAGGAGGCCACACGCAATGCGCTGCCGACGCTCACCTGCGCCATGAATGCGCTGGAGCCGGGCCAGAGCCAGCGCCCGCACCGGCACAACTCGGTCGCTGTCAGCCTCGTCATTCAGGGCGAGGGCTGCTACTCGTTCGTGGACGGGCGGCGCAAGGACTGGGCGCCCTGGGCGACGACGATCACCCCGCCCGTTTCCTCGCATTCGCACCATAATGAGGGTCCGGCCCGCGCGCTCTTCCTGATCGTGCAGGACGGCGGCATTTTCTACCACGCGCGCGCCATGGGGTTCGAGTTCACCGATGCTTGAAATACGACCGCTTGCGCCGGAGATCGGCGCGGAAGTCACCGGCTTCGATATGGAGAAGCCGTTGTCCGACAGCCTGTTTGAGGACATCCACGCCGCCTGGATGCGCCATATGGTGCTGGTCTTTCCCGGCCAGCCGGTCTCCGACGAGGCGCTGCTCGCCTTCGCCCGGCGCTTCGGCGAGCTCGAAGTGTTCCACCAGGACATCATCCGCTCGAAGCGCCTGCCGGAGATCTTCCGCGTCTCCAATGTCGATGAGGACGGGAAGCTGATGGCGCCGCACGACCCGGTCCAGCATCAGATCTCGCTCGCCCGGCGCTGGCATACGGACAGCAGCTACCGCGAGAAGCCGTCTGTCGGCTCGCTGCTGCACGGCGTCGAGGTGACGGCGGAAGGCGGCGTAACCATGTTCGCGAACATGGCCGCCGTGCTGCGCGCATTGCCGGAGGATCTCCGCCGCGAGGTCGAGGGCCGGCGCGCGCGGCATGATTTCGAGAACCTGCACCGGCTGAAGCCGCTCAAGCCGCTGACCGACGAGGAGCGCGCGCGCATGCCGCCGGTCTGGCAGCCCCTGGTCCGCCGCCACCCGGAGACGGGCCAGGCCTCGCTCTATATCAGCCCGATCTACAATGACGCGGTGGAAGGCATGGACCCGGAAAGCGCGGCCGCGCTGGTCGAGCGGCTGGAGGCGTTCATTGACGATGAGCGCTTCATCTACCGCCACCGCTGGCGGCAACACGATGTGCTGCTGTGGGACAATCGCTGCACGACCCACCGGGTCACGCCCTACAACCCCGCCCACCGCCGCATCATGCACCGCACCACCATAGCCGGCCGGGAGCGCGTCGAAGCGGCGTAGCTCCGGGCTTGACCGGCGCGCGCCCGTTTCCTACCAAGCCGGGCAGACGGCCCCGTAGCTCAGCCGGATAGAGCGACGGATTCCTAATCCGTAGGTCGCAGGTTCGAGTCCTGCCGGGGTCGCCATCGGGCGGACGCCGCCTCCCCGGGCGCGCCGGCGCCGATATTGCGCCGCCTCCGCTTTCCCTCCGATCCGTTCGCAGCAGGAGCGCGACCATGCCGACACCGCGTCCCAACCTGTCCATCGACGCCGACCGCCTGCGGGCCGTGCTCGACCGTTCCTCGCAAATCGGCGCGGGGCCGAGGGGCGGCTTGCGGCGCCTCGCGCTCTCCGACAGCGACGCGGAGATGCGCGACCAGTTTGTCGCATGGTGCGAGGCCATTGGCTGCCGGGTCACAATCGATGAAGCGGGCAGCATCTTCGCCCGGCGCGCGGGGCGGGAGGATGACCTGCCGCCCGTGCTGATCGGCAGCCATCTCGACAGCCAGGCGTCGGGCGGGCGTTTCGACGGCGTGCTCGGCGTGCTGGCGGGGCTGGAGATCCTGCGCACGCTCGACGACAACGGCATCGTCACCAGGCGGCCTCTCGAGGTCGTCAACTGGACCAATGAGGAGGGCGCGCGCTTCGCCCCGCCCATGGCGGCCTCGCGCGTCTTCGCCGGCCTGGCGAGCGTCGAATGGCTGCATGACCTGGAGGACGATGACGGCATCCGCTATGGCGACGAACTCCGGCGGATCGGCTATCTGGGCGCGACGCCGGTCGGCGGCCGCGGGCTCGATTCCTATTTCGAGCTCCATATCGAGCAGGATTCGCTACTGGAGGAAGCGGGCGTGTCGATCGGCGTGGTGACCGGCGGCTATGCCAGCCATGCGCTCAACTGCGTCTTTCGCGGCGAGTGCGCCCATACCGGGCCGACCGAGATGAGGAAGCGCCGCAATGCGATGATCGGCGCCGCCTGTTTCCTGGCCGCCGTCAACGATATCGGCTGGGAATACGAGCCGGTCGGCCGCACATCGGCCTCGCGCATGCAGATCTGGCCGAACCGCTTCGGCATCCTGCCGGAATATGCCGAGGTGACCGTCGATATGCGCCACAGCGACCGCGCGGTCACCGACGAGATGGTGGCGAAGACGCGTGCGGCGCTGGCGCAGGCGGCGGCGAGGGCGCAGGTCGAGGCGGAGGTCACCGCCGAATGGACCTTCGGCGACGAGGCGTTCGACGCCGCCTGCAACGGTCTTGTGCGGCAAGCCGCGGCGGCGCGCGGTGTGTCCTCTATGGACATGCTCAGCATTGCCGGCCATGACGCCTATTACATCTCGCGCATCGCGCCGACGGCGCTGGTGTTCAGCCCCTGCATTGGCGGCATCACCCATAACGAGGCGGAGGACATCCCCTTCGGGCCGACCGTCGAGGCGGTGAATG
>LXNI01001797.1_pt1 | contig 16972 bp, 15 predicted proteins | sample 809091 | NCBI WGS metagenome assembly LXNI01 (sample SAMN04870527, study PRJNA318959) | sponge metagenome | biome: 01000161; feature: marine sponge reef; material: water | host: Sarcotragus foetidus | place: Greece: Milos, Mediterranean Sea | collected 2013-05-29 | depth 5-7 m | reverse complement strand
CTCGAATTAAGCAACATGCTCCGCCGCTTGTGCGGGCCCCCGTCAATTCCTTTGAGTTTTAGCCTTGCGGCCGTACTCCCCAGGCGGGGCACTTAATGCGTTAGCTACGGCACGGAACCCGTTAAGTAGGCCCCACACCTAGTGCCCAACGTTTACGGCGTGGACTACCAGGGTATCTAATCCTGTTCGCTACCCACGCTTTCGCTCCTCAGCGTCAGTTCCGGCCCAGAGCACCGCCTTCGCTACTGGTGTTCCTCCTGATATCTGCGCATTTCACCGCTACACCAGGAATTCCATGCTCCCCTACCGGACTCTAGTCAGCGCAGTATCGAATGGCGTCTCCGGGTTGAGCCCTGAGTTTTCACATCCGACTTACGCAACTGCCTACGAGCTCTTTACGCCCAATAAATCCGGACAACGCTTGCCCCCTACGTGTTACCGCGGCTGCTGGCACGTAGTTGGCCGGGGCTTCTTCTGCAGGTACCGTCATTTTCGTCCCTGCTGAAAGGGGTTTACAACCCGAAGGCATTCATCCCCCACGCGGCGTTGCTGCGTCAGGCTTTCGCCCATTGCGCAATATTCCCCACTGCTGCCTCCCGTAGGAGTCTGGGCCGTGTCTCAGTCCCAGTGTGGCTGATCGTCCTCTCAGACCAGCTACCCGTCGATGCCTTGGTGGGCCGTTACCCCGCCAACTAGCTGATAGGCCGCGAGACCCTCCCGGAGCACCAGAGCATTTCCTCGGTCGGCCATGCGACCATCCGAGGGCATCCGGTATTAGCCAGGGTTTCCCCTGGTTGTCCCGGTCTCCGGGGCAGGTTTCTCACGTGTTACTCACCCGTTCGCCACTCGACAACGGCCCGAAGGCCGCTGCCTCGTTCGACTTGCATGTGTTAAGCACGCCGCCAGCGTTCGTCCTGAGCCAGGATCAAACTCTCCGTCGAGATCTCCGGAACCGGCCGAAGCCGGGACCATCGATCGGGTTGCTCGGCTGCCGACCCGCCGGAGCGGGTACGTGAGCAGCTTTGCGGTTCAGAGAGCCTGGCCTCTCCGCTTGGGTGCGGGGAGGCTTCGGCTCTCCCGGCGCCGAAGCGCCGGGCGGTCCGGCACGAATGCCGGACCATGTCTTGACAGACATCGCCTCGAGCCACGCAGCCCGAGCCGACGCCCGCACTCGCTATGCGTCCGTCTCTTCCGTTTTCAAGAAGCAATCTGCATCTGCGCCGGTTGCGGACCCGGATCGAACCGGGCCGGCAGCGCCGAAGACACTGCAACCCCCAGCCGCGCCCGAAGGGCCCCGCCAGGGGTGACCCGTGACTCTAGCGCCAGGGCCTAATGCGCACAACCCCACCCTCTGGAGAAGTTCTCGCGCCGGTTCACGCCCTCCCGTCGGCCCGGTGCTCGCCAGCTCTGCTCCCAGGCCGAGAAGCAGAGCGCAGGCCGCGGATCTAGAACCGCCCGAACTCCTCATTGCTCAGCCCGGCCTGCCGCAGGATGCTCTTGACTGTGCCCGTCGGCAGCTCGCGCTGGCGAGGCACGATCACCGCACGTGAACCCGTCCCCTCTCGCCTGACGAACTTCACATGGCTGCCTCGCTGGCCCGTTGGTGCGAATCCGGCTGCCCGGCGTCTGCGAGCCACCTCTCGGTATGGGAGCGCCACCTTCCAGAACGTGAACGACTCAGGTTGCGCCGACGACGACCCGAACGCGGTGAATCTCTGGAAGCTGTGTGGCCCTGGGGCCCTCGAAGTGAAGGGCCAGCGCCTCGCCGAGGTTGGCGAGCGCCGTTTCGAGCGTCTCACCCTGACTTGCGACATCGACCTCGAGAGCCTGGGCGACCCACCATTCGCCCTCCTGCCACACGCTGGCCGAGAACTCTCGCTCGCTGCTCATCGACTACCTCCCAATCGCATACGGTCTCGCGGCTGCGGAGCCAACGCTACAGCCTCCCGTCGGCACGGTTGCACCAGTATCGCTCGTGGGCCGAGCAAAGCGGCAGCCGGGGGCGATCAGTCGACCACGAGGAGGTGGCGTTGGCGGCGGCCCCGCTGAATCAGCGCGTAACGGCCGTCCACCAAGTCGAACGCGTCAGCAGCCGAACCCACACGGTGGCCGTTCACGCGAATGCCGCCCCCTGAGATCGTGCGCCGGGCGTCGGAGCGCGACGCGCACACACCGGAGGCGACCAAGGCGTCCACCACCGGCTCTTCGCCGACGAGGGTCGATCCGTCGACGACGGTCTCGGGCACGATGCCCCGAATAGCTACGAGGCGCTCAGCCGAGAGCTCCGGCGTCCCGAAGAGAACCTCGGCCGCGAGCCGGGCCTGTTGGGTGGCGGCAGCTCCATGCACGAGGGTGCAGACCTCGTCGGCGAGGGTGCGCTGAGCGCGGCGCTCGTTGGGTGCGGCCGCGTGGGCGGCCATGACGTCGGCCACCTCGGCGACGGGCAGCAGCGTGAGCTGCAACAGCAGCCTCTCGGCGTCGCTGTCGTCGGTGTTGACCAAGTACTGGTGCAACTCGAAGGGAAGCGTGCGCCCGGCATCGAGCCACACCGTCTGATCGGCGGTCTTGCCGAACTTCTGGCCGTCGGCGCGGGTCATAAGGGGCCAGGTCAGCCCGTGGACCGCCTCCCCGCCTCGGCGGCGCACGAGGTCGATCCCGGCGGTGATGTTGCCCCACTGGTCCGAGCCGCCCACCTGCAGCCGGCAGCCGTAGTTCTCAAACTGCCACCAGTAGTCGAAGGCCTGCAGCAGCATGTAGCTGAACTCGGTGAAGGAGATCCCCTGGTCGCCGTCCATGCGGCTGCGCACCGAGTCCTTGGCCACCATCTGGTTGACGGTGATGTGCTTGCCCACGTCCCGCAGGAAGTCGAGCAGCGTTACGTCGCGGGTCCAGTCGTAGTTGTTGACGAGACGGGCGGCGCTGTCGCCGCTGAAGTCGAACAGCGACTCGAGCTGGGAGCGGATGCCGGCGGTGTTCGCCTCGATCGTGGCCGGGTCGAGCAGGTTGCGCTCGTCGGAGCGGCCGCTGGGGTCGCCGACCATGCCCGTGGCCCCTCCCACCAGCGCCAGCGGGCGGTGGCCGGCCTCCTGGAAGCGGCGCAGCACCAGCACTCCCACCAGATGGCCGACGTGCAGGCTGTCGGCGCTGGGATCTATGCCGCAATAGAGGGTGACAGGGCCGGAATCGAGCAGTTCCCGCAAGCCGGCCTCGTCGGTGTGGTCGTGGACCAACCCCCGAGCACGCAGGTCGTCGAGCAGGTCAGCTTCAGCCATTACGAGCAACATCCTTGCCGAGCTGCCCAACGGCGGCTCCGCTCGATCGCCTCTGTGATGAGATGCCTAACCGGCTGAGGAAGCTGCACAACCTCCCATGCGTGTCCGTCGCACTTCAAGATCGCGGTACAGGAGCCCTCGGCGATTGCGACCCAAACAACATCGACTTCTTCACCGCTTGTGCCTGCCGCCATCGCGGGCAACGCCGGAAGGCGATCTAAGGGATCCGGGATTCGGGGTGGCCCCAGCGAATAGTCAATCCATACCCAGAGGTGACGCTGATCGGCCTGTGCTTGACGCAGCTTCGATGCCTTGGTCCGTAGTGCTGTGTCAACCACGGATGTGAACCAATCCGGTGTCGGCACCGGATTGCCGTCAAAGTCATGGCCAACATAGACTTTACCTGAACCATCAGACTTCTCAAGTCTGTGGATATCTCTGACATCCAGCCCACGCAGTCTCTGCACGACAGGTACGACACTCTTGCACAAGCCAACCTCTAGAGCCTCTATATCAAGATCCTCTAGTCGCACAAGAATATCTGGGAGATCATGCTCCAAACGATCGACATGTGCACGATGATAGACCTGCACAGACCAATCACAATATAGCGTGTCGAACTGCCAACAGCGCTTCTGAACCTCACGATGATGCTGACGACTCACTGGATCGGCGGATTGAGTCACCTCCAAAGCTACGCGGCGAGCGTCTTGCAGCAATATATTGTAGTCGTGACGTCCACTGGAATTAGAACCGCTCTGAGTATCGTGCTTCGTGTACTCACCATTAAGCAATCGGGCTATGACGGCAGCAGCAACCTCTTCTTCGTCCCATTTCTCAACCAGTTCACTATCACTTGGAGGTGACACAGTCGCCTGATCTTCCCATTCGTCATCCAAGAACTCATACTCAGCAAGGATCCCGTGCATGAGCGCATGATGCTCCCGCTTGTCCTTAAATCGTCGCGCGTCTTTGAATACAATGGAACGTACACTCTGCAAATTGGAGCACGTCCACTCTCGTTCACCATTAAGAGGTGGCACTTCAGTCTCGTTCAATCTGTCGGCGAACCGCTCGAGTGTCGCCGCTACTTCGTCGCCCTCGTGTGGATCGCTCGATATCCACGCACGTATTCTTGCGTAGTTCTTGTGACTCAGCCCCCACAGTAGTAGCTCGGGGCAAGGCGCCTCAGGAATCTCAATCATGCTAGTTCCATTTGGTGCGGATGAAGTTCAGGGCTTCTGAGGTGTTCAGGCGGCGGGTGGCGTTGTTGAGACGAACGTAGAAGTCTGCTTCGCCCTTGCCGCCCTTTACGAATGTGGGTTCCTTGCCGGGTGCCACATCCACACGGCTCAGTGTCTCATCAGCGTGGGATTCGAAGCTGATGCGAACAAGCGATGCTGCCGTGGGTCCTAGCGTCTTGTCCAGCAGGTTGTTCAGCCACAACGCGAAGCCGTCGGTGGTCTGCTTCCTGCCGAGGGTCTTGAGGTCTGCTGCGATGCCGGACACCTCGCCCGTGTCGGTCACGCCGATTAGAAGCGATCCGCCTTCGGCGTTCATGAATCCTGCGACCGTCTTGATCACCATCAGCTCGAGTACGGGATCGCGCTTGTGCGTATGGACATTGACTCGTGCGGTCTGCTTGAACTCGACGAGCTTGGACTCGCCCCCAGCGATGAGTTGTTCCGTCGCCGTGTCCCGAGTTGGGGCGGCGTCTGCGGGGGTCGATGGAGAGGCCTGCTGTGTCTCGGCGTCGAGATCGGCGGCTAGGTCGTCCGGCTGCTCTACCACACCGATCCAGTGCTCCTGGCCGGTGTCGCGCTCTATGTAGCTGAATACAGTCTCTCCCACGGCCTCATGTACCTCTCGCATCGCGGAGCCGTCGGCCGTCTCGACCGCCGAACGCTCCCGCTCTACGAGTTCGTCGAGGTAGCCCGACTCCTCCACGGCGCGCCAGAACAGGTCCGCGAGGGAAACCGGCGCGCACGAGATCGACCGGGGAGGCGCTTCCAGCCAGCGGCGCAACTCCCCCATTTCCCGGCGCACCGTCCATTCGTCGTTCGGGTCGTACTGGTAGAGGATGAAGGGAGGCTCGCCGCCGGCTCTGAAGTGTGCTGTGATGCGCTCCCCTGCGGCCGCCATCTCCTCACGCAGCGGCACCGGTCGCCTCCGCGAGCCCGGCCACGCGCCAGTCGACCCTCACCGCGGAGCCTGCCCGCGAGAACTGCAGCACACCGAGGCGGGCGCACTGGTTGAACAGCGCCTCGACGGCGGCGGCGTCGAGCAGCCAGCGGCGCCACACGCCGCCCGTCGCGAGCGCCCGCGACGAGGCGCCCTGCTCGTGCTCGCGCCAGGCCACGTAGGCGAAACCGGGCGCCGACATTGCCGGCTGGGCGAACTCCTTGCGGTGGCATCTCGGCGCACCCTTCAGTATCCCGAAGTCGCGCATCGTTGACAGCAGTCCCTGGCAGACACGGGTACGGACGCTGTCGCTCCAGTCCGGTGCTTGTCCCGAGTCGGCCAGCTCGTGAAGCCAGCCGAGGACATCCTCGACGCCGACCGCGAGACGGCCCCGCTGCCACCATTCCCAAAGGGGGCACTCAACGAATCCTGCGAGCAGGCCGTCGTCACGGGATGCCTCGTAATAGCAGGCCTCGCGGAACGCCCGATGATCGTGCAGCAGTCCCTTGAGAGCCGGGATGACGTGAGGGCCCGGATCGACGAATCGCCGCTGGATCACCCAGTAGAGCAGGTCGTCGAGCCGCGACCTGGACCGCTTGGCCAGCGGATTCTCCGCCGAAAGCTTCTCCAGATTGGCCCGCGGCTCAAGTGCCAGGCCCCACAGCTCCACGACGCGCCGGGTGTCGTCTAGGACGGCGCCGCCCTTTAGCAGGCGGGTTGTATAGCTGGCTACTCCGTTGCGGTCCATGTCGTCATCCTGCCAGATCGAAGTACGGTGCCCTGAACACACCGCCGAGGTATGTATAGGCCGCAGTGAGCCGGCGCGCGACGGTCGCCAGCGCGGCGTCGTCATCGAGGTCGGATTCGTGCAGCTGCCCCAAGCGCAGCCCGTCGGCCAGCACCTGGCCCTCCTCGGGCTCACCAGCCAGCTCACGGAGGCTCGCTTCGCCGGAGGACACCTCCCAACGCGCCAGATCATCGAAGATCGGATCGGCTGTGGATGCCGCCTTCTGCTCGGAGAGCCACGCCGACGCCAACCGTCTGAACGGCAGACCGTCAGAGAACAGGTGCAGTGCATTGCTGCGACGCGCCAGCGCGTCGGCGTGGCGGCGGCGCGCCGACAGCATGTCGAGTTCCAGCCCCGCCGGGCCCGCCGTGCGCGGAAACGCCCGACCCAGCACGAACGAACCCGCCCGGTCGAGGCCATGACAGCTCCACCAGCCCCTCAAGTCGGCCTCCCCCAGACGTGCCACGCCGAGCACCATTCTCACCTCGGCGGCGGCCCCTGCTGTCGTCACCCGGCTCCTTTCGCACCACCGCCGAACGGGCGCCGTGCCCGAGGACAGGCCCAGTTGCCGTGCGACGCATCCACGAGCGGCGCTCGGTCCGACCGCGAGTCCGCTGATCGGGCCACAGTAGCGCGACGGCGTCCTCACAGGATCATCACCGCGGGGACCAGTCGCTGCTGCACGGGGTCCACCGCGAGCGCGAACCCCTCGAGTGTGTAGGCGCCGAGCAGGGTGGGCCCGCCATCGGCGCCGAAGATCACCTGCGTGGTCGCGGTGTCTCCGTCGATCGTGGCCAAGACCTCGCCGAAGGCGCCCTCGATCGTGGAGCCGTCGGCGAGCTTGAAGCGGCGCAGTCCCCTCGGCTCGACCCCCAACTCGCTGAGCTTCGTCTCGGGCACGACCGTGTATGCCGCGCCGGTGTCGACCGTCGCTTCGAGGTCGAGCGACCGGCGTCCGTCAAGGGTCTCGATCCGTATGGGCCAAGTGAACATTCCCACTGCCTGCTCCTCCCGCCGGTCCTGCTCTGAGTCCCGTTCGAGCCAGCTTAGGCTGAATTTCATGATATTACACCCCCCGTACCAGCGGGTGGCGCCGATTCGAGCACGACGCGGAGCACAATGGCAGGCGTGCGACGCGCCGCCACAGTGCTTGCCATCCAGGTGCTCGCCCTGGCGGTGCTGGCCGCCGGCTGCTCGGTCGAGCAGCGCGACATCACCTTCGACGCCTATAGGCCGGCCACCGCACAGTCGTCGCGGATCTACGACCGCAACGGGGTGCTCATCACCGAGTTGCGGGGCGAGCAGCGCCGCACCGACGTGACCGACATCGCCCTCATCCCCGAGGTGGTCCGCAACGCGGTGGTCGCCATCGAGGACGAGCGCTTCTACGAGCACGACGGGGTGGACCTCAAGGCCATCCTGAGGGCGGCCCGCTCCAACGTGACCGCGGGAGGCATCAGCCAGGGCGGCTCGACCATCACCCAGCAGTACGTCGGCAACGTGTTCCTCGACCGCTCCGAGCAGACCGTGACCCGCAAGATCGAAGAGTTCTTCATGGCCCGGCGGTTCGAGCAGTTCTTCACCAAGGACTTCATCCTGCTGCGCTACCTGAACTGGGTGTACTTCGGCAACGGCGCCTACGGCATCGAGGCCGCGGCCCGCCAGTACTTCGGCACCCCCGCCTGCGAGTTGACCGCCAGTGCGCCCGAGCGGGCCGCCGGGGCGTGCCTGAAGGTCGCGGAACTCACCCTGGAGCAGGCCGCGCTCCTCGCCGGGCTCATCCAGCGGCCCAGCGCCTTCGACCCCTACCGGAACCCCCAGGACGCCCGCCGGCGCCGCAACCTGGTGCTGGAGAGGATGCTGGCCAACGGCTACATCACCCCCGACGAGCATGATCGGGCCTTCGACGAGCCGATCGTGCTCATCGAGGACATCCCGCTGCTCGAGGAGCGCTACCCGGCGGCCCACTTCGTCGAGGACGTCAAGCAGTGGTTCCTCGACAACCCGGCCTTCGGGCCGACCCGCGAGTACCGCACCCAGCTCCTGTTCGAGGGGGGCCTCGACATCCACACCACCATCGACCTGGACCTGCAGGCCAAGGCCGAGGCCGCCGTCGAGGCCATCCTCCCAGACAACGGGATCAATCCCGACGCGGCGGCGACTGTGCTGGGCGTGGGCGGCGCTGAGGAGGGTCACATCCTGGCCATGGTCGGTGGCCGCGACTTCTTCGGCGACGACACCGACGCCAAGTTCAACCTGGCCAGCGGCAAGGGGCGCCAGGCCGGATCGGCCATGAAGCCAGTGGCGCTGGCCACCGCCCTCACCCGCGGCCTCTCGGTCACCAAGACCTACGACGCGCCCGACGAGCTGGAGATCGACCGTCCCGACGTCTGCGGTCCGGTGTGGACCATCAGGGGCGGGCTCGGCTCGGAGCCCGAGGCTCCGGTGGACTCGACCCTGGTCGAGGCCATGCGCCGCTCGATCAACACGGTGTACGCCCAGCTCATGGTGGACGTCCGCCCGGCCAACTTCGTGACCATGGCCGAGCGGCTCGGCCTCGAGCCGGGGCGGATCGCACCGGTGTGCGCCGGGGTGCTGGGCACTGAGGACGTCAACACCGTCGAGCTGGCCACGATGTTCTCCACCTTCGCCCGCTCCGGGCGGCGGGCCGACCCGACGATGGTGACCAACATCATCCAGCCCGACGGAACCGCTCTGTTCAGCCATCGCCCCGATGACGTGCCTGTGCTCGATCCCCCCGTCGCCAACCAGATCACATGGGTGCTCGAAGGCGTGGTCACCGCAGGGACCGGGCACCGGGCCGCCATCGACCGGCCCGCGGCGGGCAAGACCGGCACCGCCCAGAACTACGCCGACGCCACCTTCGTCGGGTACACCCCCCAGCGGGCCGCCGCGGTCTGGGTCGGCTTCCCCGACGCCCAGATCCCCATGGAGCCCCCCACCACCGACATCAGGGTGACGGGAGGCACCTACCCGGCCCAGATATGGCGGGAGATCATGATCGCGGCCCACGAGGGCGTCGATGCCGCAGCCCTGCCCCCTCCCCCGCCCAGCGCGCCCCCGCCGCCCACGGAGCCGCCCCGGCTGGACTCGGTCGAGATTCCCGACCTGGTGGGCCGGGCCTGGGACCTGGAGCAGATGACCGCCGAGTTGGGGGCACTGACGCTCGGCATCGCCGCCGTGGAGGTCGAGACGGTGGAGTTCTCCGAGGGAACGATCATGGGGCAGGCCCCGGCTGCCGGGTCGCTCCACCGGGGCGGGATCACCGTGACGGTGGAGGTGGCGGTGGCGCCCGATCTGCCCGACCAATGACTGGCAGCGAGACGCCTCCGACAGACCCGGACGGGGCCGGAGACGGCCCGGCGCCGAGCCCGGGCCGCAGACGGCTGCGGCTGGCGGGCAAGTGGCTGGGCGGCCTGTTCGTGGTGGGGAGCTTCGTGTTCTGGGCGTGGGCCTTCTCGCCGTGGGCCCGCACCGAGAACCCTGGTCGCCTCGACGACCGCTCCTTCGTGGCGTGGGCCGATCAGCGCTGCGCCCAAGCCCAGGCAGTCATCAACGCCCTGCCTTCGCCGCGGCAGGCCTCGTCACGAGCCGACCGGGCCGAGCATGTGGACCAGGGCACCGACGCGGTGGAGTCCCTCGTCGCCGACACACGCCGGCGAGCTGAAGCCACATTGTCGACGACCACGGCCAGCGACGGCCCGCCCGACGCGGAACTGGTCAGCGCCTGGCTCGAGGACTGGGACGTCTACGTCTCGGACCGCCGCAGCCACTCGGAGAAGCTGCGCACCGCCGACGACGACACTCCAGACCGGGAACTGCGCTTCCTGCTGGTGGACATGACCGAGGGCAGCACCTACACCGAACGCATGGACGGCTTCGCCCGCCTCAACAACATGGACAAATGCCAAGTCCCCGGCGACGTCTAGAGGCCGAGCGGGTCAGCGGCGGGAGAGGTCGGGGGTGCCTTCCACGCAGAACCGCCAGGGGAGGTCGGCTCCGTTGGTGAGGCCGATCCTGCTGGTTACGGCGGGGGCGGGCGGTGGTGGCCGGCCGTCGTCGACGATGGTCACGCCCCGGTCGCCGGTCACGAGGCCGGCGCCATCGAGGGTCCCGTCGATTCCCAGGGCCTGGGTGAGCTTGGCCGGGCCGCTGCACAGGTCGCGGTCGCGGCGGGCGACCGGGCCCCGGGCCGCGTACATGGCGTCGACGCCTTCGAGCGGTGTCAGGGCGCGCAGCAGGACCGCAGCGGCTATGCCGTCGGTCTCAGCCACGACGTTGGCGCACCAGTGCATCCCGTAGGTGAAGTACACGTAGAGACGGCCCGGCGGGCCGAACATGGCAGCGTTGCGCTCAGTCTTGCCGCGGAAGCCGTGGCTGCCGGGGTCGTCAGCGCCCCGGTAGGCCTCGACCTCGACGATGCGGCCGGCGCGGCCGTCCGGAGCAACGAGCACCTTGTTGAGCAGCTCGGGCGCGACTTCGAGCGCACCTCGTGCGTAGAAGTCCCGGTCCAGAGATTGACGGCTCACCCCGAGCGCGCGGTGTCGGCCTCCATCCGCTGCTGGAATCTCGCCAACTGAGCGGCCACCGCCTCCGGGCCGCCCGCGCCGCGCGTCGTGCGCCGCGCCGCTGAGGCGCCCGGCTCGAGCAACGCGGCGGCTTCGGGGCCGAACCGGCCGTCGGCGGCGACAAGGCCGGCCAGCGACCCCTCCCCCGCCAGCGACCGCCGCACCAAGTCCCCCACCGCGGCGTGGGCCTCCCGGAAGGGCGTCCCCCGAGCCACCAGCCACTCGGCCAGGTCGGTGGCCGCCGCATAGGGGGACGACGCGGCCGCGGCCATCCGGTCCGTGTCGAACCGGGCGGTGGCCAACAGCCCGTCGAGGGCGGTCAGCACAAGCATGGCGGTGTCGACCGCATCGAACAGCGGCTCCTTGTCCTCCTGCAGGTCCTTGGCGTAGGCCAGCGGCAGGCCTTTGAGGGTGGCCAACAGCCCGGTCAAGTGCCCGATCAGGCGACCGGCCTTGGCCCGGGCCAGCTCGGCCACGTCGGGGTTCTTCTTCTGGGGCATCATCGACGAGCCGGTGGCGAATGCGTCGTCGAGCTCCACGAAGCCGAACTCCGACGACGACCACAAGACCAGCTCCTCGCCCAGCCGGCTCAGGTGAACGCCGAGGGCGGCCAGCGCGTAGAGGGCGTCGGCCACGAAGTCGCGGTCGGACACGGCGTCGAGGCTGTTGTCGAACACGGCCGAGAATCCCAGCTCGGACGCAGTCCGCTCGGGGTCCAGCGGCAGCGACGACCCGGCCAGCGCGCCCGCACCCAGCGGCGACACGTCGGCGCGCCGCCGGGCCTCGGCCAGCCGGTCGACGTCGCGGGCCAGGGCCCAGCCGTGGGCCAGCAGGTGGTGGGCCAGCAGCACCGGTTGAGCCTGCTGGAGATGGGTGTAGCCGGGCAGCAGCGCACCGCCGGCGCCGGCGGCCCGGCTCAGCAGAGTGCCCTGCAGGCCCAGCACCGCCCGGGCGACGTCGCCCAGCGCGGCGAGGGTCCACAGCCGCAGATCAGCGGCCACCTGGTCGTTGCGGCTGCGGCCGGTGTGGAGCTTCGCCCCGGCCGGGGTGATCTCGGTTACCCGCCGCTCCACCGCGGTATGGATGTCCTCGTCGCCGGGCGCGGCCTCGAACCGGCCCTCGGCCATCTCGGCCTCGACAGTGTCGAGCGCGGCACAGACAGCGTCCCGCTCGGCCTCGCTGATCAGCCCGACCGCGGCCAGCATGGCCGCGTGGGCGCGCGACCCCGCGATGTCCTCGCGGAACATCCTGCGATCGAATCCGAGGCTGTCGTTGAGGGCCCGGAGCGCCTCGGCGGGATCGCCGTCGAACCGCCCGTGCCAGAGAGTCGCCGAATCGTCCATGACTAGCCCCCTGGATCGGCTTGCTTGCGGGCCAGGTTGCGCAGCCTCAGGGCGTGCAGCGCAATGAACCCGGTGGCGTCGGCCTGGTCGTAGGCGCCCTCGTCCTCCTCGAAGGTGACCGTCCGGTAGTCGAACAGCGATTGATCAGAACGCCGCCCGGCGATGTCGACGTTGCCCTTGTAGAGCCGCACCCGGACCTCGCCGTTGACGCCGGCCTGGCTGTAGTCGATGGCCGTCTGCAGCATCCTGCGCTCCGGGCTCCACCAGTAGCCGTTGTAGATCAGCTCGGCGTACCGGGGCATGAGCTCGTCCTTGAGGTGGGCCGTCTCCCGGTCGAGGGTGATCGACTCGATGGCCCGGTGGGCCCGCAGCATGATGGTCCCGCCCGGCGTCTCGTACGCGCCCCGGCTCTTCATGCCGACGTAGCGGTTCTCCACGATGTCGATGCGCCCGACGCCGTTGGCCGCGCCCAGCGAGTTGAGGGTGGCCAGCACCTGGCCGGGCGTCATGGCCCGGCCGTCGACGGCCACGATGTCGCCGCCCGCGAAGGTCAGGTCCACGTAGGTCGGCTCGTCAGGGGCGAGCTGGGGGCTCACCGACCACAGCCACATCTCCGCGGGAGGCTCATACCAGGGATCCTCCAGCGGACCGCCCTCGTATGAGATGTGGAGCATGTTGGCGTCCATCGAGAAGGGCGACTCGGTACCCCGCTTCCGCTCTATGGGGATGCCGTGGGCGGCCGCGTAGGCCATGAGCGACTCCCGGGAGCCCAGGTCCCACTCCCGCCAGGGCGCGATGACCCGAGTGTCGGGCTTGAGCGCGTAGGCGCCGAGCTCGAAGCGGACCTGGTCGTTGCCCTTGCCGGTGGCGCCGTGGCTGATGGCGTCCGCGCCCGTCTCGGTGGCGATCTCCACCAGCCGCTTGGCGATCAGGGGCCGGGCGATGGAGGTTCCGAGCAGGTACTCGCCCTCGTAGACGGCGTTGGCCCTGAACATGGGGAACACGAAGTCGCGGGCGAACTCCTCACGCAGGTCCTCGATGAAGATGTCGGCGGGCGCGACGCCCATGGCCAGTGCCTTGGCCCTGGCCGGCTCCAATTCGTCGCCCTGGCCTATGTCGGCGGTGAACGTCACCACCGTGCAGCCATGGGTCTCCCGCAGCCAGTGCAGGATTATGGATGTGTCCAACCCGCCCGAATAGGCCAGCACCACTCTGGAGACGGGCGCGGCTCCGGCCGGGGCGGCATGGGTTGTGCTCATCTTGAGTTGCTCTCCCGATTCGTTCCAGTAGTCACCGGCTCAAGCCGGCCAAGTCCCTAAGGCGTTCTGCCAGGTCCGAGCCAGCGGTCCCGTCGGTGGCCACCACGATCAGCGAGTCGTCGCCGGCAACGGTGCCTAGCACCTCCGGAAGGCCGGCCCGGTCGAGGGCGGACGCCACCACATGGGCCGAGCCCGGCGGCGTGCGTACCACCGCCAGGTTGCCCGACGAGCCGACATCGGCCACCCAGTCGCCCATCACCCGGCGGAGATGCTCCTCCGGAGCGATCCGCTCTGTCGGGTGCTCGGGGATGGTGTACACGGTGCTGCCCCCCGGCACTCGAACCTTCACCGCGCCCAAGCCGTCGAGATCACGCGACACGGTGGCCCGGGTGGCGGTGACGCCGGCGTCCGACAGCAGGTCGACGAGCTGCTGCTGGCTGGCCACCGGGTGCTCGGCGAGCAGCCGGGCGATCAGGTGCTGGCGGCTGGTCTTGCTCATGGCCGGGCTCGATCGACCTCTTCCATCAGCCACAACAGCAGGCCCCTGGCCGCGTGCATCCGGTTGGCGGCCTGTGGCCACACCCGGCTGCGGTCACCGTCGATCACTCCGGCCGCGACCTCCTCGCCCCGGTGGGCGGGCAGGCAGTGCAGGAACAGCGCTCCGGGCGCGGCCCGGGCCATGAGGGCCCGGTCGACGGTGAACCCTGCGAAATCCTGGCGACGCTTCTCGGCCTCGGCCTCCTGACCCATCGAGGCCCAGACGTCGGTGTAGACCACGTCGGCGCCCGACACCGCCTCGGCCGGCTTGCTCACCTGCACCGGCTCGCAGCCGCGGCGGCGCATCGGCCGCAGGTCGGACTCCTTGAAGCCGTAGCCCTCGGGGCTGGCGATCCGCAGCGCCATGCCCGACAGGCCGGCCGCGTAGGCCAGCGAGCGGGCCATGTTGTTGGCGTCGCCGACGTAGGCCAGCGTCAAGCCCTCGAGATGGCCGAGCTCGGCCCTTATCGTCAGCAGGTCGGCTACGGCCTGGGTGGGGTGGGCCTGGTCGCTGAGCAGGTTGACGATGGGGACGTCGCTCACCGCCGCCATCCGCTCCACGGTGCTGTGGGCGAACACCCGCGCCCCGATCACCGCGGTGTAGCCGGCCAGCGTGCGGGTGACGTCCTCGACGGTCTCGCGCTGGTCCAGGCCGACCTCGGCGGGCCCGATATAGATCGGGTGGCCGCCCAGCTGTACCACGGCCATCTCGGTGGCACTGCGGGTACGGGCCGAGGGCTTCTCGAACAGCAGCGCCGCGCCCTTGCCCGCCAGCACCTGGGGCGGGTTCGGGTCGGCAGCCAGGTTGAGGATCCGTGCGAGCTCGCTGGGCTGCAGGTCGTCCGCATCCAGGAAGTGGCGCATCTCAGCTCCTTTCATCGGGTGGGGAATCGGCACTCATGGGCGGGCCGCCTCAGCGGCTCTCGAGCGCGGCGGCCAGGATGGCGCATCCCTCGGCGAGCTCTTCGGCCGAGACCACGAACGGCGGCGCCAGCCGCAGCGCCGTAGGGGTCACGCCGTTGACGACCAGGCCCTCCTCCAGGCAGGCCGCGGCGATGTCCTTGGCGGAGCGTCCCGCCCTGGCCTCCTCGGACAGCTCGGCGGCGAGCAGCAGGCCACGGCCCCTGACGGTGGCGACGCCGTCGAGGCTCTCCAGATGCTCTCTGAGCGCAGCCCCGAGGCGGCCGGCCACCGCCGGCGCGTCCATGGCCTGCAGCTCGGTGAGCACGGCCCGCACCGCGGCCAGAGCCAGGGGCTGGCCCGCGAAGGTGGAGCCGTGGTCGCCGGGACCGAAGGCGGCCGCGACCTCGGCCCGGGCCCACACCGCGCCCACCGGGACGCCGTTGCCGAGCGCCTTGGCCATGGTCACGATGTCGGGCTGGACCCCGGCGTGCTGGTAGCCGAACCACCGACCGGTTCGAGCCAGTCCGGTCTGGATCTCGTCCAGTACCAGCAGGATGCCGCGCTCGTCGCACACCTCGCGCACGGCCTGCAGGTAGCCGTCGCCGGCCGGCACGACGCCGCCCTCGCCCTGCACCGACTCCAACAGCACCGCGCCCACCGAGGGGTCGAGCGCGGCCACGAGGGCGTCGATGTCGTCGAAGGGCACGTGACGGAAGCCGTCGGGCATGGGCGCGAAGGGCTCATGCTTCTCGGGCTGGCCGGTGGCGGCCAGCGCGGCCAGCGTGCGGCCGTGGAACGATCCGTAGGCGGTCACCACCGCGTGGCGGCCCCTCCCGGAGTGCTTGCGAGCCAGCTTGAGGGCGGCCTCCACCGCCTCCGCGCCGGAGTTCTGGAACAGGATCCGGCCCGATTCGGCGTCTCCTCCGGGCCCGGACCGGATCAGCCGGTCGAGTGTCTCCACGACCTCGGCCGTCGGCTCGTTGGCGAACAGGTTGGAGGTGTGGATCAGCGTCGACGCCTGGGAGGCGACGGCCTCGGTCACCGCCGGGTGGGCGTGGCCCAGCCCGGTGACGGCCAGGCCGCACAGGAAGTCGAGGTAGCGCCGGCCGCGGTCGTCCCACAGCTCGGCTCCCTCGCCCCGCACGAACGTCACCGGCGGGGTCCCGTAGTTGTTCATCAGGGTGGCCCGGCTCATGGCTGGTCCTCGGCGCTGTCGGTGTCGGCTGTGATCATCGTTCCTATTCCTGCGTCGGTGAACAACTCGAGCAGCACCGCGTGGGGCATGCGGCCGTCGAGCATGTGGGCAGAGCCGGCCCCGGCCCGCACCGCGTCCATGCAGGCCTGAGCCTTGGGGATCATCCCGCCGTTGACGGCCCCGGAGACGACCAGGGCCTCCACGTCGGTGACCGTGGCCCGGCTCACCAGCGAGGACGGGTCCGCGGGGTCGGCCAGCAGGCCGGGCACGTCGGTGAGGTACACGACCTTGGCCGCGCCGAGCGCGCCGGCCAGGGCCGCAGCCATGGTGTCGGCGTTGATGTTGTAGGCCTGTCCACCGGCGTCGGCGCCGATCGACGACACGACGGGGATGATCTCCCTCGTCACCAGACGCTCGATGATCCGTGGGTTCACCTCGGTCACGTCGCCCACGAAGCCCAGCGCGGGGTCCCTGGGAACTGCGGTGACCAGGCGGCCGTCCTCGCCGGAGAGTCCCAGGGCCGCTCCGCCGTTGGCGTTGATGGCGTTGACGATGTCGCGGCCGACCTTGCCGACCAGCACCATCCGGGCCACTTCGAGGGTCTCCTCGTCGGTCACCCTCAGGCCGTCGCGGAACTCGCTCTGCTTGCCCATGCGGGCCAGGTGCTCTCCGATCTGGGGGCCGCCGCCGTGGACCACCACCGGATGCAGCCCGACCGAGCGCACCAGGACGATGTCGCGGGCGAAGGACGCCGCCAGAGCAGGGTCGGTCATGGCGTGGCCGCCGTACTTGACCACCACCACCGCTCCCCGGAAGCGCCGGATGTAGGGCAGTGCCTCCACCAGCGCCTTGGCCCGCCGGTCGGGCTCGAAGCCCTCGGCGGCGTCGTGGGCGCCCTCGATTCCG
>LXNI01001796.1_pt1 | contig 16980 bp, 14 predicted proteins | sample 809091 | NCBI WGS metagenome assembly LXNI01 (sample SAMN04870527, study PRJNA318959) | sponge metagenome | biome: 01000161; feature: marine sponge reef; material: water | host: Sarcotragus foetidus | place: Greece: Milos, Mediterranean Sea | collected 2013-05-29 | depth 5-7 m | reverse complement strand
CTTCCGACTGCCATGATTGACCATGGGTGGCGTGCTCCTTTCTTGGTTGAAATCGGCCCGCTTACCGGGCCGGAGAGCCGCCACCCTACTCCCCAACTTCAACAACCGGCGGGACATCCCCCTCCCTCACACCGGGCACTGCATTCCGTTTGTGGTCGACGCCAATTGACCAACTCGATCTACGTCCACGACCAACGCCAAGCAGAGCCTTACCGACCTAAGGGCTATCCCCAGAATGCGGGCGTCTTGTGGAGCAGCTTCCGAAGAGGACGCGGCATAGGCGCACCGTTGTGTGAAGGCCCGTTGAGCGGGACGGACCGCAACATTCGCGCCACGCCAGAGTCTAGGCCTGCGCTCGCTGGGCTTACGCCCTGATCGGTCATCACGGTCCGTCTCCCCAGAGATAGGGGATCTGCAGATCATCACTCTCACTTGGCAGTCATCGCTGTCGGGGCAACTTCAGCGTGCTGGAACCAATCGAACCGGGCACCGCACCAGACCTCCAAGGACATTCCCCATCTCAGGGCGGAGAGTCCCGGAAGGCGCCACGCCTTCCCTCGACATCGGACCCTCAAGGGTCCACTATGAGATTCGCAGCTCGTAGCGAGAAGGTCTATCGAGTGGCCGTGTACGAGCATCAGATGGGCGGTGGCCGCGGTCCGTATGCCGCCAGCTAGCTCAATGAGAGCGCCAATCATCGGGAGACGCGCCATGAAAGGCGGGCATCCTACCGCGGACCCACGCTGCTACACTCCGGCGTTCTCGCGCCGCGACCGGCGAGTCTCACCCGGTCATGCCGACGTAGCTCAGTGGCAGAGCAGCTGATTCGTAATCAGCAGGTCAGCGGTTCAAATCCGCTCGTCGGCTCCATCTTCAAAGCTCCAGGCGAGTCAAGGGCGATGGCCTCGCCCGGTCTTGACTCGTTCGACTCTACATGCAATTCTGCATGTATGAGCACGAAGACGATCGCACTCGAGTCCAGCATCTACGGGCGTCTCGCGGCGTTGAAGAGAGATGGCGAGTCCTTCTCCAAGGTCATCGACCGTCTGTTGTCCGAGGTAGCGGAGGCACACACGGGCCACGACATTCTCCGAGGCCTCGGGGGCTTTTCGCGCCTGACCGAGAGTGACGCGGACCGACTCCTGGCCGTTGTCGCCGAGAATCGCGACAGCGAACACTGGGAGCAATGATCTGCTTCGACACGACCTTTCTGGTCGATCTCTGGCGAAGTCACGAGTTTCATGACTCCTCGGCAAGGTCGCTACTCGAGCGGCACTCCGGGGAGGAGTTCGTCGTTCCATGCCACGCCGCCGGGGAGTTCCTCGAGGGTGGGGCCTTGATCTCCGAGGCACGCCTCGCAGAGTCGCTGCGCTTTCTGCGACTCTTCCGGATCGGCGACGTCACGATCGAGACGGCGCTGCGCTACGCCCGCATCGTCTCTCACCTGAGGACGAGCGGCGGTCTCACGGGGCGTTCCAAACCCGATCTATGGATCGCAGCCTGGGCAGCGCAGAACGCCGCCCCACTGGCCACTCGAAACACGAAGCACTTCGATGGCATCCCGGGCCTCGAGTTGTTGCCCTACTGAAACCGCCGCGACCGCCGGAGCAACGGCTTGAGCGGAGCCACGCCGTGGTAGCTTTCCCGGCAGTTCTCCAATGAACCCGAGGAGGTGGTCCCATGAGGCTGCACCGGCTTCTCCTTTTCGCCGCCGTCGTTCTCCTGACCCTCGTGGCCGTGGCGTGCTCGCAGCAGGCCGAAGCGACGGACGCCGACGTATCCGCCGAAGCGCCGTCAGAGAACGCGAGCTTTCCGCTGAGCGCGAAGGGCTCCTGGACGATGGAGCGGTTGCTGACGCTCGACCACGAGAGCACGGTCACCCTGTGGAAGACCCTCCCTGCCGCCGACATGGCGGAACTCGACGGCCACTACCAGGGCGTCATCCCCAACGCCGGTGACCCCGAGCGTCAAGCGAGCACCTCCGGCTTCATGTACGACGAAGACTCGCCGCGCGGCTACTGGCTCGGCAAGGCCTACCGGCCGCTGACCCAAACGGAAGGCGAGGGCTACAACCGCTGGCGCTTCCCGGAAGGCAAGATCGTCCGGAACGGTCGCTTCGCCACCCGCATGGGTCCGTCGCTCATCGACGGCAAGCCGACCTACATCATGGACTACAGCGCGTTCAACGACACGACTCTCGTCGACGAGATCCGCAAGCTGGACGAAGGGGTCTACCTCGGCGTCGGGACGACGGAGACCGACGACGGCGGACGCAGCGCCCCCGGCCACTTCGCGTTGGTCGGACCGACGGACGAGTGGGTCGGCGCCGAGGAGTGACGCGGCAACGAGCCGGCGCACCGGCGGTCGCAGCCTGCCTCGCGACCTTCGCGGCGTTGGCCTGCGGTCCGGGCGCCGGGCCGGATGGCGACGCCCAGCCACGCCCGACAGGCCTGAACTACGTCACCCAGGAGTGGAACCCGCCGAGTTCGCCGGCCGCGCCGGCGGAGTTGGCTTCACGCCAACCCTGCGCGCAAAACGACCCGCTCCGACAGGCCTTCTTCGGCGATCTCCACACGCACACCGCCTTCTCGCTGGACGCCCTCGGCCGGGGCGGCTTCCAGACGCCTGACGACGCCTACCGCTTCGCCCGCGGCGAGGCGATCGGTCTCGGTCCGCTGGACGACGAGGGGCAACCGACGCGCACCGCCCAGCTCGTTCGGCCCCTCGATTTCGCGGCCGTCACCGACCACTCCGAGTGGCTGGGCGAGGTCTCAATCTGCACCGATCCGTCGTCGCCGCTCTACGACGAACCCGCCTGCCGCGGGATGAGGCCAGGGAGCACCGCGGAAGAACGCGCCGCCTGGATGGACTACCGGATCACCGGCCGTGTGTCAGGGCTCTGCGGCGAGGACACGAGTGTCTGCCGCAACGGCCTGCTCACCGCCTGGGGCGCGACCCAGGCCGCAGCCGAACAGCACTACGACCGGTCGAGCGACTGCTCCTTCACGCCGTTCCATGGCTGGGAGTACACCCGCATGCCGGGCCTGTCCAAGGTGCATCGCAACGTCATTCTGCGCAACGAGATCGCGCCGGAGCTGCCGATCTCCTGGATGGACGCCGCGAAGCCGCTCGACCTCTGGACCCGGCTCAAGGACCGCTGCAACGACACTGGCACCGGCTGCCAGGCGCTCACCATCCCCCACAACTCGAACATCTCGAACGGGCAGATGTTCACCGTCGACTGGGCCAGCATGCCTCTGGACGAACAGCGCGCGCGGGCGGCGCTCCAGGCCGAGATGGATCCACTGGTGGAGATCATGCAGGCCAAGGGCGACTCCGAGTGCCGGCGCGGCATGTGGGGAGTCGTAGGAGGAGAAGACGAGTTCTGCGACTTCGAGAAGGTGCGGTACATCGACGGCGAGAGGCCGCCAGACTGCGAGGAGGGCACCGGCGCCGGCGGGCTGCGCGGCCAGGGTTGCCAGTCCCGGCTCGACTTCGTGCGCTACGCGCTGATCGACGGTCTGGCCCAGGAGGAGCGCCTGGGGGTCAACCCGTTCCAGTTCGGGATCATGGCCTCGACTGACGGCCACAACGGTCTCCCGGGCGACACGGATGAGTTCGACTACCAGGGACAGAACGCGAACGTCGACTCGGACCTCGAGAAGCGGCTCACGACACCCGCCTACGCGCCGCACCGACTCAGGAACCCCGGCGGCCTGATCGGCATCTGGGCCGAGGAGAACTCCCGGGACTCGCTGTTCGACGCGATGCTGCGCAAGGAGACCTTCGGCACCAGCGGCGTGCGGATCAAGGCGCGTCTGTTCGGCGGCTGGGACCTGCCCGATCTTTGCTCCAGCGGCGACATGATCGCCGACGCCTATGACACGGCGGTGCCGATGGGCGGCGTGCTGCCGGAGAGCGGAGGTTCCGGGGCGCCGTCCCTGTTCGTCTCGGCCATCGCCGACCTGGGGACCGCCGACCACCCGGGTACGCCCCTGCAGCGCATCCAGATCGTCAAGGGCTGGGTCGGCGACGACGGCCTGTTCCACGAACGGATCTTCGACGTCGCTGGCGACCCGGACAACGGCGCCGACGTCTCGCGGTCCAACTGCGAACGAAGCGGCGACGGCGCCGCGTCCCAGTGCGCCACGTGGACCGATCCCGAGTTCGATCCGGCCCGCTCGGCCGTCTACTACGCGAGAGTCCTCGAGAACCCGAGTTGCCGCTGGAACGCGCTCCAGTGCGCGGCCCTGCCCGAAGCCGAACGCCCGGCGGCCTGTACCGATCCGGATCAACCCTGGCGCATCCAGGAGCGCGCCTGGACCTCGCCGATCTGGTACCGGGCCTCGGAACAGTAGCGTCGAGGGCGGCGAGGGTCGGTAGCCGCCACCAAACGCTCCTTGGTTGATCTCAGGCGCCCAGGCGCTTAGGCTACCAGTGAACTACGCGAGGAGCTTGCACCATGGCTACAGCGACAGTCCGAATCCCGGCCGAGAAACGGGATGTCCTGAGGATCATCGCGGGTATCGAGAGAACGGAGATGAAGACGATTCTCTCCGACCTGATCGACGAGTACATCGAGCGCCACAAGGAGACTCTCGACCTTCTGTCCCGCCCCGAATGGGTGGAAGCGATCGAGCAGGGAGAAGCCGAAGTGGATGCGGGAGTCCCGGGCAAGGGGCTTGATGAACTGGAGGATTGAAGTCAAGCCTTTGGCGCACAAGCACTACCTCAAGCTGGACAGCACGACTCGGCGCCGCATCAGGGAAAGTCTGTACCAACTTGAGAGCTACGAACGGCCGTTGGCGCACCAACGGGTGCGCCCTCTGATGGGCAGGCTCAAGGGTCGCTACCGAGTGCGCGTGGGCAACTGGCGGATCCTCATCAGACCCGATCGGGAACATCGGATTCTCCACGTCTACGCGATCCTCCCCCGCGGCGCCGCCTACTGAACACCCTCTCACAGAGGCGTCCCGCACCCCTCATGACCGTACCTCAGGGCCATTAACCGTTGACAGCGGACGCTCAGGCACTTAGGTTGCCAGCGAACTTCTGAGGAACCTGAAGATGAGCGAACCGACTGCGACATCACGGTGGGCAGCCTGCGGCCCCCTTCTCCTTCTCCTGCTAACGGCCGCCTGTGGCGGCGGCAATGGCGGCGACACCGCCACGGACCCAACGGCCGGCAACGTCGACGACGAGCGGATCATCCGCGCCGCCGAAGCGGAGCCCGGGAGCTGGCTGACCTACGGCCAGACGTACAAGGAGCAGCGTTTCTCCACCCTCGACCAGATCACCCGCGACAACGTCGCTGATCTGAAGGTCGCCTGGTCCAAGCCGATCGGCGGCCCCAGCGAGAGGATGCAGGGCACGCCGCTTGTCGTGGACGGGGTGATGTACGCGACGAACGGCTGGGGAGTGATCTACGCGCTGGACCCCGCGACCGGCGAAGAGATCTGGACCCACGATCCGCAGACGGACCGCACCTACGTCAAGTACTCCTGCTGCGGCGGCGTGGCGAACCGCGGCGTCGCCGTCTACAGGGGCAAGGTCTACGTCGCCCTGTTCGACGGCCGGCTGGTCGCGGTCGACGCGGCGACCGGCGAGGAGGTCTGGAACGTCGACACCTGGCATCCCTCGGCGCTCGGCCGCTTCAACATCACCGGCGCTCCGCGCGCCGCCGCGGGCAAGATCTTCATCGGCCAGGGCAGTTCCGAGAGCGGCAAGCGCCGCGGCTACGTCTCCGCCTACGACGCCGAGACCGGCGAACTCGCCTGGCGCTTCTACCTCGTCCCCGGCGACCCGTCCAAGCCGTTCGAGCACCCTGAGATGGAGATGGCCGCCAAGACCTGGGGCGGCGAGTGGTGGAAGATGGGCGGCGGCGGCACCGCCTGGAACTCGCTCGTTTACGACGAGGAACTGAACCAGCTCTACATCGGCGTCGGCAACGGCGCCCCCTGGTCGCGCCAGGTCCGCTCACCGGGCGGCGGCGACGACCTCTTCCTGACCGCGATCGTGGCGGTCGACGCGGACACCGCGGAGATGAAGTGGTACTACCAGACCGTTCCGGGCGACAACTGGGACTACAGCTCGGCGATGGACATCGCCCTCGGCGAACTGACCGTCGACGGCACGGACCGCAAGGTCCTGCTCCAGGCGCCGAAGAACGGGTTCTTCTACGTGATCGACCGTGAGACCGGCGAGCTCCTCCGTGCCCACCCCTACACCGACAGGATCGAGTGGGCGACCCACGTCGACATGGAAACCGGCCGCCCCATCGAGAATCCCGACGTGGTCTTCGAGGAGAAGCCGCAGTGGATCACGCCCGCGAACGCCGGCGCGCACAACTGGGAGCCGATGTCCTGGGACGAGGACAAGGGCGTCATGTACTTCTATTACCACGACTACTCGAACTTCTACGCCCTGCCCGAGGAGTTCGTGGAGACCGGCACCTACACGATCCGGGAGTGGGGACTGAGCCTCGGCGTCGCCTCCGGCGCCTACCGCCAGAAGCTCCAGGAGCAGGCGGGCCCGCGCCCGGAGGACAGAGGTTTCCTCGTCGCCTTCGACCCGTTGTCGGGCGAGAAGGCGTGGGAGAACCGGCTGCCCTCGGCCTTCAACGGCGGCGTTCTGGCGACGACCACCGGCGTTCTCTTCCACGGCGGCGGCGGGGGCGACTTCAACGCCTACGACAAGGACACGGGCGAAAAGCTGTGGGAGTTCGACGCCTACGGTTCGTTCTCCTCGTCGATCATCAGCTACATGGAGGGCGGCACCCAGTACATCGCCACGATGGTTGGCGGGAGCACGCGGTACGACCGGCCCGGCGAACTGCTCGTCTTCTCGCTCGACGGCGAGGCCGCCTTTGCCGAACCGCCCGCGCGCGACTACTCCATCCCCGAGCAGCCGCCGCTGGTCGCTGACACCGAGACGATCGACCGCGGCAACACGCTCTACCACGAGCACTGCGCGCTCTGTCACCGCGGCCTCGGCCAGAGCTCGATCGTCGCCACCGCCTCGCCCGACCTGCGCCGGATGTCCCCCGAAGTCCACGACGACTTCATGGCGATCGTCCAGGACGGCCTGCTGCCGCTCGGCATGCCCGGCTACGCCGAGGTCTTCGACGAGGAGGCGACGACGGCGATCCACCAGTTCGTCATCTCGAAGGCGCTGGAGTTGAAGGACGAGCAGTAGCTCTCATGAAGCTCGTCCTGGACTGCGATCCGGGCCTTGACGACGCGGTCGCGATCCTCGTAGCAGCGCGGTACGCCAACCTCATCGGCATCACAACGGTCGCCGGCAACGTCGGGATCAACCGGACGACACGGAACGCGCTCACGGTCGCGCAGCTTGCCGGTCTGGACCTGCCCGTCCACCGGGGCGCCGCAAGGCCACTTGCCGGACCGGCCGTCGACGGGAGCCGGATCCACGGCGAAACCGGTCTCGGCAACGCGGTTCTGCCCGACCTGAACCGGTCCGAAGCGTCAGACGATGCCGTCGCCTACATCTGCGACACCGCCCGCTCGGTCGACGACCTGCACCTGCTGGCGGTCGGCCCGCTGACCAACGTGGCGTCGGCAATCGAACGCGACCCCGACCTGCGGCGCCACCTGGGCGGCCTGACCATCATGGGCGGCAGCGCGGGCGCAGGCAACATCACATCCGTCGCCGAGTTCAACATCCTGGCCGACCCGGAGGCGGCGGCCATCGTCTTCGAGAGGGCCGCGCCCGTGACCATGGTCGGGCTCGACGTGACGAACAAGGTCGTCGTCGGCGCCGGAGAGACCACGCGAATGCGGGCCGCCGGGACGCCCGCCGCCACCCTCGCCGCCGAGGTCACCGATTTCCTGCGCGACCGCTTCCGGCAATACGTAGGGCAATCCGTCGTTCCGCTGCACGACGCGACCGCCGTCATCGCCGCAACGCACCCTCATTTGTTCGAGCGTTCGCGTCATCCCATCGCGGTCGAGGTGCGCGGCGAGATCACCCGCGGCATGACCGTGGCCGACCTTCGGCCGCCGGCATTGATCGAGGCGATCGGCCCGGCCGGGGTCGCCGCCAGCGACGTCGTCTGGGACACCGAGGTCGATAAGGTGCGAGAGTTGATCCTGGAGGCGGTGGAAGCGTACTAGCCGTCGGTCAGCCGCTCCGCCCGCTGATCCATGTCGTTCTGGTGCAGCACCAGATGATCGACGGCACCGTCCTCGCCGCGCCCGAACGTGATCTGCGCGTCCACGACGCGATAGAAGTACTTCGTCTCCGACTCGGGGAACACCTCGAAGCGCGGCTGTCCGGTGATCTGGACATACAACCCGTCGCCCTGCCGGGTCACCGTGAAGACGACGTTCTCGGCGAGCTCGTAGCGGCCGACGAAGTCGTCGTAGATCGCCGGATCGACCTCGACCGCGGTCCGTAGCGCCGGCGGCACGACGAGCCGGTAGCGCGAGTCCAGCAGGTGGAAGCCCAGGTCGTCGACGCTGTCGCCGGAGTTCGACAGCACGACGACGCCGGTCTGTGACTCGAGGTCGAAGCCCAGGAAAGAGCGGTAGCCGCCGGTGCCCCCGTTGTGCCAGTGGAGCTCGCGGCCGTGCCCGCTACGGGTGACCCAGCCGAGCCCGATGCGCATGGCCGGCGCCTGAAAGTCCCGGCGAGACTGATGGCTGTCCGCCATCGCCTCCTGCAGCGCCGACTCGCGCAGACCGAGGTTCGCCTCGACGAAGGTCAAACTGTCGTTGACCGTCGAGCGCAGCGCACCAGCACCGGCAAGAGTCGGAAGATCCCAGTTCGCGACCGGTCTGAGCTGCACGCTGTGGCCAATGGCCAGCCGTTCCTGCTGGGACGGTGACAAGTTGATCGAGGTGTCCGACATCCCGAGAGGTTCGAGAAGCCGTTCGGACACCAGCGTCTCGTAGTCCGTCTCCTGGTTCAAAGCCAGCGCGTGGCCCAGGAGACCGGCGCCGAGGTTCGAGTACTCCACCGTCTCGCCGATGTCCCGCTCCAATTCGTAGGACGAGAGGAACTCATTGAGCTGGGCTACCGTGTAGTCCGCGTAGGGGTTCGCCGCGTTGCCCGGCCGCATGTTCGAAGGTAGCCGCGGCAATCCCGAACTGTGCGTCGCGAGGTGAAGCAGCGTGATCTCGGCGCCGTTCCGCGTCGGCACCGTAACGTCCGGCCCGAGCAGACGCTGGACCGGGGTCTCGAGTTCAACGGCGCCCACCCCCGCCAGGTCCGCCAGCAGGATCGCCGTGAACGCCTTGGTGATCGAGCCGATCTCGAACACCGTGTCGCCGTTCACGCCGGTCGGGTTGTCGGTTGCAAGTTGACCGTGGGCGACAACCCGCCGGCCTCCCGGCTCGACGACGCCGACCACGATACCGACGCTCCGCTTCTGTTCGTCGATCCGGTTCGCGAGAATCCCGCGAATCTCTGCTTCGCCAGGGATCGCGGGAACATCCTGAACCGAGAAGCAGACCGCGGACACAGCGAGCAATCCGAAGAAGGCCTTGAATCGTCTCGTCATTCTGGGAACTCCGTTCTCTGGTGTCGCGGACTTGAACTCGCCCACCCGGCCATACTGCTATACGCACGTCACAGCGCTTTGATCCGTATCATTCCTTCCTGCCGCTTCCTGCGGAAGCGCTTCTACCCATGTGCGGCCGTTACACCCTCCGCTCAAAGCCGCGATCCGTAGCCGACCACTTCGAGCTGGACGAGCTGCCGGACCTCGCGCCCCGGTACAACATCGCCCCGACCCAGGACGTGGTTGTGGTCGCGCTGGACCGCGAAGGCCGCCGCGCCCTGGGCACGATGCGCTGGGGCTTCCCGCGAAAGCGCGGCGGCCCCCAGATCAACCTCCATGATGACACCGCAGTCGAGGCGCCCAGGTTCCGCACCCTCCTGAGCCGGCGCCGCTGCCTGGTCGTCGCCGACGGCTGGTACGAGTGGCAGGCGCAACCCGACGGCTCCCGGCTCCCCCACTACATCCGGCTGCCCGGCGGCGGTCCCTTCGGCTTCGCCGGAGTCTGGAACAACACGCCGGACGGCCTCGCCTGCACGATCATGACTTGTCCGCCCATCAAGGCCATCGCAGCGATCCACGACCGGATGCCGGTGATCGCCCGGCCGCCGTACCAGCAGTGGCTTGACGGTCCGCTCCGCGCTCCCGACGCTCTGGGTGAACAGCTCGAGACGTACTCCGGCGACCTGGAGTTCTTTCCCGTCTCGAACCGGGTCGGGAGCTACAAGAACGATGATCCCCAGTTGATCGAACCGGCATGACCAGGAGACGAAACCGCGACTGATCCCTCAGCCGGCAGTGTTCCCGTCCCCGCGTCCCAGCCGAATCGACCGCCACAGGAAGTACATCGCCGGGAACACGAACGTCACCCCGAGGAACACCGTCACCAGTCCCCCGACCATCGGCGCGGCGATCCGCTTCATCACGTCGGCGCCGGTGCCGGTCGCCCACAGGACCGGCACCAGGGCGACGAAGGTCGTGAGCACGGTCATCGTGATCGGGCGGATGCGCCGTACCGCGGCCTCGGTCACCGCGTCGCGGAGATCGCGCAGGGTCTCCATCGCTCCCGCGCCTTTCCGTTCGTTGTAGACGAGGTCGAGATAGAGCAGCATGACGGCCCCAGTCTCTGCCGCGAGACCCGCGAGCGCGATCATCCCGACCCAGACGGCGACGGACCAGTTGTAGTTGAGCTGATCCAGCAGCCAGACCGATCCGACGAGCGAGAACGGCACCGCCGAGACGATGAACGCGGTCTTGATCACCGAGCGCGTGCCCAGGTACAGCAGGGCGAACGTGAGAACGAGCGTGAGTGGAACGATGACCAGGAAGCGGTCGCGGGCTCGCTCCATGTACTCGTACTGCCCTGACCAGAGCAGCGTGTAGCCCGGAGGCAGCGACACCTTGTCGGCGACTTCCTCGCGCGCGCGACGGATCCAGCCACCGATGTCGCTGCTCTCGAGGTCGACGTAAACCCAGGCGTTCGGCCTGGCGCCCTCGGACTTGATTCCCGGCGGCCCGTCGCGGAACTCGATCGCAGCCACCTGGCCGAGCGGCACCTGCGCGCCGTCCGGTGCCGTGACCAGGATCCGCTCCAGTGCCTCCGGATCATCCCGCAGTTCGCGCGGATAGCGCACGTTGATCGGATAGCGCTCCAGGCCCTCGACGGTCCATGAGACGTTCATGCCGCCGACCGCCGACTGGATCGTGTCCTGGATGTCCGCGATCCGCAGGCCGAAGCGGGCCGCCGCCTCCCGGTCGATGTCGAAGTCGAGGTAGGCGCCGCCCATCACCCGCTCCGCGTAGGCGGTCAGGGTGCCCGGAAGCGGCTTGACCACCGCCTCGACCTGCTCGGCGAGCCGCTCCAGGGTCGCCAGATCCGGACCGCCGAGCTTGATCCCGACCGGCGTCTTGATCCCCGTCGACAGCATGTCGATGCGGGTCTTGATCGGCATCGTCCAGGAGTTCGTCACACCGGGGAACTGAAGCGCCCGGTCAAGTTCGGCGATCAGGCCGTCCGGGGTCAGGCCTGGACGCCATTCGTCCTGGTCCTTCAGCACGATCGTCGTCTCGAGCATCGACAGCGGCGCCGGATCGGTCGCCGTCTCCGCCCGGCCGACCTTGCCGAACACGGACTCGACCTCGGGGAAGCTGCGGATGATCCGGTCCGTCTGCTGGACGATCTCCCGCGCCTTCCCGATCGACACGCCCGGCAACGTCGTCGGCATGTAGAGCAGGTCGCCCTCCCACAGCGGCGGCATGAACTCGGAACCGATGCGCTTGAGCGGCGCGAGGCTCGAAGCCAGTACTCCGATCATCAGCACGATGACCAGCCAGCGCAGCCGTACCGCTCCGGCGACGAGCGGGCGATAGACGAAGCGCAGCAACCGCGACACCGGATTGCGCTCCTCCGAGACAATCCGCCCGCGCACGAGCCAGAACATGAGCACCGGCACCACGGTCACGGCGACCACGGACGCCATCGCCATGGAGTACGTCTTGGTCAAGGCCAGCGGCTTGAACAGCCGACCCTCCTGGGCCTCCAGTGTGAACACCGGCAGGAAGGAGACCGTGATGACCAGCAGGCTGAAGAACAGCGTCGGGCCGACTTCCTGGGCGGCCCGCAGGACGATCTCGAAATGGGACCGTTTCCCCTTGTCCACCGCGAGGTGACGGTGGACGTTCTCGACCATGACGATCGAAGCGTCGACGAGTACGCCGATCGAGATCGCGATGCCGCCCAGCGACATGATGTTCGAACCGAGCCCCTGGGCCCGCATCACGACGAAGGCAAGCAGGACGGACACCGGAATCGCCAGGATCGGCACCAGTGCCGACCGAAAGTGGAACAGGAAGACGAGGCAGACCACCGCGACGACGATCGACTCCTCGAGCAGGGTGTCCGTCAGCGTCTCGATGGAGCGTTCGATCAGTCCGGTCCGGTCGTAGGCGACCGAGATCTCGACATCGTCGGGCATGCCGCCGGCCAGCTCGGCCAGGCGCTCCTTCACCCTCTCGATCGTCGACCGGGTGTCGGCGCCGGAGCGGACGACGACGATGCCGCCCACCGTCTCGCCCTCGCCGTTCCAGTCGACCAGGCCACGGCGGATCTCCGGTCCGATCGTCACGTTCGCCACGTCCCGGACCAGCACCGGCACGCCGCCGGGGCCGGACGCCAGAACGATCGTCTCCAGGTCCCGCAGTTCCCGCACGTAGCCGCGGCCGCGCACCATGTACTCGCGTTCGGCTAGCTCGATCAGGCGGCCGCCGACGTCCGCGTTCGACTCCTGGATCGCCCGCCGCACGACCGGCAGGGAAAGACCGTAGGCCCGGAGCCGGACCGGGTCGACCTCGACCTGGTACTGGCGCACGAAGCCGCCGATCGACGCGACTTCGGAGACTCCTTCGACCGCGAGCAAGCCGTACTTCAGGTACCAGTCCTGGAGCGAACGGAGTTCGGCCAGGGACCGCGACTCGGAGTTCAGCACGTACATGAAGGCCCAACCGACGCCGGTGGCGTCCGGCCCGAGCTGAGGCGAGACACCCTGCGGCAGCCGGCTCTGGAGCCCCGCCACCGACTCGAGCACCCGGGAGCGTGCCCAGTAGAGGTCCGTGCCGTCCTCGAAGATCACGTAGACGAAGGAGAAGCCGAAGAACGAGTACCCGCGGACGACCTTCGCGTACGGAACCGAAAGCATCGTCGATGTGATCGGGTAGGTCACCTGGTCCTCCACGACTTGGGGCGACTGGCCCGGAAACTCCGTGTAGAGGATGACCTGCACGTCGGAGAGGTCGGGAATCGCGTCGATGCGCGTCGTCCGCACCGACCACACGCCAACCGCAATCGCGACGACGAGCCCGGCCGCAACCAGCAACTGGTTGCGCAGGGACCACTCGATGAGCCGGTTCAGCACCGGATCACGTGCCGTGGTTCTCGTGCTCGTGGTGAGGCTCGGCCGCCTCCTCGGGTTCGGCAGCGGAGTGGCCCTCGTGGTTCATGTCGTGGTCCATCCCACCCATGTCGTGGCCCTCACCGTTCATCCCGCTCATGTCGTGGCCTTGATGAGCCGCCGCCGGCGTTGCGGCTCCGCTGAGCATCTGTTGCACCGCCGCGCGCAGCTTGGACTCCGAGTCCAGCAGGAAATGCGACGACGTCACGATCCGGTCGCCGGCCTCCAGGCCCGAATGCACTTCCACCAGCCCTCCGTGCGCATGCCCCAGTTCGACTTCCCGAGGCTCGAACCGACCGCCGCCCAGCGCCACAATGACCACGCTACGGCGTCCGGTCCGCAGCACCGACTCGCTCGGAACCGTCACTGCACCTCGGACGATCACCGGATCGAAGACCACCGTGGCGAACATCCCCTTGCGCAGGCGGCCGTCCGGATTCGGCACGGCGATCTTGACCGTCAGCGTCCGGGTCTGTTCCGACAGTTCGGGTTCGATGAACTCGACCGTGCCGCGGATCGTCTCGCCCGGGAAGTAGGAGAAGGTCACCTCCGCTTCGGCGCCCGGGCGGATCCAGATCATCTGGTCCTCGAACACCTCGACCGATAGCCACAGCGAGGTGATGTCGGCAATGTGGTACGCCTCCATTCCGGGCGTCACCGCCATTCCCTCGAGACCCGGCATCCGCTTCATGACCAGGCCGCCAGCCGGCGCGGTCACGGTCAGGGTGCGGAAGATCTCTCCCGTTTCCTCGAGGCGCGCGATCTGGGCCGGTGAAATGTCCCAGAACGCTAGCCGTGCCCGCGCCGCCTCGACGAGCGCCTCGGCCCGCAGCCGGGCGTTGTCCGGTACGTCCCGGAATCGGGCGGCGTAGCGGATCGCCGAGAGGAGTTCCTGCTCGGTCTGGACCAGTTCGGGGGAATAGACCTCGAACAGGCCGGCGCCCTCGGCCACCGGCTCGCCCACGTGATTCACATGGACCTTCTCCACCCAACCGTCGTACTTCGTCGTCACGGTGACCATCCGCTCCTGGTCGTACTCCAGGTAGCCGACCGTCCGGATCGCGTGGCGCAGATCACGCCGCGTGGCCACTTCGGTGCGGACGTTCATGTTCTGGACCACCGCCGGGTCGATCGCGATCGTCGTGCCGGCGCCGAGGGCACGCTCCGCCTCGTCGGCGTACACGGGCGCGTAGTCCATTCCCATCTCGTCCTTTGCCGGCACGGGCGAGGTGATCGTCGGGTCCATCGGATTCCGGTAGAAGACGATCTCCCGTTCGCCGGCGGCCGACGCAGCTTCCCCGTCCCCGGCGGAAGCAGTCATCGGCCCCGCGTGGTAGCCGACGGTGCGTTGCAGCCAGGAGTCGGCCGGGTGCACGTCCAGGGGATCGAAGAATAGAAGGAAGAAGGCGCCGAAGCTCCCGGCAACCCAGGCCGCGCCACGCAGCCAGGTCCGAAGCAGCCCGCCGAATCCGTCCGCGTTGTCCGTCATCTCTCCGCACCTCCCCTCTCCGCGACCGCCGCGAGCGGCCTGCCGACCGCTCCTTCCAGCTCCGCGAGACCGATCAGATAGTCCGCTCTTGCCCGGTCCGTCGCCGTCTGCGCCTCGAACAGGACGTGCTCCGCGTCGAACAGGTCGAGCGTGTTGAGCGAGCCGGCGATGTACCCCGCCTCCGCCGACTCCAGCGCCTCCTCCGCCTGCACGACCAGCAGGTCCTCCAGCAGCCGCAACCGCCTCCAGGCCAGCGGCAGCCGCTGTGTCAGGTCGCCGACCTCCGTCTCCACGAGAAGTTCCGCGGCCCGCCGCTCATCGACCGCATGGGAGCGCAGGTCGAGTGCCTCCCGGACCGCCGCCGCCCGGCTGCGCCGGCGCAGCGGCAGCGTGATGCCGCCGCGAATGCCGAACACATCGTTCCCGTTGCCGGCCGGGGCCAGGAGGCGGGCGGCCTCGTCGTCGCGCGGGGTCACCAGCGTGTAGGTGACGCCGACGTTGAAATCGGGCTTGTAGGCCATCCGGGCCAGGCCTTCGAGCGTTTCGGTTCGAGCGAGACCGGCGCCGGCGGCCAGGAGCTCCGGCCGCGACGATCGCGCCTCAGCCACCAGGCTCGCGACGTCCAGCGCGGCTTCCTCGATTGCCGCCGGCAGGGAACCTCTCGCTACCGGCGTGGCGGCCGGCCGGTCACGCAGCGAATTGAGCCGTGCGCGCAGGGCGGCTTCGCTCAGGTCCAGGTCGACGAGCGCCCGCTCGGCGCGCGTGATCTCCGCCTGCAGCTTGAGCACGGCCTGGGTCGATCCCACGCCGGTCGCGTACCTCGCCTGGGCGACCTCCTCGTGCTGGATCAGATGCTCGAGGAACGTCTCGGCCGTCGCCCTCGAACGGTCGAGAAGCGCCAGTTCGTGGTAGAGCCGCCGGACTTCCGTGACGAGTCGCAGCCGATCCGCCTGCACGCCGTGCTCCAAGGCAACCGCCCCGTGAACCGCCGCTTCCTCCCGCAGGTCGAGTTTTGCCAGCCACGGCAGCGGCTGGCTGTAGCCGAGCATGAGCCGCTGCGGCCCGACCCGTGTTTCGGGCGGGGCGAGAAAGGCGGTCGCCTCGGCCGTCGGATCCGGCAGGGAGGCGACCTGCGGCGCTTTCTGCGCGGCGGCCCGTGCGCGGGCAAAGCCGGCCCGAGTACCCGGATTGCGCTCCAGCGCCTCCTGGACGAGCACGCGCAGCGACTCGTCCGCGATCCCCTGGGCGACCCGGTCGGCCGGCGCCCGATCCGGGGCCGGTTGGCCTGTCTCGGCCATCGATGTTCCCGCCCAGGCGACCATCCACAGGACGGCGGCGAGCAGGCAAGGCGTATGTCGATCAAACAGGCGCCCGTGCCTGCCTCTGTTGCCTGTGTAGTGACCCTTGCACAATTGGTACATCTGATTCCTCCGCGGAAACGTGTTTCCCGCGGCCGCCCGCTTCCGGGGGCGACCGCCGCGACTCGCTTCAGCGGAGGATCAGAGCAACAGGGCCGAGAACAGCCTGTAGCGCGGTACAGCGGGCGGCGGGTCCCCGTCGCAGGGGAGCACCGAGGCGCCGAAGCTTTCGTCGCCGGGCGCGTCCAGCCGGCTGTGCGCGAGCGCGGGCAGGTCGATGTCGCCGGCCGGACCGGGAAGGATCCCGGCCGCGGCGGGGTCGACGGAATCGGCGCTGCAACAGGCCGTCATCACCATCTCGGCGTGCCCGCACGACACGACTTCATGTGACTCCCGCATGTCGCAGGGGTCCTCGGGCCCGACGAGCGCGGCGCACATTCCCGCCACCGGCGCCGCCAGTACGGCGAGCGCCAGCAACGAACCTGTCAACCCGAACGTGGTGCGCATCTCGACCATTGTACGCTTCTTTGCCCGTTTCTCCTGAAATCGTGCTGTCCAGCGAGAGGTGAGCGTGAACGGGGAGTGTGAATCCAGCGAGAGGTGAGCGTGAGCCGGTTGGGATCGGGGATCATCGGAGGATGATCTTGACTCTCCAGACCCACGGACATC
>LXNI01001793.1_pt1 | contig 17002 bp, 13 predicted proteins | sample 809091 | NCBI WGS metagenome assembly LXNI01 (sample SAMN04870527, study PRJNA318959) | sponge metagenome | biome: 01000161; feature: marine sponge reef; material: water | host: Sarcotragus foetidus | place: Greece: Milos, Mediterranean Sea | collected 2013-05-29 | depth 5-7 m | reverse complement strand
CATAATAGACATCGCCATAGGTCGTCGCGTCTATTCTGCCCCACTTACACAACAGCACAATGGGTTGAGAAAGCTCAATGACCTCGCCGGGCCGCGCAGGTAGTCCACCATATTCCAATATATGTACAGGTAATCCGTAGTCCAGAACACGATTGTCGTCGGGATCTGTCTTGATTCCATCGACCAGTTGTGCCCACAGAATGTCCATTTGTCTTCCCTGCAAACGCATCGGCTAAATGTCGGAACAAGTTACCATAAGGACAAAAATGATGCAATTTGTTACGAGCAGATGTAGAGTTTTGCCTGGTTCGCCAGATTTCGTCTCTATCCTACTGCCGTTAATTTCCTGCCTGGTAGGAATGACCAAATTTGTCCCATATCCATGTTTGCAGTTGGCAAAGCGTACAGCGCGCGTGCCAATCCGCCGCCGAGCATGGTAGACTTGAGCAAAATACAGCGGAACATAAAAAGAGGCATATCCATGCAAATGATCATGACATGCGCCGAGGAATCCCGCCACGTAGCCGAAACGCTGGCGGGCACCTTCAAGCCGGCCGATACCTTCTTCCTGATCGAAAGCAGCCTGCCCGACTACGGCGGCTGGAGCGGCGAGGCGGTCAAGACCGCGGCGGCAGGCGGTTCTTTTTCGCCTTATCTGGCGCACTTGCAGTCCGCGCCGCGCGCCAAGATCCTCTTCATCCGCAAGCCGCTTTCCGAGGGCAAGAACTTCTTCGTTGCGGTCACAAATCAAGAGACGCCGCGCATTTATCACAGTCAACTTGCTGACTACGACGAATTGCTGCAACTCGACATCAGCAGCCTGGCCGCGGACGAGACGCCGCGCATCAACGGGCGCGAACTGGCCGAGATCGACGAGCTTTATACCGTCTGCACCAACGGCCGGCACGACCCCTGCTGCGCCGCGCATGGCACGCCGGTTTATCACGAGCTGGCGGCGCAGGCCGGCGCCGAGCGCGTCTGGCAGACCACGCATATCGGCGGCCATCGCCTGGCGGCCACGCTGATCGCCTTTCCGCAGGGCATTGTCTACGGCCATGTCGATCCGCCTGATGTCGAGGCAATCGTGAGCAATCAGCGCGCCGGTTATCTGCTGACGCACAAATATCGCGGTCGCGGCGCTTACGCCGGGCACGCCCTGGATGCCGCGGCGCACCAGGCGGCCGGCGCGGCTGAAGCGGTCATTCGCGAGCGTACGCGCCACTATCGCCTGGATGACCTGCGCTTGCAGGCGGTGCAGGACTTGGGCGCCGACCGGCAGCGCGTCGCATTCCTGGACGCCGATGGCGGCGCCCACTGGGCCGAGGTGACAACCGGCATGTCCGCGCCGCGCCTGACCTCCTGCGGCGATGCGCCCAAACCCATGCCGCAGCATGACGTGCTCGTCGTCGCTGCTGACTAGGCTGGCGAAGAAGTGAAGCGATGACGCGATTTCCCGTCGAGGGTTCCCCCAAGCCGCCCTGGATCGTCCGGCTGCTGCGCTTGGCTATCTTGGCTTTTGCCGCGCTGTCGCTCGTAGCGCTGAGCCTGGCCATCGGGCTGATCGGTTTGCAGATGGCGCTCGAAGACCGCATCGTGCCCGGCGTCAGCATCGCCGAGGGCGACATCGGCGGCCTGACCCGCGCCGAGGCCATCGCCGCGCTTTCAGCCCAGTACGGGGGCGTCGAAGCAGAAGTTTACGCCTTCCACGATGGCGAGCGCAGCTGGACCGCGACCGCGGCTGAGCTCGGCTTGAGTCTGCCGGCCGCAGAACTGGTCGAGCGCGCCTACGCCATCGGCCATGCCACCGACGGACGCCGAAGCCTGCGCGAACGGGCCGACGCCTGGTTCAGCGGCGCCAATCTGCCCCTGACCTTGGCCTTTGACGAAAGCGCGGCGCGGGACTTCATTGCGCGGCTGGCGGACGAAGTCAACCGCGAAGGCCAAGACGCAACGCTCAGCCTTGAGGGCATGAAGGTGGCGGTCAGTCCCGGCCTCAGCGGACGGCGGCTGGATCAGGCCGCAACCTTATCCGCGCTGACCGAGTTGATCCTGACTACTTCCGATCGGCGCGAAGTCGATCTCGTGATACACGAAAGCCCGCCGCGTCAATGGAACATCATGGAAGCGGCGGCGCTGGTCGACGTCGCGCTGTCGACGCCGCTGCAATTGGTGGGCGACCTGCCTGATGGGCAAATGCTGCCGCCCTGGGTGGTCACGCGCGAGCAGATCATGGCTGGGCTGAGCGTGACGCTGAGCGGGGCAGGGCAGAACCGGCGCTTTGACGTCAGCGTCGACCTGAGCGCCTTCGCGCCCTTCCTGACGACGCTCGCGCCCACCCTGGGCAAACCCTCCGCCGAAGGCCGCTTCGACTTTGATCCGGCCACTGGCCAGCTCACGCCGCTGACGCCGTCCAGAGAAGGGCGCGCACTGGATGTCGCGGAGACCATCAGGCGGCTGGAAGCGGCCGTATTCGACCCGCTGAATCGCCGCGTCGCCATGTACTTCAAGACGCTGCAGCCGCGTTATCCCCACGGCGTCAGCGCTGCCGAGCTGGGCATCACCGAACTCGTGTCCGAGGCGACCACCTACTACTGGGGCTCCTGGCAGAATCGCCGCAGCAATATCGCCCTGGGCGCCGGCAAGCTTCATGGCATCATCGTCGCGCCCGGCGAAGAATTCTCCTTCAATCACCATCTCGGCGATATCACGCCCGAAGCCGGCTACCTGGAAGGCAGCGTCATCCTGGGCGGCGCCACCGTCACCGGCATCGGCGGCGGCATCTGCCAGGTGAGCACGACCATGTTCCGCGCGGCGTATAACGGCGGCTACGCTGTCACCGAGCGCAACAGTCACGGCTATCGCGTCGGCTACTATGAATACGCCGGCGCCGGGCCTGGCTTGGACGCCGCCATCTGGCAGCCCGAAGTCGACCTGCGCTTCCAGAATAACACGCCTTATCACCTGCTGATCGAGAGCGCCTTCCTGGGCGCGCAAGACGCCCTGCAATTTCGCATTTACAGCAGTCCCCACTGGCGCACGGTCATCGAGCCGCCCATCATCCGCGATATTGTGCCGGCGCCGCCTGATGCCTACATCGAAGCCGCCGACCTGGCAGTGGGCCAAATGCGCCAGATCGACTACTCGGCCGATGGCGCCGATGTCTGGGTCTACCGCAATGTCTACGATACGGCCGGCAGCCTAATCAAGCGCGACCATATATTCACCCGTTTCCAGCCTTGGCAGGCTGTCTTTGAAGTCGGGCCCGGCGATCCGCGCCTGAAAGTTGAGGACGAAGCCGCAGACGACGGCATTGCGCCGGTCGGCGAAACTGGCTGAGCCGAGTCTTTATTGCGCTTGCAGGAGTGTCTTCAGGAAGGTCTGCTGCGGACGAGAGCCCTACGACCCTCGCCCGTCAGTATTTCGTCTAGGCCACCGGCATGGCGCGCGCCGGCTCCACGAAGCCTTTGAGGATTTTCTCCAGCGCCATGGTATGGCTGCAAACGCCGCGTTGAGCGAAGAATGAGGCGGTGCTGGCCCAGGCGCCGTGGTCGTAGGTGACGCGGTGTTCCTTGTTATAGCCCTCGAAGCGGCAGTCGAAGTTGGCGATGCGAATGCGGTCGCGCTCCTGTGCATAGCGATGGGCCTTCTCCACATCGCTGACGATATTTTGTCCCGGCGCGTAGGGCACGGGCTGGCGCTTGAGCAGGGGCTTGAGCAAGATTTCCAAAGCCATGATATGCGGGCAGATTTGGTAATGCGAAAAGCCGGAGCAACTGCAAGACCAGCCGTCTTCATCGAGGCTGACGCGGTGGCTGCTGTTGGCGCCGCTGAAGTCCACGCCGAGGCTGATAAAGGTCGCGCGTTCCGGCTGGCTGGCATAATCGCTGGCTTTTTGAATTTTGTTAATCATACTCGCGTCCATCTCGATCCTTTCACCTATAAGACGCCGTCATAAAATGAAAAAAACGCGGGGGTGGCTTTGTCGGTCACACCGCGCGTTCGCTGGTCTTGCCGTATGAAACACTGTCGTCGTGGCATCGTTGGCATCATCCTGTTTCACCTACCTTAAAGTTTAAGTTGGCGTTAAGCAAAAGTCAATCAGAAACTGGCGTAATTCCGGCTGATTCTGTCCAATTTGCACAAGGTAAGCTCGCGCTGATTTTGGCGTTATTTCCGCCTATGGCATGCTCGCTTGCGGCGCCTCAACCGGGATGAGACCCAGCGTCAGCGATTCGACATAGATACAGTGTCGCCAGGGTATCGATACGTCGGCGGCGGATAGCGCGGCATCGCTCAATTCCACGTCCGCGCCGCGGATGAGGGCGAAAGGCGTCGCCTCGTTTCGCTCGCCCATGACCACTTGCGCGCATGCCGCCAGCGAGTCGGCCACGCCAATCTGCGTCACCGCCATGGGGTTGCCAAACAGGTCCATCTTGCCGCGCTCGTCTTTGATGGGTTGGAAACCGGCTGCGGCGATGGCGATGCCAGTCGTGCCATAACGCCCGGGCATCAGCCAACTGTCGCTGAGGATGAGGCCGATGCGGCAGCGCAGACGCCTTTGCAGCGCCTGGCGGATCGCCTCGGCAGTCTCGAAGGGTTTCTGCGGCAGCAGCACGACTTGGCCGCTGGGGATGTTGGAGCGGTCCAAACCGGCGTTAGGCGAGATAACGCCGCCTTTTGAGGTCAACAGAAATCCCAGCTTGATCCCGCCAAAGATATGCTCGGCTTCCTCCAGGACCAACTGGGCCACGGCGGCATCCATCTGGTAGTGCCGCGCCAGTTCCTCGGCCTTGGGGGTGCTCTCGATGTCAGCGAGGTTGAGGGTGCGGCCGCTGGCGATTGAGGCGTATTTGCTGGAAATCGCCAGAACATCGCCGTCTCGCAGCGAAATCTGGGCGGCCTTGAGGCTGGCGACCAGCGTAGCGAACAGATCAAAAGGTCGGTCGCGCACCGGCGCGCTGATTGGGGTAACGCTCAATGATTGCGGCATAGAGTCTTCATCCTGTATTGCAGTGAGCCAAAGACGATACCTTTACAGTATATATGCCTTGCGACCGCTGGCGAAAGCGCTGCCTGCTGGCGGGCTAGCTCTCCGTCGCAGCCAGGATTAAGATGCGGTCGCGCTGCGAATCGGCCAGCGCCAGTAATCGTCCGTCCGGGCTGAAGGCAACTGCGCTGGGCGAAATGTCGAATGTCGTCGCGCTGCCGTAGGGGCTAAGCGCGTTCGCCAATTGCAGCTGCCCGGCGCCGCTCGGCCTTTCGACAGCCAGCGCCAGCAACACTTCAGCGCCGGCCAGCGCCTGCGGACGGAAAGCGAACTTTCTGAGCAGCGCCCCGTCCAGATGGTAGATTCGCTGCTCGACGCCGCTGGCGACGTCGAGTTGGCGCAGGCTGTCGCCGCTGCTGTAGACGAAGTCGCCCAAGCTGGCCGCGGGCGATGCTGCCACCGAGCTGTGGCCGCGCAGCGGAATCAAGGGCTTCGCAAACTGCAGTTCACCTGAATCGACTGCGTAGACCCAGAGGGCGGCCCGCCCGGCGCTGGTTGATTCACCAGTGACGGCCAGCCAGCGGTCGTCGGCGCTGTAAGCCAGGCTGGACAAAGGATAGGGATAGCGCTGGTGCAGCGCGAGGCGGCTGCCTTCGGGCGCCGTCGCATCCATCGTCCACACCTTGAGCGTCCCGGCACGGCGCGCCAGCTGCAGCGATTCGGCCCCGCTGACCGCCGCCAGCTTGTCCCCGGCGCGCGACCAAGCCAGGCCGTGAATGGGTCCCTCTAATTGTCCAATATGCCGCGCCTCGGATGGCGGCGACGCGCGCTCAAGCTCGAGCAGGCTAACGCTTCCGCTCCTGTCGCCCAGCGCCAGCCAGCGCTCATCCGGGCTGAAGGCAATGGCGCTGGTCTTGCTTGCTGGGCCCCAATTCTGCTCCTGCGCCTGGAAGTTGGCGGCGTCGAATAGCGTCAGCGCGCCGTCCGCGCCTCGCAGGGCCAGCAGACCTTGCTGCGGCGACCAAGCCACTGCCTGCGCCTCTTCCACCGGCAGCATCGCGACCGTATCAAGCGAGTCGATATTGCCGCTGTGGATCAGGCGGCCGGCAGTCGGCAGCAGCGCATCCGCGGGTCTACGTAGCGACTCATCAGCCGGTATCGTGTCAGCAACCGGTTCCAGGTAATAGTAGTTGTAATTCACATCGCTCTCGACCGTCCAGCCGACCAGCCCGTCGATTTCGACCTGCCACCAAACCCAGGGCCCGTTGCAAGCCGGGCCGTCCAGCACGGCGTCGATGCTGCCGCGTGGCGCGATCTCGCCGATTTGCTCGGCCTCTACGCTGGGCTGGGCGCGCAGTCGGTTGGCCAGCGTATCCGAGACGACGCGCGCCTTCCCGCCGCCGACAGCGATTCTCGGGCGCAGGTATCTGCGGAAGCCGGGCGGGCAGAAGTGGATGATGCCGCTGCTGACCAAGGCCGGATCGAGCGCGGGCAAGCTGTCGCAACTTCCGGACAGCTCGACGACCTCGCGGCTGACCCAACCGGCGCGGAACATCAGCCAGTCGCCCGCGAAATTGCTGCCCAGTACTGCCTGCGGCGTCTCGTCGGTCAAGACGGTGGCGGCAGTGCCGGCGGGCCCCTCGCGCACGTTGACGAACTCGCCCAGCGGACGCAGGAAACAGCCGGTCGCGCCACCGGCCTCGGCATTCACCAGCGGGATGTTGTAGCAAGCGCCCGCCAGCCGCACACTGTCGACGCTTGCCCAGCCCGCCTCCAGTTGCAGCCAATCGCCGCCGGCAGTGCGGCCGATGACATCGCGGCTCTCCACGTCCGCCAGGCTGCCGATAACGGCAGTAGCGACGTCGCCGCTCTCGTGTATCGGCGCATCAGCATCGCTGACTCGGCAAGTGTCAGCCGCGTCACGTCGCCGCGTAGAACTGCCGCTGCCGTCAGCCGGGCAGCCCAGCGCCACCTCTGCGCGATAGGGGCCAAAATCGGCGCTGCAGATATCGATGTGATTGGGCACGCCATCGCCGTCGCTATCCGCCAGCAGGGCGCAGCCATCGGCCGCCGCCGCGCCGGCTTGCTCTGCGCAGCGATCGACGCTATCCGGAATGCCATCGCCATCGCGGTCGCTCACGGATATGAGCGGGCAGCCCTGATTTGAAGCGGCTGCGCCGGCGATGAACGGGCAGGCGTCCGCTGCATCAGCTCGGCCATCGCCATCGCTATCGGCCTCGACGCGCTCGACCCACTGTGTGCCCGCGCCCAATTTTGGCAGCCGCTCGTCGCAGGCCTGCGCCAGCGAGCCGTCGGCGGAGACATGCACCGCGAAGACGCCGCCATCCAGCGGGAATCCGAGGCGGTAAACATCAAGCGGGTCGGGCAGGGGCAGCCCCGTCAGCAGCGCGCAGCCCAAAGCCGTCGAGTCGGCAGCGGGCAGCAGCGTCAGCGACGGCTCCGCCGCATTTTGCAGGGGCGGGTATATCGCGCGAGCTCTGTCGACGATGTCCGGCGCCTGGCCAGCGCTGGTGATGGCATTGCCGAGCGTGATGAAAGACACTAGAAACAGGACAAGAATCCGCAAGGCATATCCCCCAAAGCGTCCGCGTGATCCGCCCACATTCTAACCGACGCGCGCGCCTGCGACAGAAGTCGATTCGCTGCCCTAAAGATACCCTGTATCTGCGGCGCGAAAACTGGTACATTGCGAGCTTATGTTGAGGCTAGGCTGCTGCCCCTTGCCCGCTGGAAGTGCTATGCCGCGATTGCCAGAACTGTATCAACTGGACAATTTCATCGATTCCTTCGCCCTCGGTCATTACGCGCGTGTGCTGGACGCGGTCGACCGGCGCAACGGCAATCATGTCGCCTTCAAAGTCATGCGGCCCGAGCACCTGGACCCCGATGGCGACATGCGCTGGGAGTACCGCGCCTTTGGCAACGAAGTGGACATCCTGACGCGGCTCTGGCACAGCCCCAATATCGTCAAGCTCTACGACTGCGGATTCATCTCCGACCGCGAAGAAGCGCCGCGCAACGGCGAGATCACCTCATTCCAGAGCGATGTGCGCGGATTCATCGAGTCGATGTCGCGCTTTGCCGCAGCCGGCTGGCGCCCCTATCTGACGATGGAGAATCTGCCGCGCCATCACAGCCTCTTCTATCTGATGAAGCCGAATAGCGCCAACAGCCGCTGGCGCCTGCCCAGCGAAGAAGGACTGGCGCTGGCGCTGCAATTCAGCGAACTGCTCAGCCAGGCCCACGCCAATAAAATCGTCTACCTCGACCACAAGCTGGAGCACGTCTATTGGGACGGCATCCACCTGAAAGTCATAGACTTCAACAGCTCGCGCATGCTGGACAACGACCGCACGCAGTCGCCGCAGCAATACAGCAAAGACGTGCATAATATGTGCGTCGGCGTACTCTATACCATCTTCACCGGCATGTCGCCGCAGAAGGGCTCGCTGCGCCCCCAGCCCAGCAGCCGCGACGCCGTCGAAGCGCGCTACACCGATATCCGCAACCTCGATTTCAGCATAGAGCCCAGCCTGAGCGAGGGCATCGCCGAGTTATTGCAGCGCGGCGCGTCCGAGAGTATCGAGACGGTGCAGGAATTCATCAATGGCTTGCAGCGGGTCGCCACGCAGCACGGCTGGCAATTCTCCGATTATTACACCAGCGCCGCCAGCAGCGAGGCGCGCATCCAACTGCGGGCCGGCCTCGAGCGCCTGCGCCTGGGCCAGGAGAATGTGCGCCAGGCGCGCGATCTTTTCCGCGAGGCGCTGATCGAGGACGGCATCAGCCGCGATATGGAAGAGGAACTGCGCCGGCTGGTCGTGGTGCTCAACGAGATGCTGAACCACCGCGTGGTGCCGTAAGTTCATTTGTAAGTGTCGAACGCAGGTCACGGCCTCTTATCTCGAAACCCGCTTGACTAATCCAAGACGTAACAATATACATACTATTTCGTAAAGTTTTGCCATGAAACTAGGTTAAAGGAGAATAGTTATGGAACGTATTACCACTTGTGATTTTACCGATGCTGTGTTGTTTCTTGACGCGCTTCGAAAAATCGAGAAAGAATCGGGTCCGGTCTATTATCGAGGACAAACAAAGGACTTATCGCTCACCCCTACTGCTTGTCGCGGAGACCGCCACAAGTGGACAAAGAGTTGGATTGAACAATTTGTAAAGTCAAACGGGCATGAGTATGTGCGATTCATAGAATGCTATAAGTGGAAAGACGAGCCAGTCGAGTCGTTTCAGGTACGGTTCGAGTTGGCTTTACGAGACTACATTGAAAGCGAGATAGTTTTCCAATTCCAGAAGTTCGCGCTCGAAAGGCAATTCATATGCTTGTCGCAGTTCGAAAGAGTGCAAGCAGGAGATCCGCAACAGATTCTCGATTATTTGAAATGTGACAAAATCCCGTTAACTTCAAAAACCCGATACGCGTCGCTTTTGGCGCAGCACCATGGTGTCCCCACTCGACTTCTTGACTGGTCTTCCAGTCTCAGTGTAGCAATAGACTTTGCTGTTGGAGGTGTATCTAATTCCGAGTGCTCGCACCATCGAATCGCGATTTGGGTAGTCAAAGTATGGGATCGGAATATACCGAGTGCCGATCCTGACTGTGATGAACGACTTCTCGGTGGATCCTTTTCTCAAACAGGGCCTGGCAATCTTCGTGTCACGATGGAAAAGCCGCTAAAAGGAACGTGCCTCATAACGTTTGATACGCTAGTCGACAGTACCGGCGTGATGCAGATCATGCCGCACTCCCCAGCGGGCCCGGCCAGCATGACAAGTTACCAAGTGAATGTCGACGAAGTCAATGAGGTTTACATTAACGAGCAAAAAGGCATGGGCATGATTGACTTGCGACACGATAGATTTGTCTACGAGAATACTAAATGCCAGCCTTTTGATAATAGGCTCGAGGAGTCTCACATTCAGAATGACAAGGTTTTTAAGTTTACTCTTCCGCATGCAGAGATTCCGTACTTGAAGCGTGAAATTAAGGATAACGAGATACGGAAGATCTATGACTTGCCGCAGTACTCGCAGTTTGACGATGCTGATGCTCCGAGCGATTTACCCATTATTGAAAGGCGTCAAATACGCGAACGGAACTTTTTGACAAAAGTCGGCAATAGAATCCGCACTGAGATCGACTGGGACGCATACGTGACTTGACCTAGTCTCTCATCCCCGAGAACCAAGCGTCCCCGGCAGCAAATAATCCGCCCGCTTGATCACCGGCTGCAGCCCCAAGCGGTTGCTCAGTGACGCCGGCGCGAGCCACTCAAACTCCTCCGCCTGACAGGATCTCAAACACAACATACGCTTTGAACTCAGGACTTAACTTATGCACCTTCATCATCCTGGATACGCTCATATTGAAACAGTAGTATCCTCTCAATTGGCTGTCGGATTTCTCGTGACCTCTAGAGAGTCGTCATTCTAACTTGCGCGTGCGGTTGATGAGTTGGGTAGTGCTGTGGTCGCGCAAATACTCGATCAGCTCGACGCGGCCGCCGTAGGCTTCGACAGTCGGGCGCTCCGGCAGCGGCTTGTCGGCATAGTCGCCGCCTTTGACGTAGATATCCGGCTGCAGGGCGCGCAGCAGGCTATCGGCGGTGTCTTCTTCAAAGATGATCACAGCCGCGACGGGCGCCAGCGCCGCCAACAGCCGCGCCCGCTCGGCATCCGGCACGAGGGGACGCCCGGGGCCTTTGAGGCGCCTGGTCGACGCATCGCCGTTCATGCCAACGTACAGGGCGTCGCCCAGCCGGCTGGCCTTCTCCAGATAGTCCAGATGGCCGATATGCAGCAGGTCGAAATGACCGTTGGTGAAGACCAGGGTCTTGCCGGCCTCGCGCAAGGTCGCGCACGCTTGCCGGGCGGCGTTTAGTGTGAGGATATCACCCATTTGTCCTCGCTCCTCACGGCTCTAGGCGACGCCTTCCAACTCAGCGATCGTCCGCTCAATGAGATCGACCGCGCCGCGCAGGGTCTCGGCGTCGAAGGCGAATTTGGCGCCGGCCGCCGCAAATGTCTCCGGCAGGGAGACGGTTGTGCCCAGGGTCAGCGCTCGCCGATACTGCGCCAGCGCCGCGGCCTGGTCGTCCAGCGAATTGGCCCAAATCTGCACCGCGCCTAACTGCGCCAGCCCGTATTCGATGTAGTAGAAGGGCAGCGCGTAGATATGAATCTGCCGGCGCCAGCGGAAGCGCTTGGCGGCTTCCAGCCCAGTATAGTCGATAATCGGCGTGTAGCGGTCCCAGAGGCGTTCCCATTGGTCGTCGCAGGCATCGGGGTCGCGCGCCTGGTCGATATGCGTGTAGACCCAGTGCTGATAGCTCGCGACCACCGCTATGTAAGCCCACAGGCGCAGCAGATCTTCCAGGTGCTGGATGCGGGCGCGCGCCGCCTCCGCAGCAGTATAGAAGCCGCCGCGGTCTTCGGCGAGATAGGGCGCCGCCAGCAGCTCCATCGCCATCGAGGCCACCTCGGCGAATTCCATCGGGACGTCCCGCTGCTGCGACCAGCGCAAGTGCTCGTCAGAGAAGGCGTGAAAGGCGTGCCCCATCTCATGCAGCATGGTTTGCACATCATCGTGCAGGCCGACCGCGTTCATGAAGATATAAGGACGGCGCGACAGCGGGTAATAGGTGCAGAAGCCGCCGGGCGCTTTATCAGCGCGGTTGTCCAGGTCGAAGTAACCCTCGTCGCGCATGATGCGCGTATAATCGGCCAACTGCGGGTCGACCGCCTGGAAAATGCTGATCGTCTTGTCCTGCAGGGTCGCCACATCGCTGAAGGGGCGCAGGGGCGCGCGCCCGGCCACATCGACTTCGGTATCCCAGGGGCGCAGCGCATCCAGGCCCAGCGCGCTCCGCCGCCGCTCCAGCACACGCCCGTATGCCGGAACCACCGCCTCGTGGATGGCGGCGAAGAAAGACAGGGCGTCCTCCGGCGAATAGTTGAAGCGATGCCACTCCTTCCACTTGTAGGCGCGGTAATCGGGCATGTCGGCGTTGGCGGCGATTTCGCGCCGCAAGTCGAGGAAGCGCAGCCAAATGTCGTTCAGCGCGTCGCGGTCCTCCAGCTGCCGCTGAGACGCAAGGCGCCAGGCGCGCTCGCGGCGGTCGCGATCCAACTCCTGCTGCACCGGCGCCAGCTGCGGTAGAGTGAGCCGCTCGCCCTCCCACTCGACCGTCTGCGCGCCGATCACTTTGTTGTATTCGGTCGTCAAGTTTTGCTCAGCGCTGAGCAGCGGCAGGTTGTCTTCGCGGAATAACTCGATGCCGCTTTTGATGCGGCGCAGGGCGATCTCCATGCCGGCCGGCGTCAGGCCGCTAGCCGCCAGCTGCTGATTCAGCCGATGCTGCGCGCGCATAAATTCCGGCTGCATATGATTGTTGTAGTACTCGAAGCGCTGCTGCGCCGCTTCGTCGCTGGTATCCACCGATGTAGCCACGAAGGCGCGATTGCCGATTTCGTAGTAAAGCTCAGTTAGTTGCGTCCAGCCCGTCAGCCAGGCTTCGACACTGTCGGCCTTGAGCTCCACGGCCAGCAGCTGGTCGACCAGGGGCTGAAACTGCTCCCAGGTCCAATCGGTGATTTCTTCATGGCGCGTCGGCAGTCCGGTAAACATAGTCCGCCTTCTTTCTCCTCAGCGATCAACCCGGCGATAGACCAGCTTCAGCCCCGACCATTGCGCGTCGATGGCGGCGACTTTTACATCGACCAGGCCGCCCGCCAGCGCCACATCGCGCACGACGTCTTCAGAGATATCGGTGGGCATCTTGGCGGCCTTTTTGTACCAGGATATCCAGATCATGCCCGACTTGCGGATGGCGGCTTTCAGGCGCGGGAAGTCGGCTTCATAATCGGCGCGCCACACATAGAATGCCTGCACAAAATCGTAGTCGGCGCCGGCTAGTTCGCGGTCGATGGTCGCATCGGCCGGCAGCTCGCCCAACAGTTCGAGATAGTCAGCGGGCGCCCGCAAAAGGGCTAAGCGAAACCCGCTTTTGATGCCGAGCTTCTTGACCAGGGGCCTGCTCGAGTAGCCTGCCGTCATGCGCCGCGCCTAAGCGAACTTGTCGCTATAGAGTTGACGCGCCAACGCTTCCGCCTGCGCCACCCACTCTTCGATCATATCTATGCCCTTCTGCCAAAAGCCCGGGTCATTGATATCCACGCCGACTTTCGCCAGCAGCCGATCGGGATAATCGGAGTCGCCCGCGGCCAGCAGGTCGATGTACTTGGGTACGAAACTGGCGCCCTCTTCCTGATAAATGCGGTAGAGCGCCAGCACCAGCAGCTCGCCGAAAGAATAGGCGTAGACGTAGCCCGGCGTGTTCAAGAAATGCGGCACGTAACTCCACCAACTGCCGTATTCGTCGGTGATGGCGACGCTGTCGCCAAACATATCGCGCTGCGTCTCCAGCCACAGTTCGTTGAAGCGCTCGGCGGTCAATTCGCCTTCGCTGCGGCGGGCGCTGTGCATCTTGTCTTCAAAGCGGTTCATGGAAATCTGGCGGAAGACGGTGGCGAAGGTATCCTCGATTTTCTCGGTCAGCATGGACAGCTTGACCTCCTGATCGTCTTCGGCGGCCATCAGATCCTGGAAGACCAGCATCTCGGCGAAGGTCGAGGCCATCTCGGCTGTGGTCAGCGGCGTGTAGAGGGCGAATAGCCCGCTATCTCGTCCGCTTAAGTACATGTGGATGCCGTGCCCCAGTTCATGCGCCAGCGTGGTGACATCGCGCGCATCGCCCAGGTAATTGAGGAAGACGTAGGGATTGGCCGAGGCGACTGTGGGGGATGCGAAAGCGCCGCCGCGTTTATTGGGCAGGACGGGCGCGTGTATCCAGTTCTTGTCGAAAAAGTGCTGAGCCGCGGTCTTCATGCGCGGGCTGAAGTTTTCGAAGGCTTCCAGCACGATATCGCGCGCCTGCTCCCAAAGGTAGAATTCCTCGCTCTCCTTGAGATTCAGCGGGGCATAGCGGTCGTAGTCGTAGAGCTCGTCATAACCCAGCAGCGCCTGCTTCAATCGGTAGTGCCGCGCGACCAAATCGTAGTTGCTGGTCACCGTTGACACCAGCGCCTCGACCACTTCGTCGCTGGCTTTGTTGCTCAAGTTGCGCGACGAGATCCAGCTGGCGTAGCCGCGGCGTCGGTCGCTATTGGCTTTGTCCAGCGCCAGAGTGTTAAAGATGAAAGTCAGCTCCAGCGACTTTTCTTCGAGCTTGTCGGTCAGTTTGCGCCAGGCCATCTCGCGCGCATCGCGGTCGGCATCGCGCAGCTTGTTGAGGATGAAGGTCATGTTGACCTCGTCGCCCATCCAGTCGAAACGGAAGGCGCTGGTCAGCTGCGTGAAAAAGCGCGTCCAGGCGGCGCTGCCGGTCACCTGCTTTTCGATGACGATCTGCTCCTCGGCTTCCGACAGGTAGTAAGGCTTGTTGCGTCGTTCCGCCTCCAGGTAGTAGCGGCAATTTTCCAGCTGCGGGTCAGCCAGGATGGCTTCCGCCTGCGCGTCATCCAGCGCGTTCCACTCGATGTAAAAGAAGACGATCTTCTGGTTCAGCTCGGCGTCCAGATCCTGGATCCTGGCCATATACGCTGTGTAGTCGGGATTGCCCGTGTCGGTGGAGAAGTTGAGCATCGCGAAGGAGCCCAGTCGGCCGCTGAGGTCGTATATCGCTTCCAGGTCGGCGTAGGCGCTGACGAAATCCGCGGCGCTCATCTGCCCCAGTTTGCCGCGCCAGCGCTCTTGGAAGGCGTCCATAAGCTGGTTAAGTTTCTGTATATCGGCGTCAATCTGCGGGTCATCCAGGCTTTGGTAGAAAACGGACAGATCCCAGATGACGTCTTCTGCGCCAGTCAGGCGCTCCGGCAGGGCTTCGCTCATCGCACTCTCGCTTCTGTGTCTGTGACTAAGTTAACGGCGCAATCCTAGCAGAAGCCAGGGAATCGTGTAGGGGCGACCGGCGAATGAGCAGCCCAATCAATCGCGCTCTTTGCCAAAACGCATGTTCTGTGATACGCTTCGGCTGTGAGAAGTTCATCATCGAATCACCCCGACATAAATGGTGACAATGTCCATGCTGAGAGACAAAGGCAGATGCGATGTTTATGAATGACGCGAGATTCAAACGCATGGCCAAGGAATATGAAGCGCTGCGGAGTACGCAGAATACAATCATGGATGGCCTTGAAGACGTGCTGCCGGCTATGGCGTCGGCCATTGACGCCAACAGCAAGGGCATTCAGGAGAACCGCGAGGCGATCCAGGAGAACCGCGAGGCGATTCAGGAGAACCGCGAAGCGATCCTGGTCAATACCAGCATGTTGCAAGCAATCATTGAGCACCTGGAAGTGCCTTATGAGGAGAAGCCGCCGATGGGATTCCGCCAGGGTTAGGGGGCAATTGTCCTGGAAAAGCGAAGGCGCCAGCCCGTTTTGGACTCGTGCAGAGGGAATGAGGCGGGGCCGCGTTTAGCCGCTAGCGCCCCGATTTGGCCTGTGGCACGGCGAAGATCATGCGGCCAGTGGGCCGGTTGATCAGTTTGGTCACTTCCACACTGACGTTGCGGTCCATGTATTTCTGTCCCGATTCCACCACAACCATCGTGCCGTCATCCAGGTAGCCGACGCCCTGGTTGGGATCGCGACCCTGCTGGATGATGCGGATGGCGAATTTCTCGCCCGGGATGTAGACCGATCGCACCGCATTGGCCAGCGCGTTGATATTCAGCACATCGACGCCCTGCGCGTCGGCGACTTGGTTGAGGTTAAAGTCGTTGGTCACCAGCGAGGCGTTGAGCTGGATGGATAGGGCCACCAGCTTGGCATCCACTTCGCCAAAGTCTGGCGGGTCGTCATCGACGATCTTGACGGGCAAGTCGTTGTTTCGCTGCAGTTCATTGAGCTTGGCCAGGCCGCGACGACCGCGATTGCGCCGCAGCGGATCGGATGAATCGGCCACGCGGTGCAGTTCGCTCAGCACAAAGCGCGGGATCACCACCGTCCCGCCGATGAAGCCGGTCTCGGCGATTTCAACAATGCGCCCGTCGATCAGCACGCTGGTATCCAGCAGCAGTTGGCGGTTGGCAAAGGGCTGCATGCGCCGCTGCCGACCCATGATCTTCTCGCTGATGACATCCAGGATTTCGCTGGAGCGAATGTTAAACAGATTCATGCCCAGATAGCCGCATATCAGGGAAACCAGCGCCGGCAGGACACGGCCTGCGGGGTCGCCCAGCAGCGACAACGGAAAGGCCAGCATCAGCGCTACGGTCAAGCCGACCAGTCCGCCCAGTATCGCCAGCATCAGCCGCGGCACCGTCATCTCGCTGGCGTGACGCCGCCAATAGCGAAATGGCACGATGGTGAACCAGGGCGTGGCGATCAAGCCGAACAAGGCGCCCAGCCCGGCGAAGATCAACATGCTTTCTTCCGCGTCAAATTGCGTGAGGTGCGCCAGCGCGGCGCCAATGCGGCTGCCGATAATTGCGAATACGATCAGGCCGATGAAACGGCAAACGAGATATGAACTCATAAATCCCCATTCTCCCGTGCTTAGCCCGATCCGTACTCCTTCCGCTTCAACTAATGCTTAACGAAGAGTCGAGATAAGGATAAACAACAAAATATCTATGATGAACCATTGCGGACGGCTGCCTGCGTACCGGGCGGGATGAGTGTCTGCTGATGTTGGTGAACGGCCGCCCAAGCGCAGGACGCCTACCATATATTATAGCCCTTGCGGGCAGCGCCTACACGCGTTGCGCGCCTCAGTTGGGGCATTACGCTTAAGTTGTCTTCTGCCGAGAGCCCGGCCGCGATGTTCTTTAAGCGCTTGACAGATGTAGAACAGAGCAAGTAATGCGAATCTTGTCTCAAGAAAATCCTCTTCTCACCACAGAGGCTCACGAGGCTACACAGAGCGCGCAGAGGGTTTTGTATTGTTGCGATGCCGCCGCGCTCAATGCCACT
>LXNI01001792.1_pt1 | contig 17033 bp, 14 predicted proteins | sample 809091 | NCBI WGS metagenome assembly LXNI01 (sample SAMN04870527, study PRJNA318959) | sponge metagenome | biome: 01000161; feature: marine sponge reef; material: water | host: Sarcotragus foetidus | place: Greece: Milos, Mediterranean Sea | collected 2013-05-29 | depth 5-7 m | reverse complement strand
CATGGCCCTACAAACGAATCCAAAATTATAACCCATTGATAAAACAACACAAAATAATACAGCCTGGCCAAAATCAGGCAAAATCAGACCGATTCGAAGGGGAAAAGTGCCAAGTTGGGCTATGGGTCTCGGGTAAAATCGACTGCCACACCTTTTTCAGATCTTGATCTTGTGGTTTTTGCTGAATCTGGACAACGCCACCAAGTTGGAGAATTGAGGGAGGCTTTTGAGGAGAGCAATTTATCGTTTAGGGTAGACCTGTTTGTGTGGGACGATATTCCGGACTCGTTTCGTGAGAATATTCGTGCATATGATGTTGAATTAACCTCGGGGTGTGGGCCAGCTCTTACGGCAACTTCGCCTTGAATGAGCTTGAGTTTTACGGGTCGAGTAAAAGGGGGTGTGGCAAAGCCCCCTCCGACTCGGTCGGCATCATGATATGAAAACGCTTGACTCAGGGTGTGAATTCAACGCATTGGCATTGGACGGGCCAGATCAGTTGGAATCTCATAGGGTAGTGGGAGACGGTGGATGGATGGTCCGTCGGCCGAGCCGGTCGTGAGGATTCCGTTGTAAACCGAGTTGGTGGGCACCATGGCGGTAAAAACATGTTGTCGTTTGCCAATGGAGACGGCATCAATGATTGTCCCTGCCTTCTGATTGGGTTTGTCTTCACTGAAGACCGGCGTGCCGGCGCGAGGACACTCATCATCCTCAATTTTCCCGACAAGCATGCGTTGTTTCAGTTTTCCAAGGTATCGTAGCCGGGCGATGATTTCCTGTCCGGGATAACAGCCTTTTTTGAAACTGACCCCGTTAACCAAATCCAGATTGATCATTTGCGGTATGAATGCTTCGGTTGTTTGAGCGAACACTTGGGGAATTCCGGACAGAATGTCCACCATTCGCCAGGTTGAATAATCACCACAAGTCCAACGGTGACAGATTTCCGAAATCGGGGCAGGGTCCGTCTCGGTGGAGACAATCACAACTTGTCGTTTGATTATTCCATCGACCGAATAGCGTTCAATGCTGTCAGGTAATGTGTATTCTGACTCGAGATGGCCTGCAAGACAAAATATCCTGTGATCCACCGCATGTTCGATCACCACTTTGGCTCGCAATACATACATCCTGAGTCGGGTGACCAGTTGTTGACCGATCACATGGGGTACCAGCATCCAGAATCCGTTGTCGTGACGCATCAGTCGTAACAAGGCCAGAGCACGTCCTTTGGGATTGCAGTACGCATGGAACTGACACTGATCAGGCCCCAGCTCCGTGAGATCGTTACTCAATTGTCCCTGAAGAAAGTCTTCCGCCTCGTCACCACTGATTCGAAATAGACTTAACGGAGAAAGATCCATCAGAAAATGGCTGTTCGATTCACTCATCGTGTGATAGACAGACGATGCCGGTTCAAACGCCGTCGAATCATTAAACTGTTGCCATTGCTTTGCGTAAGATTTCATCGAATGATAAAGGAAGTGATTGAATGAATACTGGACGGATTGACCGGTAGGGCGGTTCTGATCACGAGTGAAATGGTTTGCAGTTAATACGAGCGCGGCAGACCCAAAACATGTTCGGACAAATAACTCAGGATTAGATTGGTCGAGACAGGTGCGACCTGGTAGAGCCGTGTTTCGCGGAATTTACGCTCTACATCATATTCTTCGGCAAATCCAAAACCACCATGGGTCTGTAGGCAGGCTTCTGCGGCTTGCCACGAAGCATCGGCAGCGAGAAGTTTGGCCAGATTGGCCTCTTCGCCGGGATTTTCACCCTGATCATACAATCGGGTCGCTTCTCGCAACATCAGTTCAGCGGCACGCATTTGGGAATAGGCCCTGGCTATTGGAAATTGAATGCCCTGGTTCTGACCGATCGGTCTTTCAAAAACAAAGCGTTCCGTGGCATACGATGTAGCCTTGTCAATAAACCACTTGGCATCACCAATACATTCTGATGCAATCAGGATTCTCTCGGCATTCATGCCGGACAGGATATAGCGAAACCCGTTTCCTTCCTGTCCAATCAGGGATGTTTCGGGGACCACCATCTCATCAAAAAAAATTTCCGTTGTGGCATGATTCATCATTGTTTTGATCGGACGAATTGTCAAGGAGCCCTCGGCAACCGCGCGCATATCGATGAGTAGTACCGACAAGCCATCGGTCTTTTTTTGAATTTGATTTTTGGGTGTGGTTCTGCATAACAGTAACATCAGATCAGAGTATTCTGCCCTGGAAGTCCATATTTTCTGACCGTTGACCACATAATGATGCCCCTGTTTTCTTGCGGTGGTACGCAAGGAAGTGGTATCTGTCCCACTGCCCGGTTCCGTGATGCCAAAGGCCTGCAGACGAATTGACCCGTCTGCGATACCCGGAAGGTAGTTTTCCTTTTGTTGTTCTGATCCATGTCTTAAAACGGTTCCCATGGTGTACATTTGGGCATGACAGGCCCCGGCATTACCACCGGAACGATGAATCTCTTCCAAAATGGCGGCGGCGGCAGAAAGGGGCAGGTTGGCGCCACCGTACTGTTCGGGAATCAATGCAGCAAGGTATCCCGATTGGGTCAGTGCGGTGACAAATTCCGTTGGATAGGATTGTTCCCGATCACAGTTTCTCCAATACTGTCCTGGAAAACGAACACAGAGTTTGCGAACGCCCTCTCTGATTTCGGGATGGTCAAGTGCGTATTTCATGTCATGTTTTATGGTTCTTCATCGATGGAATTCTTGTTATATTGTGATCCTGTCATGATCGACGGCTACCCGCCATGGATAGCTGTTTGAGAAAGTGATGTACTCTGCCAGGTGGCTTGGAGAGTACCACCGGCATTGCCCAGCGAAGTCATTTCAACGAGAAACTCGATTGCAATGATGATAGTGTAACGGGTGAAAATAAAAAATGCATTCTTGCCCCGACCCAATCCATTGTCAGATGCATTGGACCGGTTTTATTTTGTGTGAAAATGATATGGATGGTACAAAGCATGATGGTTGCTGATAATGAATCGTTCAAAATAGAGAATTGATATGTTTACGAAAAACACTGTGGTTTACGAAACATTACTTGTCGAGGAGCCCCACCAACACGTCATGCTCGTGACGCTTAATCGACCCGAAGTGTCCAATGCATTCAATACCCTGATGGGGGAAGAAATTGTGCATCTGTTTGAACAATTGCCTCTGGACCCCCAGCAGGTCCGTTGTCTTATTGTGACCGGTGCCGGGGAAAAGGCATTTTGTGCCGGCGGCGATCTCAAGGAGCGCAATGGCATGAGTGATGAAGTATGGGGTCGACAGCATCTGGTTTTTGAACGCATGGTCAGGGCAATCAAGAATAGCCCGATACCGGCCATCGGTGCGATCAACGGGGCCGCTTATGGTGGAGGGTGCGAAGTCGCCTGTTTGATGGATTTTCTCTATGTCGCCGAGCATGCAAGATTTGCCTTGCCTGAAGCGATGCTGGGGATTATGCCCGGTGCCGGAGGAACGCAAACCCTGTCACGAGCGGTCGGTGAACGAAGGGCCAAGGAAATCATGCTGTCTGCCACGTCTTTTTCAGCCCAGCAGGCGCTGGAATGGGGTCTGGCAAACGCCGTTTTCCCGGGTAACCAGCTTTTACAGGCGTCCTTGGATACCGCACAAAAGATTGCAACCAATGCACCCGTGTCAGTTCGTCAGATCAAACAGGCCATTCATCGGGGATTGCAGATGTCGCTTTCAGACGGTCTTGCCTTCGAGATAGAGGCCTATAACCGCACGGTGCCGACCGAGGACCGTCGAGAGGGTGTGTTGGCCTTTAACGAAAAACGCCGTCCCGTCTTTAAAGGCCAATAGTCCATCCCCGTTTTCGCTGGGCGTGTACGTTGCGACGGCGACGGATGGTCACTTTTCATGATGGACAAGCTCGTATCCATCCACTTTGGCCGGGGTATGACAGTCGTTATTGTGTGCTCTGCCAAAGCGGCAATGGCGGCATAGCGCGTCAGATCAGCCAAAGTATCGGTAATGGTCTCATCATGTTTGATGGGTCAGGTGATTGAGCGCATCAATGAGGGCATCGACCATGCCGGCGGTAGTGGTTTTGTGACATCCATGGGACATGATGTCCACGGTACGATAGCCCCTTTTAAGGACTGTGTCGATGGCGGTTTCGATGAGGCGTGCATCGGCCTTGCGATCGAGGGAATAGCGCAACATCATTGCTAGACTGAGTATTTGGGCGAGCGGGTTGGCCAGTCCCTTTCCGGTAATGTCCGGGGCCGAGCCATGGACCGGTTCATACAGTGCTTTTCGATAGCGACCATTGGTGTCGGGGTGTCCCAACGAAGCCGAGGGTAACATGCCGAGGGAACCGGTGAGCATGGCGGCGCAATCAGAGAGTATATCCCCGAAAAGATTGTCCATAACAATGACATCGAATTGTTTGGGGTTTCTGACCAGTTGCATCGCGCAGTTATCCGCATACATATGTTCCATGGCCAGTCCTTGTCCCTCCTTTTCGTATAACTCGGTCATTTCTTCGCGCCACAGAACGCCAGAATACATCACATTGGCTTTATCGACACTGGTGACCTTGTTTTGTCGTTGCCGCGCCAGTGCAAAAGCAAGCTGACCGATCCGTTTGATTTCAGAACTGCTGTAAAGATTGGTATCGAAGGCTGTTTTTTCACCTGAGGACAGTATCTTGGTCCCCCTGGGCTCTGCAAAGTATACGCCACCGGTGTTTTCCCGCAAGATCAGGATATCCAGTCCGGTAATAAAATCCGGTTTGAGTGTCGAGGCATCGATCAGTGATGGGAAAGTGATCGCAGGCCGTAAATTGGCAAACAGGTCCAATTCCTTTCTCAATCTCAATAGCCCACGTTCCGGCTTGTTTTCAAAAGGCAAATGGTCATATTGTGGTGCGCCGGCTGCACCAAATAAGATGGCATCACACTCAAACGCATCCGAGAGTGTTTCATCGGTTAATGGGGTGCCGTGCACATCCACAGAGGCACCTCCGATCAGTCCATGTTGTATCTCAAAGTCGACATTTCGGTGATCTGCCAACCAGTGGATCAGTCGCAGTGCGGCATCGGTGACTTCCCGGCCTATCCCGTCCCCGGGCAGAATCATGATTTTATGTTTTGTGGTCATTTGAAGGTGAGTTGAAAAAATCCGATTTTACACGCCATTAAAACAAAGATATGATGAAATTACTTGTCTCGGACAACCGCAGTATCGATTGTATTCACTAGGCGCGTTGTACGCACTTTGCCGGGGAATCCCATGCTGACATTCACAGAGGAAATTCTCCTTCTGCTTGGCGATGAAGACGGCCTGTTTCTTCCGGTCAAGGAATATGCCTTCGAATGCGCCTTGGCGGGAGCCATATTGATGGATCTTGCCTTTGCTTACCGCATCGATACTGACCTGAAGGCACTGGTGGTCACTGATTCCACGCCGACGGGTAATCCGATGCTCGATCGTGTTCTCGATAAAATTTCAGCCAGTGCGGAGATCACCGACACCGCAACCTGGATCAGGATTTTGGCCACCAATGAGGTAGCCGTCATTCGCGAACAGGCGCTGAACCGTCTTGTCAATCAACACATCTTGGAAAGACGGCACAAGCGCTTCCTGTGGATGTTTCGCTCTGTCTATTATCCCACCATTGATGACGAACCCGTGCACGCGATCAGGGTACGCATCAAGGCAGTACTTTCAGATGATATCCCCGATCCCCGAGACATCGCCCTTATCTGTCTGGCCGATGCCTGCCAGATACTTCCCAGTCTCATCCCGGAGTGGAAGAGCAAACCGATTCGCTCGCGGCTCAAACTGTTACGGAAGATGGACCTGATCGGTCGTGAAGTCATCGGCATGATCAGCGACATCCAAGACAGAATCATCCGTGCAGCCCGAGCCCAGGCGGTACGTTTTCGAAAGATGCTGGTCACGCTGGCTGCTGCCGGTGGTTTGGTCGCGGTCGCAACGCTGCTGGTCCCCCGTATTCCGGTTCCAGAGCGGTATGGCTTTTCTCTTCTTGAGCTTCTTTGGTTTGACGGGTTCTGGAAGCAATTTAGCGGTTATCTGCTTCTGGGTCTCAGCATCATAGGATTCGTCATCGCCGTGATCATCAAGAAGCAACTGTTGATCCGGGTTGCCGGTTCCTATCGATGGCGACTTTCCCACCTCGTCTTGGGCATCGGGTGTACTCTTACCCTGTTTGTCCACACGGGTTTTCGGTTGGGCGCCAATCTTAATACTGCACTTATGGGCTGCTATCTTGCCGTTTTGTTATCGGGTGCCTTCGCAGGGGTTGTGATCGGCGGTGCGCCGTATCTGCAGCAAAGGGGTATAAGAAAGACCAATCGGTTACGCCGTATCCTGATCGGCACACACGTTCTGGCCATTTGCCCACTGCCGGCGCTCCTCATCGTTCATCTCCTGTCCGTTTACCTGTATTAAGAAGACTGCACAGCATGTTATCGAAAGTGAAGCTGTCTCTGGTGCTCGCGACACTGCTCGGTGCCGTTTATGTGGCGGTGACGATGATCGTTGCTGGAGACCGCCGCATGCATTTGGTTGGGGAAACCACGGGTGCCCACCATCAGTTAGAGATGGCTTGCGAAACCTGCCACGCCCAATCCGTTTTTGTTGATGCAAGGACAGCAGAAAAGGCGCTAAACAAAAACTGCAGGAGGTGTCATGCGGCAGAATTGAAGGCCGCCAATGACAGTCACTCACGCAACAAATTCCGCAATCCGAGGATGGCGGCATACTGGAACAGGCTCGATGCCCGTCTTTGTACGACCTGTCATGTCGAACACCGCCCGGAGATCACACGAAAAGGCGCGGTGACCGTTGCGAGGGGTTTTTGTGTTGCATGCCACTCTGAGGGTGACCAGGACGTGCGAGCGACCCGGGTCAGTCATGCGGGACTGTCCTTCGAGACCTGTGCATCGGCCGGTTGCCACAATTATCATGATAACCGCGCCCTGTTTGAGGATTTTCTGATCAAGCATGCAGATCAACCTGCCCTCTCGCAACCGTCTGTTCACAGGCTCACTGCACGTTATCGGCCCCGTCCGTCGCAGGACCGGGCACTGGGTCTCAGCGATGCCGTTGCGCCCGCAGCATTGCTTGCACAGGGCAAATCACTTCATCTTTGGGCGGGTTCCGGCCATGCGGCTGCCGAAGTCAACTGCATGGCTTGTCATGCCGCAAACCGCACAGCAGAAACGGCCACCGTTGAGTCGCTCGATCAGTGGATCGATGTGCCGCCGATGACCGTGTGTGCGGATTGTCATAAACTTCAGGCCAAGACCTTTGTCAGGGGGCGACATGGAATGCGTCAGCATCCAGGCATCTCGAAGCCGAGGAATCCAGTGCAAAGACTCAAGAAAATCGGACTCTTCGAGATTGTGCCGCAGAGGGTGATCAACTGGTTCGAAGATCCATCGTTACCGGCGGAGATGACCGTTGGCGAAGCGCGACTTCCCATGCGCACCGATGCCGTTCCCTCGTTGGGGGTGAATTGCGGCTCATGTCATCAACCCCATGCCGTAGATACGGCGCGGGCGGCCGCAAAAGCCTGTGTGTCCTGCCATGATGATTCCCACAGCCGGCGCTATTTTGACAGTGTCCACTATACACTCTGGGAGGCTGAGCTTGCCGGCCAGGCACCACCTGGTAGCGGTGTCAGTTGCGCGACCTGCCATATGCCAAAATTCGAACGTCGTGGGCAGATCCGCACCAACCACAACCAAAACGACAACTTGCGGCCAAACGAGAAGATGATACGGACGATTTGTCTCGACTGCCACGGCCTTGGCTTTTCACTGGATGCACTTGCCGATGCCGACCTCGTCAAACGGAATTTCAGTCGGAAGCCCAGGATGTCTGTCAAAAGCATCGAATGGGCAGTCATGCGCAGCCGATTGGATGAGGAGCCCCCCGAAGAATGATAGCGGGCGCAACGAACCCGAATATGGCGAGTTGAACAGAAACAGGGACTTGAGTCACAATACGTCCTGAGAACCTGACAGGAAATAGCGATGAAGCGTATATCCGCAGTTGTTGTTGGAGTGTCACTCGCAGCCAGTGTTGCTGCCGACGGACTACCCTATCAGAAAGTAGCTGACATGCTGTACCAGGTGATGTCGGCAAACCGTGAGGTTTATACCCGTCTCGTGGTTCAGCGCCTGACGATCGAAGAGGAAATCCTCACTGCATCGGAACACTTCGAGGATGATTCTGCCTTGCCATTGCCGGCACAGATGTTTCGCTTCGCGGCTGAAGCGGTACTGGATAACACCGGAGATTTTTCCTATTCGCTGTTGTCGTTAAATCCAATCAACAAGCAAAATGGGCCCGGTACGGATCTGGAGAAGGAAGGACTTGGGTATGTTGTCGATCAGCCCGGGGAAAGTTTTTATGGAGAAGAAACATTGGGCGGCAACCGCTATTTCACTGCCGTGTACCCTGATTATGCGATTGTCGAAGCGTGCGTCAATTGCCACAACAATCACAGGGACTCCCCTCGGACTGACCTTGAGGTCGGTGACGTGATGGGCGGTGTCATTGTTCGTATCCCGATTGACTGACAACAGACATGAGATGGCTTGATGGATGCCATCGTCAAGTCATTGTCTGTCTGGAGAGTGTTGATTTCCAGTGGGTTATACGGATTGTAGTAAGGGTTCCCGCCCGGCGTGATACATGACATGGCCGTTGTAATAAGGGAAAGACCGTGTTTTATCGGCTCCGGAAACGATGAGGTGGTTTTTGATATCGTTGCTTTTGCAACGTGGCATGTGATTTTCCGGGTCGGTCGATCAATGGGGAGTGAATTTTGAACGCAGGCAGATTAAGACAGGCAGAATCGGAATTTCTGGCGCGTTATCCCGGTGGGTTTGATCATCCTGATATGGTGGCAGTTGGAAAGAAACACAAAGTCCCCCAGATGATCGAAATGACCCAACTCGCCTTTCAGGAGGGAAATTTTGGTCGGCCGACGGTCATAGTTGCCGGTCTGACTAAAGTAATCAGCCGGTCGTCACTGGTTTCAGTCTTTGAAAAATCAAAATTCAGGCATTTTGCAAACACACTGACGCCGATGGAACACGAATGGCTGGTGGATGGACTTCACGAGCAGTTGTATGGACATCAGCAAAATGGATTTGAAATGGTGGTTGATCTCCTTGGAACCAGAAAACTGGCCAAGTGGCCATTAATCTCGGTTTGCCCAATGTATTTTCGACCTGATCACGAGGTGTTTGTGAAACCCACTACCATCAAGACCATGATTGATGCCCTGGAGTTGCATGAACTGCAGTATCATCCAGCACCGACATGGGGATTTTATGCGGCTTTACGAAGCCGGATCAGTGAAATGAAATCAATGGTGGATGATTCCTTGTCTCCCAATAATGCCGCCTTTACCGGATTTCTGATGATGACATTGGGAAGAGAGAAGGGTAGATAACCGGTCGTCCAGACTCATGGACAGTCCGCCACGGAGCGTATCTCAGTTTTTTTGTACTGGCGGTGATAAGGTCGAATAGCGCAGGGTGAGTGCACGGGAGCGGTTGCTCGGTTCAAAGACATGGAAACCCTTGCCGGTATCTCGGATAGGTTCGATATTTTGCCGCAGGGCCGATAAATGAAGAGTGGACATTGCAGCCCCCATCCTGTCAGCAAGAAATTTGAGGGTGACCCAACCGATAGTCGAAAATCATGCCCTGTGAGACGGGGGATGACCGACTTTCGAGATGGATAGCGAATGTCTATCTGTATCGTCTTTGAACAATTCCAACTTGATTTTGCTTTCTCAGTTAGAATATCATCCCATACAACAGGGCAATACTAGATATTTGGTCTCTTAATATAGAGTTTATATAGAAAAAATATACTCATTTTTTTAATAAAATAAAATTTAATACTACAAGATTTAAGATGAAAGAAAATGGTTTGCAAAATCCGCGTAAATTGATTGAAAAATTACGGCAAAGTACGACGGGCATCGATGTTCAATACCCGTTGGCGAATGGGAAAACCAGCAGACGTATTTATTTGGACAGTACGGCCAGTACGCTGCAGTTGGGAGTGGTCAAGGATGTCATGGAAAAATTTCTTCCCTACTACGCCAATACACATACCAATGTCCACTTCAATGCGAAACTGTCGACACGGGAATTCGATTGGGCCCATGATATGATGCTTGAGTTCGTTGATGCCGACCCGAAGGACTATGGCTGTTTTTTCGTCGGGAGCGGGACCACCGGCGGCATCAATCGTATTGCCCGGACGCTCAGTCGCAAACGGCCTGACAGAGATGTGGTCATCACCAGTATCATGGAACACCACTCAAACGATTTGCCTCATCGCAAGCATTTCAAAAAGGTGGTGCATATTCCGGTTGTGGTGACGGAACAGGGATTGGGATCAGTTGATTTGAAGCGACTCGAGGCAGCGCTGGAGCAATATGGTGATCGAGTCAATTATGTCTCCGTGACCGGTGTTTCCAATGTTACCGGCATCATCAATCCCATCTACGATGTGGCGGAGCTTGCCCATCGTTACGGAACATTGATTCTGGTCGATGCGGCTCAAATGGCGGCACATGTTCCGATCAAGATGAGTGGCCATGCCAATCCGTTACGGAATCTGGACATGGTAGCGATGTCGGGTCATAAGATTTATACCCCCTCATCGCCCGGTGTGGTGATTACCCGTCGGGAGTTGTTCAGCGGTGTCGAACCGGTCGAAGTTGGCGGTGGGATGGTGGACGATGTCTATGTCGAGCACTATCTGTCTACCGAGAATTTTCCTGATCGGGAGGAGGCGGGGACACCGAACATTGCCGGTGCCATTGCATTGGCTTCCGTTCTGTATACCTTGAAGAAGATCGGTATGGATGCCATCGATGAGGAGGAGTCGGAGTTGGTGGGTTACGCGGTATCGAAATTGACAAAAATTGACCATGTCGTTGTCTATGGGCACACCGATACCCGATCATTCCGTCGTACCGGAGCCGTCTCGATCAACATTCAGGGGATGCACCATTCATTAACCGCGGCCATCTTGAATGATTATTTCAATATTGCAGTGAGAAATGCGTGTTTTTGTGCCCATCCTTATGTCCGAGAAATGATTTCCGATGAACTGAGCGAGCAGATGGACGGACTTTCGAACGAAGAACTGGAAGCGTTAGCGGACCTCCATCGCGGTATGGTGCGAGCCAGTTTCGGCATCTACAACACGCGCGAAGATGTGGATGCGCTGGCTGATGCGCTGACCGAGATTGTGGCCCATCAGGAAAAATATAGTGCACAATACTATCAGGCTGAGTGCAGTAACTACTTTCATAACACCTTCAAGTTTGACAGTGTACCGGTCTTTTCGACCGAAAAGGAAGTCGATGCCTGGCTTGCGAGCTGAACAGGGCTATCAAGAACGAGGCCGGCGAATCAATATTTCCAGATATCGACATCAACGCCGGTAGCGCGAATGTGTTCGGCCCTCTCGCTTAAATAACGCTGGAAGCTGGGTTGTTGTTTGAATCCGTCTGATGCCACGTAATCCAACGCACCGAGGATGTGAAAGGTTCGAAACATACCGGTCAATGCAATGACCTGATTCCCGCCAGTGTCGAATAAGGTGATCGCAGGTGTATAACTGAGACCGAGTTCGTTGGCCCATTGTCCTGCTGAAGTGGTCTTCCCGTCGGGTTTGGTGACGGGCATGTCCGACCATCGATTAAGCTGCACCATGTGAAACTGTTCAATCAATTTCGCTGCTGACGGATCCTGGAATGTTTTGCTGTGCAACAGATCGCAATTTTTGCAGTCGGGTTCTTCGAACAGAATTGCAATCGGCTTGTTCCCGACCAGCGCCGAAAGGTCGTAAGGGGGGGAGAGCAGCCAATCCGCCCGGTTGAGAGCCCCCGTTCTTTTGGCTTTCTCCACTTGGTTGACATAGTTCGCATAGCTTATCTCCCGCTCCCTTTTTTCCGATACGTAGTCCAATGCCATAATGAATTTCCGGGGTGGAAGATAACCATCCAGCCGCAGTATCACTTTGTTCTCTTCGTTGAAAAACAGCAGGGTAGGGGTAAACTGGACTGCCAGTGCTTGCCCCAGGGTTTTTTCTGAAAATACCTTGCCTCCGATTGGAACGACCTCCCGGTCACCCCACAGGTTGAGCGCAACCAGGTCAAAACGGCTTTTGATTTTTTCGGCGATCACCGGGTCAGCAAAATTGTGTTCGACCAGTTTGTTGCAGTATGGACAACCATCTTGGTGAAAATAAACAATCAGGCGTTTGTTCTGTGCGGCTGCTTCAGCGATATCCTCTTCGAAATCAAGGAAGCTATCTTTGAACCAGTCTGGGTGCGAGGTTTCTTTCGCACCCAGAAATTGACCCATTTGGGTTTCAGATGAGTCTGCCCGGACAGGCAGTGTCGGGATGATACCGAGGAGAACCAGCAGCAAGAGAAGCAGAACGGGACGAAACGGGACAGTACTCATCCTCCAGGGACCGAACACGAAAAATCTCTGGGCATGCAAAGTCTCCATGAGGATTGTCAAGCGGTTCAATTCCAGCTAATCGGTGACGTATTCGTTTGGATGAATGAGGCGTTTATTTTGAGTTTGTCATCCTTATTCTAGAATGTGTCAAGATGACATGCAAGACGGATTGTAGGGAGACGGATGGTCCAATCTGCAACGGGTCGACGAGCCTGTCCAGCAAAGAAGATTCAGGCTCTTTCCCCGAGGGAACGAAACGATTCAATCTGCAAACAAAAACAAGATTCTTTGCGCTTGAAAGGTCGTTTGTTCAGAACCGAAGGGAAGTCAATAAATCGGCCGTTATCAGGAATGCGGGGTTTGTCTTCTTCAGGGGGAACGGGTGATACGGGCGGCATGAAAAACCGGGAGCCGGAAACGTCTCATGACCGTTGGACATGGAGGTCGATTCAAACTGGGGGAGACTGAGGACCGATACGGCCATACTGTAAGAGACGATGGAAGGTGAATCGGACGGTCCTTTATCGATTATTGGATACTTGTTCGAATAAACAGTATATTATTTATTATCCCATCTGCCGGGATTCTTGGTGTAAGGTCAAATTATATACTGTTGAATTGAATACGGTCGCCATCATCCACAATCGAGGAGGTCAGATGTCAAAGTCAATTGATGCCAGATCCGTGCTGCTGCTTTTATTTGCAGGGGCACTTGTTTTCTTATTGAGTGATTCCCTAAGCGCCGAGGATGAGGCAGGACCGATCAAAGCGGATTTCAGCCTGGATCAGGTCAGCGAATCAGTGTATGTGATACACGGTTCGGCTGGATTGCCCAGTCCGGTTAATCAGGGACTAATCAACAACCCCGCTTTTGTGTTGACAAGTGCGGGTGTGGTGGTGATCGATCCCGGCAGCAGTGTGCAGATCGGGAGGATGGTTCTGGATAAATTGCAGTCGGTGAGCCCGTTACCGGTCGTTGCGATTTTTTCGACGCACATACATGGTGATCATTGGCTGGGTAATCAGGCGATCAAGGAGCGCTATCCGGATGCGGTGTCTTTTGCCCATTCCGCGTTAATTGAACAGGCAAAGGCCGGACGGGGGCAGTTCTGGGTTGATCTCATGTACCAGATGACCGAAGGTGCCACGGGGGGAACACGGGCTGTCATTCCCGATCATTCTGTGAGTGATGGTGAGACGATTTCAATTGGGGAGACCGACTTTACCATCATACATCAGGGCAAGGCGCATACCGAGACAGATATTGCGATCCTGGTTCAACCCGAAAATGTCCTTTTTACCGGCGATACAGTGGTTAACCACCGACTGGGGTTGATGGATGACGGACATTTTGAGGGATTGATCGGGATGCTGGATTATCTGATTCAGCTGGAGCCCCAGGTGGTTGTACCTGGTCATGGGGAGACCGGTGATGTCTCTGTTATCAAGAATATGCGGCGCTTTCATGAAACACTTTATCAAGCTGTGGAAACCCAGTTTGAAGCGGGGTTGACCGATTTTGAAATGAAGGAGGCGGTCATAGAACAACTTGAAGAGTTTGTCGATTGGGACGGATTTGACACCGGCATCGGCCGGATTATCAGCCTGATTTATCTGGAGATCGAAGAAGCCAACTTCTAGCCGATGGGTTGTGCAGCGTGAGCTTTGCAGACTATCCGTATCTCTCAATCAGTTTGTCTGTTTACCCAAGTTGCTTGCGTGACGATCTGTTGACACCGTTCGACATGGCCTGATTGCTTCCTTAATTAATGTAACCGCTGTTTGATATGCTCAGATGAACAAATCGATGCCACCTCAGGTCCGGATGAGGGAATACCTCCAATTGGTCGCGACAGGCCCGGAATTAAGTCGGTCCTTAAGCGCGGAGCAAGCCAAAGATGGGCTGACAATGATTCTCAACGGTGATGTGGATGAGGTCAGGGCTGGTATATTTCTTATCGCGCTGCGGATGAAACGGGAAACTGATGAGGAAAATAGCGGAGCATTGGAGGCATTGAACAGCATGCTCATCTGTACCGATAGCCGCGCCGCCAAGGTATTGTCGCTGGCCGACCCGTTCAATGGCTATCTTCGAGGGTTATTGGTCACCCCGTTTTTGCCTGCGGTTTTTGCATCCTGCGGGTTGCCAGCTTATGTGCACGGCGTACAGTCAGTCGGCCCCAAGTACGGCATCACGAGCCACATGGTGCTTGCGGCAGCCGGCAAGTCGGTGAACAGGCCAGTGAGCGAGGTGGCCGGTGCACTGGACCATCCTGACATCGGCTGGGGCTATCTTGATCAAGCACAGTATATTCCAAAGTTGCATGATCTTGTCCGACTGCGCGATACCATGGTCAAACGAACCTGTATCTCAACGTTGGAAGTGATTTTGAAACCGATTAGCGGGGCCCGTCAGACTCACCTGATGACCGGTTTTGTTCATAAAGCCTACCCGCCCGTCTACTGCGCGCTGGCAAGACAGGTAGGGTTTGATTCGGCGGTGATTGTGCGTGGTGTTGAGGGGGGGTGTATCCCCTCACTGAGCCAAGTATCTCGCTATTTTGGCTATCGGAGGGAAGAAAGCATGCGGCTTTATAAATTATCTCCCAAAGAACTGGGTATTCATCAGGACCAGCGGACAGTTCCAATCGAGGAGGATCATGCGGAGCTGATGCAGCACACGGGTTATCAGTGTGAGGCCCGCTTAAAACCGGTTGTCGAGCACAATCTGGATGTTGGGTTGCAGGCATTGTCCAATCAGCCCGGACCGATGCTTGACAGTTTGATTTATGGTGCTGCCATTGGATTGAATCATACCCGAATTTGTTCCAGTTTGGCTGAAGGCGCTGATAAAGTGCGCCGTATGATCAAAAGTGGTGCGGTGCTGGAGCGATTTAACGCAGGGTGAATGCAAAAAAACGGTGCCAGTCTTACCTGTCACAGTGACACGAGGCCAAATTAGGAGAATGGATTTAAAGAGAGAACCCTTAACCTTAAACGGGTACCCGAAACATCCAATCATCCTTTATATCACTGTCCGGCGAAATATCCCACAAGATGGAGTCGCCCGTGTCAACGCAATTCCTAAGATGTCGTGTTTTCTGCAATTTCACCATGTCCTCTTTATCCTCTATAGGATTCGGTGGCAGGGCAAGACGGAAAACGCTTAAGGGCGAAGATAGACAAACCCCTTGGATTGAAGTTCAGCAATCCTTACGACACCGCCTTCATCACGCCGGATGAAATCGGGCAAGAGATCCGACAGGGTGTAATCCAGAGCATTCATGGTATTACCACAGGCATTGAAAGTCACCCCATCGGACTGCAACGTATCGACCATGCTGGAGATTTGCGGGTTGGTACTCTGATGGAAAGGCTTTAACCCCGGCCCGTGGGCTACCACCACGATCTCGACATGATCGGGTTCACCGACTCCACGAATGTGATTTTTGATATTACCCAGCACAAATGGCACCTTTTCTGCCTCTGAGACATGGTAGACCACTTTCATGGTTCCACTGGCGGTTGCCAGGCCCGGCAGAACGGCGAGCATGGGAACAAGGGCGATGAGTGCAATAAGGAGTTTTCTCATTTTGTTTATCTCCGATGGAACGGGTTTAACCGTCTTGCACGGGACGGTTGTGCAAGACGGATGAATGGCTGGACACGTTTTGCCCAAACAGCCTTTTGTATTTTTGGTCAGCAAACTGCTTGGCTATGGATGCAATAATAGTACACATGATGTGCAAGGTAAAATTATGGGACTCATACGGAAACGGTGACAAAATAATACTCCATTGGGTAAAACGCCCTCATTCATCATTCAAGAGGCTGAATTAATTGCATAAGCAGTACGAGGCAAACATTACAGAGGGGGGATTCCCTTCATTGAACTGTTTGAAATGTTTCCCGATGAAAAGTCCGCCGTTGAGTGATTTGAATCCATTATCTGAGCCGATGGCCGGATGTGTCCGAAGTGCGGAAGCGAATAAGACCCGCGAAGCAAGCGGCTGTTTATATGCCCTAATGATGCGGCGACTGCCGATCCCACTTCAGCGTTTGCCCCGATACTGTAATGCAGGCTTCCAAGATTCTCCTCCAGAAGTGGGTTTCCTCCATGAAACTGGACCGCGATCCCAAGATCGGACAGGTCGCCGCATGGTTCATGCTCCACCACCTCCGGGAGGCATGAACGACGATGACAAGTTTGACGGCCCTGTAGAGGTCGATGAAACCGGCTTCGGAGCCAAGCGTTAGAACATGAGCAACGCCACGCGCAAGGAATTGTGTAAAGCTGGTATGGGCCGGGAAACTGTCGGCAAGACCGCCGTTGTGGGTGTGAAGGATCGTGACACCAATCACGTTGGGGAAGTCTGAGAGTGTCAGCGCAAATCTGTAATGTCCCCTTTTAGCAATTCTAAAATGTCCCCTTTTTCATTGAGGGGACATCATGCCAAAGGAGACCATTACATTGAGTATGGGGGAGCTGGACCGGGTCTCGG
>LXNI01001791.1_pt1 | contig 17049 bp, 9 predicted proteins | sample 809091 | NCBI WGS metagenome assembly LXNI01 (sample SAMN04870527, study PRJNA318959) | sponge metagenome | biome: 01000161; feature: marine sponge reef; material: water | host: Sarcotragus foetidus | place: Greece: Milos, Mediterranean Sea | collected 2013-05-29 | depth 5-7 m | reverse complement strand
CAGCGTCTGCGCGTCCCTCCCGGATTCCCGAGCTTCCCCCGCATGCCTGTAGTCATGCTCCTCCAACTCGGCGCTCCGACATTATGCTGGTGCAAACGAACACCCCAAAGCCATCTGCTGTATATCGGGAGTAGTGTGTGTTTCGGTGTCAAAATCAGCCTCTGTCAGGCACTCTACAAAGACATTCCTGTAAAATGGATGATTGACTCAAATCCAAGGATGTTTGAGAATGCCCGCCCTTATCGTGATACTGTAAAGGTTAAATTGGGCAAATCAGTGAAAACCCGGGGAATAGAAGTGGAAATGCTGTCTGGAGCGGATATTCTGGTTCGCAGTCTCCAGGAAGAAAACGTGGAGCATATTTTCGGCTACCCTGGTGGCGCCGTGCTGCATATCTACGATGCGCTGTTCAAGCAGAACAGTATTCGGCATTTGCTGGTCCGTCATGAACAGGCTGCTACACATATGGCAGATGGTTACGCACGGGCAACGGGCAAGCCGGGAGTAGTGCTGGTGACCTCTGGGCCCGGAGCAACCAATGCCATCACCGGTATTGCCACCGCGTATATGGACTCCATACCCATGGTAGTGATTTCGGGACAGGTCCAGAGCCACCTGATCGGGACAGATTCCTTCCAGGAAACCGACATGGTGGGTATCTCCAGACCCATCGTCAAACACAGCTTTCTGATCAAGTCAGCGACGGATATTCCACTCGCCATCAGAAAGGCTTTTTACCTGTCAACATCCGGACGACCAGGTCCGGTGGTGGTGGATATCCCAAAAGATATGACCAATCCAACGGATCTGGTGCCGTTCCAGTATCCGAAGGAACTTTCCATGCGTTCCTACAATCCGGCATCCAGGGGACATACCGGACAGATTAAAAAAGCCGTTTCGATGCTGATGCAGGCAGAACGTCCGATGATATATACCGGCGGTGGCATTATTCAGGGAAACAGCAGTGAAGTGCTGACACGGATGACAAGGTTGCTGGGTTTCCCCATTACCAATACCCTGATGGGATTGGGGGGGTATCCAGCGTCGGACAGGCAGTTTCTCGGCATGCTCGGTATGCACGGTACTTTTGAGGCAAACAACGCCATGCATCACTGTGATCTGTTGCTGGCTATTGGAGCCCGCTTTGATGATCGGGTCACCAGCACGGTTTCCAGGTTCTGTCCTTATGCAAAGATAATTCATATCGATGTGGATCCGACAGTCATATCCAAAAATGTGGTTGCCCATGTTCCGATTGTCGGGTCCGTCAATCAGGTCCTGGAACAAATGCTTGTGCTGATAGAACAGGAACTGCCCGGTCGTACGGAAAAGCAGGAGAAGATGTTGTCTGCCTGGTGGGAACAGATCGAAGGCTGGCGGGGTCAGGACTGCCTCAAGGTCAACATCTCCCAGGGCAGTAAAGTAATCAAACCACAGCAGGTGATTCAGGCGTTGTACCGGCACACCAACGGGGAAGCAACTGTGACCTCTGATGTCGGTCAGCATCAGATGTTTGTCGCACTGTATTATCCCTTTGATAAACCCAGAAAGTGGATCAATTCCGGTGGCCTCGGTACGATGGGTTTTGGTCTGCCGGCGGCCATGGGTATCCAGATTGCCCGGCCGGACGAACTGGTTGTGTGCGTGACCGGTGAGGGCAGTATACAGATGAACATTCAGGAACTCTCTACCTGCGCCCAGTATGGATTGCCCATCAAAATTATCAATGTGAACAATCGAGCCCTGGGAATGGTCAAACAATGGCAGGATATGCAGTACGAAGGACGTCATTCGCACAGTTACATGGATTCCCTTCCTGACTTTGTCCAGCTGGTGGAGTCATACAACCATGTCGGGTTCAAGGTTACAGACATCGACGAGTTGGATACAGTGTTGGAAGAGGCATTATCATTGAAAGACAAGCTGGTTTTTGTGGACGTATTGGTAGACCCGGATGAGCATGTATATCCCATGCTGGTATCACCCAACGGGTCGTTGCGTGATATGTGGCTGAAAAAGGGAGTACGGACCTGATGCGTCGTATAATATCCGTATTGCTGGAAAATGAGGCCGGTGCGTTATCGCGTGTCATCGGTTTGTTTGCTCAACGCAATTACAATATCGAGACATTGACCGTTGCCCCTACAGATGACGCGACACTGTCCCGTCTGACGCTGACTACCGTTGCAGGTGATGACCAGATTGAGCAGATTACAAAACAGCTTAACAAACTGATTGAAGTGGTAAAACTCATTGACCTGACCGACGGAGAACATATTGAGCGGGAACTGATGCTGATCAAGGTGAAGTCCAGTGGCGCCCAACGTGCGGAAATAAAACGTACTTCCGATATTTTTCGCGCCCAGATCGTTGATGTCACCCCCAACGCCTATACTATTCAGTTAACGGGCACTTCAGAAAAGCTTGATGCGTTTATCAGGGCGATTTCGGGCTCTACTGTACTTGAGGTTGTCAGGTCCGGTGTTTCCGGATTAGCCCGTGGCGAGAAGGTTCTGACGTTATAACAGTTTTCCTGGAGGATCACCGCGGGTGCTGGAGACCCCGTACCGGTATCGTATAATGAAGCAACACTATGGGAGGGTCCCATGAAGGAAGCGGAATCTACAGCTAAAAAAAGAGAAAGCAGAATTGCACCGTTTTCACGGGAAAAAGGTCTGGCGAGAGGCATTTTTCTGCTGCCAAATCTCATCACAACAGGTGCTCTTTTCTCAAGCTTTTATGCAGTCATTGCAGCTATGCAGGGCGCCTTCGAAATCGCGGCAATTGCAGTGGTTATTGCAGGATTCCTCGATGCTCTCGATGGTCGAATTGCCAGACTCACCAATACGCAAAGTCCGTTTGGTGAGCAATACGACAGCCTCTCCGACCTTGTTGCGTTCGGTGTTGCGCCCGCGGTTCTGATGTACAGTTGGGTCCTTTCCGGGCTGGGAAAAATCGGCTGGATGATCGCTTTCCTGTATTTGGCGTGTGTCGCTTTACGTCTTGCCCGATTCAACTCCACACCGGAAAACAAGGGTTTTGTTGGTCTGGCGAGCCCGGCAGCTGCTGGAACGGTGTCCACCCTGGTCTGGACCTGGGTCGATAATCTCAATCCGGTAGTCGATCTTCCCCTGACGATTTTTCTGGCGGCATTTGTTGTTGTCGTGGCGTTACTCATGGTAAGCAACATCCAATACTACAGCCCCAAGTACATTAATCTGAAAGGACGGGTCCCGTTCATCTATATAGTGGGTGGCGTGCTCCTCTTTGTTGTCGTGGCAACTTATCCACCCGGGATTCTATTGTCTATCGGCCTGGTGTACTGTGCATCCGGCCCCCTATGGTTATTGTACAGACGGGTTCAGAAAAGCGGAGAAAGACCGGAGTCCGGATAACAGTATTGCTTGTTTCAATCTGCAGCCCGCGACGTCAGATACAACAGGAGATCAGATTATGCTTATCAAGCGTAACACGCCAGCAATCAAATCATCTGAAATTACAGATGAACAACTCTACATCAATCGCCGGAATCTGCTGAAGACGGCAGGTACAGCGCTGGGCGCCATGGCTTTACCGGTACTGGCGAATACCCCGGAGAGAAAGGTTCTGCGTCACGATGAAACAGTCATCGGCAGCACACCGGACTGGATGCAGGAGAAACTCGGCAGGACAGTCCCGGGCAACTTTTCGACAGATGAACCGGTAACCCCGTTTGAATACATCACCGGGTATAACAATTTTTACGAATTTGGCACTGATAAGGAAGATCCGTCCCGCAACTCGAAGGACTTCCATACAGATCCCTGGTCGGTGGAAATAATGGGAGAAGCCGAAGTTACCGGACAGTTCACGCTGGAGGACATTTTGCGCCCGCACCCGCTGGAAGAGAGAATCTACCGGTTGCGTTGTGTGGAAGCGTGGTCAATGGTGGTGCCATGGATTGGCTTCCCCCTTGCGGACCTGATCAAACGATTCAAACCAACTTCAAAAGCGAAATATGTGCGCTTTGAAACACTCTTTGATCCAGAAAGAATGCCCGGCCAGCGATCCTTCTTCTCTGCCATTGATTATCCCTATGTGGAAGGATTACGGATGGATGAAGCCACCAACGATCTGGCCATGATGGCAGTTGGGCTGTACGGGCAACACCTTCCCCCCCAGAATGGTGCGCCTTTGCGCCTGGTGATTCCGTGGAAATATGGATTCAAAAGCATTAAATCCATCGTCAGGATTGAATTTACCGGCAGACGTCCCCGCACCACCTGGGAGCGTTCCGCACCGAACGAATATGGCTTCTATGCCAATGTAAATCCCAATGTCGACCACCCGCGCTGGAGTCAGGCGACAGAGCGCCGGCTACCCGGTTCTCTGTTTCGGCCGCAAAGAATGGAAACGATGATGTTCAACGGTTACGGGCATCAGGTTGCCCACCTGTACATCGACTTGAATCTGAAACGAAATTTCTAGTGGCAGGGGTCATGAAACCCGTTGTCTTTGCAGCCGGACTTCTGCCCCTTGGATATTGCATTTGGCAGGTGGTCTCCCTGTCACTGGGCAAAACGCATCAACTGGGCGCTGACCCCGGGGAAGCGATTGTTTTATTCAACGGTGAATGGGCGCTTCGATTCCTGTTGCTGACATTATGTGTGACGCCTGTGCGGCAGATTTTTCGCTGGCCGGAAATTGCCAGGATCAGGAGAATGCTGGGTTTGTTCTGTTTTACGTATGCTGTACTGCATGTATGTTCTTATATTGCTTTTCTCCTCGAGTTCCAGTTCTCGGATTTGTTTCAGGATGTCCTGAAGCGGCCCTATATTACGGTTGGATTTACAGCTCTCCTGGGATTGATCCCGCTGGCAGCAACATCCAATCGCTGGATGGTTCGACGATTGAAACAGCGATGGAGAACGTTGCATCGACTGATTTATATTATATTGCCGCTCGTGCTGGTGCATCTGATATGGTTGACACGCAGTGACTATACGGAAGCCATCGTATACAGTGTTGTTGGCGCCTTGTTGCTGGCATATCGGTTGAGACCATACCTGCGTCGTTCTGGTTGATGCCGTGACTAATCGTATACAGTGTAGCTGTAATCGCAAAAGCGAGTTGATATTTTTTGACCTGACATTGGTATTTATGAATTGTGGATAAAATCTCTGCCTTTGCGTTACGGATAATTTCGTCCTACATTTTCCGACGTATCCTGCTGATCTTTCCGACACTCATCGGCATTCTGCTGGTCAACTTTGTCATCATTCAGGCTGCTCCTGGCGGACCGGTTGACCAGGCTATCGCCCGTATTATGGGTGAAGGTGTTGCCGTAACTGCCTCCATCGCCGGTGGAGGAGGGGGCGCTGCCGGTGGCATTGATCCTGGTGGACTGAGCAGTTATGAATCTTCCAAAGGTCTTGACCCGGAGATGATCAGGGAACTGGAAGAGCAGTTTGGATTCGACAAGCCTGCGCACATTCGATTTTTCAAGATGCTGACAGATTATTTCGTATTCGAATTCGGCGACAGCTTCTATCAGGATGTCCCCGTAATCGATCTGGTGATTGCCCGTCTTCCCGTCTCACTTTCGCTTGGCCTGGCATCGCTCCTGATCGTCTATACGGTTTCACTGCCGCTGGGTATTCGCAAGGCCGTAAGTGATGGTACACCCTTTGATATCTGGACGAGTGTGGTGATTCTTGTCGGATACGCCATACCGGCATTTATACTGGCGATGTTGCTCATTATTGTATTTTGCGGTGGAGAGTTCTTTGACTGGTTTCCACTGCGCGGGCTCATTTCGGACAACTATTCGGAACTGGATGTATTCGAGAGAATCAAGGATCGCCTGTGGCACCTTGCCATGCCGGTAGCTGCCATGGTCGCCGGCAGTTTCGCCACCCTGACGATGCTCACCAAAAATTCCTTTCTGGCTGAAATCAACAAACAATACGTGTTGACTGCCCGCGCCAAAGGCCTGACCTCGCGGCGGGTGTTATACGGTCACGTTTTCCGTAACGCCATGCTTATCGTCATTGCGGGATTTCCCACGGCGCTTCTCAGCATATTATTTACCGGTGGCGTTTTGATCGAAGTCATATTCTCGCTTAAAGGGATTGGTCTGTTGGGATTCGAGGCGATTCTTACGCGGGATTATCCGATAGTTTTCGGCACATTGTTTGTATTCACCCTGCTGGGGCTGGTAACACACCTTATTGCCGATATTACGTATACGCTGGTGGACCCCAGGATAGATTTTGAACAAAGGGAGACTTGAAGGTGTCATCAGTTGTTGCTGAAATGGAAAATGCAGCGAATGCTGACATTGCATCCACCGGGGTAAAACGTTCCCGGTTCAGCCCCCTGACCCGTCGTCGATGGGCTACCTTCCGGGCGAACAAGCGTGGTTTCTGGTCCCTCTGTACATTTCTGCTACTGTTCACATTCACGCTGTTTGCAGAATTTGTCGCCAATGACAAGCCGTTACTGATCAAATATGAAGATCAATATTATTTTCCCATTTTCAATCGCTACGCTGAAACCGAGTTTGGCGGCGTATTCAAGGTCGAAGCAGATTATCAGGAACACTTTGTACAGGAATTGATCACCGACAAGGGTGGCTGGATGATCTGGCCCCTCATTCACTTCAGTCATGACACCATCGATTATTATCTGCCTGGCCCGGCGCCTTATCCTCCTTCAGGGGATCACTGGTTTGGTACTGACAATGTGGGCAAAGACGTGGCTGCCCAACTCATCTATGGTGCACGGTTGTCATTTTTGTTTGGGTTGGTGCTGACATTTCTGAGTTCCATCATCGGAGTTTGTGCCGGGGGCATTCAGGGATATTTCGGCGGCAAGATTGATCTCATTACGCAACGTCTGGTCGAAATCTGGGCCGGTCTCCCCATGTTGTTCATTTTGATTATTCTCGCCAGTATTGTTGAATCCAACGTATTCTGGCTTCTGGGTATTCTGGTAGCATTCAGTTGGATGTCCCTTGTGGGCGTGGTACGTGCAGAATTCCTGCGTGCACGGAACTTTCAATACGTCATTGCGGCACGAGCTCTGGGGGCCGGTGATTCACGGATCATGGTGAGACACGTGTTACCGAATGCCATGGTGGCTACGCTGACTTTCCTGCCCTTCATTCTGACCGGGTCGATAACTTTACTCACATCCCTCGACTTTCTGGGCTTTGGCCTGCCTTCGGATTCCCCATCTCTAGGTCGCTTGCTGGCGCAGGGAAGGACCAATATCCACGCACCATGGCTCGGTCTGACGACATTTTTCACACTGGCCACTATGTTGACACTGCTTATTTTTGCCGGTGAAGCGGTACGGGATGCCTTTGATCCCAGTAAGGATTTCTGACAGACCCTGGATTTTCTTCTTCATGTTTGGTGAGGCTTGCTTCATTAACGAGTGTGTTCGCAGATGGCTTTGGGGCATTCATTTGCTCCAGCGTCTGCGCGTCCCTCCGGGATTCCCGAGCTTCCCCCGAGAGCCTGTAGTCTCTCTCCTCCAGCTCGGCGCTCCGACATTATGCTGGTGCAAATGAACACCCCAAAGCCATCTGCTGTGGGTCGGATGTTGTGCTTATTTGATAGCTCGCTTCGTTAACGAGGCTGTTCGCAGATGGCTTTGGGTCATTCATTTGCTTCAGCGTCTGCGCGTCCCTCCGGGATTCCCGAGCTTCCCCCGAGAGCCTGTAGTCTCTCTCCTCCAACTCGGCGCTCCGACATTATGCTGGTGCAAATGAACACCCCAAAGCCATCTGCTGTGGGTCGGATGTTGTGCTTATTTGATAGCTCGCTTCGTTAACGAGGCTGTTCGCAGATGGCTTTGGGGCATTCATTTGCTTCAGTGTCTGCGCGTCCCTCCGGGATTCCCGAGCTTCCCCCGCATGCCTGTAGTCATGCTCCTCCAACTCGGCGCTCCGACATTAGGCTTGCGTAAATGAACACCCCAAAGCCATCTGCTGTGTGTCGGATGCCGTAATTATTTTTTAGTATCGTACAGGCTGGCTTTCCTGGATTTTGTTCGTCATGTTTGATGAGAGCAGACGGGTAGTAGACAGTTAAGGTAATTCAGTTAACTATTTTTTTCGAGTTGGCGTAAAATCAGACCATGTCTTTGTCTGATAACTATTTTGTAAAGTTTGGCGTAAAATCAGATCATCATTCACTCTGAATTTTTAAACGAATGGTCTTGAGAAGCTATCTCCTGTTGTCGATTATCTGCACCATCCTGACTGGATGTGGTGGCGGCGGTGGCGGTGGAGGCACACCGGTCGTTGTTCCCCCGCCGCCCCCGCCGCCCCCACCTCTGGATTTCAGATTTGAAGAGGCGGGTTCAGAGGTTGGATTCCCACAGTCGGCAACATACGAATCGTCCACTGACGCAGAGCACATGGGAGGGGGTGTGTCCGCAGTAGACTTTGATGCCGATGATGATATCGACATCTACGTTATGGGAGGCAGTAATTCCGAGCCTAATCTCCTGTTCGAGAATCAGGGAGATGGTACCTTCCAGGAAAATGCGGAAGCTGCGGGACTTGATCTTGTACACAGGGGGAGTGGTCCAACTTTCGCAGACATAGATGGTGACGGCGATCTGGATCTCTTCGCAGGTGGCTTGAATCATAATCCCTGGTACCTGATGCGCAATGATGAAGGAACATTCACCGATGTCACGGCAGACTCCGGTATTGTATTGAATACACCCAACACAGTTTCAGCCACTTTCAGCGATTACGATCTCGACGGTGACCTGGATTTGTTTCTGAGTCACTGGGGCAGCCCTGATCAGCAGGATACCGAGACGCTCTGGCGCAACCGGGGTGACGGTACCTTTGAGAGTTTCAGTATCCAGTCTGGAATTGCCGGTTCACTTCTGGGTCCCGCAGACGGATTACCCGATGGAGTCCAGCTGGACTACACCTTAACCCCGAATCTGAGTGATATAGACAACGATGGTGACCCGGACCTGCTGATAACGGGAGACTTCGGCTCGACCCGTATCTATATCAATAACGATGACGGCACTTTTACCCATTCCACGGACCCTGATGCCATCACGGATGAAAATGCCAGGGGGGGCGCGACAGGAGATTATGACAATGATGGAGATATGGACTGGTTCGTGACCTCTATTCATTCGAGTGGATCATCAGACGGTGGTGAGGCAAGGACGGGAAACCGGTTATACCGTAATGATGGTAACGGTGTATTCGAAGATGTGGCCATGGAAGCCGGGGTCGAAGATGGTCAATGGGGATGGGGCAGTTGTGTTGCCGATTTCGATAATGACGGTCACCTTGACATATTCCACGTAAATGGCTGGTCTGAGAACAACTACGAGGATGATCCGGATGTGTTTTTCCATGCTGACGGGGATGGCACTTTCACTGAAAAAGCCGGTACTCTTGGTTTAGAAAACAGGGATCAGGGTCGAAGCGCAGTCTGTTTTGATGCCGACCAGGATGGCGACCTCGACATCCTGCTGACCAACAACAGCGAAAACCGGTTGCGCTACTTCCGTAATATTCTGGAAAACGGGAATCACTATCTGGGTATCAGGCTTGAAAGCGATGCAACCAACTCCCATGGCGTAGGCGCCCGGATTGAGGTGACAACATCCGCCGGGACCCAGGTGCGAGAGGTCCTGGCCGGTAGTAACTTTACTGCACAGAATCCAACCGAAGTTCATTTTGGGATTGGTGAGGCAACCAGTGCCGATGTGACCGTCCACTGGCCGGATGGCAGTGAATCCGGCATGGAGGTAATGGAAGTAGATCAAGTGTTGACAATCACTCAGACGACCACCGATGTACGCCTGTTTGTGAGATCAGGATTTGGCTCTGGTCTGTATGATAAGGGTGATGTGATTGACATAGAAGCAAGGCCTCCAAGCCGTGCGTTGGTAAATTACGTCTTCTCACACTGGACCAGCAGGGGGGGTGGTCGTATTGCCGATCCATATTCAGTCAGGACGACATTCACCATGCCTGGTGGCAGGGCCGATGTCGAAGCTCATTATCTGCCCGGTGTGGCTCCTTTTTCCGGTTTCAGTGTGGCTCGAAGCTGGAGCGAGGTTCTGTTGGAGTCCATACGTAACGACTTTGCCCGGCCTACGGTACATGCAAGAAACCTGTTCCATATCTCAGCGGCCATGTATGACGCATGGACTGCCTACGGCGAGGTGGCGGAACCCTGGTTGTTGGGTCGGACCCGTGCGGAATCTGCCTGTGATTTCGATGAAATACCCGTCGATGACGACATCAGCAAGTTACGTGAAGAGTCACTCAGCTTTGCCGCATATCGTATCATCCTGCACCGGTTTGAAAATTCACCAGGTACCAGAAGAATCAATCTGGATGCCGATACCCTGATGGATGCATTGGGTTATGACATTGAAAACGTCTCGACTGACTATACTGATGGTTCGGCGGCAGCACTCGGTAATCATATTGCTGACTGCTATATCCGTTTCGGATTAAATGACGGCGCCAATGAAGAGAATGACTATGAAAACCTCTCCTATGAACCCGTCAACATGCCCCTGCAACCGGAAGAACCCGGTAACCCCGACATCGAGGATCTGAACCGCTGGCAACCATTGAAACTGGTGGAGTTTATCGATCAGGCGGGTAATCCAAGCAGTGATGAACCCGAATTTCTCGGTCCCGAGTGGGGCTCGGTCATACCGTTTTCATTATCCGGGGAAGATCTCACAATATATGAACGCGATGATTTTGAATATTGGGTCTACCATGATCCGGGCATGCCGCCGATGATCGACGGCACGCTGGGGGATAACTTCAAGTGGGGATTTTCTCTGGTATCCATCTGGTCTTCCCACCTCGACCCTGACGATGGCGTGATGATCGATATTTCGCCGGCGAGTCTGGGTAATATCGATGTCGGGTCCTATCCTCTGGAATTTGAGGAATATCCAACTTTTTTTGATACGCTTGAAGGAGGTGACCCCAGTCAGGGATATGAGTTTAACCCCGTAACCGGAGAACCTTATACACCTCAGTTCGTGTTGCGTGGTGACTATACCCGGGTACTGGCGGAATTCTGGGCGGATGGTCCGGATTCAGAAACACCCCCTGGTCACTGGTTCGTGATCCTGAACGAGGTCAATGATCATGAATTGCTGCAGCGTCGCTTTGCGGGAGAAGGGCCGGAACTCGATCTCCTGGAATGGGACATCAAAGCCTATTTCTTACTGGGCGGCGCCATGCACGATGTTGCCATCGCTGCCTGGGGTATCAAGGGATGGTATGACTATATTCGACCGATATCGGCGCTTCGGGCCATGGCTGACCGCGGTCAGAGCTCAGACCCGAACATGCCGTCATATCATATGGATGGCATACCGCTGCAAGAGGGCTTTATCGAACTCGTGGCAGCAGGTGACCCCCTCGCCGGAGAAGAAGATGAGCATGTCGGCAAAATCAAATTCCTGAGTTGGAAAGGACCGGATTTTATAAACAATCCAAGAGTTGATGTTGCGGGTGTTGACTGGATTCTTGCGGAGAACTGGTGGCCCTACCAGAGGCCGAGTTTTGTCACCCCGCCCTTTGCCGGTTATGTATCCGGACACTCAACCTATTCCAGGGCTGCGGCTGAAGTATTAACGGCAATGACCGGGGATGAGTATTTCCCGGGAGGCAAGAGTGGTTTTGAGATTCAAGCCAATGAATTCCTGGTGTTTGAGGATGGCCCCACGATGGATATGACCCTGGATTGGGCCACATACCGGGATGCTTCCGACCAGTGCAGCCTGTCGCGCATCTGGGGTGGAATTCATCCACCTCAGGATGATATCCCCGGGCGACTGATAGGCATCCAGATAGGAAAAGATGCTTTTGAACATGCCAGGGAATATTTCGAGGGAACAATCGACCAGGAATAAGCCATCATATTCCATCTCACATGTCAGTACTCCAGCAGTGCCAGCATATCGTCTACCGACATTCTGGCGCTGACTTCGGCGCCTTCCAGCAGACTGTCAGCCAGGTCCCGCTTGTGCGCATGCAGGTCCACGATCTTCTCTTCAATGGTATGGGTGGCAACCAGCCGATAGACAGTGACCGGGCGCTGTTGACCAATGCGGTGAGCCCGGTCACTCGCCTGATCCTCCACTGCCGGGTTCCACCATGGGTCCATGTGTATTACATAATCCGCAGCGGTGAGGTTCAGACCGACACCACCTGCTTTCAGACTGATCAGAAACAACTCCGCCGCACCGGCCTGGAATGCATCTATTTCCACTTTTCGTTGCTTTGCGGGCGTGGACCCGTCGAGATAACAGTAACGCATACCCTGTCTGTCAAGATAGTCTCGAAGCAGTGACAGGTGACCGACAAACTGGCTGAAGACGAGCGCCCTGTGCTGATTACTCAGCAGTTCTTCCACGATGGTGGTAAACGCCTCAAGCTTGGCCGATGGGAGATTCGCGTCTTTCAATACCAGATTGGGATTACACACTGCCCGTCGTAACCGGGTAATACTGGCTAATGCCTGGATGCGCTGCTGGCCTGTTTTTAAATCACTGTTACTGAGTTGTTCAACGGCCTCGATTCGCAACGCCTCATAGAGTGCTGTTTCCTGATCACTGAGTTCAACGTGAATCGTAATCTCTGTCAGCGGAGGTAGTTCCGTTAACACATCCCGCTTTAGCCGCCGCAGAATAAATGGGCTGATGAGTTGTTTCAGCACGGCGGATACATGCCGGTTCTTCTGATTTTCTATGGGGTAGGCAAATTTATTGTTGAATGTTTCCCGCGAACCCAACAATCCGGGATTGATAAAATTGAAGAGATTCCACAATTCGCCAAGATGATTCTCAATGGGTGTACCTGTGGCAATCATCCTGAAATCAGCAGACAGGCTCATGACAGCCCTGGACCGTTTGGTCGCCGCATTCTTGAAGGCCTGAGCTTCGTCAGCAACAATGGTATGCCAGTGTATCTCCTGCAGTGCTTCAGATTCGGTCTGCAGCAGGCCGTAACTGCAGATCAGCACATCATTGGCAGTCAGTGCATCCAGGGTGTTGCTCCTGTCACCATCACCAAAGCGGATAGGGTTCAGGGTGGGTGTAAACCGGTGTGATTCCTCATTCCAGTTGGCGCAAACAGAGGTTGGACACAACACCAGTGCCGGTCCTCCTGCTGCCCGTTTCACCAGCAGAGCGAGTGCCTGCAATGTTTTACCGAGACCCATATCGTCCGCCAGACAAGCGCCGGCGCCCCACTCGGCCAATCGGCACAGCCATTTGTAGCCCTGGGTCTGGTAGCCCCGGAGATCGGCATCCACCGTTGCCGGGAGTTGAGGGTCGATATCCCTTGCTGCCTGAAGTCGCTGTACCTGCTGCTGCCAACCCGAGTCCGCCTTGACTGCCATGCCGTCAATGCTGTCCTCAATGTTCTGTGCATGGAGCGTATGAATGCGGCCGTCATGTTCAATGTTCTTCAACACTTCCAGACGCCGTCGCAAGGTTTCTGTGAGGGTCAGAAACTGGCCATCCGCCAATTGCACAAAACGGCTGTTACCCGCATCCATAAGCTCCAGCAGGGATCGCATGGAATACAACTGGTTCGCATCAACCTGCAATTCACCTTCTATTTCAAACCAGTCCTTACGCTCTCGTAAGGAGACTGACATCTGTGACACATTAACCGGTTGGCTGAGTGTCAATTCCTTACCTTCAGGCCACTGCAGTACAAGATCTTCTGCAAAAGATTTCAGTGTCAACAGGCCTTCCAGAGCGTCTTCCATTTCGTCCCAGCACCATTCACCCGGCGATCTTTCGTAGAGTGCGGGACAGGCTGCGAGCACTGATTCGAGCAGAACGTCTTCAGCATCCAGGTCGCGACTTGTGGTCAGTGCCCTGCCACCGATTTCAGCAAACAGTTGTTTGCCACCGTGTCCAGGTTGCAATAGTGGTCCTTCGCCAAAGGGTTGTACGAAAAAACTGAGGAGCAGACCTGTTTTCAGGGGTAACAGGTGGACATACAATCGAGGGTCCGCTGCCACTGAAATTGCGGTGGTTTCAGTAATGCCCTCCATGTTCGAGTGCACGGTGAGCAAAGGTGCAATTGACGAAACACTTTCAAGTACTTTGTCTCTGGCGGATTGCGGAACCTGTAGTCCTTCATGGGTCAGAATGCGGGCGACATGCAACAGGTTTTCGGGATACAGATAAATTTTCAGTTTCTCCGGCGTCTCACTGACTATCAGGTAGTTCTTTCCATCTGGAAAAGGCGCCATGGTTAAATTGATGGAATTACCCTGTTCAGTAACGATCAACTCCGGCTGGCCCTGGGTGATTTCGGCAGGCAGGTTACGTGAACTGTACAGGTGGGGATGGCCCGCGGCAGCGAGTAAAGTATCAACACCTGCAAAGTAGATTTTGGATCTCGCACCGTAATATTCTTGATCTGTATAGATCATCTGGCAGATTTTCCGGTCTGCATCGGATAGCGTCATTGATGCCGGGTCTTCCGCCAGCCGTTTCAGGGGGATCTTGCGGCCGGAGGTCCATGTTCCATTTTGCCGGCGTTTCTGTTCCTTCGGTTGCAGGGTGTAGTGATCACCATCACCGCCTTGTAGAAACCAGACCAGTCGGGTTTCTTTCTGTATCAGGCTTCCACCCCTGTCTTCCGGTGAGCCGATGCTGACCAGAGCATTCAGCGAGCGTTCCCAGTCTTCCATGCGGGGTATGAGTTCCGTCAGGGGTGGACCCCAAGAGCCATCAGCGGGTTGTAATAAAGAGCCCTCAGCGGGTTTCCATAAAGAGCCTTCAGCCGGTTGTAACAAAGAGCCATCTACTCCGACATCTGCATTGGCAAACGCTGCAGCCAGACATTCACATTCCCTTGCGAACCAGCGGTAGCCGGAATTCTTTGCCCGGGTAGTACAGTCGATGAACTCCTCAGACAAGGCCTTGTCCAGAATGGCATTGTTCCAGTAGTGCGATAGACCCGTCAGCAGGATCAACAGGGCGTTGCTGTACTTGAAGTTGAAATTGATATCCTCGGCAGGTAAAAAGGCAAGCCTTCTCTCGTTAATTTCCCGTGCCAGTCGTAATTGCCATGCAACCCCGTTGAAATGACTCTCCTGTCCTCCCAGTTTCTCCAATGCACTGATCTGCTGCTCCGCCAACTTTCTGTTTCCGATGTTCTGATCCCTGAGTAACGCCATCAGATAGATGACTCCCGGTAATCCTGGTATTGCAACACGACGTTTTCCAGTAAGCTTGCCAATTCTGACCAGGACGGACTTGAAGGCATCCACGGCACCATCGTCACCCTGCAGAAACAGTAAACAAGCTCTGAGCGTGTCCCCTTGTACACTGTCCAGCTTCGCCAGACTTCGCTGCATTTTCAGCCATTCCCCTCTGATCATGCATTGCTCGGTGTACAGCGCGAGCACCGGCTCCGGTGGGTCAGCATTTACCAGCGTTGTTTCCAGGAGTTCAAAGAAAGGAGTGGCATCAGACCAGTGGAGAAGATTTGTTTTCAGGATGGAATTCAGCACCTGATACTGAAGCCATTGAGGCCAGGACTCGTAAACACTTCTGTCAACCGGGTCGGCGCAGACCTCCATCAGCAAATGCTCTTCTTTCAACTGTAACGGACTATAGGGATTCTGGATGTCGAGAAGTTCCAGAATTTCCCTGGTATTCCCCTGATGTACCGCATAGTGCAGTCGCCTCTTTACCTTGACAGGTTCAATATAAGGATCAAAACCGTGATAGTGCAGTGGCATATGGATCAGTGCCGCGGTTTGCATACTGTGGAATTCATTAAGCATTACCGCCTGGTGGGTCAGGAATGCCTTAAGGAGTTGAATACACTGCAGCCGTCCGGCATTGAAAGTGATCAATTTGCTGCGTCCCAGTTTGTTCAGCAGCCATTTGTCGAGTGTTTGATACGTAAATTCCTGAATTTCCGTAGAGTTTTGCCTGACTGACCTGGTCAGAGGAGGATTCTTGTCCGTCAATTCACGATTATGTTTGTAAGACGTAAAAGACCAGAGTATTGAATTGACTGTGTCCTGGTTGGCGGGTTCATAGATCACAGCCAGCAACCGCATGATCATTTGCCCATATTCGTCCAGGTCAAAGTAACGATCCAGCAACTGCTTGTAATCTTGTTTCGCCATGGAGCAATAATTCAGGTTGAATGAAGTCGGGAACAGTCGCATTGCGACAGTGAACTTACGGTACAGACTATCTCAGTGTAATCCCTGAACCGGCATAAATCTGTGGGAAATATCCCTGTCTGCATCAGATATTGTGCCAGAGCCGGTAGAGAATTATCGAAATCTGGGATTGACTGTCTGTATCAAAGTATTATTCTGCATTGTACTCAGTCTGCAGGAAAATTTGCTAATGGAAAATAAAGAATCATCCCTGTTCGTATTCGCTGGTAAGTATGGTGTGCTTGGAGCCATCGTAGCGATAGTTATCACGCTCCTGTTTTTTGTGCTGAACATGCCGGATTCAGCATGGCTGAACATTGTACATGCCGTGCTGTTGGTGTTAATCATCTTATGGGGGCAATATGAGTACGGCAAAACGCAAACAGCATCGGTAGGTTACGGCAGAATGGTGGGTTTGGGGGTACTGATTGTTCTCTACTACGCGATAGTGGCAGGTGTCTATGGATTCATCCACCTGGGCTATATCGATACCCAGGCGATGATTCGTAGACTCGATGCGGCAGAAGAGGCACTGCTGTTGCAGGGTCTTACTGATGAGCAAATCAGGATAGCTCTGGAATATCAGTCGATGTTTATGAGACCGATTGTCGCGTCCCTGTCAGGAGCTGTTTCGTCCATGGTGATCGGCACGATCATTTCCCTGATCACGTCCATCATGATGAAGAAAAACCAGTGACAACAGTGCACCAATGCCGAGAGCCTGTTTCATTAACGAGTGTGTTCGCAGATGGCTTTGGGGCATTCATTTGCACCAGCGTCTGCGCGTCCCTCCCGGATTCCCGAGCTTCCCCCGCATGCCTGTAGTCATGCTCCTCCA
>LXNI01001790.1_pt1 | contig 17053 bp, 17 predicted proteins | sample 809091 | NCBI WGS metagenome assembly LXNI01 (sample SAMN04870527, study PRJNA318959) | sponge metagenome | biome: 01000161; feature: marine sponge reef; material: water | host: Sarcotragus foetidus | place: Greece: Milos, Mediterranean Sea | collected 2013-05-29 | depth 5-7 m | reverse complement strand
CCCCACATGCCGGGGGCCTCCTCGCCCGGCAAGAGATCGTGCACGGCGCCGCGGTAGACCTCGTCCGAGAGCACCCAGGCGCCGACCCGGTCCGCCGCCGCGGCGATGCGGTCCAGTTCGGATGGCGTGAACACATGTCCGGTCGGGTTGTTCGGATGGCTCAGGTAGATGAGCTTCGTACGTGCCCCGACCGCGGCCTCGAACGCCTCCCAGTCGAGCGACCAACTCGATTCGTCGGCGCCGGGCAGAAGGGGGACGTCCCGGACCAACGCGCCGAGACCACGCGCGGCCAGCCCCACCTGCAGGTAGTTCGGCACGATCGCCACGACCTCGTCCCCCGGCTCGGCGAGCACCTGAACGGCCACATAGTTCGCCTCGGACGAGCCGGTCGTCACCAGTAGATGCTCGATCGTCGCCCCCGCGTAGTGCCCGGCAAGTTGCGACCGCAACTCCGGTGTGCCGTTCGACTGGATGTACTCGAGCGGCACGCCGTGGAGCCGGTCCAGATCGAGTCCCAGCGCCGCCAGGCCGTCGAGCGTCAGCGGGTCGACGCCGCTCTCGCTGAGGTTGATGTCCACCTTGTGCTCCCAGAGCGACTGCTGCCGCTCCAGTTCGAAGGCCTCCATCTCCATTGCGCCACTCCCCCAGTGCCGGATCTGTTCGCCGGCAGGCGCCGCAGTATGCCACCGCTCCGCGAGGAGCAGGGTCGTGCCACGATTGCCAGCCCAAGCCTGGAGAGAGAAGCGCTCGTCGGTCCGTCACGGACCCACTTTACCGCTCGTCGAGGAACCTCACGTTGAGCAGCTCACCCGGCGTCAGCTGCAGGCCCGGCACGGAGGCGATGACCACCGCCCGGCCGTACTCCGGGGTCGAGGGGTCGGGCCACAGCCGCTCGGGAAGCACTTCCAGGTCGGGGCCGACGCGGGTGACGACCGACTCGGCGACCTGGCCCGGACGGTTGATGCTCGACACCTGCACCAGCGTGTTCTCGTGCACGATGCGGCCGTCCGATTCCTGCAGGAAGGCCAGGACCTCGGTGACCGCCCGCTCGGTGACGGTCAGGATCGGCTGGCCCGGGGTGACGGTTTGGCCCTGGCGGGCGAGGATGGTGCTGACCTGGCCGGCGACCGGGCTGCGCAGCACGGTGGCCCGGCGGCGTGCCTGGATCTCGCGCAGGCGCTGGTTTTCGATCTCGATCGAGGCCTGCAGCGGATCGAGCAGGGGCGCCTCCCCGGGAAGCGACGGCAGATCTCGCTCGAACGACTGCCGACGCTCCCGGGCGGCGCGATACTCCTCCCGGGTTTGCGTGAGAAGGACGCGGTTCGCCGTGAGGCGTCGCGAGACCACGTCGTGTTCCAGCCGGATCGCGTCGTACTCCGACTCGCCGATGATGCCGGAGTCGAACAGCGGCTTGCCGCGGGCCAGCTCCAGCGCCAGCCGCTCCGCCTCGATTTCGTCGGTCTCGACGGTGACCGAAAGCTCCAGCGCGGCCAGGCGCCGTTCTTCCTCGTCGGTCTGGAAGCGGCGCAGGTCGGCGGTCCAGCCGGCCTGGTCCAGGCGGCTCGAGAACATCAACTGCGATCTGGCCGCGGCCATCTCGGCGGTCAGTTGGCGGATCGTCGCCCGCGAGCGTTCCAGCCGCGCGGCGATCTCGGCGTCGTTGATCCGCACCAGCACGTCACCCGATTCCACGCTGTCGTAGAGGTCGACGGCCAGCGCTGTCAACTGCCCCGTGGCGCTGGCGGAGATCTCGTACTGCGTCGCGCGGGCAAGACCGATGTACTCGTACCGGCCGGCGCGGCCGGCCAGCATGAAGGCGCAGGCCAAAGCCGCGACCGACCAGACGATCAGCGGAAGCTGCCGCCGCTTGAAGTCGGCGACCCGCTGGTCGAACGGGGTCTCGATCGGGCGAAGGTCGTCGGCCACGGACTAGACCTCGTTCAGCTCGTTGCGCATCACGAGGGAAGCATGGAGCATGCCTTCCACGCCCCGCAACTCTTCCAGGAGCTCGCCGCCCCGCTCCCGGTCGCGCAAGCCCACCTGGTAGACCATCTCGGCCCCTTCCTCCTCGCCGCTCTGCCGCGTCGAGACCTGCTTGACCGCCCGGCAGAACTTGTTCAGCAGACGGGCTATGTCACCACGATCGCCGCCCGGAGACGAGACCCGGCAGGTCAGGTAGCCGTCGAAGCGACCCATCGTGCCGAAGGAGGTCATGTTCAGGTAGAGCACCACCAGGCCCAGGGCCACGGAGCCGACGACCGCCGTCATGTAGCGCTGCGAGCCGACCGACATGCCGACGACCAGCGAGATGAAGACGAACACCGTGTCCCGCGTGTCCTTCAGCACGTTGCGGAAGCGGATCAGCGCCAGTGCGCCGAGCAGGCCGAAGGCGGTGATGATGCTGTTGCCGATGACGTACATCACCAGCGAGACGACCAGCGTCATCAGCACCAGCGACTGCGTGAACGAGCGCGAATACGACAGCCCGGTGTGGCTCCAGGCGTAGATCCAGGCGATCAGCTGCCCTAGCACGAAGGCCAGCAGCAGCGAGAGCACGATCGACTCGAACGAGTAGTCCGCCAGCCAGCGGTTCGAGCCCTCGAGGGCGCGCATGAACTGTTCCAAGGCTCAGCTCCTCCGCGGCGGAAGCGTCATTCCGGCCAGCGCCAGCGCCGACTCGCGTCCACTGAGGATCATGTGGTCGACCGAGAGGATGTACTTCGGCACCGCCTGCTGCTTCAGCCCGAAGCGCTGCACGAAGTCCTGCACCCACCAAGGGTAGCGCTCGGTGAACTTGATCTCGACGATCAGCCCGCTGAGCGGCGTCGAGGTCCAGCGGCCGTCGCGGTGGGACAGCCCGCCCTTGAGCGAGATCGCGTGCCGCAGGTCGTTGTCGAAGGTAATGCGCACGGGTTCGTTGCCCGTCGCCTGGTAGGCCTCGCGCATGTACTTGACGCGCACCACCGGGCGGGCGCCGGTCAGCGAGACGTGATGGTTGAAGTACTCGACGTCCTCGCGGACCCGCTCTTGCAGGTCGTACAGGTCGACCGGACGTTCGGCCAGAAGCTCCGCGGCCATCGCGCGGGTCAGCCCCGCACGGCGCTTGTGCACGACGGTGTTGATCTTGCGCTTGACCTCGAAGTAGGCCGGGTCGTTGGGGGAGTCGGAATAGGTCCGCACCCGCAGCTTGAAGCGGTCCTTCTCGCCGTTGACCGTCTGCTGGTACAGCCCGAGGTTGGCCGAGTCGAGGTACAGGCTGCAGATCGGGTAGCGGAATCCCGGGTGCCGCGCGGCGAAGGTGTCCGGCTTGGTGAACGGCCGGAGGAAGTTGCGCATCTCGGAGGCGACCATCGGGTCGACGAGGTACTTGCACTCGTAGCGGGAGAAGAACGTCGGCTCGATCGCCGGACGCAGCCGCACGTCTCTGCGGGGCAGATCCGGCTTGTCTCGCGAGCGCTCACGGCGCGCACCGGGCTGTCGGGTAGGGTCGAGCGGCACCTCTCACCTCGATCCCGGGAAGGATCCCGAGTGAAACAATGACGAAAGCAAGCTCCCGTCTGATCTTCCATCATGCGAATCCGTGCGGCGACATACCAGACTCCTTGAACAAGCCTTGAACGACGGCTCGGTGGACGTCACCGACGTCACCTTAGCGTAGCCTTTGTTGAGGCAAGTTTCCGCCCACTGGGTGCGCCGGCATCCTCGCCGGCATCCGCTCCGGTCTGCACGCTCGTCGGTCTGAGGCGAAGCCTCGTTAGCGCTTTCCTGGGGAGCAAAGCTACCGGCCGGGTAGTGATTCCCGTGGGCGGCGAGTTCCGCTCCGCCCGCTGCGAGCTGGCGCCTCACGGCGACCCTCCGAGCTCCACGACCACTCCTGCCGTCCACCCCTACCGATGAAGCTGCTCCAGTCACTCGCATCGAACCGGAACGGCAACGCGAAGGCAAGCCAGATCCCATCCGCGTTGATCCTCGGTCTCATCGCCGGATCGAACGTGGTGGTCACCGTCGTACCGCTGGGCAGCGTCGTCTTCTCCGGCGCCCTGGCGCCCTACTCCGTCCCGGGCACCCGCCTCGTGCTGCTGGGCAACGCGATCGTCTGCCTGATCGTTGCCCTGGGCAGCGGTTTCCGCGGCGCCGTGGGGATGTCGCCGCCGGCCACGCTCGTCGTCCTGGCTGGAATCGGCGCGACCCTCTCGCTTCAGTCCGACGCCCTGTTCGCAACGATGATCGCGACGATCGCCATCGGTTCGCTGGCCACCGGTCTGTGCGCGACCCTGCTCGGCTCCTTGCGGCTGGCAAATCTGGTCCGCTTCGTTCCCTACCCTCTGGCCTGCGGATTCGTCGCCGGTATCGGAGCGCTCTGTTTCAAGATCGCCCTCTCGCTGATGGGCGCCACACCGGGTCTCGGGGACCTCGCGTCGATTCTGGAGCCGTTCACGGTGCTCAACTGGAGTCTCGGCACCGCCTACGGCCTTGGCCTCTTCCTCCTGACGAGGCGGCACCGAAGCCCCCTGATCCTTCCGGTTAGCTTCGTCCTCGCGATCGCGGCCTTCTATCTCGTTCTCTCCGTGCTGGACGGTTCACTAGCCGACGCGGAAGCGAACGGCCTTCTGCTGGCCGGTGTGTCCGAGTCGGCGGAAGGCGGCCTCTTGCCGCTTTTCGACCCGACGATCCTCGGCCTGGTGGACTGGACCGCGGTGGCCGCGCAGATACCCAGCCTGCTGGCCCTGGTGCTGATGACCCTGATCTGCCTGGTGATCTATCTCGGAGCTTTCGAACTGGCCGGCGACGTGGAGCTCGACTGGAACAACGAGTTCCGTACGACAGGTCTGGCGTCGATGGCCGCCGGCCTCGGCGGCACTCCGCCGGGGTGCCTCAGCGTGCCGCCGTCCCTGCGCAACCTCATGTTCGGCGTGGAGATGCGGCTTGCAGGAATCTCCGCCGCCCTGTTGATCGCGACCGTGTGCCTGTTCGGCAACGCAGCGCTCCGGCTCGTGCCCACGCCGCTCGTGGGCGGCGTCCTGATGTTCACCGGCGCGACCCTGCTTGATGTCTGGCTGGTCAAGATCCGCCACAGGCTGCCCCGGCCCGAGTTCGCGATCGTCGTCCTGATCTTCCTGACGATCCTGTTCTTCGGGTTCCTCGTCGGCGTGGGAGTCGGCGCGCTCGTTCTGGTGGGCTTCCTGCTCACCCGCCTGGCCTCGGTGGATCCGGTCGCGTCCCGCTTCACCGCGCGCGATCGCAGCAGCGGCCGGAGCCGGCCCGTTCCCGATCGAGCGATCCTGCGCATGCACGGAGAACGCGTGCACGCCTACACGCTGCGCGGGTACATCTTCTTCGGCACGGCCCACACCTTGGCCGACCGCCTGAAGCAGTCGCTCGCCTCCGAGGAGAAACCGATCTGCATCCTGCTCGACTTCGACGCGACGACCGGCGCCGACGTCTCGGCCGTGAACGCGATCGGCCGGTTCATCCTCGCCGCCCACCAGTCCGGCACTCGGGTCGCGCTGAGCGGGATGTCCGGGGAACTCGAATTCGGGCTGAAACGGGATCTGCCCGCGTCAGCCCACGAACGCCTCCTGCTCGCGGAGGACACGGACGAAGCGCTGGAGCGCTGCGAGGACCTGGTGCTCACGGCACACGCGGAAGCTCGGGGCGACCTGGCGGAAGGCGCCGACCCCAGGCTTCTCGAAGTCGTCGCCGACGATCTGGCGGCCTACCTGGACAGGCAGATCCTTTTCGAGGATCTCGTGTCCGATCTCGACCTCTGGCTGGAGCCGGTCGAGTTCGCGGCCGGCGAGACGATCACAGCGGAAGGCGACAACCCCCAGGGAGCGCTGCTGCTGGCCAGTGGCCGCGCCGCGTGGTTCGACGCCTCGGGAAATCGTCTTGCCGAATACGGTCCGGGCGATGTGATCGGGCGCGTCGACGCAGCCGACGTCACGACACCCCATGACGTCCGGGCGAGCGTGCCGTGCCGTGCGTTGCTGCTCACGCCGGCCGCCGCAGCCTGGCTGGAGAAGAACGAAGAGGGGCTGATGCTCCGGTTCTACCGCTACGTCGTGACGCACAGCCCTTCGTAGCGCCGGATCCGTCGCGCTACGGCAGCGCGTGCGCGGCAGAAACTGGGTGCGCCGGCCGTGGCGTGGGCCTTCTGGCCCGCGTTTCCGGCATCCGGCGCAAAGCGCCGGCTTCCGTACCTTCTGCCGCGCTACGGCAGCGCGTGGTCCGACGGCATGACGCCGACCGCCTGACTCCCGAAGCCGAAATCCGTCGGCTCGTACTCGCCCACGATCCCCACGTCGCTCTGCTCCGGGATCCGGTCCTCCATGCCAAGGCCCCAATAGACGGCGTTGACGATCAGGCGGCGCAGTCCCTCGCTTTCGAAGTCCGTCGAGGAGCCCATCGTTGTCGTGAACACCCGCGAGGCCTTGCCGCCGCTGCCCGCGTAGGAGCGAGTCCACGCCAGCGGCTCCATCGGGTCATTCTTCGGTCCCTCGACCGGCGGGTCGTTCGGTGTCATGCCGGCCAGCACCGCTCCGTGCAGCAACACGTCGGCGTCGTCACCGAGGTTCTCCACGCCGTAGACGTCCGTCGGCCCCCAGACATCGGTCACTCCGCGCAGGATCGGATGGCCGGCGGCGCCGGGGGCCGTTACGCCGCGGGTGCTTTCCCGGCCGTGGCGGCCGTGGTGGTTGATCCAGGTCTCCCCGAGCACCTGCTGGCCGAACCCGCCTGGCCAGCTCTCGCTGCGAAAGCTCCAGTGCGCGTACGGACTGTCCGGATTGCGCTGGTACGAAAAGGCGTGGGTAGCGGTCCGCAGGCCGACGATCGGCCGCCCCGATTCGACGTAGTCGACGATGTGCTTCATCTGCTCGTCGGGGAGTTCCCGGAACCGCGTCGCGATGACCATCAGGTCGGCGTCAGCCAGAGCCTCGAGACCCGGGATGTTCGTCTGCTCTTCCGGATCGATCGCCCCCGTCTCCGCGTTGATCGAGAACAGCACGACGCACTCGAAGCCGTGTCGCACGGAGAGCACCTTGCCGAGCATCGGCAGCGCCTCTTCCGAACGGTACTCCTCGTCGCCGGCGATCAGGACTACCTTGCGGCCGGCCCCGGGGCCGTCGCCTCCGGAGTAGGTGACCCACTGCTGTTCGCTGCTGAATGCCGGCCCGTGCAGGAAGGGCAAGAGCACCGCGCACAGTGCCGATCCGGCCGGAAGAAGACGATCCACTCTCATTTCTGAAGCCTCCGAGATCTGCCTGGGAGTCAGCGTTGCGTCCGCGCGGCAGCGTAGCAAGTCGACGGCAGCACCGACGCCCCTCCGCCGAGCTGGCCACCACCGCCGGCATCCCCTACACTCGACGGCCACTCTCGAACGACCGGCACGGCACGAACCAGGAGACAGCAATGAAGAGACAATCCCAGCACCTTGCCCTCTTCCTCGGAGCGCTCCTGCTCGTAGCCGCCAACGCGGAGGCACAAGACTTGAAGACGGAGTTCCTCGGCTCGCAACAGGGCTTCTCCCACATCGCCAAAACGACCGCGAACGGCGTCACGACGATCCTCGTCTCGGGCCAGATCGGCTGGGCCGACGGCGCCGAGGCGCCGGCCGCCTCTCTGGCCGAGCAAGCGGAAATCGCCTTCACCAACGTCGTCAAGCGCGTAGAGCAGGCCGGAGCGAGCGCCGACGACATCGTGAAGACGACCGTCTTCATCAAGGACATCGACCCGGAGAAGGTCCAGGTGGTCGGCCGTGCCCAGGGCAAGGTCCTGCGACTGGACCCGCCGCGGGCCGCGACCTGGGTTGGGGTCACGGGGCTGGTGTACCCGTCGCTGTTGATCGAGGTGGAGGCGACGGCGGTGGTGGCGGCGGAGTAGGAGGTTGTGCCGGCCTTCGGCCGGCCCGTGTCTTTTCGCCGCCTTCGGCGGCAAGCGGACCAGAAGGTCCGCGCACCCAGAGACAAGGCGGTGCCTCGGTGGCGCTCTTTACTGCAAGTGGTGGCGCCGTAGGCGGCACAAGATAAGCGCCGGCCCGAGACCGGCGCTCCACGCCGGCGCTCCGCGCGGCGTGGAGCGGGAGACGGGATTCGAACCCGCGACCAACAGCTTGGAAGGCTGTGACTCTACCCCTGAGTTACTCCCGCGAGCCCCGCCGAGGCCAGGAAGGTGGTGGAGGCGGATGGATTCGAACCATCGTAGGGCTTTGCCCGACAGATTTACAGTCTGTTGCCTTTGACCGCTCGGCCACACCTCCGGCAACTTCCCCCGTGGAGCCGGCACCCGGACTCGAACCGAGGACCTACTGCTTACAAGGCAGTTGCTCTACCAACTGAGCTATGCCGGCCCTCGCCACCGAGACACTTGGGCACCATGGCGGCGCCACGGCGACGCCGGAGTCTACGCCACGCCCTACGGCGTGACAAGACGCTGGCGCACCGCCTCGTACAGCAGTGCGGCCGCCGCGGTAGAGAGGTTCAGCGACTCTACGCGGCCCCGCATCGGCAGACCGAGAAGACCATCGCAGAGGCCTCTCGTCCGGCGCCGCAGGCCGCGCGCCTCGCCGCCGATGCAGAGAACGATCGGGCCGCACAGGTCGACCGTCCACGGTGGGTCACCCGTACCGTCGGCGCCGTAGACCCAGAAACCGTCACTCTTGAGGCGCTCGATTTCCTGGCCGCTGTTCACAATCCGCTCGACATCAAGCCAGTCGACCGCGCCCGCGGCGGTCTGGGCGACCGCGGCGGAAACCGGCGCCGCGCCGCGGTCACGGATCAGAACACGTCCGACCCCGGCGCCCTCGCACACACGCAGCAGAGCGCCCAGGTTCCGCGGATCCTGCACGTCCTCGACCAGCACGATGAGTTGCGAATCGGCCGCGGCAACCGCGGATTCATCCCGATGCCCGGACGCCAGGACCGCCGCGAAGCCGCGCGCCGGCGCGGGTTCGAGTCCCGCCGCTTCGAGCCTCGTTCGCAGTTCAGCGGCGGCCACGCTTCGAACCGGCACGCGGTGGCGCGTGCACAGGCTCTCGATTGTCCGCCGGCGCTGCCCCGCCGCCCTCGAGATGACGACTTCGGCGACCTGGTGCGGGTGGCTGCGCAGGATCTCGCGTACCGGCTGGAACCCGAGCCGCCAGTCCACGCCGGGAGCCGGCTCCGAGACACCGCGGCGATCTCCCTGCCCGCTCATATGGGCCGCCGCTCCACCAGCACGACGGCCTCGGCCGCCATGCCCTCGCCTCGACCGAGAGGGCCCAACCCTTCGTGGGTCGTGGCCTTGAAGTTCATCCGCGCGGGATCGAGTCCAAGCAGGCGCGCCACATGCTCCTCGATCACCGTGCGGTAGGGCGCCATCCGCGGCCGCTCGGCGATCAGCGTCACGTCGCAGTTGCGGACCGCGAACCCGTGCTCGCGAACCAGCTCGACGATCCGCTGGAGCAGGTCCGAGCTATCGGCCCCGCGCCAGGTCTCGTCAGACGGCGGAAAATGGACCCCCAGGTCGCCGAGCCCCGCGGCGCCGAGCAGGGCGTCGCCGATCGCATGGAGCACCACGTCGGCATCGCTGTGACCATCCAGACCGGTCTCGTGGACAATGCGCTGCCCGCCGAGAATCAGGGGCCGGCCGGCGACCAGCCGGTGCACGTCGTAGCCGTGGCCGATCGCTGTCTCGACGTCCCCAGGCGCCCCCCGCGAGCGCCGTAGAAGTGCCTCGATCGTGGCGCGATCAGAAGGGTCGGTGAGTTTCGGGTTCGGTTGGGACGCTGCGACGGCAGCCACCGAGCCCGGCTCGAACAGGCTGCTCTCGTCGCTCACGTCGATGTCATCCGCGGCCGCCCGATCAAGCGCAGCCGCCAGTCCGCCAGCCCGAAAGACCTGGGGTGTCTCGGCTCGAAACAGGGCGGCCCGAGCGACCGTCGCGCCGAGTCGACCCGACTCAACCGTCTTCAGCGTGTCGCTCACCGAGCGTCCGAGGACCGCTCCCACGCCGCCGCTCCCGGCCGCCGCCTGGACGACCGCCTCAAGATCGACCGCGCTCAGACAGGGACGGGCGCCGTCGTGAACGGCCACCCAGTCCGACGGTTCCGCGGCGGCCGCCGCCAGAGCGGCCGCCACGGAATCCTGGCGGCGCCGGCCACCTTCCACCGTGACCACCGCGACTCCGGGCCGCGGCCCAACTTCCGCTGCCAGCATTTCCTGCGTCTCCCTGGCGCGCCCCGCCGGAGCCGCCACAACCACCCGGTCGATCACCGGGGCGGCTACGAGCCGCTCGACCGTCCAGGCCAGTAGCGGACGGTCCAGGAGCAGGGAGAACTGCTTCGGCTGATCGCCTCCGTACCGCGTGCCCCTTCCCGCGGCCGGGACAATTGCGTGGACAGTCAGGCTGCTACACCTCGAGGATGTCCTTCTCCTTGTTCGACAGCGCCTGGTTCACCAGGCCGATGTAGTGGTCATGGAGCCTCTGCATCTCATCGAACCCGCGGCGTTCGTCGTCCTGCGAAATCTCCTTGGCCTTCTCCATCCGCTTCAGCCGATCGTTGCCTTCGCGCCGCACGCCGCGCACGGTATTGCGGAACCGCTCCGCGATCTCGTGGGCACGCTTCACCATCTCCTTGCGCCGCTCCTCGGTCAGGGGAGGCACGGGGATACGGACAATCCTGCCGTCGTTGGAGGGATTCAGCCCCAGATCGGCTACCAGGATCGCGCGCTCGATCGCGGCGATCTGGGTCGGATCGAACGGTTGCGCCACGAGCAGCGTGGCATCGGCGACGGACAGGCTCGCGAGTTGGTTCAGGGGCGTCGGCGTGCCGTAGTACTCGACCGTCACCCCGTCGAGCAGCGCGGTCGACGCTCGACCGGTCCGCAGTGTCTTCAGCTCCTCATGAAGGTGGTCGACGCCATCCTTCATCTTGATCTCCATCTCCAAGAACAGCTCTTGCATAGGCCTCCCTGCGTCCTCGTGCGGCTGCAACTCTAGCTCTAGCAGTCGGCGCTGTGTGTACGCAGCGCTGACTCGCATGGATCTGGTCGCCCACTGGGTGCGCCGTCCGCCAGGCCGGCCCCGCTTCGGCGGCCAGTTCCATGCCAGCTTGCGCGGGGCTCACTTGACCAGGGAACCGACCCGCTCGCCCAGAACCACCCGCAGGATGTTGCCCTCCACACCGAGATCGAAGACCGCGATCGGCAGGTCGTTCTCCCGGCACAGGCTGATCGCGGCTGCGTCCATGATGCCGAGGTTGCGCTCCAGGACCTCTTGATAGGTCACCTCGGGCAGGCGTTTCGCATCGGCGTTCCGGCGCGGGTCGGCGCTGTACACGCCGTCGACCTGGGTTGCCTTGAGCAGAATCTCGGCCTGGACTTCGTTCGCGCGCAGGGCGGCGGCCGTGTCCGTCGTCAGGTAGGGGTTGCCGGTGCCGGCGCCGAAGATCACGACCCGGCCCTTCTCCAGGTGCCGGATCGCCCGTCGGCGAATGAACGGTTCGGCCACGCTGCGCATTTCGAGCGCCGTCTGCACGCGGGTCGGAACGCCGGTCTTCTCCAGCGCGTCCTGCATTGCGAGACTGTTGATCACGGTCGCCAGCATGCCCATGTAGTCGCCGGTAGCCCGCTCGACGCCGCGATGGCTCGCCGCCAGACCGCGGATCACGTTGCCACCCCCAACCACGATGCCGATCTCCACGCCGGTCTCGAAGACACCCCGAATCTGCGCCGCGATCCTCGCCACGACCCCCTCGTCGATGCCGAACGGCTTGTCGCCCATCAGGGCTTCGCCCGACAGCTTGAGCAGGATGCGGCGGTACGCCGGCCTGGCGGCGGGGGCTTCGGTCATTCGGCGATCAGGATGGATCAGAAGCCGGCAGAACCGCCGCGGCGACGGTCGAATCGCCGCCGAGCTGGAACCTCGCGAAGCGGCAGATGCGCATGTTCTCGCCCAGCTTGGCGATCGCCGCCTTGAGCACGTCCTCGACCTTCTTGTCCGGGTCCTTGACGAAGGGCTGCTCCAGGAGGCAATTCTCGGCGAAGAACTTGTCCATCCGCCCTTCGACGATGCGCTCGACGATGTGTTCCGGCTTGCCCGACTCGAGCGCCTGCTCCCGGTGGATCTTCTTCTCCCGTTCGAGAACGTCCGCCGTCACCTCGTCGCGACCGACAAAACGGGGCTGGCTGGCGGCCACGTGAAGCGAGAGATCGTGCGCCAACTGCTGGAAGTCCGCCGTGCGAGCCACGAAGTCCGTCTCGCAGTTGATCTCGAGCAGCACGCCGATCTTGCCGCCGGCGTGGATGTAGGAGACGACGAGCCCGTCGCTGGTGGCGCGACCCGCCTTCTTGGCGGCCGAGGCCAGACCCTTCTTGCGTAGCGCGTCGAGCGCCTCCTCCACGTCGCCGCCGGTCTCCACCAGGGCCCTCTTGCAGTCCATCATGCCGGCGCCGGTCCGCTCACGGAGTTCCTTGACCATTGCGACTGTCACTGGTTTGCTCATCGCTTCCTTCTCCCTAACGGGGCCCCGGTTTCCTTGCCTGACCGGCCCCTGACTGGAACTTCACTAATCTCGCACGCCGGACGAAAGGACCGTCGGCGCTCCACCACAAACCTGCGTGATGGCTTACGCGCTATCGCTGGCCGCGGCAGGTTCCGCCGTCTCGGCGGCCGGCTCAGCAGGCGCGGCCTGCCCTTCCGCGGCCGGAGTCTCGGCTGCCGCCGGAGTCTCAACTGCCGCCGCGGTCTCGGCCGCGGCCGGCGCCTCAGCCGCCGCCGACGTCTCAACCGCGGCCGGCTCAACGACTTCGCCTTCAGCCTGGGCGGCGGCCGCGGGTGCTGGTTCCGCTTCGTCGCCCTTGCTCCAGACCGCGGCGCCCTCGATGTAGGAGTCGGCGATGCGACCGGCAAACAACCGAATCGTCCGAATCGCGTCGTCGTTGCCAGGAATCACGTGATCCACGAGTTCGGGGTCGCAGTTCGTGTCCACGATGGCCACCACCGGGATGTTCAGCTTGTTCGCCTCCGCGATCGCGATGTGCTCGCGCTTCGGGTCGACGACGAACAGCGCGTCGGGGAGCCGTTCCATGTCCCGGATGCCGTCGAGGTTGCGGACCATCTTCTCGCGCTCGCGATCCAGGCGCAGAATTTCCTTCTTGGTCAGCAGGTTTTCCTCGTCGGCGAGCTTCTTCTCCGTATCCTGGAGGCGCTCGACCGAGGCCCGGATCGTGACGAAGTTGGTCAGCGTACCGCCGAGCCAGCGATGGGTGACGTAGAACTGGCCGCAGCGCCGCGCCTCTTCCTCGATCGCATGCTGCGCCTGACGCTTGGTGCCGACGAACAGCAACCGCCGCCCCATGCGAGCCATGTGCTCGACGTAGTCCGCCGCCTCGCGGAAGCGCAGAAGCGTCTGCTGAAGATCGATGATGTAAATGCCGTTACGGCGACCGAAGATGTAGCTGCGCATCTTCGGATTCCAGCGCCTTGTCTGATGGCCGAAGTGGACACCCGCCTCCAGCATCTCTTTCATCGTGACTTGAGCCAAGAGACTCTCCCCGCTACCGCTTGCTGAACTGGAAGCGCGCACGCGCACCCTTTTGACCGTACTTCTTGCGTTCTTTCTTCCGCGGATCCCGGGTCATGAACCCGGCCGCCTTGAGCGGTTCGCGGAACGTGGGTTCAAACTCGACGAGCGCGCGAGAGAGGCCGTGCCGAATGGCGCCGGCTTGACCCGAACTGCCGCCGCCACGGACCGTGGCCGACATGTCGATTTCACCCTCTTTCTCGACTACCTGCAGAGGCTGGCGGACGATCATCTTCAGCACTTCGCTGCTGAAGTAGTCGTCCATCCCCATGCCGTTGACCGTCATCTCACCGCTGCCGGCACGCAGGAACACGCGCGCCGTGGCCGTCTTGCGACGGCCGGTCCCGTAATTCGCTTCCGTACTCGCTTCCGTCAACTCGGACTCCCCTCGATCGCGATCGGCTCCGGCTGTTGCGCCGTATGCGGATGGTCCGCACCGGCATAGACCTTGAGCTTGCGCAGTTGTCGCCGGCCGAGGCGGTTCTTGGGCAACATGCCCCGCACCGCCAACTCGACGAGCCTGGTCGGCCTGCGGCCGCGCAGACGGCCCGCGGTCTCCGACTTGAGCTTGCCCGGCTGCCCGCTGTGGCGGTAGTAGATCTTCTTGTCGTCCTTGCCGCCGGTGAGAACCGCCTTCTCGGCGTTGACGATGACCACGAAGTCGCCGACGTCGATGTGGCTCGCATAGGTGGGCTTGTCCTTGCCCGTCAGGATGCGGGCGACCCGGGTGGCCAGACGCCCAAGCGTCGCGCCTTCCGCGTCCACCACGTACCAGCGTCGCTCGATCTCCCCCACCTTGGGGCTGTACGTCGGGTTCGCTGTTCTTGCTCTGGCTATTGCAGTCATTCGTATTCCTACCCTGGCCGACCGGTCCGCCGGCACATCGTTGCGCGCAGCATGACGGAAGGAGCGGGCATACTCCTACCGAACCTCCTCGCGCAGAGGAACGGGGATCGTAGAGTCCCAACCAGGGCTTGTCAAGATGAACGCGTTCGGATCCTCCAACTGGCGCCACGGCGGATCGCGGCGGCAACGGTCGAACCGGACCAGACGTCCCATGGCGTCTCGTGGCGGCATACTCTCACCGTCACGATGACTGCTCTCCGCGTGGGACTCACCGGCGGTATCGCCAGCGGCAAGTCGACGGTCGGCGCCATGCTGGCCGGGATGGGCTGTGTCGTGACGGACGCGGACGCACTGGTCGCCGATCTGTACCGGCCTGGCGAGCCGGGCGCTCAGGCAGTCGCCGACCTGTTCGGCCCCCGGATGCTGAAACCGGACGGATCTGTCGACAAGGACGCGCTGGGGCCGGCGGTCTTCGCCGACCCGGCCAGCCGCAAGCGCCTCGAACAGGCGATCCATCCCCTGGTCGGGCGGCGCTACCTGGAGATCCTGGAGTCGGCGGGCGAGGGCGCGGTCGTCGTCTTCGAGGTGCCGCTCCTGGCCGAAACCGGAGGTCGCGGACGCTACGACGCCGTGGTCACCGTCGAGGCGCCGGCCGAACTCCGCCTCGACCGCGCCGTAGAGCGCGGACTTGACCGCGACCAGGCGGCGGCACGGATGGAGGCGCAGGCCCGGTCGAAGGACCGCCGCGCGGCAGCGGACTTAGTGATCGAGAACGTCGGCAACCTCGAAGAGTTGCGCGCCCAGGTCGAGGCCGTGTACTCCGACCTGAAGCGCCGCGCTCAGCGCTCCTGACCAGCCTTCTCCAGGCCATCGAGCGCCCGCAGGAACGCCCGCCAGGCGCGGCCGCGATGGCCGATCCGGTCCTTGACCTGTTCGCCGAGCTCCGCGTAGGTCCGTTCGAGGCCATCGGGTTCGAAGACCGGATCCCAGCCGAAACCGCCATCGCCTCGCGGCGGCAGCACCAGCCGTCCGGCGGTCGCACCCTCGGCGACCACTTCCCGGTCTCCGGCCTTGAGCATGAGCGCACATCGCGCGACGACCCCGGGGTCGCCAGCACGAATCGCGACCTTCGCAATCCCCTCGTCACCGACCGCCTCCAGCATCCACTTGACCAACGGACCCGGGAAGCCGTTCATGCAGGCCAGTTCCAGGCCGGTCTCCTCGACGACGACCGGCCGCTCGAGCCGCTGCCAGGCAGCCTCCGCTTTGTGCCGCAGCACCTCGATCAGGTCGCCCGACTGGATCTCCGGCAGATCGATCGCCGCCGTCTCCAACCGGCGGCCGACGATCCGCTCCGCCTCGCGCCGCTTGTTCGCGTTGCCGGTGACCAGCACCCACGGTCGCCGGCTGGCATCCCCGCTGCTCACCTGCCGGCGCCTGGACGCGCTGTGAATAAACGTGCGCCTTTGTGGTGTATTATTCGTCGCGAGAGAGCCAAGGGAGAGGCAGTGTAGCCCGCCCCAAAAGATCCGGCTCAACGGAGGATCTCCCATGCCTGAACACCTGATCTCGATCGCCGACCTCGCGGAGGGCCAACTCGAGTCGATCCTCGAACTGGCCCTGCAACTCGAATCCACGCCGCATGCCCACCGCGACGCCTTAAGCGGCAAGTCGATCGGGCTCTACTTCGAGAAGTCGTCCACGCGAACCCGGGTCAGCTTCGAAGCGGGCATGGCGCAGCTCGGAGGCCAGCCGATCTTCCTCTCCAACCGGGACCTCCAGATCGGCCGCGGCGAAACGATCGCCGACACCGCCCGCGTCCTGTCCCGCTACGTCGACATCCTCATGCTGCGCACCTTCGAGCATGGCACCGTGGTCGAGATGGCCGAGCACGCCACAGTGCCCGTGATCAACGGGTTGACCGACGAACTGCATCCCTGCCAGGCGCTCGCCGACCTGATGACCGTCCAGCAGGAGTTCGGCGAACTCCGCGGCCGCAAGGTCGCCTACATCGGCGACGGCAACAACGTCGCCCACTCCCTGATGATCGCCTGCGCCCGCGCGGGCGTCGACTTCTCCATCGCCTCGCCGCCGGGCTACGAAGTCGCCGACAGGTACCTCGACCTCGCCCGCGGGCTCGCAGCGGACACCGCCGCCGGGATCGAAACCGGCGCCGACCCGCACGCCGCCGCCGGCGGCGCGGACGCCGTCTACAGCGACGTCTGGACTTCGATGGGCCAGGAGAAGGAACAAGAGCAGCGCCTCGCCGACTTCGACGGCTACACCGTCGACGACGACCTGATGTCCAGGGCAAAAGGTCACGCGATCTACCTCCACTGCCTCCCCTGCCACCGGGGCGAAGAAGTCACGGCCTCCGTCGTCGACGGTCCGAGGAGCCGCGTCTTCAACCAGGCGGAGAACCGGTTGCACACCCAGAAGGCCGTCATGCTCCGCCTCCTCGACCGCGCGTAGGCGAGCGCACCATGGGTGCGGCGCACCCGCCGGCTGGGTGCTCAGGGGGGTCAACCTCCAGGTGGCGTGAGCGCTTGGTCGGATTGTGAAGGGGTTGGCGCTCACTCCACTCCGCTCGCTCCGGTTCGTTGTCGGTTTCTGTGATGTCCGGGGCGTCGCTCGCTCCGAGGCACC
>LXNI01001789.1_pt1 | contig 17098 bp, 8 predicted proteins | sample 809091 | NCBI WGS metagenome assembly LXNI01 (sample SAMN04870527, study PRJNA318959) | sponge metagenome | biome: 01000161; feature: marine sponge reef; material: water | host: Sarcotragus foetidus | place: Greece: Milos, Mediterranean Sea | collected 2013-05-29 | depth 5-7 m | reverse complement strand
TGGCGACGGAGCGGTGCGCACCCGCGACCAGCGCATGGCCGACGCGCTCGACCGCATCCTCACCCACGCTCCCACCCGCAGCACAGCCTCCGGCGACACTGCCCCCGACGACACCACTTCCGGTGATGTCACAGGCTCCGAGGGACACAAAGCCCCCTTGACGCAGATCATCGTGCGAGCCGACCTGGCAGACCTGGTCGACTGCGACGGCGGCATCGCCGAGATCGCCGGCGCCGGCCTTCTCCCCGCCGGCGTGGTCGATCGGCTCGCCTGCAACGCCGATGTCTCGGTGGTGCTGTTCGGCGATCAGCTCACACCGCTCTATGAGGCTGTCGCTTCACGAGCACCCACCGCAGCCCAGCGCCGCGCTCTGATCGCCCGCGACGGCGCCTGCATCGGCTGCGGCGCCCCGCCCGGCGACTGCGAGGCCCACCACATCATCCCGTGGAAACGCGGCGGCCCCACCAAGATCGACAACCTCGTGTTGGTGTGCTGGTCCTGCCACGACCGCATCCACGACTACAACTGGCAAGTCGTGGTTCGCAGCGGCCGCTACCGGCTGATACCGCCCGACACCGAGTCGCCGCCGAACCCTGCACCGTCCAAGAAGCCGACCATGTGCGGCAACCCCACGCTGGCCCATGAAGCTGGTCCGGCCCCCAAGCCCCGCCAATCGCATGAACCCGCCCTGTTCCCCTAGGCACCCGAGTGGTGAGTTGGTCGCGCTTTGTTATTCGGTGCGCCGTCGTGGTGTCCCCGGCGATGGTCGGGGACCGTGGCGGTGAGTACGGCGACAGCCGGCGGTCTGGATGGCGCTGGGCGTCGGGGAGCACGAGACCTCGAGGCCGCCATCCGGCGTGCGGGTCTCACCTGCAGCGGGGCCGCCGCTAGCCCGCTAGTGGCCGGTGGTCCAGTACTGCTGTAGTCGCTCGATCGCTTCGTCTGCGGTCATGTCGGCGAGCTGGTCATCCCGCAGACCGATGCGTTGCTTGAGCAGGTACAGCACTTCGGTGGGGATCGAAGGCCCTGGGGCGGCGGGGCGGCTTCGCATCGGAACGATGCCGTCGTTCACGCATTGCCAGAACTCCTGCTGGCTGACCTGGAGCTGATCTCGCAGGATGTGCGACCAGAGCCCGCTGCCGTAGACCGTGCGGTCCGGTGGCCGCGAGATGCGGGTTCGCAGCACGTCTCCTGTGGGCAGCGCCAGTTCGTAGGTCTCGTGGTGGGTACTGCGCTTGCCTGATGCCGACCGCACGAGCTGCCAACTCTCGGTTTCGCAGAAGCGGCGATGGTCGTCGCGGCTTGTCGCTGGGAAGCTCACCCGTCGCCCCGGACCCATCCGATCAGGACGGTGTCCGAGCTCAGCGACACGAAGTGCACGAGCGGCCAGTGCTGCGCGTGGTTGGGAGCGAATCTCAGCCGGTCGATCCAATCCTCGGCGTATTCCCGCACCGCAGCGACGAACTCCGCGGCAGCCTCGTCCAAGTCGGTGCCGTCTGCGGCAATGGGTGTGCCCGGCAGGAACACTGACCACCCGCCTGCTTCGGCGACAGCCTCGGGACGGCGCAGCCGCGGCGAGTCAGCCAGCAGTTCGTGCAGGAGTGCCATGTCCATCATGACGACCTGGCGGCCATGGCGCTCGACGCCAACCGGCACGCCCCGGTCAGCCGTATCGAGCACCTCCTTGAGCCGATTGCGAGTGTCGGTATAGGAGAGAAACGTCATAGCGGTGCTCCCGAGCTGGATACGCTTCACAGGCTACTCCGGCAACGTACGTCAAGTACGCAAGGTACGTACCAAGCGTGCCATCACTGGCTGAGGTGACCAGAAGGCCCCGAGAGGAGGTGGTGAGGGCGGGCTTGAGTCGGTTCTGATGCAGACAGCCTTTCTGTCTGGAAGACTGATAGACCGTATGTGTTTATCCCTACGTTGTCGTTCAGTTGTGAAGATTATCGGATACCCGCCACGGGATAGATCGACGTGACGGCGCCGTTCGATAATCGCCTGCTGGTCGGTACACGAAGCTGGGAGAGGCGTCAGCGGGCAGAAGGCCGGCGCCGATGGCGATGACGGACCGCCCGCCGCCGCGCCAGCCGGGCTCACCGCCGCCGATCCGGGGGGCGGTGGGTTCACAGCGGCCCCGTAGGCCTGCGGCGGCCGGCACTGCGACCGGACCGCCGAAGACAAGCTTCGCTGCCGCAGCGGCGGTGCTCGCGTTCACGCTGTTCAGCTATTGGCTTGGCGCACGGGCCGAGATCGGCATCGCCAACACCGGTCGCGAAGTCGATTTCAACACGCTCGGCTACCTCGCCGGCTGCTTTGCCAGTATCTGGATCCTGTACCTGTTCCTGCGCGCCGACAGGCAAGCCCGTTCCACGCTGCGCTACAACGACTGGCTTGGCATCGGCGCTCGGGCCCTCATGGGCTGGATGACGTTGTGCAGCTGGGTGGGGGGCGCCCTGCACCTGTGGTTCTGGGCGCAGGATCTGACGAGGCCGTGAGAGGCGCAAGTCGCCGTCGTCGCCTGCTTGTCGCGGGCTTGGTGGCGGTGCTCATCGCTCTGGCGACACCGATGCTCGACACCACCGTGGTCGCAGCGCAGGCAGCAGGCGAGCTTGGTGCGAGCGGCTACACGCCGTGCGATACAGGGCAACAGGACATCGACTTGCTGGTCATGATGGACGCCTCGGGTTCGCTCAATGCACCTGCGTCTGGCGTCGATCGCGACGGACGCCTGCGGCGCACTGCGCTGCAGATGTTCCGTGAAGAGCTCACGAGCCTGCTACAGCGCATGCCAGCGGCCGATACGGGCGGCGTACGCATTTCGCTGTGGCGATTCGAAAGCGATGTGACACGAATCGCCGCTTTTGGCCGTGCTACAGCCATCCATCCATCCGACGCACAGATAGAAGCGTCACTGGGCGAGCCGCTTGGGAACGGCAGGTACAGCTACCGCACTAACCACACCGACTATCTCAAGGCGTTGCGTGCCGCGGAGCGGGCGTTCCTGGAAGAGGGCACGCCCAGCGCGTGCCGCGTGCTGCTGTTCTTCAGCGACGGTCTGTATGACCCGATCGGCACACCCACGCTTGAGCAGGCCGACGACCTGCGGGAGGTGGTGTGCCGCGATCTGAAACTGAGTTACGAGCGCGCAGGCATCAATACGTTCTCCATCTTGCTCGGTCAGGCCTTCCGAGGTGCCGCTGGCGCGGCGGAGTCTGACGACATCGGCGAGGTCGGCGCCGAGATGGCCGAGGCGTCCAAGCAGATACTGCGTGCGCTCACCGGCCACGCGGACTCACCACTGGTACGCGGCTTGCCGTACTCGCGCCGATTCGACTGCGAACGCTGGAGCGATACACAGCCGGATGATCGCGATGGTTCGATCATTGCAGTCGACGACCTCGATTCTCTGGCCATCCAACTGCTCGAAGTCGCCGAGACGGCGGCTCGCCAGCTCGTGGAGTGGAGAGATTGCGGCATCGCGCCCGGCAGTGGCGGACGTTCGGGCCCCCTGCCGGCGGGCAGGTATATCGAGACCATCGTGGCGTACCCACGTGGGTCGCTCATTGAGGCGTACGAGATCGTCACGTCTGACGGACAGGTGATTCCCGGACCGGGCGACCTCGACCGGCCGCTGTATCTCGAGAGCGACGTGCTGCGCGGACTCGAGGCAGGTTGGACCCTCGAATTCCTCACCGACGGCGGTGACGGCGGCATCGAGGTCGCGTGTTACACCAGGAGGGCCACCTCACCTTCGGCCGATGTCGAGGGCACCGTCACCGGCAGCGATGAGCAGCCGCTGCCCGACGTGGTCCGCAGTGCAGGCGGCGCAGACTCGCCACCGCTCGAGGGCGTGCGCATCGTCGTCGCCGAGGCCGATGCGCCGCCCGGTCTCTGCGAGCAAGGGCCGGAGGTGTGGCCCGATGAGCGTGTGCGCGACTGGTACTGCCGCAGTGACGGCACCGTCGTGTTCGAGCTGAACCCGCTTGAGTGCCAGCAGTCATACAACCTCGACAGACCGCTGATGTACCGGTTCGAGCCGGCCTATGCCGAGGGTCTGTTCGGCCCTGGGGAAGTGTCCCAACAGGTCCGCATCGAGGTGGCTGGATCGACTCGCCGTCTCTATGACTGCCTGGGCGCGCCGCTGCTGAGCTGTGCTGGAAATGTCGACGCGCCGACAATGACAGGGGCCGGCTCGGCCGAAGCGCAAGGCGACAGCGAGGCTGGAGCAGCGTTGACGGCGTTGGTGATCGAACCCGACAGCCACGAATTGCCGCGTACGCCGCTGTCGGGCGTTACTGCGTGTCGGCTGTACCCGCCCGAAGACGGTGTGGTCCACCTGCGGGCGCAGTGGCGGCCCGACGCTGGCGCCGAGGACCTGCCGGACGAGCTGGACTGGCGCTTCGACGGCGACTACTACGCGAGCGAGTTCGAGGGCGTTGTGGACGAGTCAGGGAGAGAGTTGCGGCTCGGTCCCGGCAGTTCTCCCGAGGGCGTCGTGCTTCGCTTCGTCACCACGGATGAACTCGCGAACGCCGACTGGCGGATAGCCGGCGTGATCGAGTTGGTGCCCGTCTGGCAGACCGGCATCTCTGACCCCGCGATCAACGCAGCCGCTGATGAGCAGATGGCAGCCCAGCGCACGGCGCTGCGGGCTGATGCGTCCTACGTGGCACGTAGCGACTCGGGACTCGCACGCTGGCTCCTCCTGCTCGGGCTTCTCGCCACGTTGCTGCTCAGCTACCTGCTGTTCTGTCTGGCGCTGGCATCGACGTTCGGCTTGGCAGACCCCCGACGGTTCTGTTGGCGGCATGCGGTGCTCGGAGTGGAGCGTCGCACGGGGTCGAGCTATTCGTTCGTGAACGGCGCCGTGCCATCGCTGGCCGCAGCGCAGGAAGAGGCGGTCCTCGGTGAGCGCGTCGGCAGCAGCCGAAGGCCGCGATTCATGACATGGCGCGGCCCTGCGTCACAGCAGGGGCCTGATCGGATCGGCGTCGTCCTGCGGCGCTCGCCAAGGTTCTGGCTGTTCGGCTTGCTTCCTGGTCCGTGGAGCGAGGTGCGGTCTGACGGCCGTGCCGTGGCAGCGCATCCCAAGGGCCGCAAGCGGTCCCCGCGTCCGAGCAGGGCTGCATCGCGAGCAGAGTTCGAGCGCCTGATCGTGGTGGGCGCACCGAGTCACCACGGCAGCGGCGCCATGTCGGCGCCGGTCTGGGTTGCTCACCCCAGAGCTGGGCGTTTCTCGTCGCTCGAGCAACTCGATGAACGCGAGCTGACACAGCTGCTGAACGAAGCCTCCGAGTTGGGTGACCCTGATGCCGATCTCGGCCTCGACGACGACGTTGCGACAGATGCCGGGTCAATGCGCGCCGTCGAGGGCGGCGACGTGGACAGTTCGGCTGCGGGCGACATCGGCGGCGTTGCGGCGGACGGCCGGCAACAACCCGATGGCCCCGAGGAGCGGGGAAGCGAGCAGCAGCCGCGGACCCGGTCCCGCGGTCCCGACCGGCCGCCACCGAGGCGGCCCAACCCCGAATGACCGCAGCCATAAGGGAAACCTTTGACGCCGCCTGCGGGGGGCGTCGATCGCAGCGAGGAAGGATCACATGTACAGCAAGTTCCTGTTCGTAGGGCTCGGCGGATCGGGCGGCAAGACGCTGCGCTTTCTGAAGCAGGAGATCGTGCGATGGATGAGCGCCCACGGTGCGGGAGGTCGCATCCCGCAGGTATGGCAGTTCCTCCACATCGACACACCCACCGTTCCCGACGGCCAAGAGATCAATGACATTGCACCCCCGCTCGATGACGACGAGTACATGGGTCTGATCAATGCGGGCTTGAGCTTCAAGGCCCTGCAACACATGCTCGACGGCGACAGGTACCTGAGCCAGGAGCTGCGCTCGTGGCGGGTGGAGCCAGCGGGCCTCGGCGTCTCGGTGGATCAGGGCGCAGGCCAGTTCCGCGCCGTCGGGCAGACGGTGGCGATGGCCTACTCGGGTCAGATTCGCGAGAAGCTCGAAGAGCGCGTGCGACGCATGGTGGGACCAGGCGCACAGAGCGAGCTGGGCGAACTGTACGACGCCGTCGAGGCAGCGCGCAACGGCCGCGCTGGGCCGGACTCGAACATGTACATCGTCGTCATCAGCTCTCTCGCCGGCGGCACGGGCGCAGGGTTGCTGAACCTTGTCTGCGACTTGCTGCGCGCAATGGAAACGCCGGCAGGCGACAGCATCTTCGGCTTGCTGTACACGCCCGAGGTCTTTCAGTCGCTTGGCAGGAGCGTTACCGGCGGTGTGTACCCGAACAGTCTGGCCGCCATCTGCGAGTTGCTGAACGGCCAGTGGTGGCAGGGCAGCGATGTCGGCGCGCCGTCCATCGCAGCACCGAAGCAGAATGCCGTGCTGAGCCGAGCGGGTCTGCCCAAGCCCCAAGAACGCAGTGGTCCGACCTACCCGTTCCTGGTCGGACGTGTCGCCGAGGGCGGCGTCGACCACGGCACACCGGACCGGCTGTTCCACATGACGGGCCGCTCGCTGCTGTCGTGGGTGACTGACTTGGTGGTGCAGTCGCGATTCGTGGCGTATACCTCCGGCAATTGGACGGCATCGGCGCTGGCGCATGAACAGGGGCCGATCTTGGTCAACGCCGGGGAAACGCACGAGCAGGGTCTGCCGTGCCTGTCCGCGCTCGGCTTCTCGCGCCTGTCAGTCGGTGCCGAGCATTTTGAGCGCTACGCGCAGGAGCGCCTCGTTAAGGACGCACTGACCCATCTCACGCGCTATCACACCGACTCTGAAGAGGCGGTGGCGGTAGCCACCGACCTCGAGACCGAGGATCCCGACCTGATCCTGCGCAGGATCGCCGAGGATCACCGGCGTGCGTTCCTGCACGAAATCCGGCTCACCGAGGTAGGCCCAGACGACAACGAGATCATCGACGATCTTCGCCCGACGAGCCACGGTGACCTGGACAGCCAGTTTCACCGCCAAGTGCGACAGAACGCCGGCATCGACCACTACGACAAACTGGACGTCGAAGAATGGCGCAGACACATCACCGACGCCATCGTCGCGGCTCGGCGAGCCTACGAAGTCGAGTACCGCCGTGACCTCGAATTGTCGACCGACGAATGGGTCATCGGTGTGCGCGACCGCATCACCGCAGCGGTCGAGCGACGAATCGGCATGCACGGGCTGCTGGTGACGGCCGAGTTGTGCTCGCAGGCCGGCCGCTACCTCGCCGACGAGGTAAAAGCCGATCTCACCGAGCACGATGTCGATCAGTACGAGGGCTGGGCCGCACAGGCGGTGGACATGGTCAACGAAGCCCTCGAAACCGCCGGCCGTGCCGTGCCAAGCGACGACGCACGGCTCGAGGAGGCGATCTCGGCAGGAGTGAATGCTGCCTTGTACACGGGTGACGCCTTGCTCTGCGGCCATGCGGCGGAACTGGCGGTGCAAGTCGCCGACAAGATCCTCCAACCGTTGTCTCGGGCGCTGCGAGATGCCCATGAGGTGTCAGAAGATGACGCACGGCGAGCAGTCAGCTGGGTCAACTGGGACGACGGGCCCCCGCCCGCCCATGTTCGCCCGCCCGCCGGCGACTTCTCGCTCATTGATCCCGACCTCTACCCCGGCTACTTCTCGGAGTTGCTCGGAAAAGACGTCGGTGACGCGACACGCTCGCAGGAACAGCGCGAACAGGTCAGGAGCGACATCATCTCGGGCTCGTTTCTGGAACGCACGGCAACCGCTGCGAGCGCGACCGTCCCGTCATGCTTGGTCGTCGAGCATGACTGGTTCCCGGAGCAGGCGACGACGAGTCCCCGCCCGCCGGCCAAACTGCGGGTCTCATTGTCGACGCGCATCTCCGAGCTCACCGACCGTGCGCACGCGTGGCTGCGGCGCCCCGGCTCGGCGTGGGACAACTTCTTGGGACGCTCGATTCGTGATTTCGTCGGCAGTACGAACGCATTCGATGCACGGGCGATCAGCGAGGCCGAAGCCCGACAGAATCAGTCTCGGTTCATCAATCAGCTCAATGCTGCGCTTACAGCGGCCGCGCCGCTCATCAACGTCGATGAGAGCCTGCTCGGGCTCGTCCACCCCAATAGCGATCGGGGCGGGCCGCGCCTGCAGCTCAGCTCGGTGCCGCTGGCGGCGCACCCGATCGAGGAAGAACTTCGATCGGCGCTGTCGCGGGCAGGCATCAATGACGACGAGATCGACCGGGCCCTCACCAGCGATTCGTCGGTAGACCACGTCGACATCACGAGCGCCTTGAGGGCCCCCATGTCGATCCTGGCGGTCCAGTCGCTGCTGCGCCCGATCTCCGAGCGCTGGTTCCAGCTCAATTCCGTCGACCAGAGAAACGCCTTCTGGGCCCGCAGGCGCGCTCAGCCGCTCGAGTCGTTTGTTCCGGCGCCGCAAGCGCTGATTCGCTGCATGGTGCGCGGCTGGTTCACCGGTCGCCTGCTCGGACGGGTCAAGTCTGTCAACGGGGCGTGGGCGATCTGGCTTCCCCAAGATGCGCGCTATACGGATTTCTCGCAGGACTGGTTGTCGACGCCGCGTGCCAGCGGCGATCAAGACGCACTCGCCCTCGTGCTTGAGTCCCTGGCGTTGGCGTATGTCGAGGTCAGCCGAAACGGCACGCTGCAACCGCTGTTGCCCTACATCGAAATGCGGGAGCTGGGGCGCTCCAAGCCCGAAGGCGGGCTGCTCGGCTACGAGTCGCTCGCGCCGGCACTCAACCAGTGGGTGGCTGACGGCCTGATCGAGCCCGGGGCGGGCGATTCGGCGGTACTGAACAGAGTGGCCGCTGTCGGTGGTACGTCGGGGCCCGCAGAACGCTTGTCGCAGCTCGCGGCGGCCTGCCGGGATGTCATCGCGAGCTACGAGAAGCTCTTTTCCGAATTTCAGGCACTCTGGCGGTCCCAGCCAGCCCTGCTGTCCACTGCGCCGCACTGGACGGGTCTTTGGGAGCGTCATATGAGCCCGGCCCTCAACGACATTGCTCAAGCCGCGGAGCGGCAGGCACAGCAGATCGCCGACGGCACCGGACCGCTGATGTGAGCAGCGAGAACGTGGCGGTTGCGCCAGGCATGGAAGGCACTGACGTCCCCGGCACACTCGCGCTGCGCGCGGCAGGCGGCGGACATCGCATCGCCGTAGTGCTCCACCACACCGACGACACAGTCGTCGCGCGTGCACTCGACGTGTGGACGGAACTCTCGGCGGCAGCCCAGTTGTCGCCGTTCATGTGCGTTGAGCATCGCCCTTTTGCCGAAGACGACCCGGTGCCACTGGACCTGGGCCGCTCGAGCCGTCTGCTGAGCGGCGGTGCGTGGGTGCCAGTCGGGCTGATGTACACGCTGCACGGCCTTGGCGAACTGAGCCGGGTCGACATCGTGACGGCGTGCACTGCGTCGCTCGGCCAAGCTCAGCAGGCCGAGCTGGCACAGGCGGACGTCATGTTGCGAAACGACCTGCGAAGGGTCATGCCTGAGGCCACGGCCGTCTCGTCTCACCGGGTGTGGATTCCCTGCTACGGGGACGCCGTCATGGTGCCCGATGGGGCATTTGTCAGCTCCGAGGCAAACAGTGCGCTGGTGGTGCTGCCGGTAGACCGCCAGTTCGAGGGGGCCGCGGCCATGCCTGTGAGCGGTGCCGGCCATGACGACGTGTATGGCTGGCATGTCGCGGTTGAGGTCGCGTCGCTCGGGGGCCTGTGGTCGACGATGGACGGCGCTCCGCTGGAGTTCGTCGAGACGGCCGCCAGCGGGGTGGGCCGACCGCTGGTGCGGCTGGTGCGCTCGATGTGCCGTGCTGCTCGCATTTATACGCCCTCGCCAGAACAGTCGCTGGACGGCACGGGCTTGCTGCCGCTGACGCCGGGGCTGCTTCCTGCCCCCGATTCGGCGTTCATGGTGCGGGCCGCCGCCCCGCACATCTACCCGTCGACCTTTCGGGTGCTGACAGGCACGCAGGACGACATCGGCGACGGCACGCGGACCGCAGATGCCGATGATGCCGTGTCGCACAGCATGCTGCGCGGCTTGATCCCGCTCACCGAGGAGGTGCAGGTCCGCCGTCTCGCAGCCGAGACGATCGGGAGAGTGCTCGACCGCGACGATGACGCCGCGCAGGCGGCGTCGCATCTTGATGACTACATCGCAGACACCGTCGCGGTTGCTTCGTGGACAGAGCCGTTGGCCCGAGATGTGTCCGCCGACGCCAGGGACCTCTCAGGCGCAGCCGCCGAGGCACGGACGCTGCTCGACAGCACTCGTGCTCCGGTGTCGATAGAGGCCGTGCCAGTACAGGGCTGGGAGGAGCTGCTCGACGGCGTGTTCGGCATGGCCGACGCGACGCACGCGACCGAGGGAATCCGAGCAGCCGCGACGAGCGCCCGCTATGTGGTGGTCGACCCTCACGCTCTCGCTCCCGATGCAGAGGGACTGGCCGCCGCGATATCGGTGCTCGCTGGCGATGCGCACCGCGATGGCAGCGGCCGCTACAGGATGGCTGATTCCGCAGGCGGCCTCGTGGATCTCGACCCGAGTGATCCCCAGTCGGACGACGAGGCGGCGTGTGCGACTGATCTCAGCGACCTCGCCGAGGACGCGGAGCAGGCCATCGACCAGCAAGACGATCCGAACCAGCACGACGCGGTATCGCTGCTTGTCGAGGTGACGGGCCAATTCGACGCCGAGATCGAGCGGTCAGAGCGTGATGTCGAACGCCAGATCGAGTTGCTGCACGCTCGGATGCGCCACGAGAACCGGCCCGAACCGGGTGTCACGTCCTTTGTGGCCTACGCGTTGTTGGCATCGGTGCTGATCGGCATCGGATCTCTGCTGACGCTCACAGGGCTGCGTGAGGTGATCACGCCTGACCGGCTCTCCGAACAGACCAGACTGGCGTCGTTCTTACTGCTGGCGCTCATCGCGACCGTGCCGCCGGTGCTCAGGCTCACTCCGAGCCGAAGCTTGTCGGCACAGGTTCGCCTCACGCTGGTGGCAGCGGTGTATGCCGGAGGCACTGCTGTGGTGGTGGTGACGGCACCGGCTATCGAGGAGAGTGCTCTCGACCGGCCGGGCCAGTGGCTTCCCGCTGGGGCGGTGGTGTTGATCGTGATGTCATTGGCGATTGCCGCGTGGGTCCGCGGGTTCGCCGGCGACCGGGCGCTGTTGGGTCCTCTGGCGGCGCTGGTGGGTGATCGCACGGCGGGGGCGGTGCCGTTTGCGTACGCGTTCGTCATGGCGGTGGCAGCACTGAACTTCGATCAGACGGCGCCGGCGGTCTTTGAGAACCGGAACTGGCGGCTGCTGACGGTGCTGCTGGCAATTGCAGTCGCGGTCGTGATCGCAGCGGGGGGTCTGGTTCGGCTCGTCCGCAGGCGCGATCGGCGGCAGGTGAGCGAATGGCGACAGCGCATCGATGAACTCGTGGATGGGTGCGAGCTGGGCTCCGCACGCACCGCGGCGCTCGAGGTGCTCAAGGCCCATTGGCTGACGACAGCGGTCGTGGCGGCTCGGCTCGTGCACCGCCCCTTCGGCTCGCACCGAGCTGCAACGGTGCCGAACGACCCCGCGCCGGCCGTGCGCAAGCTGCTGATGTTCGACCTCGAGCTGACTGATGAGACCCGCGACGCATATCTCGGCGAACTGCTGCCGGAGCTGGCGTCGAGCGGATGGCTGCGCGAGCAGTACCGCCGGATGTCCTCGCGATTCGTCAGCAGCGAGCGGTCGAGATTCGGGATCGGCGCCGATGGCTACATGCCGCCGCCTGAACACTGCACGTATCCGATGGCGCTCCGATCGGCGATGAGCGCCGAAGGCAGCGGGTCTCGCTGGCGATTCGCGGAGCGTGTGTACGCCGGCGAATTCGATTCCCTGCTGCACGAAGCCGCAGAAGAGGCGCTGAACCGGGCCATGACGGCGACATTCATGTCCGATCACATAGCGGTGTCGCTCGGCCCCGCCGGCGCCGGTCGTCAGACGCTGCCGCGGCTGCTGGGGGAGTTGCTGCCTGCGGGCGAGTCGCGGCTGCCTTCGGGCACTCTGCCTCCGAGCACGGAGTCCCCGCCCGAGTACCAGTCCTTGGTCTGGTGGCCCGAGGCGGTGTCGATGCCCCCAGAACACGGGCCAGCGGCTCACCAGTGTCGACACCTGCGGGCACAAGGAACGATTCTGTTCCACGCTGTGCGTGTGGACATCTCAGAGCCCGTCGGCATGGAGCGTCTGACGCCGGTCGGCGAGCCTGACGTGAGCGCTCAGGTCGCTGTGGGCGGTCAGGCCATGCACGGTTCGGCCGGCGCACCTGCCGAACCGCTGATGTGATCAGTCAGCCCTCGCCGCGGCTGGGGCTCGCAGTGCCCACTGAGAAGCGCCGCCCGTAGGACACCGTTGGCTGAACCTCCTCGCCCGACGCGCAGTCGCCGCAACCCGTTGCGACCTGAGCCGCCGCAGCGCCGTCCGCCGCCCAGGAAGCACACCGGCAGCGCAGAGCGGGGGGTCGCGGGCGGCGCACTCCCTCGCCCGGGCCAGCGCGCCGCCGGACCAGACTCACGGCGCTCGCCGCCCAATGCTTCCGCACGATCGATGAGCCAGCGGCGGCTGGCATTTCGCGCGATACGGAAACCGGCCGTCGCCCTTGGTGCTGTGGCCGTGCTGGTTGTCGTCATGGTCGCGGTGGGCACTCAGGTGCCTAACGGTGCTGACTCGATCGATGCAGGGATTGCTTCGCAAGCCGTGCCGCAGTCCGCTCCGGCGAGCGGCACGGTCTTGTCCTCGCACGCCGATGCTGATGCGACTCAGATTCGAGCAGCCCCGGACGACGGCGTTTCCTCAACAACTCGCGGCTCGGACGCGGCGGTCGGCGAGCCGGAGGGCGCGGCGGGCGGAGCGAGCACAACCGTCCCTGATACGGGCGAGGGTGCGGTGCTCGCAAACGCCGACGGTGCCGACTGGGAACGGCTCGCGCAGTCGGTTGTGCAGCTGATAGCGCCCGATTGTGAGCAGGCCGGCTCGGGCACGATCATCGGAGTCGGTCGGCTCGTTCTGACGAACTCGCATGTGCTGCATGCAGGCGGCGACGGCCCTGTCTGCAAGACCTACGTGGGCTTCACTCAACGATTCGATGAACCGCCGGGCGACTGGCAACTCGCTGAGCTCGTGGCGGATGATCTCGCCCGGGATCTCGCAGTGGTGCGCGTCGCGGGCACGCCGCCTGGTTCGTACGCGCCGCTGCCGGTCACACGCGGCCAACTTGCGCTGGGCGACCAGCTGACGATTCTGGGCTATCCCGGCTTCGGCAACACTCAGGACACGCTCACGTTCACGAGCGGCAGGTTCTCTGGTGCGACGACCAGTACCGAGGGACACCGAATGCTCAAGACCGATGCGTTGCTGGACGCAGGTGTCAGCGGCGGTGCGGTCTTCGATCGGCACGGCCGCCTTATCGGGGTTGCCACAGGCGGTTACGAGGGTGAAGGAGGCACGCTCGGCGCGGTGGTCCCCGGCGCAGAAGTGCTGCGTTTCCTGGATGAGCACGGACTGCAAACCGAGACCGACGCCGCGACGTCGCTTGGTTCGGGGGCACAAGCATCGCCGATCTTTCCCGATGTCGCGTTCCCCGAGGCGTCGGTTCGCGACCCGGAAGCCGAGGCGGCCGATCTCGAGCGGCGTCGCAGCGTCATCGGCCTCTTCGAGCGGCTGCGCGTCGAGGTCGAACACCGCACCGGTTACGACCGCGACGCGCTTGTTGACGGATGGCTCTACCGCGGCGGTCTCTCCACACGAGAGCGCGTGCTGCGCGACGAGCAGCGCGCCGATGGCACCTGGCTTTCCGCCTATGACGCAACCGTGGTGACGGATCAGGGAACGCTCGACGTTGATCACCTCGTGCCGTTGGCGGAAGCGTGGGAATCAGGCGGCCACCTTTGGACCGAGGCCACGTGGATTCGGTTTGCGAATGACCTCGGCGATCCGCGCTCGCTCATCGCAGTGAGCGCAGCGACCAATCGCAGCAAGGCCGCACGGGACCCTGCCGAATGGTGGCCGCCGGACGTCGGCTACCGCTGTCAGTACGCGGTCGACTGGATCGCCGTCAAGAATCGCTGGGACCTGGCGGTGGATTCCGCCGAACAAGCCTCGCTCGATGCACAACTCGGCCAGTGCGCCGGCGCCAGCTTCGATTTCGTCGAGCCGATGCCAGCCCGAGTCCGATACGGGCCGGGCGCAGCAGAGTGAGGCGCTAGGCAGGAAAGCCCGCGGCGCAAGCGAGCCTCGATCATCCGCTCGGCGGCCTCGAACGGGTCAAAGACGGTGAGGCCTTGATTTGGCTCGGTCCTCACGCGTTCACGCTAATGGACGTTGTGATCTGGTTGGTAGTGCGGGCGTTGTCAACGGCGTCGTCGTCGGGCGCGGCAGAATGAGGGTGTGAGTTCCCACGCGTTCGGCTCGGTGCCGGCCGAACACCGCTGCGAGAAGCTTGGCTAGGGCCATGCCTGCGGTGTCGCGCGTTCTGCCGTGGCGGCGCATCGCGAACACGGTCGCGGCCGACATCTCGCCGGTGGTCGAGCGCTACCGGCAACGCTGGCCCAAGCAGTCGCCCGAGCTGGTCATCCGGGCATACGAAGCTGCGGCGCAGGCGCACGAAGGCCAACGCCGAAAGACCGGCGAGGCGTACATCACCCATCCGGTGGCAGTGGCAGGCGTTGTGGCCGATCTCGGTCTCGACGACACCTCGATTGCCGCAGCGCTGCTGCATGACGCAGTCGAGGACACCAGCGTCGAGCTTGTTGGGCTGGCCGACGATTTCGGCCTCGAGGTCGCGGCGATCGTGGACGGGGTCACCAAGCTCGACCGGGTGCGGTTCGCCTCCAAGCAGGCGCAGCAGGCTGCCACGCTGCGCAAGATGTTCGTGGCGATTGCGAACGATCCCCGGGTGCTGATGATCAAGCTGTCGGACCGGCTGCACAACATGCGCACGATCGGGGCGCTCGGCGCCACCAAGCAGGCCGACGTGGCCCGCGAGACGCTCGACATCTACGCCCCGCTCGCCAACAGGCTGGGCATGCAGCAGGTGCGCGACGAGCTCGAGGACCTGGCCTTCGCCGCGCTGTACCCGAAGCGTTACGCCGAGATCGACCGGATGCTCGCCGATCGCACTCCCGAACAGGAGCGCTACGTCGACCGAGTGCTGGAAGAGGTCCGCTCCCAGCTTGGCCGCATGAAGATCGAGGCCACGGTGACCGGGCGCAAGAAGCACCACTGGAGCGTCTACGAGAAGATGGTCATCAAGAACCGCTCGTTCGACGAGATCTTCGACCTGGTGGGCATCCGGGTCGTGGTGCCGACCATCCGTGACGCCTATGCCGCCCTGGGCTCCATTCACGCGACGTGGAAGCCGGTGACCGGCCGGTTCAAGGACTACATCGCGATGCCCAAGTTCAATCTGTACCAGTCGCTGCACACGACCGTGGTCGGACCGTCGGGCACGGCTGTGGAAGTGCAGATCCGCACCGAAGAGATGCACCAGCGAGCCGAGTTCGGGGTGGCGGCCCATTGGCGCTACAAGGCCGAGCGCAACGGCGGCGGCAGCAAGGGCAGCGGCAGCAAGGGCAGCAAGTCCGAGCGGCACCCCAGCGCAGCCGCCGAGGCCGACATGCCGTGGCTGAGCCGGCTGGTCGAATGGCAGGCCGAATCTGACGACCCGGCCGAGTTCATGCGCACCATTGCCAGCGACCTCGGTCACGGCGAGGTGTACGTGTTCACGCCCAAGGGCGAGGTGGTGACGCTGCCGACCGGCGCCACGCCTATCGACTTCGCATACGCCATCCACACCGATATCGGCGACTCGCTGATCGGCGCCAAGATCGACGCCCGGCTGGTGCCGCTAGATCGGCCATTGCGCTCGGGCGACACCGTCGAGGCATTCACCTCCGACGACCCCGGGACTCGGCCCTCGCGTGACTGGCTCGAGGTCGCTGTCACGCCGCGGGCTCGCTCCAGCATCCGTCGCTGGTTCGCCCGTTCTGACCGATCAGAATGGGTGGCTTCGGGGCGAGAGGCGGTATCCGACGAGCTGCGCTCAGAGGGGCTCAAGGCTTCGCTGGTCATCGACGGCGACGAGATGCGCTCCGTGGCGCAGCAGTTCAGCCGGGCCGACCTGGAAACGCTGTTCGAAGCGGTCGGCAAGGGCGACGTGGGGGCCCACTCGGTGGCCAAGCGACTGGTCAGCAACCTGCGAGGCGAGGGCGACGGCGCGCAGCTCCCGGCCCGTCCTGCCCGTCAGCGGGGCTCACGCCGCCGCCGCTCAGCCGGCGTGCATGTCGACGGCCACGACGATGCACTTGTGCGGCTGGCCCGCTGCTGCAGCCCGGTGCGCGGCGACGAGGTCTTGGGGTTCGCGACCAGCGGGCGTGGCCTCTCGGTCCACCGTGCCGACTGCGCCAACGCGGGCGAGTTGGCGACCTCGTCCAATGCCCGACAGGTCGAGGTGGAGTGGGACGAGAGCTGGGCGGGCGAATACGCCGCAGCGCTCGAGGTCCGTGGCCTGGACCGCAACCGCCTGCTGCTCGACGTGGTGCAGATCGTGTCGGGCCGTCACGGCTTGTCGATTGCGAGCTGCGACACCTTCGTGGGCGACGATCAAGTAGCGGTGATGCAGTTCGAGGTCGAGGTCGGCGATCCGATCCTGCTCGACCAGCTCCTGGCCGCATTGCGCGAAGTGCCAGGCGTGTTCGACGCCTACCGCACGATTGAAGGCCTCGCCCGCACCGAATACTGAAGACTCGCGACAGCTAGGACTCGCGATGGCAGGGCCGTAGCCTGCGCTGGTCATGTCCGGTACGCCTTCGACGCCAGCGAGACCTCCTGACGGCGGCGATGCAGCAGCCCCGAAGTCGTTCCGCACGCCCATCGGCACACACGATCTTGCGCCACCCGAATCGGGTCGCTGGGTGGCGCTGCTGGGCTCCTTTATCGCTGCGGCGGATCGTGCCGGGTTCGGCTACCTGCAGACGCCGATCTTCGAGGACATCGGCGTCTTCGCCCGCATCGGCGAGGGCACCGACGTGGTCGGCAAGGAGA
>LXNI01001788.1_pt1 | contig 17114 bp, 14 predicted proteins | sample 809091 | NCBI WGS metagenome assembly LXNI01 (sample SAMN04870527, study PRJNA318959) | sponge metagenome | biome: 01000161; feature: marine sponge reef; material: water | host: Sarcotragus foetidus | place: Greece: Milos, Mediterranean Sea | collected 2013-05-29 | depth 5-7 m | reverse complement strand
GGTGAACGACTTGGAGGTGGTCGTCCAGTAATACGTGCCGGCGCCCACCTGCGACCAGTCCCCACTGCCCACTTGCTCATATAACCGCGTGCGGATGGAGGAAGCCGCCGGCTTGCTCCAGGTTACCGTGTAAGACCCGTCCGTGCTGGTAGTGGGACTGACCGTCAGAGTATACGTCTGTGCCTCAGCGGTGGCGGACAGACCGGCCAGCAGGCACAGGGACAGCAGTAATGACCCTACTGCCCTGCCGAGCAGGACACACAGGGAATCAGGCAACGGCCGACACAATGCCGGCGCCGGCCAATGGGAAGCACGCATGAGAGACGTCTCCGATGTTGGTTCTTCTTGGTTCCTGCCCTCTCATAGACGGTACAGGAGGTTGGGCGCACTCTAAAGAGTGGACGAATCCGTGTCAAGCTTTATTTTGCATTTTATCCAAATTCAGGCAAACTGCGCAGTTTGTAACCGCGCTTACCGCGGGTGCAGGGCATCTATAACGATTACAACAAGCAACGACTTCATGGCAACATTCAGGTATCAGGCAGTATCGGCGCAGGGGGGAGAGCGGGTGCGTGGGGAGGTTGACGCGCCAACCCTGGCTGCGGCCGTGCGCCAACTGCGGCAGACGGGACAACTGCCGATCAGCGTGGTGGCGGGCGCGGGCGGGTCCCGGTTTCGGATCGCCGCCCTCAACGTCCGGCGCCCGGCGGGCAAGGTCGCGCGCCAGGACGTGGTGTTGCTGACCCGGGGGTTGGCGACCCTGCTGGAGGCCGGCCTGTCGCTGGAGCAGGCGCTGCGGGCGCTGGCCGGTTTTGACCTGGCGCCGCCGGCCCGACGGCTGGTGGCGACCCTGACCGGGCAACTGCAAGGCGGCGTCAGCCTGTCCGTGGCCCTGGCGCAGCACCCGGCGGTGTTTGACGGCCTGTACGTCAGTATGGTCCGGGCCGGTGAGGCCAGCGGCGCCCTGGGCCAGGTGATTGCACGGCTGGCGGACTACCTGGAACGCATGGCGGCAGTGCGCAGCAGCCTGATCAACGCCCTCATTTATCCCGGCATTCTGTTGGGTTTTTCCGTGGCCTCAGTGCTGGCGCTGATGACGTTTGTTATTCCACAGTTTGTGCCCTTGTTCGAGGGGGCCAACCAGACCCTGCCGTGGCTGACGCAAAGGGTGTTCGCCGGCTCGGCGTTGTTCCAGGCCTACTGGTGGTGCCTGCCGCCCGGGTTGTTGTTATGGGTGTGGGGCATGGACCACTATCTCGCGGACCCGGTGCGCCGGCGCGGCGTGGATGCAGGGTGCTTGCGCCTGCCCTGGTTGGGTACGCTGATCCGGCACGTGGAGATCGCACGTTGCGCACGCACCCTGAGCACGGCACTCAGCCATGGTGTGCCGCATTTGGCCGCTATTGCGCTGGTGCGGGAGGCAACCACCAATACCTGCATGGCCGAGGCGCTGGATGCGGTCTCCGGCAGCCTGGAACAGGGGCAGTCCATGGCCGCGCCGTTGAAAGAATCACCACTGTGGCCGGCGCTGGCTACGCAACTGATCGAGATCGGCGAGGCCAGCGGCCAACTGGAGTCCATGCTGGCGCGGTTGGCAGACATTTATGACGGGGCGGTGCAGGCCGGCATCAAGCGCTTGCTGACGGTGCTGGAACCGCTGCTGATCCTGGGCCTGGGCGGTCTGGTTGCGGCAATCATTGCGTCGGTGTTGCTGGCCGTGATGGGGCTGAACGCGTTGGTGATATGACGCCTGTTGCCGGAAGCAGATTGTGAGTCTGTTGTCGCCGGCGCCGGTAGCCAGGGCGCAAAATGCGCTTGTTTAATGTTATCTGCGCGGCTATGATTGCCCCCGGCAATAAACCCTCATAATCAGGACTCTGCATACCTTGACGTAATTCAACTCAGGCCGGGGACAGAATAAATTCCGTCCCCGCAGACGTTATGCAGCAATAAGACGGGCTGTCTGCGCGCGCGCCGGATGCCTGGAGGAATCATCGTTTTGAAGTGTGTTTCGGGAGACAACGGCAACTGACATGTGTGGTATTCGGGAACCAATAACAACTATCCGCAGGGAAGTCGGGATCAACGTGGAAAGTAGCCGCAGGAACGGCCGACTGCAACGGTTGTGCCAACTCGGCTGCGTGGCGTTGCTGCTGTCAGCCTGCTCTCATTCCCCGCCGGCGGACAAGGTCGCGTTGCAGCCGGGCGCTGACACTGCGCGCGTGGCCGCGCCGACGCATGAAGCGACGCAGGCACACTCCCGGTCCGTCACGGTCGACCCCGCGTCCGCGCGGGAGAATCTGTCTGTACGGGAACCCGCCACGGCAGGTTTTGTTAATCCGGCGCCACCTGCAGGACAACCTCAAGCTACTGCCGAGGGCGGCATCAACCTGAATTTTCAGGACACCGACCTGCGCGAATTTGCGCGGGTGATCCTCAATGACGTGCTGGGCGAAAACTACGTCATTGATGGCGCAGTGCAAGGTAGCGTCACCCTCAACACGGCCCGCCCGGTGCACCCGGACACCGCGCTGAGTTTACTGGAAGACGTGCTGGCCATGCACGGCGCGGCGCTCATCCGGCAAGAAGACCTGTACCGCATCGTGGCGCAGCAACAGGTGGCAGGCCAGCTTTCACCTGCACCAGCCGAGGCCGGAACAGGCGGCCATTCCGTCAGGGTGCTCCCGTTGACATACATTGCTGCGACGGACATGCACTCGCTGCTGGAACCGTTCATGGCGGAAGGCGCCAACGTGCGCATTGATGCCAGGCGCAACCTGCTGGTGGTATCCGGCACGCAGCGTGAGATCGCGGCGCTACAGGACGCAGTGGCGCTGTTCGACGTGGACTGGTTGCGCGGCATGTCGATTGGGTTGCATCCCCTGGAGCATGTCACGCCGGGCGCCATGAAAGTGGAACTGGACGCGGTGCTGAACGCGTTGGACACACAAGAGGGCGAGGAGCCGTTGGGCGGGCTGGTGCGCATTGTGACCCTTGACCGGTTGCACTCCATCCTGCTGGTGGGTTCCACTGCCGCGGCGCTCAGGGAGGCGGAAACCTGGTTGCAGCGTCTGGACCGGGCAGGTGAGGGCGTGGATAAACGCTTGTACGTATATCACGTGCAGAACGCCAAGGCCAACGAGTTGGGCGCTGTGCTCGGGCGTATTTTCAATGTCTCCGCGCGCGACCTGCCGGGCGAGACGCAGCGCAGCCTGCCCCTGGCCCTGCCGCAAGGGCGGACTGACGGGCTGGGCGCCGGCCTGGATACAGACGGCCTGGCGCTGTCAGACGGCCAGGACATTGACATCATCACCGATGCGATGCGCAATGCGCTGGTCATCCTGGCGCGGCCACAGGAGTACAAGCTGGTGCGCGCGGCCTTGACCGAGCTGGACCAGGCGCCCTTGCAGGTGCTGATTGAAGCCAGCATTATCGAGGTGAGCCTCAGGGATGAGCTGGACTATGGTGTGGAATGGTTCTTCAAGAACAACTTCCAGCGCGGCAACGTGGAGGGCGGGCGCGGCGCGCTGGACCTGGGCGCGGCCGGGATTGCCGCCACCGCGCCCTCGTTCTCCTACACCGTGCTGGACAACGCCGACCAGGCCCGTATCGCCCTGAATGCCCTGGAGCAGGAAACCCAGGTCAATATCCTCTCCTCGCCCTCGCTGATGGTGCTGGACAACCAGACTGCGTTCATTAACGTGGGCGATGAGATTCCGGTGCCGGCGCGCCAATCCGTCAGCAACACCAACCCGGACTCGCCCACCGTGAATGAAATCCAGTTCCGCCAGACCGGCATTACCCTCACGGTCACGCCCCGGGTGAACCACAGCGGCCGGGTGACTATGGAGATCCGCCAGGAAGTCAGCAGCGCGGTGGGCACCACGTCATCGGGCCTGGATGCGCCGACCATCCAACAGCGCCAGGTGGAAAGCACCGTGGCCGTGCATTCCGGGGAAACCCTGGTGCTGGGCGGCCTGATCCAGGATACCGCCAGTGACGCCGAGAGCGGCATCCCGGGACTGCGCCGCATCCCGCTGCTGGGCAAGTTGTTCGGCGAGACCCGGGAAGAACAACGACGTACGGAACTGCTGGTACTGATCACGCCGCGGGTGGTTGTCGATCGCAACGACGTGCGGCAGATTACGGACGAGTTCAGGGAAAAACTGCGCACGATTGCACCGCCGGGACCGGTCTGAGACAGGGTTTTAACAAACATGACAGTGGGTGGAAAATTTTTTCGGCGTCTGGCTGACGGGCTGGAGAAAACCCGTGCGCGCCTGATCAGGCTGACTTGAAAAATGCCCACTTAATAAACACATCAGGGAGTAACAGGAGTAACCTACCTATCGCGAGGGGCGAGGTGTTGTTTGATTGAAGTTGCGTTATAATTCCCGGTACCCGGCAAACTGCACAAGGAGTATTGTTGTCTACTGGATTCCTGCTTTCGCAGGAATGACGAATCTTCTGTGGGGCAGATTTAATTTGTCCTCACAGGCAGAATACACGTGGTGAGAGAAACAAAGATGCAACATTATACCGATGAACAACTGGCCGGCCTGATCAGGCAGGATGCCGTACACAAGAAAGTTTATACCGACCCCGAAATCTTTGACCTGGAGTTGGAGCGTATCTGGAACCGGGCCTGGATTTACGTGGGGCATGACAGCCAGGTGCGCGAGCCTGGTGATTATTTTGCCACCAGTATCGGCAAGCAGCCGGTGGTGATGACGCGGCACCGGGACGGCAAGGTGTACGTGCTGTTCAACCGTTGCAGCCACAAGGGCGCGCAGGTGCTGGGCGAGACCTGTGGCAACATGCCGCAACTGCGCTGCAGCTATCATGGTTACGTGTTTGACACTGACGGCACGCTGCTCCACGTCCCCCGGGCAGAGGGCTATGAGGGCGCGGACTTCGGCAAGGGCAAGCCGGGTTCCAACATGCGCCAGGTCGCGCGGGTGGGCAACTACCACGGCCTGGTGTTCGCCAGCTTGTCCCCTGACGGACCGGACCTGAAGACCTGGCTGGGCGGCGCCGCGGTGTCCATCGACAACCTGGTGGAACGTTCCCCGGCAGGACGTATAGAAATAGCCGGGGGATGTTTCCGCTACCTGCACGATTCCAACTGGAAAATGTTCGTGGAGAACCTGAACGACGCGATGCATCCCATGGTGGTGCACCAGTCTTCCAGCGGCACTGCCAAGCGGGTGTTTGACGAACGCTTGCAAGAGGGCGATCCGGTGCCGTTTGAACTGGAGATGCTGGCGCCGTTCACCAATAACCACGACTTCTTTGAAAAGATGGGGCTGACAGCCTGGGATTACGGGCACAGCGTCACCGGCGGCAAGTTCAGCATCCATTCGGCTTACTCGCCCATCCCCGGTTACATGGACTCCCTGATAGAGCAATACGGAGAGCAGAAGGCCCGGGAAATCCTTGCGGTGAACCGCCATAACACCGTGGTGTATCCCAGCTTTACCCTGAAAGGCGCCATTACCTCGATCCGCGTGGTCAAGCCCGTGGCAGTGGACAAGACCGTGATCGAGTCCTGGGTATTCCGCCAGGTGGGTGCGCCGGAGGAACTGTTCCAGCGTTCCATCACTTACTGTAACCTGATTAATTCCCATGCCAACCTGGTCGGACCGGATGACTATGAAGCCTATCACCGCTTGCAGCATGGCTTGCAGACGCAGGACGGCAATGAATGGGTGAGCCAGCACCGTTACCTGGGGCGGGAGGAAGTGGATGCTGACGGCGCTAAACACGCGGCCGGCACCTCCGACATGGTGTTCCGCCACCAGTTTGGCGCGTGGAAAGATTACATGGTGGATGCAGCATGAGAAAATCATCGAATAACCCAACGGATCTGAATGATATACAACAGTTTTTATATCATGAGGCGCGCCTGTTGGATGAGCAGCGCTGGGAGGAATGGAACGACCTGTACCTGGAGGAGGCCGAATACTGGGTACCGGCAACGCCGGACCAGCCCGACCCGCAAAACCATATCTCGCTGATCTACGAGACCGGGCTGCTCCGGGCCGTGCGGGTGAAACGCTATAAACACCCCAACGCGTTTTCCCTGCAACCCAAGCCGCGCAGCATGCACCTGGTGAGTAACGTCATGCTGGACGACTTCGACCTGGACACCCTGGAGTGCCGCGTCAACTCGCGTTTTGTCATGTTGCAGTACCGGCGCGAGCGCCAGGACGTGTTTGCCGGAACCTACCATCACCGGCTACGCATCGCTGATGGTGGTTTCAAAATCGCCTCCAAGCGCGTGGACCTGCTCAACTGCGATGCCCCGCTGGAAAATATTTTGATCTACCTGTGAAGACGGGAGTCTTCAGCGGGCGCTTCCTGCTTGCGCAGGAATGGGCAAGGGGACGAGCAAGAACCACTCCTGCTCACGCGGGAACATAATGGGATTCAAAAAATATGCACTCACCCGGCGCTGAACAAAATCCACAGCAACTGAAATCCAGACGCGCCCGCAACAGGCTGTGCTGGATGCTGCTGAGTGTACTGATCGGCCTGGTACTGGCATTTGACCTGCTCAGCGTCTATGCGAGGGAGTTCATGGGCGCGCCGCTGGCGCAAGGCACTGTTATTTCGATTGGCATGATTGCAGCCCTGCTCATAGTTCTGGTGATACTTGCGGCAGCCGTCTATTACGTGTTGAAGATCAACACTGCTCACCGGGACCTACAGGGGGCAGTGGATAGTGACTGAGCTGAACTACCCCGCCATCGCGTCTTTTTCGCTGTTCATTATTGCCACCCTGTTTATTACCGCCTACGCGGCCCGGCGTACCCGTTCCAGGAAAGACTTTTATGTCGCCGGCAGCAGCATCGGCGGCATACAGAACGGCATCGCCATTTCCGGGGATTACATGTCTGCCGCGTCCTTCCTGGGGCTGGTGGGGCTGTTCTTTCTCGGTGGCTACGACACCATTTTCTTTATCGTCAACCTGATCCTGAGCTGGGCGGTAGTGTTGCTTTTGATCGCCGAGAAGCTGCGCAACCTGGGTTCCTATACCTTTGCGGATGCGGTCTCCACCCGGCTCGCGGCCCGGCCGATACGGATACTGGCGGCCAGCGGCACCCTGGCCGTTGCCGTGCCTTACCTGCTGGCGCAGATGGTGGCGGCCGGGACCTTGTTCGAATCCCTGTTCGGTCTCAGTTATGTCCAGGGCGTGCTGGTGGTGGGCGTGATGATGACGGTGTACGTCACCTTCGGCGGCATGATCGCCACCACCTGGGTACAGATCATCAAGGCGGCGCTGCTGGTCGGCGGCGGCACCATTCTCGCGCTGGGAGTGCTTATCGCCTTTGACTTCAATGTGAATAACCTGGCGACACAGGCCGTGGCGGCCCACCCACAGGGGCAGGCCATTATGCAACCGGGGCTGTTGTACCCGGACATCATTTCCGTGGTGTCCCTGAGCCTGGCGTTCATCGGCGGGACTGCCGGACTGCCGCACGTGCTGATGCGCTTTTTTACCGTGCCCGATGGCGTACAGGCCCGGCGCTCCGCGGCCTGGGCGATGGGCATCATCAGCTATTTCCAGTTGATTGTCCTGTTCATTGGCCTGGGCGCTATCGTGCTGTTGACGAACAACCCTGAATTTACCTCAGGTGGCCTGCAACTGCGCGGCGGCAGCAACATGGCTGCGATACACCTCGCGCAGATCATCGGCGGCAATATCTTCATGGGTTTTATCTGCGCAGTGGCATTCGCCACCATCCTGGCAGTTGTGTCCGGGCTGATGATGTCTGCCGCCGCCACGATTTCCCATGACCTGTTTGCCGGCGTGATCCGCAAGGGGCAGTGCACTGAGATGGAAGAGTTGCGCGTATCCAGGTTGACGGTAGTGCTGTTAAGCATGGTCGGCATTCTGCTGGCAATCCTGTTCCAGGGCCAGAACGTCGCGGTGCTGGCTACCTTGCCGCTGGTGATTGCGGCCAGCGCCAATTTCCCCATCCTGTTCCTGTTCATGTACTGGAAAGGCTTCACCACCCGCGGCGCGCTGTACGGCGGCTATACCGGGCTGGCGCTCGCCGTGAGCCTGCTCATCCTCGGCCCGAACGTGTGGGTGAACGTGCTGGGGCATGAACAAGCCCTGTTCCCCTATACCTATCCCACCCTGTTTTCCATGGGCGCCTGTTTCCTGTGCGCCTGGCTGTTCTCAGTCACCGATAACAGCCCCCGCGCCAGGGCCGAGGCCGAGGCATTTGCCGGACAGTTGCGGCGTTCGGAGACGGGGGAGAGGGAGTAGTCCCCCGGAAATCTTGCCAGTTCACCACTTGCCACTACGCGGAAACACGTTATGCCACTACATGACACATTCAGAGAAATAAACCAGCTACGCCGTACTATCCTGGCCGGGTTTGCCGGTGGTGCGCTGTCCGGCGCCGCGGCGCTTGCAATACCGCCGACCCGGGCCGCCAGCAACGATGAAGGTTCAACCGGACTGCCTGCCAATGCGACCGCCGACCTGCAAAAAAAGGGCATGCAGTTGATCATTACCGGTTCCGGTTCGGCATTACCCGACCCGCTGCGCGGCGGCGCCAGTTGTGCGGTTGTGGTTGACGGTACGGTGTTGCAGTTCGATTGCGGCCGCCGGGTATTGGAAAACCTGATGCTGGTCGGCATCAACCCGATGAAGATCGACCACATGTTCTTCACCCACCTGCATTTTGACCATATCGCGGACTATGACTACTACGCGATTACCAACTGGATTGCCGGCCGGCAAGAGGCGGTCCACGTGTATGGCCCCGGCGGTACGGAGGAGATGTCGGCGGGCGCCATCAATCACATGCACGCCATGAACGTGGATTTCATCGGAACGATTCTTGAGCACTGGCCGCCGCACATGGCAGCGCGTCCGCGTGAGACGCCACCTTATGCAGTGCGGGATATCGGCCCGGGTACGGTAGTGGAAACCGACAGTTTCAGGGTCACCTGCGCCGAGACCAGACACTTGCCTGACCCGGAAGTGAAGAGTCTGGGCTATCGTGTTGATTCGGAATACGGTTCCGTCGTCATCAGTGGCGATACCGCGGTTTCCGAAGGCATGAAAACCCTGGCCAGGGACGTGGATATCCTGGTGCACGAATGCGTCAAACCAGACCTCGGCATGACTGCCGGCGGCAAGTTCAGCCTCAAGGACTTCCACCAGGAGGAGTTGATGAAGGAACGCCCCCAGACCGGCCATACCAGCCCCAGCCAGCTAGGGCAGTTGGCCAGCGAGGTGAACGCAAAAAAACTGGTTGCCTATCACCTGGCGCCCTACACCAGCGTCCCCGCAGCCATCGAGATGTCCAGCCTGTATCTTGGCTCCAGTCCCGGCCCTTCAATCTGGAGCAAGTTCGTTCATGCCATGCAACAGCGCTACGACGGCCCTGTCATCCTCGCCGAGGACCGGATGATTTTTGACCTGGGAACATAATGGTGGCAGGTTACAGTCATTGATTTTGATGTGCGCCATCCACGGCGCACACCCTACGGGCGTCCTTCGGACGTCCAAATCCGCTCCTGGCGGATTTGTGGCGATACATCCCTGTATCGCGGCAAGCTCTGACTTAATCAGAGGTTGCCCAAGTCTTGTTCACAAAACCCGGGTAAAACCGGCCTTGCCGTTTTCAACCACAAAACGCGCCAGGTCAAAAGCCTTTGACTGTGCATCCCTGACATCGTTCACGGCGCGTGCCGTAACCTGCCAGTCCTGCGCGCTCACGTCGTGCAGGAGATAACCGCGCCGCTCCGGCTCATAGAATCTTAGCTGAGGGTTATAGTCCAGGCTGTCGCTGATGGGCCTGGACATCTGTGCCGGCCAGTTGGCGGAAATGGACGACGTGACAAATTCCACGGCAGGGAAGGCCGGCTCCGAGCGCGTGCCGTCAAGCGCCCAGAAGGAATGCATGTCACCGCTCAAGACCAGCGCCTGCCCGATGTTGCTGCGCCTGATGGCCGCGGCAATGCGTTCCCTGTTGGCCGGGTAGCCGTCCCAGCAACCCAGGTAGTTGAATACCCGGCCGTCTCTGTGCAGGTTGAACGGCAGGAACACGCCGGAGGAAGCCAGTGCGTTCCATCTCGCCTCGTTACGCAGGAGGGTCTGCATTAACTGTTGTTCCTGTTCCCGCCCCAGCATACTGCGTGCGGGCGCAAATATTTCAGGGCAGCGCACCCGGTAATTGCCGAAGCCGAACGTCGGGTCGCCCGCACCGGCACAGGGAAACTGCGGGTCGCGGAATTGCCGGGTATCGGGCAGGTTGATCTGCACCAGGTCGCCGACGCTGATAGTGCGGGCGTGTCGGAAACGGGTGCCCCGGTAGCCGCGCACCGGCATGTGTTCATACCAGGCCTGGTAGGCGGCGGCTCGTTTTTGCAATTCAGCCGGGGTAGTGTCTAGCGCCGCGTCGTGATTATCAGGAATGATATAAAAAGGCAGGCGGGCGTGGGCGCGCTGCAGGCTTGCATCGGTTTTATAGCACGCATGACGCCTGCGGAAACCCTCAAGTGTAAACGCCATCTCTTCGGTTTCATGCCGCCTGAACGTCTCACCATAAGACGTTTCATAGATATAATCACCCAGGTGCACCAGGAAATCCGGCTCATCGGCAATAATGTGGTCGTAGGCCGTGAAATAACCGTGGGTGTAGTTCTGGCAGGATACGGTGGCAAAACGGGCGGATACGGGCCGGCTGGCGGCTGCGGGAAGAGTCCGGGTGCGACCGGGCGCCGAGGTGTAGTCGCCGGCCGCGAACTGATACCAGTACACGGTATCCGGCGCCAGTCCTTGCAGCTCGACGTGTACGGAGTGGGCAAGATCGGGAACGGCCAACTGCGCGCCGGTCCTGACAGGCTGTTGCAGCCCTTCATCCTGAAATACTTCCCAACGCACCGGTATCGAGCGCGCGCTGACACCGCCATCTGCGGCAAGCGGTTCCGGCGCCAGTCGCGTCCACAACACCACCGAGTCCGGTGTCACGTCCCCGGAGGCCACGCCCAGGGTAAACGGGTTTCCGGAGAAGCCAGGTTGGGTGACCACGCGCGCCGGCGCCCGGGAGGCGGCCAGGCCCGCAGCCGTACCTATGATAAAATCCCGCCTTTGCATCATTCGTTATAATACTACTTCATTCCTCTTTCAGGTAATCATTATGCCAATAAAGAAACTGGACACGACTGCCATGGAAGCAGTGATGCGTGAGTATTACGACGGTTGTAATGCCGCGGACCGGGAGAAAATCATGCGCTGTTTTACGCCTGATGCCGTGCATTACTTTCCGCCGGGGATGTATGAGGGACCGTTCCGCGGCGCGGCGAAGATTGCAGAGCGCTGGCAGCTGGCGGTGGAAAAGTTCGGTTCGTACTGGACCATAGATGCCTTGCTTAGCGACCCGGACAAGGCAGAAGCTGTGATTGAATGGTCGCACTTCAAAACCTTCCAGGGCGCCGTGCTGCGCGGCGCCGAATGGGTCGTATTCGACCGGGACACAGGGCTGATGCGGGAAATCCGGGCTTATTATGCTTCTCCACAGGCAACCGACCTTGAGCGCCTTGAACTTGGCGGCTTCGATTATCAGCAGCGTGGCTACGTCATGGTCTCTCCCAGAGGCAGTTCAAAGCGCCAGTAGTTCCCTGACCTGCGCATGGCTGCGGACGATTCTGTACGCTCCTGCTGCGCATAAACCGGCACACGTCCCGGCGCCGGTCAGCACCGCGATGGGCAGCACGCCTGCCGCATGGCTCGCCTGCACGTCGATAACGCTGTCGCCGATATAAACTGCCTCGCTCGGCGCGCTGCCGATACGTTCCAGACACATGTTGATGCCTTCCGGGTCAGGTTTGCGTTGTTTTACGTCGAAACCGGTAATCACCGCTTCGAACATGTCCTCAACGCCCAGGTCGTAGAGCAAATTCAGTGACCACTCCCCGGACCCGGTGACGATGCCGAGCGCAAAACCGGCTGCCTTGAGTTCGCTCAGGGTTTCCCGCACCCCGGTAAAAGGCCCGGCATTGTCCTTGATGAGTTCCGGCCAGAGTTGCATGGCCCGGTCATTCAGTTTTTTGATCATGGCCGGGCGGTCGTCCATGGTTGCCGGCACTACGTGATCCCAATAAGAGATGCCCTGGTTCAGGGTTTCATACATGCGCTGCCTGGATACCTGCAGGCCGAACTCCGCCCCGGCCTGTCTGGCGAGCAGGTAGAACGCATTCACCGTGTCGACCAGGGTGCCGTCCAGGTCAAACAGGACGGTCGTGGCCCGGACCGGCTTGAGCAGGCTCAGGTTAATACGGTCCCCATCCGTAAGGGAGAAGTGCCGGCGTAGCGGCAACGGGGCAATGATTTCCACCTTGTCTGTCGGGTAGCCGCCAACCTGGGGAAATACGATGGCGCCGGTTATCTGCTTGTTGATATGTACCGGATAGCTGCGCACGTCGCAGTTGTTGCCGTCGGGTGAGGGTACGCTGATGCCGGCGCTGTTACGCAGGGACTGCCAACCGGCAAGCGAGTCAGGATCGTCCAGTGTTATATTGAGTGTGCCGGGCCAGGTATCTATGCCCAGTTTATCCAGGAATTGCCGCTTTGCGTAGTCCAGTTCGGTGAAGCCCGCAGCCCGTCCTGTCCCGGTTACCACCCGGCCGGATAATTCCAACTCAATGAGACTCCCGTTGTATCTCAGCGGCGCGGTGTATGGCGGCGCGGATGCGCTGGTAAGTCCCGCAGCGGCAGATATTACCCGACATCGCCACGTTGATATCCTCATCGGAAGGAGCAGGGTTAGCGGCGAGCAGGGCCACGGCGGACATGATTTGACCTGACTGGCAGTAGCCGCACTGGGGCACCTGCAACTCAATCCAGGCCTGTTGTACCGCATGGTAGCCGTCTTTGGCCAGGTGTTCGATGGTGGTAATTTTCCTGTTGCCGACACCACTCACCGGCAGCACACAGGAACGCATGGGTTTCCCATCCACCTGCACCGTGCAGGCGCCGCACTGGGCAATTCCGCAACCGAACTTGGTGCCGGTCAGCCCGATCTCATCCCGTAACGCCCATAACAGCGGCGTGTCTTCCTCGACGTCCAGTTCATACTGCCTGTCATTTACGTTGAGATTGAACATATCTTTTCGTCTCCGGCGCGCCGGAGGTTCCTTACGTCCATCCCAACTGGTTCAATGCCCACGCTGAGTTCCATATTTTCACCATGCTGGAAACAAGGTTGTTATCATCCATGGTGAGCGCATAAACGTAGTGCGAGCGGGTCTGTTTATTGGTTGGCGGCACCGGCCCGCCCTCGCCGGTATGGGTGCCGATAAACGTGGCGAAGAACAGTGCGGTGCGCGTCGCTTCATCATAGGACGATGCATGCAACTCATAACCGCAGCCCGGCATCAGGTTCGTCCCGAGACCGACCATCCACTCGGTGTATCCTTCCACCGTATCGACGTCAGCCAGGGCGTCACTCTGCGCCTCAAAACCAGCGCCGGGGGCAACATACTGTTGACAGCTATTCCAGCCCTCAAGTCCTTCACAGGCATGAAAAAAAAGGGTTGCATTAGCAAATGCGGACATGTCTCTCTCCCGAAGTTAATGGTGGTGAAGACAGACTACATGAGACGGGTCACACTGTCCACCATCAACACGGATTTCAGCGCTGCCGGCGCCAGGTTTGTTATCATTCCAATCCATGGCTGCGCCCGTTATAGAATTCCGTCACCTGGCCAAATCCTACCGGGAGGCCGGGCAGGAGCATATTGTTCTGCATGACGTGAACGGAACAGTGCAAGCGGGAGAGTTTGTCGTGTTGTTCGGCAAGAGCGGCTGCGGGAAATCCACCCTGCTGAACCTCATCAGCGGTATCGACGCCCCAAGCCGGGGTGACATACTGGTCGGCGGGCAATCCCTGGCCGGGATGAGCGAGACGGAACGCACCCTGTTCCGGCGGCGCCATATCGGCTTCGTGTTCCAGAGCTTCAACCTGATCCCTACCTTGACGGTCAGGGACAACCTGTTGTTGCCGCTGGAGTTGACCGGCCGGCTGGATAGCGCCGCGCGGGCAAAACCGGCAGCTTTACTGGCAGAACTGGGCCTGGCGCCGTGCCTGGACGTGTATCCCGACAAACTGTCCACGGGCGAACAGCAACGCATCGCGATTGTCCGAGCGCTGATCCACGAACCGGCCATCATCCTGGCCGATGAACCCACCGGAAACCTCGACCATGATACCGGACTGGACGTATTGAACCTGCTCGACCGCCTGGTGCGCCGGGTCGGCAAGACCCTGATCATGGTCACCCATAGCCGGGAGGTCATCGGGTTGGCCGACCGGCTGCTGACGATACGGGATTGCCGGCTGGAAGAGAGCAGCCATGATGCATGAATAACATCCTGTCTCGCTCCAGCCGGCAATATTTCCTGCGCCACCCCTGGCAACTGGGCCTGGCCATAACCGGCATTGCCCTGGCTGTGGCCGTGGTAGTGTCCGTGGACCTGGTGAATAACAGCGCCCGACGCTCCTTCGAGCGGTCCACCGACACCATTGCCGGCAGGGCCACCCATCGCATCGTTGGCGGGCCGGCCGGTATTGAGGAAACGCTGTACACGCGCCTGCGCGTCGAGCACGGTGTGCGCGCCATTGCGCCGGTCATTGAGGCCAACGTCACCCTGGAAAAGAACGGTGTGCGCACAACCCTGACCCTGCTTGGCCTGGACCCGTTCGCGGAAAGGACTTTTCGCGCTTATGCCGGGTTCGACAACCTGCAGGATACGGCGGGCAGCGGAGCGCTTATCCCCCTGTTGACGGAGCGCAACACCGTACTTCCCGATGCCGCCAGCGCAGCCCGTCTCGGGCTGGGAACAAACGACCGCGCGACACTGGTTACCGGCGGCCGGAGATTGCCCGTTCGCAGCGCGGGGACCCTCGCAGGACCGGCACCGGGCGCCTCGCTCAGTCCTGACAATCTCCTGCTTGCGGATCTTGCCACTGCCCAGGAACTGCTTGACATGCCGGGGCGGATTAACCGGATCGACGTGGCGCTGAGCGACGGGGACGCGGCGGCAAAGGCCAGGCTGCAAGCGCTGCTGCCGGCAGGCGTGGCGTTGCTGCCGGCCTCGGCCAGGACGCGTTCGCTCGAGCAGATGACCGGGGCGTTTCATACCAACCTGACGGCGCTGAGCCTGCTGGCCCTGCTGGTGGGCATGTTTCTCATCTACAACACCATGACCTTCATGGTGATGCAGCGGCGTCCCCTGCTTGGCCGGCTGCGGGCGCTGGGGGCTACACGGCGGCAACTGGCAGAGCTCATCGTCATGGAGGCATTACTCACAGGTCTGGCAGCCACCGCTGCCGGCCTGGCGCTCGGCGTAGCGCTGGCGCACGGCCTGTTGCAGGTCGTAAACCGCACCCTCAGCGAGGTGTACGGCCTGCGCACGGATGCGAACTTCATCCTGTCGAATATTTCCCTGCTCAAAGGCGCGTTGCTGGGCCTGGCGGGGACGCTGCTGGCCACCCTTCCCGCGGCCATGGAGGCAACCCGGGTCACGCCGCGACAGGCGTTGTTACGCTCCCATCTTGAAGCAGCGTCGCAGCGCCTGGTGGCGCCGGCTGCCCTTGCGGGTGTGCTTGCGCTTGGCGCCGGCGCTGCGCTCATCCGGTTGTCCGGTTCCGGCATCGGGCCGGGTTTCGGCGCGATCTTCATCATCATTATGGGCGTGGCCCTGTTGATACCCCAGGTGACGGTTGTCCTCATGGCTTGTCTGAAACCGCTCCTGAGCGGGGGCTTCGGCATTGCCGGGCGCTACGCCTGCCAGTCGGTGACGGCTGCGCTGAGCCGCACCACGGCGGCCATCGCCGCGCTGATGATCGCCATCGCCACCGTTATCGGCATCGGCCTGATGGTCAATAATTTCCGTGTTTCAGTGGAGCGTTGGTTGCAACAGGCATTGCGGGCGGATATGTACGTGTCCCTGCCGTCAACGGGCACGACGGCGTCGGCCCAGGCCCTGGATGCCGGGCTGGCGGCTGCCATCCTGGCGATACCGCAGGTGCGGGCGCTGAGCAGCGTTCGGCGTATTAACATCGATTCGTCCCGGGGGCAAACGGAACTTGCCGCCTACGGGTTGAACGATCCTGCCTGGGCAGGCTTTCGTTTCATACAGGGTGAAGCAGACAAGATCCGTCTGGCTTTTGAGCACGGGGATACGGTCATTGTTTCCGAACCCTATGCCTGGCGTCACGACCTGAAGCAGGGTGATATGCTGGAACTGCGTACCGATAACGGCCCGCGCCCATTCCGGGTGCTGGGTGTGTACCAGGACTATGGCTCCGACCAGGGTGTCGTGAGCATGAGCCGGCGCACCTATGAACGGCACTGGCGCGATGATCGCTATTCCGGCTTCGGCCTGTACCTGCAGCCTGGCGCCGACGTGGAAACAGTGCGCAGGCAGGTGCAACAACTGGCGCCGGCGCGGGACCTGTGGTTACAGGACAGACACAGGATACTCCGGGAATCACTTGAAGTCTTTGACAACACCTTCGTCGTCACCGACATCCTGCGGGCGCTGGCGGCGATTATCGCCTTTATCGGCGTGTTCAGCGCACTCATGGCATTGCAACTGGAACGCAGTCGGGAACACGCGCTGCTCAGGGCCATGGGTTTTCTGCCCGCCCAGGTGCGCCGGTTGATCATTGCGGAAACCGGCCTGCTGGGCCTTGTTGCCGGCCTGCTGGCGATCCCGGTCGGATGCCTCATCACAGCCCTGCTGATCCTGGTCATCAACCGGCGCTCCTTCGGTTGGACCATGGAGTTGCAGTTCAGCGCGCAGATCGTGCTGCAGGGGCTGACGCTTGGCCTTGCCGCGGCATTGCTTGCCGGTATTTACCCCGCCTGGAAGATATCCCGCGCGCAGCCTGCCGAGGCGCTGAGGAGGGAATAGCGCATGCCACGTCTGGTCATCCTGATAGTCCTTTTATTGTCGGGCTGTGTCGAAAGAAACCCTGAAAAAAGCGACGCACCGATACCCATCGGCGCGCTGTTACGCGGCGACCCCGCCGGGTCTTTTGCGCAAGTGGACCGGCCGAGAGAGTTCCTGTTCCCCGCCGACC
>LXNI01001785.1_pt1 | contig 17175 bp, 13 predicted proteins | sample 809091 | NCBI WGS metagenome assembly LXNI01 (sample SAMN04870527, study PRJNA318959) | sponge metagenome | biome: 01000161; feature: marine sponge reef; material: water | host: Sarcotragus foetidus | place: Greece: Milos, Mediterranean Sea | collected 2013-05-29 | depth 5-7 m | reverse complement strand
AGTAAGGACATTGGTTCATGCCTATACTTTATAGCAATATCATAAAATCCACCGAGTTAGCCACTCCGCTTATTTCAAGAATTTGACTTCTGAAAAGAATCGTGGTAATTTTCGATTCGATAGTCGATGATAAAAGAGATGATCTTATTACTGTGTAACGTGATACGCCTCGGACATTGTGCATGCTTAGTGTTTTCCAGACACGTACTATCCAATGGGATCGAGGAGTATCCGAACTAGATGATACGCAGATGACTTCAGTTGCCACAGCCATGCTAAATCACCCGGACTTTTGGAATGAGCTTGAGATAGGAAAAGCGCAAACGCATACGATCAACCACGATGGTCGTTTCGCGGTGATCGTTGTTGACTGTTTAAGCCCGGTAGATGACATTCAATTGCAGATATTGAGTGTTCAGTTTTTGTAGGGAGATACTTATGAGTATCCACTATCCCCAAGAGATTATCGAGCAGCAGGCCAAAGTTAGGAAAGAGCTTGAGAAGTTGGCAAAAATGCGCACCGATTATCTCAAGTCTACTGGCCAGATGCCTCCCTCTAGCGCAACTAGCAAGTCTGCGACTACTGACGTAAAACTTGTCGAATCGTCACCGACTTCAGGTAATACCAGCGTTTCTTGACCTGGTGAATCTGCCGCAAAACTACGGATATGGCTGCTAACGCAAAGGGCCATTTACGTTTTCATTTTCCTACTTCACAGCGCCCATAGTCAAACCGTCGATCACGTTCTTGCGGATGAAAAGCGCAAGGAAGAATATCGGGACCATCACCACCAGGCCGGCGGCCGCCATCAACTCCCACATAATGCCGAGGGCGCCTCTTGTGGTCATGAGCGCCACCTGCATGGTGCGCATCTCGCGTCCGATGATCAAGGCGAAGAGGAATTCGTTCCAGGACATGATGAAGGCGAAGACTGACGCGACCAGAACGCCCGGTCGGATAAGGGGCAGGGAGATGAAGAAGAGGATTTGAAAATCATTGCAGCCGTCGACGAAGGCGGCTTCTTCGATTTCCCCCGGCAAGGCGTCGACGAAGCCTTTGATCATCCAGATGGCGTAGGGCAAGACGATCGACATATTAACGATGATCAAGCCGAGCCGCGTGCCGAGAAGCGGTGAACCAAAGACCTCCAAAGTACGGAAGAGGGTAAAGAAGGGGATGGCGACGACGATGGCCGGGATGAATTGCGTGGTCAGAATCCAGACGAGCAAAACGCCATTGCCCCAGAAGCTGTAGCGGCTGAAGGCGTAAGCGGCGAGGGTTGCCAGAGGAATGGCGATCAAGATGGTTGCGCCGGAGACGACCACGCTGTTGACGACGCTGGGGAACATATCGCGGCCCAGTTCGCCCCGTTCGCGATCTGTGCCTGCATTCATGATCACCGTATAGTCGGCGAATATGACGCGGAAATTGTCAAGCGTGGGCTGGAATACGATATCGGTCGTATAGGCTTTTTCTCGCGGCTTGATAGCGGTGATCGTTAGCCAGAAAATCGGCAGCATGATGAAGGCGATGATGAACAGCAGCGCCAGCGTTTCCAGAACTTTGAGGCTCTGTTGCCTGAGGCTGCTTGGGTTCGTTCCAATCGTATGCGCGGTCATCAGATTGGCTCAATCTCGATTCAGCACGAGCGATACATAGAGCGCAGCGCAGATGGTCAATACGATCACCAGGATGTAAGACATAGCGGAGGCGTAGCCGATATCGAGGCTGCGCACAAAGCCGATTTGGTGAATGTAATAATTGATGGTCTGGGTGGCGCGGACGGGTCCGCCGCCGGTCATCGTCACCACCTGGTCAAACATCTTGAGTGAGAAGATCGTCTTGAGCATGGTGACGATCAGAATGACGGGGCGCAGCAAGGGCAGGGTGACGCGGAAGAAGATCTGCAGGCGGTTGGCGCCATCAATGCGGGCCGCTTCAAAGATTTGCTCGTCGATCGAGCCGAGCGCGCCGACGAACATCAGGGCGATCAGCGGCGCCCAGCCCCAGGTTTCGCTCATAGCCAGCATGAAGAGCGCCCAGAATTTGTCGCCCAGCCAGACGATGGACTCGCTGATGAGCGGGATCTCGACCAATGGGAGCGCGTTGAGGAGCGAGAGCAGGGCATTGACGGGCGCCACGATTAACTGGTCGATGAGCAGGTCGTAGATGCCGTATTCTTCGTTGAGCATGAAGCGCCAGCTGTAGCCCTTGAGCGCGGGGCTGACGGCGAAGGGAAAGATAAGCAGGACTTTGGTCAATGTGTGGAGGCGGCCGCCTTTTTGCACGATGACGGCGATGAACAAACCTATGATGACGGAGAGGGCGACGCTGATAACGGTGAACCAGAAGGTCACATTCAAACTGTTGATAAAGCGCGAGTCGCTGAAAGCCAGGGCGTAGTTATTGAGTGTGAGAAGGCTCCAGTCAATGTGGATGCCGTTCTCGCCGATCTGGATGGCGAATTGGGCGGGCTTGCGCAGGTTGTATTTGTGGAAGCTGAAATAGAGGGCGGCCACCAAGGGGTAGATCGTCGTTAAGACGATAATGAGCAGGGCAGGACCCACAAGCACCCAGGGGACCCAGCGTTTCTTGCGCATTGTCTACCCCCCTCGGTCCCCCCGTATCAACGGGGGGAAGGCTGCTGCGAATCTACTTGTTCGAACGCGGCAGCGCTCCCCTCCCCCGATGATTCGGGGAAGGGGTTGGGGGATGGGGTTGACAAGCGGCGAGTTCATTGTGTTGCTGTCACGCCCTCCACTGTCGTCAGCGTCTTAGCCGTCGTAGTAGCCGGCTGCTTGCATGACGAAGCGCACGTCTTCAGCTGTTTGATCCAGAACTGCCTGGATATCGGCGCCAGGGTCGGTCGCGATTTCATTGATCGCTTCCGCCAGGAAGGGCACGATATCAGTATATTCCGGAATCAAGGGGATGGTGCGCGCGTCGGCCAACACAGCTGAGGCGACGCCCTGCAATCCGTTGTGGACTTCGTTCACTTCTTCATCGGCCAGGACGGATAGCCGAACGGCGACATTTGTATCCAATCCGGGCGTGGGATCGAGAACGATGCGGCGCTCGGTAATGGGGTGCGTCAGCCATTTCAGATATTCCAAAGCGGCATCGCGGTCATCGGATTGATCCAGGATGCCGACCGCCCAGAGATACCCATAAGAGGTGGTATCGCCGCCTTCCCAGCCGGGCGCCGGCGCGAAGGCCGCGTTGTCCGCTACTTCGGCGACTTCCGAGTTGATCATATTGCTCGCCATCCACCACCAGCCGACGAACATAGCGGCGCGTCCTTGAACCAGCTCCGTATTGGCTTCTTGCTCGTTCCAGGCTACGGAGGCTGCTGGACTGTTGCCGTCCCGCACGTAGCTGGCGTATTGCTCGGTCGCGGCCACGCCGATCTCGTTGTTAAAGATCGGTTGCCAGTTTTCGTCGAAGATATCAGTGCCAGCGCCCCAAAGGTGGCTGTACCAGTTGAACAGGTTTTGGTCCACGTTCAAGCCGTAGTACATGGCGATGGGATTAATATCCATGTCGCTTGCTTCAATCGCTTCGCCAATAGCTGTGACATCCTGCCAGGTGGCGGGCGGGTCCATGCCGACGGCTTCCAGGACGTCAGCGCGGTAGTGGAGCAGCAAGGGATGACCGCGGAAGGGCAGGCCGTAAATGGTATCGCTGTTGCCGGTCGACGCTGACTGGTAGGCCGGGCCATAGTCGTCCCAGTCTATGCCGGCATCGGCGACGAAGTCGTTAAGCGGGTGCAAGAAATCGTAGATATTGGTGCCCCAGGCGTCTACGAAAGCGACCACGTCGAACTCGGTGTTGGGATTTGTGGCTTCCAGGTAGAGCTGCTCCTGGAAGGAACCGAAGGGCAGATCGCCCCAACTGACGGAGATGCCGGTCATGGCGGTGAATTCTTCGTCGCCTTTGACGGCGGCAGAAGCGAATTGCGGCGCCGCGCTGCAGCAGATCAGGAAGCTCAGATGCGTGCCGTCGTAAGGTTTGCTGGCATCCAGGCCAAAGGTGGCTGGGTCCGTATAATCCATGTCTTGCGCGGTGACCGCCGCCAAGGGCAGCGCCAGGAATACAATCAGCGTCAGCAGCAACAGAAGTTTGCGAGTGAGATTCATGAGAAGTCCTTTCATGCTACGTAAAGATGGACGATGTTACGATTGCGATGCATGGCTACGGTGCGATTGACAAGATTCTAACACACAATTGACGGCAATCGAAAACGAGCGACAATCGGGAGTCGTCAATATCAGAGATATTATTCTATTGTCGAACACCGCACAGGGTAACTCAGCACAGAGGGCACAGAAGTAAGTGCAAGTAAGTAATGAGAATGCGGAATGCCGTTTTCTTACCCCATCCCCCGGCCCCTTGCCCCAGCGAGCTAGGGAAGGGGAGCTTTCCTAGCGAGTCTTTTTTGCATGATTAGCTTGTATTTACTGAGTTTTTCTGTCCTAAGTGATTTCAGAATGCCGCGAATTTTACAGCTTCGCGACTAAACACGACTTGTTGTCTTCGTCTGTCGCTGCACAGCGCAGTCGTGGCCGGGCTGTCATCAACGCAGATATTTGATCATCCAGTCGAGCAGGGCGTCGTTCTGCGCTTGCTGCACTTTGATCGGTCCGCTGATGGATGCCACGTGCGCCATGGCGGGTATGCGCAGCATCTCAACCACGCAATCGTTGGCTTTGAGATGGGCGTAGAATTGCTCGGCTTGGCCGGCGGGGCAGCGATAATCAGCTTCACACTGGATGAGCATGGTGGGCGTCGTACAGTTATGAGCGTAGGTGATGGGCGAGCCGCGCCGATAGACCTCGGGGATTTCGTGCGGTTTGCCGCCGAGCTCGCTGAGGGAACCCCAGGGGCCCATGTCGGCGGTACCGTAGCGGCTGACCAGGTCTGTAATCGGATTCTCGGCGACGGCGGCTTTGAAGCGGTCCGTCTGCCCGATGGTGTAGCAGGTCAGGTAGCCGCCATATGAGAGCCCGCAGATGCCCAGACGGTCAGGATCGGCCAGGCCTTGTTGAATGACGTAATCGACGCCGGCCAAGAGATCCTGGTGATCGAGGACGCCCCAATTGCCGGAGAGGGCGGTGGCGAAGTCGTCGCCGTAGCCGGTTGAGCCGCGAGGATTGACAAAAAGCAGGGCGAAGCCGGCGCCGGCCAGCATCTGGAAATCGCTGCCGTACTGATAGCCGTACCAGCCGTGCGGCCCGCCGTGAATGTAAAGAATGGTGGGATAAGGAGGCTGGCCGTCGTTGGGGCGCAGCAGCCAGCCTTGGATCTGCGCGCCGTCGTGCTCATAGCGAAACTCGCCCACCTGCGGGAAGGCGATCCGATCGACCAGGTCCTGGTTAAAGGCGGTTAGCTGACGTTCGTTCGCGCCGTCCTGATCGGCCAGGCAGAGTTCACCCGGATTCTCCAGCGTCGAGGACAGGAAGAGCATCGCGCCGTCGCGCGCATCTTGCAGGGTGGTCGTTCGATTCCCGCCGACCAGTTGCTTCCAACCGGGTTCGCCGGACAGCGCTACCGAGTAGACGCCGCGCTTGCCCTCTTGAACCACATTGACCAGCGCGGTCGTCGGCGAGGCCATAATCTTGCCCGAGCTGAATACCGGGAACCACTGCACTTCTACGCCCGTGGGCAAGTCAGTTGTACGGTTTTCGGCCTTGCTGCCGTCACGATCGACCAGCCACAAGTCGTCTTTGCTGGCCATGGGCTGGTCGCCTGTCGAGGCGATGACGATGATGCGCCCCCCATCGGGCATCCAGTCCGCATTTTTTATGAAGCCCCAGTCCAGGTCCAGGACTTCGCTGCCATGGCATTCGAGATCCACGATGCGCAGCCGGGCGGAGAAGAGGTCGGGGCGGTCGGGGTCATGCGCGGCGAGATAGAGCAGCTCGCGGCCGTCGGGAGACCAGCGCAGTGTTCTGTCGAGAAAGCCGTCGTCGGTCAGTTGTCGGGCTGCCCCGCCGCTGGTGGATTGGACGTGGATATTTTGCACGGCGTCATCCAGGTAGCCGACGCCGTCAAAGCGGTAGACCGGGCGCGTGACTAAATAGGGCTCGCTGGGGTCGCGCGGTTCGGCGTCACTCGGCGCGGTGAAGGCGATGGCGCCGCCGTCGGGGGACCAGACCGGCCCCCCGGCGACGCCTTGCTTCAGCTTGGTGAATTGCCGCGCTTCCCCTCCATCTACCGGCAGCAGGAAGATTTGTTTTTTGCCGCAGCGGTCGGATACGAAGGCGATCTGGCGACCATCCGGCGACCAGGCGGGCGCTGTCGAATTATTGCTCGGCTCGGTCAGCCGGCGGGCCGCGCCGCTAGTCAGATCAATCAGCCAGAGAGTCGTGGAGCTTGACATGCTGGACAGATCGTTATGCCTTACATCGCAGACGGCCAGGTCAGCCGTCGGGGACAGGCGGGCGCTGCCAATCCGTGCGTAGCGAAGGTCATCCAGTCTGTCGAAGTTGCGCTTGTCGGATGCAGGCGTCATGGCGCCTCCTCCCCGTTCTGCGGCTTTTTGTTCGCATATTCGTTGCGGAGCCACAGCTTCATGACCTGGCCGGCCGCGTCCAACTCGAAACGCGCCGTCTCGTTGGATTGCCCCGGCGCTTGAATGATAAATTCGTGATCGGCGCCAGTCGGCTCCAGAATGACGGGTGGGTAGTCGAGATCGTCGAGCGAAATGATCTGCAGCTGTCCGTTGCGGATGAGGACTTTTTCGTAGCCCCACTCGTGGAAGTATTCGCCTTCGTATTGGCGCCAGGCGGGATCGATTGCCGGTTTGGGCTGGTCTGCAGCCTTGATGATTTCGGGCAGGACCAGCTTGTAGCCCTGGTTGATGTATTCAGGCGGGTTACTGCCCAGGGCGTTGGTCAGCAGGATCAGCCCAAAATTGTGCTCGCGGCAGAGAGTGAAGCCGGTCAGGTAGCCAGGATAGCCGCCGGCGTGGCCGCTGATGGTCCAGTCGTCGAGTTTGTAAATCATGCTGCCCAAGCCATAGCCCTCTTGCCATGTCGGCTCGAGCCAGTGGACACGGTGCATGTCGCGGCGCGAATGGCGGGAAAGCACGGCGTCATCGGCGTCGTTCAAGTGGAAGGCGGCGTATTTGACCAGGTCCTTGATGGACGAGGCGAAATTGGCAGAGGCTTCAAAGCCGTTCATCAAGAAGAAGGGCATGGGCGAGCGCTCGCGCTCCTCGTCCAGCTGCGAATAGCCTTTCGCCAGCAGCGGATCATCGGGCTGCGGCTGCGGAAAGGTGGCGGACATGCCCAGGGGATCGAGGATATTAAGCTGGATGTAGTCGGCCCAGGACTGCCCCGAAACTTTAGCGATGACGCCACCGAGCAGGGAATAACCGACATTGCTATAGGCGAATTTGTCGTATGGCGCTCGCGTGGGCGGCCGGCCTTTCATGGCCGTGACAAATTCATCCCAGTCGGGCGCGTCGCATTCGGTCCACATGGGATTGTGGGAATCGCGCGGCAGTCCGGAAGTATGCGTCAACAAGTTGCGCAGGGTGATCTCGGGCGCGCCGGCGTAGCGCAGGGCGAACCAATCCAAGTGCGCCGACAGTGGATCATCCAGGCCGAGCTGGCCGGCGTCGCGCAACTGCAGGATTGAGACAGCCGTGAAGGTCTTGCTTATGCTGGCTATACGAAATCTTGTATCCAAAGTAACTTTCGACTTTGCGTCGAGATCGGCGTATCCGAAGCCTCGCCCCCAGATCAACTCGCCATTGTGAACCAGCCCAACCGCCAGGCCGGGCTGCTGATTTTGGTGCATTTTGAAGCGAATCCAAGATTCATAAATGTCGATGGCTGCCGCGAGATCGGGGTTATCAAGCAATAGAGCATGTGGCATCGCTTCCTCCAGTCAGGGCGCGGTTTCCGCCGGGGTTAATTCAGTGAAATTCGGGCGCCGTCCTCCAATGACATCAGCATTTGTCAACACCTGATATCAGAGCCGCGGCCTTCAACAGTCGGTGGCGGCTGGCCCGGCGCTTCGCCAACGACGCCCTGCACGAACCAATCCATATCGGTGTAAAGGTAGCCCTTGGGGAACTTCTTGTTCTTCTCCAGCAGCAAGTCGCCGGCTTGCGAATAGAGCGGGCCGTCCAGCGCGTCTTTGTTGGTTTCGTTCCAGGTGATGCGCCATTTCAGGGGCGGCGCTTCCATGATATGCGGAATCTGATCGTAGTCGTAGGGCGCCATGTCGATGATGCCGCGGCCGAAGTTCTTGGTGGAGACTTTGCCGTCGTATGCTTTGGCTTCCCACTCATCCTCGAGCAGGTCATTGACGCGGCGCAAGTAATACCAGCCCCATTGCCAGATGATGCTGGTCATGTTGGCGCTGGGGCCGAATTCGCGCATATCGAAGCCGTAGCCGACCGAACGTACGCCTTTTTCTTCGGCGACCTTTTGCACTTCCGGGTTGTAGGTGTGCTGCACCAGGACATCGGCGCCGAGATCAACTAGCTCCAGGGCGGCGGCGCGATCGGCTTCCGGGTCGTTCCAGGCGCCGGTGAAGCGCACATGAACTGAGATGTCTTCACAAGTTCGGATGAGCAGCGAAGCCGCCGTGATGGCGTTGATATTGCGAATCACTTCGATGGTCGGCTCGGGGGCGATGAAGCCGATGATGCCGGAAACGGTCATTTCGCCGGTATAACCGCCGGCGACGTAAAAGGCCTGATACATGCGGCCGCTGTAGGCAGCGACGTTGTCGGCGGTCTCGGCGCCGTCGGCGACTTCAAACTTGGTATCGGGGAAGTCCGCGGCGACCTTGAGCACCGCGTCGCTGTATTCGGATGAGGTTGCGAATATCAGCTTGTGCCCCTCTTCAGCGAGTTGGCGCAGTACGCCTTCAGCATCGTCGACCGACACGCTCTGAACGGCTTTGGTGCCGAGATCGGGCAATTGCTCGTCGAGGTACTGGCGGCCGATGTCGTGCAGGCGGCTCATATTGTATTCGTCAGGATTCTCGTTGTAGATGAAAGCGACCTGGCTGGTCACTTCTTCAACGGCCGACTCGCTCGACGCGCCTTCGCTGCAGCCGGCAAAAACTAGCATGGAAGCGACCATGAGAGCAAGTGTATTGAAGAAGCTTTTTGTAGAAATCATTTGGCGCCTCCTGTGGTCCGACGGTAAGCGCCGGGCCCGAATAGAATTCATACTACTTTTGCTTCAAATAGGCTGCGGTTGCCAAACCGGCGCAGCACTGCACGCCGACCAGGCTGCGAATCGGAATTGCGCGATAGTCCAGCTCGGCTTCGAGGCGGCCGCCGTCGGCAGTCAAGCGCTCAGCCGCTTCTTGGCTGGCGGCTTGAATTTGGCGATGGTCGTTGCCGCTGGCGATCTCATTGGCTAACAGACGCGCCAAGAGGCCGACATTCAGTAATCTGTAAAAGCGCGAGGTATAAAGATTGCTGAAGAGCTCGGCTTGGGTCGCCGGTCGATTGGTTGAGTCGTCGTTCATCACCCACTGGCGGTCAGCTTCGCGGAAACCGGCGCTCATGGCGAGGAAGTCTTCCAGGGCGCGGCGGACCGGCGAATCCAGGCGCAGGGCGCTCTCGACAGGCGCGTATTGCTCGCGGATCCAGGCGTCGTGCTCGGTTGCCATGTCGAGCGCCTGCAAAATCGCGTCGCGGCGCAGCGTCGTAGAAAGCGATTGGTCGTTGACGCGCGGCTCCTCGAAATAGGGCATTTCCACGATGAGGAAGAAAGAGCCATAACGCTCGGCATATTGCGCGCTGGATGCCATGAAGCCCATAGCGGCTGCCGGATCGGCGATGCCGTTGCGCTCCAGATGATCGTACATATCGGTGCTGCTAAGCATGCGATAGATGGCCGGGGCGTAGGGCGCGGCGAAGCTCATCTCGGGTTCGCCCAGATCCAGCGCCAGCCCGAACCATTCGGGCATCTGATGGAAGGTGTCGTAGAGCGGCGGGCATGCGCCGGATATATAATAATAGACGCCGCCGAAACCGGCGTTGTGCAGCGAATAGAGCAGCGTGGGCTGCGTCTCGTCGATGACGCGCATCAGCGCTCGCGTTTCCGGCAGCGGATCGTCAAAGCTCAAGCTCTTGTACTCAATGGGGAAGGTCCACTCGACCTGCTCGCGGCGGGCCGGCCGATAAAAGTGGCGGGCATAGTTGGTCGGTGTGAAGGGACCGTCGAACCAGCCTTCGTTGAGGCGCATGCCGTCGGCGTCGATCGACTTGATGAAGTGCCAGCTGAAGCCGAGTTCCTGGCGCAGGGCGTCGTCCTCGCAGAGCCGCTGCGACAGGTATTCGATGGTCATGCAGCCGATGGGTTCGTTGGGGTGGGGGCCGCCGAAGACAAAGGCATTTTGTTCGCCGCCGCTGATGGAGAGCAATTCGATGGGATCGCCGGCGCGGGTGCGTCCGACCTCTTTGATGCTGACCAGATCGGGGAAGCGCTCGCGCAGCCGGTGGCTGGACGCCTTGAGTTCATCGACTTTCAGAAAGGCTTGGTAGTCGGGGATGTCGGCGGCGATCTTTCGCAGGTCCATTCGACCTCCGGCGTCAGCTGACGGGATTACGATTCAGAACGAATAGATAAAACGAGATAAGAACATCCCGATCAGGCCCAGGAGAGCCTGACCGGAAGTAAATCGGGTAGTGCCTGGAAAGACGGGCGAAGAGTCGCCTATCTCTCATCCTCATTGATCCAGACATTGTGGTCGTCGGTGGCCAAATTCAGCGTCCACTCGCCGCCGAAGAAGTCTTTCACGTAATTGTTCTTGACCGTGAAGATGTTGAAGAAGCCGAATGCCGGTTCGAAATACAGTGCGGCGATGCGCGTTGTAGCTGCTTGCAGCTGCGCTTCGCGTTCCTCTTCGTTTAGGTTCTGCGCCGACAGATCCAGCAATTCGAAGATCTCTTCATCTTCGTAGCCCAGCGACGCTATCCAGCCGTTGCGCCCCCAGAGGGCATTGGTGCCGCCCTCGCCGCACCAGCCCTGGCCCAGATAGATGCCCCATTCGCCAGCCAGTCGTCTGGCGTTGTTGGTGCCGGGGTCGGCGATTTCGGGCCGGATGGTGAGGCCGACTTGGGCGCCGGCGTCTACCATGGCGGCCACGTCATCGGGCGCCGGATCGGAATTCCAGGAGAACATGGGGATTTCCAGATTGGAGCCTTCCCATTCGCGCAGGCCGTCGCCGTCGGTGTCCACGATGCCCATCTCATCCATTAGCGACATGGCTAATTCGGGATCGTAGCTGTGGTATTCGTCGTAGAGGCCTTCTACGTAACCGGCCACGCCTGGGCCCGCCGTACCAGCGCCTTTCACATGCGTGGGACCGCGCAGCGCCGCGTTAATGGCTTCGCCGTTTTTCATGTGGGAGAGCGCCTTGCGGAAGCGAACGTCGTCAAAGGGCGGCTTGTCCACCGACATATAGAGACGCGTGGCGACCGGGCAGCCGAAGTTCAGCACGGTCATGTCTTCGTTGTCCTGGAAACGGCCAACGTCGTCACCCGGCGTTACCGAACCCCACCAGTCGAGGTCGCCGGCTTCCAGGGCGATCATCGCCGCGGGCACATCAGGAATGACGCGGAAGATCACCTCATCCAGGCAGGGGTCGATGTAGTAGTCCTCGTTGGCGCGCAGGATGACTTCTTCGTCAGGCGAATAGGAGACGAATTCGAAGGGGCCGGAGCCCAAGGGATTCAGGCCGTAGTCGTCGCCGTAGTGCTCAATGGCTTCCGGGGCCACGATGGCGGTGAAGGTCAAGCCGCGCGCCTTGTCGTACATGATGGCGTCGGGGCCGCTCAAGGTCAGGACGACCGTGTAGTCGTCGGTGGCTTCAGCGGAGACGAAGAGGTTGCGCAGATCGGCCGCCATGATTGACGATTCGTCATCGTATTGGCGGTAGATCGAGTAGACCACGTCGTGCGCGGTCACTTCGCGGCTTTCGCCTTCGGGGAAGACATCGTTGCCGTCATGCCACATCATGCCCGGACGGATGTACCAGGTATAAATTGTGCCGTCATCGCTGATGTCCCAGGATTCCGCCAGATCGCCGACGGGCTGGCCCGATTCAATGCGGAAGAGCATGCTGTTGATATTGGTGATGGCGTAGAAGGTCCAGTCGTGCGCGGCGGTATTGGGGTCCATGGGCAGGAAGGTGTCAACGCCGATAGTAAAGGTACCGCCCTCTTGCGGGCAATGACCGTCGGCCGCAACCGGCGCGATCGACAGGGCCAAACTAAAGAGGAGCGTCGTGAAAAGTAAAATGCTTCTAAGCTTCATGATGAGATTCTCCTGGTAATGCGCTTATCGTTGAGAGATGCAAAAAGATAAATCTGTTCTGAATTTATCGTCTGATTGGCGCCTCCTGTGCTTAGCGATTGTCAGGCCGTCGCCGTCATAAACACTATGACTTGCGACAGGCGCCTGTCCTGTCCACTTTATTCGTCTCTGGATTGTGATTGAGCGGGCCTCTGCGAGGAGACGAGTTGCAGAGATAGTAGCGCAATTCGCCGCGGAAATGCAAACTAGTTACGCAAAGTTGGGTCGAGGGCGTCGCGCAGGGCATCGCCGATGAAGTTGATGGCGAGCACAGTCACCATGATGGCGACGCCCGGCGCGATGGACATGACGGGCAAGATGCGCATTAGTTCTTTGGCGTTGCTGAGCATGGAGCCCCATTCGGCGGTGGGCGGCTGCGCGCCCAGGCCCAGATAGCTCAGCGTGGCGGCGATGAGTATCGCCTCGGCGACGCTGAAGGAACCCTGCACGACTACCACCGGGAATACATTGGGCAGGATGTGGCGGAAAATGATGGAGACGTCAGAGGCGCCCAGGGCCTTGGCGCCGACTATGAACTCGGTCTCGCGCAGGGTCAGCACCATGCCGCGCACGACGCGGGCGAACCAAATCCAATAGACGACGATCAGCGCCACCATCATGTTAAACAGACTGGGACCGAAGACCGCGACCAGGGCGATGGCCAGGACGAGAAAGGGGAAGGCTATCAGCAGATCGACTACGCGCATGATGATCATGTCGGCTATGCCGCCGAAGTATCCGGCGATGGCGCCCAGGGCGACGCCGATGGTGACGGATATGCTGGAGACGGAAAAGCCGACCAACAATGAGATGCGCGCGCCGTAAATCAGGCGACTGAAACCGTCGCGGCCCAATTCGTCCGTGCCGATGAAGTGCTCGACGCTGGGCGGCTGTTTGAAGTTGGTATAGTTGACCTTGTAAGGATTGTAGGGCGTGATTTGATCGGCGAAGACGGCCGCTAATATGAGCACGAAGAGAACAGAAAAGCCCAGAATCGCCCGCGGGTTGCGGATGATCTGCTGGAATGCCTTGAACCAGAATGACTTGGGTCTGGTCAGTTCGTCAAAGTCGGCGTCCGCCTTTAGATCAATAATCTGCTCAGCCATTGGTAGCCTTATTGCAAACGTATGCGCGGATCAATGACCGAATACAAGATGTCATTGATGAGATTGACAAGAATGACCATGATCGAGAATACGAGCACCGTATTGGTGACGACCAGGTAGTCGCGGGCGAAGATGGCGTCGACGGCCAGCCGGCCGATGCCGGGCCAGCCGAAGACCTTCTCAATGACGACGGCGCCGCCCAGCAAACTGGCGAATTGGCCGGAGATGACGGTAATGATTGGGATTAGCGCATTGGGCAGCGCATGGCGGAAGTTGACGCGGCGGATGCCCATGCCTTTGGCGTGAGCTGTGCGCACATAATCCAGGCCCAAGACTTCCAACATGCTGGAGCGCGCCATCCGCGTGACCAGTCCCAGCAGAATCAGGCTGAGCGTCACCGATGGCAGGACCAGCGATCGGGCAAATTCGACGGGCGTCTTGCCTTGACCGACGGTGGGCAGCCAATCGAGATGCAGCCCGAAGATCAACATCAGCATGATGCCGAACCAGAAGGCCGGTATGGACACGCCAAACAGGGCGAAAGTCATGGCCGCCGTATCAATCCAGGTGCCGCGCTTCAAGGCGGAAATGATTCCTAAAGGCAAGGCGAAAATCAGTACCAATACAATCGAAGCCACCGTCAGGATAATGGTATCGGGCAGCCTCTGGCCGATTTCGTAGCTCACGGGAGAGCGCGAGCGGACCGAGATGCCCATATCGCCTTTGAGCAGATTGGTCACATAGCGGACATATTGCACGGGCAGAGGATCGTTCAGCCCGAGTTTCTCGCTGATGCGCTCTTTTTCTTCCGGCGTGAACTGGCGCGCATTGCTCATCATCAGTTCAATGGGGTCGCCGGGGATAAGGTGAATCAGCCCGAAGGTCACGGTGGTCACGCCGAAAACAAGCGGAATCATCAAGATTATTCGGCGTATTATGTATTTTTTCACGGCCTCGATCTTCGAGATCCAGAATGGAAGGCGGTTGAAACAGCCGACAGGCGTATAGCGATACCGCTGATCAAAGGCGCGTCGGCGCGGCGAGCAAGACTATAGATTGTAACCACTGGATTGTAGTCAGGTTGCTTCCCTGTGTCAAACTGCCGCGCACTTAGCCGGTCGGATTCCAGACGTAAGTCCCGTCTTCCAGCGTAACTTTGCCCAAGCCAGGGAAATCCAGGTGGTAGAAGAGCGTCAAGAGGTCTTCGTCGACGCAGTGCTGCAGGACGCGCCGGCGGGTTTGGACGGCGAGCTCGGAATTGGTATCGAAAACAAATGGCCATTCGAGGCGCGCGAATTGGAAAGCTTGATGCAGCAGATCAACGGCGTGAAACAGTCTTTGACCCTGCGATTCGACAAGCAAGCCCGCATGCCCGTTGGTATGCCCGGCCAGGTCGACCACAGTGACGCCGTCCGCGATCGCATCGCCCGGACTGACGAATGTGAAGCGATCGCGCAGAGCCATGAAGCGGGCTAGATTCTGCTGATCTCCCGCGCTGTCTGAGTTCCCCCAGCGCTCCGTCCACTCGTCCCATTCCGCTTGCGTCGTCATAAAGCGCGCGTTTGGAAAATCGAGCCGGCCTTCCTCGACCACCAGGCCAGCCACATGATCGCCGTGGAAGTGGGTCAGGAATACTATGTCGATATCAGCCAAGCCTACGCCGATGCTCTCCAGCGCGCCCTTCAGGTTGCCGGTGGTAGCTTCCCAGCCGCCGCCGAAGCCTACGTCGGCAAGGATGCGCGTTCCGCCGCTGTTGATGTAGAGACAATTAATGCTGTCCAGGGTATCTATTCCGCCCAAGGCGTCTTTGATATCCGCCAGGTTTACCGTCGGGTAGCGTTCGGCGACTTTCTCACTGGTTTTGCTGAATTCGGCGTCTTGCAGCACGGCGCATTCGATGTCGCCGATGGTCAGTTGGTGTACGCTCATTGGTAATTCCTTTCCGTTGCCTGTATCGTCAGATTGATTCGCCTGCGTCTGGCGCGGCCTTATGCCCCGAATACTGCCAGCGCGGTCAAAAAGAACATCAAACCAGCACCCATGCGGGCTATGATGACGGCGCTGCTCGATCCAGTGTAGACGCGCAGCAGGCTGAAGGCGAGTCCTGTTAGCGCCGGGTATACGATTCCATGCCAGACCAGGTCGTAGGCGTCGGCGTAGGCGGCCCAAAAGACCAGCAGATGCAGGACGACAAAGAGCGCGCTGGCAGCGATGACGCCCGGCCAGGGACCCAGGCGCCAGCGCAGCGCGGGCAGCAGTATCGCCTGGAAGACCAAGGACTCGGCCAGCGGTTGCAGCAGGATCAAGAGCAGAGCGGCCAGAATGAGACTCGCGCTACCGTATAATTGGAAGCCATAGATTTCCGGCACGGGCAAGAATTGACCGCTGGCCAAGTTGGTGACCAGGTCAATGGCCAGGGCGATGGCCACGCCCAGGAGCAGGACAAGCGGACGGGGCAGGCGGCCCGGGCTCATCCGGAGCGCGGCCCGGTTTTCCGGGCTGCTGCGGCGATTGACCCATACGAAAATCAGGCCCAGAGCCATGCCCAGCGCCCAGCTGAGCATCACCACAAATGGTGTGATTTCATCGCTGCCGAGCAGCAGCGACGCCAGCGCCGGGCCCACCACGATCAGGCAGATGAGCAATACAAGGGGGCTTAGCGCCGCGCTGAGCAGGCTCCAGGGCGGGGCGGCGTCCTCCGGCAGCGAGAGCTTGGCTCGCAGGGACATTTCGCGGCGGTCGGTCTTGCCCATGGTCGAACTCGTCTCTAGCCGGGCGCGCGCATGACAGCCTCGTAGACTGCGGCGGTCTCCTGGGCGGTTTTGCGCCAGGAATAGTTGCTGGCCAAGGCCAAGCCCTGATTGATCATGGCTTCGCGCAGCGGCTGCTGAATCAGCAGGGCGATGATGGCGCCGGCCATTTCCCGCGCATTATTGACGATATAGGCGGCATCTTCCAGTACTTCTTCGAAGACGATGGCGTTGGATGTGACAACTGGCGTGCCGGAAGCCATGGCCTCAAGCGCCATCAAGCCGAAGCCTTCGTAAAGGCTGGGGAAGACGAAGACATCGGCCAGGCGGTAGAGCGCGGGTTTGTCGGCTTCGTCGACGAATCCGATCCAACGCAGATAGTCTTGAATATTGAGTTGGCGGCTGTATTTGCGCAGGTCGGGGAAAAGCTGATCGTCGTATCGTGGTTCACGCCCGGCGATGACCAGCGGAAAGGCGTCGCCATCGGCCTCGCCGACGTAGGTGTAAGCGAGCATAAGCGTATTGACTTGCTTGCGCCAGTCGAAGCCGCCGAGGTAGAGCGTAAATTGCTCGGGCAGGTCATATTTCTGGCGCACTTCCTGGTCGCGCTCGGCGCCGACGCGCGGATGAAAGCGGTCGTCGGGCGCCAGGTATGTCACTGTGATTTGCTGCTCGGGAATGTTGAGCTGGTCTTCGATGTCTACCTTGGCGGTCTCGCTGATGGTGATGATGTGGTTGCTGCCGCGGGCGGCCGCGCTGACCAGCGAGGTGTAGAGGTTGGTTAAGAAGCCTTGACTGTAAACCGGATAGAGCAGGGGGATGACGTCCAGCACGGTGGTGACCAGCTTGATGGGGCAGGACATGGGCGTACCCCAGTAGGGCACGTGGGCGATATCGGCATTGATGGCGCGGGCCAGCTGAGGAAATGTGCGCTGCTCAAAGAATACTTTGCCTAGCTTGCCGGAGCGATTGCGCCGGCCGCTTTCTAC
>LXNI01001784.1_pt1 | contig 17175 bp, 17 predicted proteins | sample 809091 | NCBI WGS metagenome assembly LXNI01 (sample SAMN04870527, study PRJNA318959) | sponge metagenome | biome: 01000161; feature: marine sponge reef; material: water | host: Sarcotragus foetidus | place: Greece: Milos, Mediterranean Sea | collected 2013-05-29 | depth 5-7 m | reverse complement strand
CTCCCCTTCCCTAGCTTGCTGGGGAAGGGGCCGGGGGATGGGGTAGGATTTGCCGCAGTCCCGACCTATTGCCGCTACATTCGCCCGCCGCCATGCGTTACACTGCGCGCTGCCAAACACGCCAATTCAGGGAATCCACCATGCCCGACAGACCGAATATCGTCCTCTTCCTCACCGATGACCACGGCGCCTGGGCCAACGGCTGCTACGGCAATGCCGAAGTCGCGACGCCGGCACTCGACGCGCTGGCGGCTTCCGGTACGCGCTTCGCCAAGGCTTACACGCCCACGCCCGTCTGTTCACCGGCGCGCGCTTGCCTGCTGACCGGCAAAACCGCCTCGCAAGTCGGCATTCACGACTGGCTGGAAGAAGCCATTCCCGAAGTCGGCGAGCGCGACTGGCTGGGCGAAACGCGCACGCTCTTTGACTACTTGTCCGCGGCCGGCTACTACACCGGATTGAGCGGCAAATGGCATCTCGGGCAATCGCATCTGCCGCCGCGCGGCGCTGATTATCACTTCGGCTTGCCCGGCTGGCAGGGAGCGCACAATACGCCTTATACTTACGTACGCAACGGCGAGATGATCGAGCTGGACGGCAACAAATCCCGCCACATCACCAACCACGCCATCGAATTCCTCGACTCCGCGCCGGCCGACCAGCCCTTCTTCCTCAACATCGGCTATATTGCTACCCATTCGCCCTACGCGCAGCAGACACATGATCCGGCCCAGACCGCGCGCTACCAAGACTGCGCCTTCGCCGAGATACCGCCCTGGCAGCCGCACGCCTGGGTCAAGAACGAAGGCGGCGCCAACGAGCTCAGTGAACAGGATTTGCGTGACCGCTACATAGGCTACTACGCCGCCTGCAGCGAGGTGGACGAAAATATCGCCCGCGTCGTCAGCGCCCTCAAAGCGCGCGAGCAATGGGAAAACACCATCATCATCTATACCTCCGACCACGGCTGCGCAATCGGGCATCAGGGTTTCTTCGGTAAAGGCAACAGCACCCGCCCCCTGAACATGTACGAGATCTCGCTGCAAGTACCACTGATCATCGCCGGCCCCGGCATTGCGGCGCAGGTGCGTAACGAATATGTCGATCACTACGACACTTTTCACACCATCTGCCAGCTGGCGCAAATCATTCCGCCCGCCGATGCCTACGCAGGCGCTTCTTACGCTGATATGCTGCGCGGCGAGCGAGTCGCCTGGGACAATACCCGTTACGGCGAATACGGCGATCTGCGCATGATCCGCGATGAGGACTGGAAGCTGGTCTGGCGCTATCCTGCCGGACCTCACGACCTGTTCGACTTACGCGCCGACCCCGCTGAGCGCGTCAACTGCTTCGATCAGCAGCCGCGGATTGTCGCCGACTACAAGACGCGGCTGGACGAATTTTACGCCGATCGCGACCTGCCGGCGCTATCGGGCTTGAACGTCAAGCAGCAACCGCAGCACAACGGCAGCAGCGAAGCCTGGCGCGATGGCCGGCGCGAAGCCCGCGGCTTGCAGGTGTATTGAGCGTGAACTGGCAGAGGAGGGCTGAGTCTACGCGACTCTCTGTGCCCTCTGTGACTCTGTGGTGAATGAGCCTTTTCGGTCTAGCCGCTAGGGCCGCTCCAGCGATACTTCCAGCGCGATGCCGTCGTCATAGCCGAACTTCTCCAGCGTCACCACCACGCGCCCGCTCATCGGCATGACAAAAGCCAGCGGCAGCTCGTCCGGCACGCCCATGGTGCTGTAGGCCATCACTTCCATGCCCTCGACCTTGGCCGTGACGTAGAGGTCCTCGACATCGCCCTTGAGCTTCTGAAACTTGAGAATCAGGTACTCGTCTTCCGCCGCGTCAAAGACCACAAGGTCGCGGATGGCTTTGTCGTTGAGCGTCACCCGCGCCGTCCCGTCTTCCAGCGCCTGCACCGGATTGCGCCGAATGTTGACCGTGCCCGACCCGCTGGCCGCGCCGTCAAATGTCGACACCGCCAGCACATAAGTCGCCGCGTGGTCGAATACCAGATTGCTCAGCTCGGCATCAAAACCCGAGCCGCTGTCATCGTCAAAGGCGTATTCCAGTCCGCTGGGCGCGACCAGCTGCAGCAGCGTATCCAGCGCTCCGCCGCTGTCCACCGTCACCGTCAAGCTGTCGCCGATTTCGACGGGCAGGGCGAAGTACTGTGCCGGCGCCTCGGCGCTCAGGGAGAAAGCGACTTCCCGCTCAAATGCCAACGGCGCCAGGCTCGCGTCGGCGATGGTGACGACAAACTCGCCGTCGATTGCGCCCTGCGGCATCATCAGCGGCGCGGCCGATATCTCCAGCGTGTATTCGCCCGAATAGGGCAGGCTGAAGGGGCCGATGAGCGGGTCCTTCTGGCCGCGGCTGTCGTCACTGTAAATCATTTCGATATCGTCGCGGTCGATCAGCGCGACTGCCGGGTCAAAGTCATGCGAAGCCACGTTGATGAGCACAACCTGCCCGGCCTCGCCCGCAAAGTCGATTTTGGCGCTGCCGTCTTGCAAGCGGCCTTCGATCACCTCGGCATCGCCCACGATCGTCGAGACAAAGGCAGGCGCTGCTTTGGCGGTCGCGGTCAGCAGGGCCGAGGGCTGAACCCCCGCTCCTCGCAAGACTGTAATGGTGTAGTCGCCGATCTCGTCCTCATCGCTGGTCTCCAGCTCCAGCCGGACGCGCCCGGCCGAATCCGCCTGCTTCCGCGTGCGATAGACCGATGCGCTGGCGAAGACTACATCAATTTCGACCATCTCATTCGGCCGCAAGCCGCTCACCCGCAGCAAATGGCTCGACCCGAGCGGCGCCGCCTGCGGATTAATCGTGATTCTGGCGCTATCTTCCGGCGCTTCAACGTCGGGCGCTTCAGCCGCGCTAACGGCAAAGCTCGCTTCCGCCAGCAGATCATCACTCTCAGCATGGCGGATTTGCACGCGGTAGTCGCCGGTCTCGTCGTCTTCGGCGCTGGAAATCGTCAGGCTGAATTCGCCCTCGCCATCGGCGCTGCGCTGGCTGCGGTATTCTTCTCCGCCAGCGGGATCCAGTATCACCAGCGCAAATGCCTGCTCGGCCGCCAATCCGCCCACGGCAATCGTATGCTGCGTGCCGATGTCGCCGCTGGGCGGGTCGACCGTGACGCTCAGATCCAGCGCTTCCAGCTCGCCCACTGTGAGCTCGGCAGCGGTAAGTTTGTCGCCGTCGACGAAGATCTCGACCGCGTAGACGCCCGCCGCCAGGTCATCAGCCGCGGCAAAGCTCAGCGCGACTTCGCCATCGCTGCTGGCCCGCGCCAAAATCGTGTCGATCAAGATGCCCTCGGCCGATGTGATTTGCGCCGTCACGCTATCAAAGGCGGCCAATCCCGTCGCCGCGATTTCCGTCTCCCCGCCCGCCGCGATAAACGCCGGATTGAGCGCGACCGCGGCATCACGCTCGGGCGGCGCCTCAATCGTGAATTCGCCCTCGGCGATCAGCTCGCCTTCCTGGTCGTAAACTGCGATAGCCTGGCGGCCGGCGGTATCGCCTTCTTCGGCGAATACCTCGATCTCGATCACGCCCTCTTCGTCGCTGGCATGGATGCGGCGATAGGCGACCTGCAACGATTCTCTCGCCGTGATTTCGACCGTATAATTCGTCAGTGATTCCAGTTCGCCGATGCGTATCGTCTGCACCTTGCCGAAGGGCGCCGCGTCTGGCGTGACTGTGACATCGCCCAGGAGGTCGCGCTCGGCTGCCGTCTCGCTCTGGGTTTCGTCCGCGGCGATCAGCTCGAATTCGGCGCTGGCGACCACCTCGCCCTCGCTGATGACCTGCAGCGTATAGACGCCGGGCAGATCGCCTTCGGTGCTGCTGATGGGGTAACTCAGCTGACCGTCGGCATCGCTGGTCTCCTCGCTGCTGAATACCACCTCGCCGTCAAACAAGATCTCGACCGTATAGGCGCTCTCGGCCGCCAAACCGCTGATCTGTATGTCAAACACAGCTTGCTCCACAGGACCCGAAGCCGGCGTAATCGTCACCGCAGGCGCGTCCTGCGCCAGCAGCGGCGTCGCCAGCGCGAGCAGGAGAAAGCAGAGACTGATCAAGCGCGAAAGACGGCGGGGCATGGGCACATCCTTTTCAGGCATTCGTATCATTCATCGGCCGGGCGATTTTAGTCAGTCGTTCTCAACAATTATAGGGCAAGCGCCGGCCCCGCGCAGTTGCAGGCCTGGATTTTACTGTAGCCTTGCACTTGCCAGCGCGCAGCAAGCCAACGTTCCCTTTCGCGCTGCCGCAACGGTATAATTGGCTTATGATTTCTGATGCGCAAGTCCCGGCAAAATGGCCCGTCATCGGCCACGACTGGGCGGTTGACTTTCTGCGGCGGACCTTGGCGCAGGGCCGCAACCGCCACGCCTACTTGATCAGCGGCAGCCCGTCGCTGGGCAAGATGCGGCTGGCGCTGGCTTTTGCCCAGGCGCTCAATTGCGAAGCCGAATCAAAGGCGCAGCGCCCTTGTCTGGTCTGCCGCTCCTGCAAAGCCATCAGCCGCGGCAACGATCCCGACTTGATTGTGGCGGCGGCTGAGGACGGCGCCCCGCTGAAAATCGACGCCATCCGCGATGTGGCGCGCTTGCTGGCGCTGAAGCCCTACAGCTCGCGTTATCGCATCGCCATTCTTGACGACGTCCATCTTGTGGCGCCGCTGGCGCAAGACGCGTTGCTGAAAACCTTGGAAGAGCCGCCCGGGCACGCCATCTTGCTGCTGTTGGCGGCCTCTGCCGAGCGTGTGCTGCCCACCATCCGAAGCCGCGCCCAGCAGCTGCCCCTGCGCCCGGCGCCACAGGAGTTGATCAGGCGTCACTTGATCAGCACTGGCTGCGACGAGGATCAGGCCGATCTACTGGCGCGCCTAAGCGGCGGACGCGTGGGTTGGGCGCTTTCCGCCAGCGCCGACGATGCCCCCTTGGAATTCCGCAATGAAATGCTTGATACGCTGTCCAGCGTGGTGGAGGGAAAGCGATTACAGCGCATGCAAGCATCGGATAAGCTCAGCCGCCGCGCCGGAAAAGACAAAGCCCTGCTGCGGAGCGTGCTCGAGATTTGGCAGACCTACTGGCGCGATGTCTTGCTGCAGTGTTACGACAGCCCGGTCAAACCCTGCAACAGCGACCGCCGCGATCAAATTCGCGCCTTGGCCGTACGCTTGCAACCGTCCGAAGCCCTGGCCGCGCTGGCCGCCACCGGGCGCACATTACAAGCGCTTGATACCAACGCCAACCTGCGACTGGCCCTTGATGCGCTTTTTCTCGATTATCCGGGGCTTGAGTAGCGCCGCGGGCTATTCAATCGGGATGCGGTTTTCCGCTTCCTTCGCCGCTTCCAGCAGCGCGTCCGGCGCCAGCACGATCTTGCCGAAGCCGGCCGATTTCTCCAGTTTCTGATGCGCCTGACGCGCCTGACTCAGCGGCATAACCTCCTGCGCGAGCGCCTGATACCTGCCTTTGGCCAGGCCTCCGAGCAGCGATTCATAGTCCTTGGGCCGGATTGAGCCGTAAGCGCCCAGGATGCTCAGATTGCGCAGATACAAGTCCACTGCGTTCAGCTTGGCTTGCGGCTTCTTTAGCGCGCCAGCGATGACCAAGCGTCCGCCGGGGCAGAGCATGTCGAGCGACTCATCCATATCGAGTTGGTCGCTGCAATGCAAAACCAGGCTGGCGCCATTTTCGCGCGTGGCGACCTTGACCTGCCGCACCAGATCGCCGCCAGCGTCTTCCAGCACAATGTCAGCGCCGATGTCATGCAATTCGCTGACGAACTGGCTTTCGCTGATGGCGATGACCCGCGCGCCGCGCGCCGCCGTGATCTGTACCGCCGCCGCGCCCACACTGCCCGCCGCCCCGCGTATCACGACTGTGTCGGCTTTCTTCAGCTTGCCGGTTGGCGCCAGCGCTTGAAAGGCAGCGGCAAATGACGCTCCAGCCGCGGCCGCCGACTGATAGTCCAGGTCGTCCGGCAGGGCGATGAGTTGGTCGGCGGGCAGGACGCAATACTCAGCGTAGCCGCCGTCAATCTCAGTGCCCAGCGCTTCAAAGCAGGCGCAGACGCGATCGCCTGTCCCCCAGTCGCCCGCGTCCTCGCCCAGCTTGACGATCTCGCCAGCCAGGTCTGCCCCCAGGATATGCGGCATCGGCTTGCGCAGTACGAATCGCCCGCTGCGCAGCAACAGGTCAACCGGATTGACTGATGTGGCATGGACTTTGACCAATACCTCGCCGCTGCCGGGCTGCGGCCGCGCCAGTCGCGCGGGTTTGAGCACACGCGGCTTGCCTATCCGCTCCATGATGACAGCGCGCATGCTTGCGCCGCTCTCGGTCATATTTCTTCCTTGTGCTGCGCCTGCGAAATCGGGAATAGTCTAGCGCATGGCCCCTGGGCTGTAAACGGCTTATGCGCCGGCGAAACGCTTGGCGTTGCGGGCGCGCGCCTTGGCGATTTCGGCTTCGCGGCTGCGGGGCGGGGCGGTCGTCCGCAGCGCGCCCAGCAGAGTCGCGGTCGCCCGCGCTACTTCGGCCACGGCTTGATCAAAGGCCGCCTGGTTGAGCGCGGACGGCTTGCGGTAGCCACTGACCTTGCGGACGTATTGCAGCGCCGCCGCTTCCATGTCGGCTGTTGTACTGGGCGGATCATAATTGTAAAGCGTGCGGATATTGCGGCACATTGCGTCCCTCTCGTTTCGCTTCGGCTTATGCGCCAATCATACCATCACCCGCCCGCGCAGTCGCGATACAGCGCGCTCGTGAGCCCGCGATAAGCCGGCGGAAGATAAGGTGCCAGGTCATCCAATTTTCGGAACGCCTGCAGCAACTCCAAACTGTCATCTCTGTCAGCGTGGTGCTTAGCCTTCCATTCGATATAAGCCGCCAGTTGCAGGCGGGCCGTACGAAACTCTTCAATGACCAGCTGCGCGGTGATGCCGCAGCGCTCGACGAAATTCGTCCGCTCGTATTCGTCGAGCAGGGGCGAGTTGTCGATCGGGAGGCGTCGATGCGCCGCCAACTGCCAGCTGTTTTCGCTCCCATCGAGGATCATATAGCTGGCGCTGTGTTCGCCGTCCAGGGGCACGCCCACCGAGCCCGGATTAAAGATGAGCCAATCGTCCACCTGCCGCTCCAGCGCGATATGACTGTGCGCGCAGATGACCGCGCGCTCGCTGATATTACGAAGCCAGCGCCGGATTTGCGCCGCAGACGATTGGGGTGTGATAGCGGTCCAGGGATCGCCCGGTATGCCGTGGCAGACGCGAATCGGCGGCGCGTCGCGAAAGCGCAGCTGCAATGTATCCGGCAGCGCCGCTATGAAATTCACCCAGCCATCGCCCAGCTGATCGTGCAGGTAAGGCGGCATGGTGAAGCGCGACCAGTGCGCCGGCGCGCGCTCGGTATCGTAGTCCAGCAGATAGAGTTCGTTGTTGCCGCGGATGACCGGCCAGCGGCGCTTCCATATCACTTCCATCACCCCGCGCGAGAAAGGGCCCCAATTGATGCTGTCGCCGGCCACCACCACCTGGTCGACAGCGTATTGCGCCATATCGTCAATGACAGTTTGCAGGGCGGGCAAGTTGCCGTGTATATCGGCGAGAACGGCCAGACGCGTCATATCAACTCCTCAGTAAATGCACGTTAATCATGCATAAAATCAAACTCGCTAGGAAAGCTCCCCTTCCCTAGCTCGCTGGGGCAAGGGGCCGGGGGATGGGGTAAGAATAACGCTATTCCGCACTCAGGAGTTGAAGCCGTCGGGATGCCAACGATGCCAATTCCAAGCCGTCTCAATGATCTGGCGCAGGCTGTTGTATTCGGTTTCCCAGCCCAGTTCCCGGCCGATTTTGTCGCTGTCCGCCACCAGGATGGGCAAATCGCCGGCGCGCCGCGGCGCCTCGACCGTGGGGATGGCGTGCCCGGTGACTTCGCGCGCGTTTTCGATCACCTCCAGTACCGAGAAGCCGCTGCCGCTGCCCAGGTTATAAACGCGGCTTTCGCCATCGCCATCGGAAAGGGCCTCCAGCGCCAGGATATGCGCCCGCGCCAGATCCAGCACATGCACGTAGTCGCGGATGCAGGTGCCATCCGGTGTGTCGTAATCCGTGCCGTAAATCTCGATCGCCTCGCGCTGGCCCATGGCGACTTGCAGCACCAGCGGGATCAGGTGGGACTCCGGCTCATGCGCCTCGCCGATATGCCCGTCGGGATGGGCGCCGCAGGCGTTGAAATAACGCAGGCAGCAATACTTAATCCCATAGAGCCGGTCCATCCAGGCCAGCAGGCGCTCGGCCATATATTTGGTCTCGCCGTAGATGCTGCCGGGGTTAAGCGCCTCATTCTCGTCGATGGGGACGCGCTGCGGCTGGTCGAAGAGGTTGGCGGTGGATGACAAGATGAAGCGCTTGACGCCGCGCTGGCTGGCTTGTTCCAGCACGTTGATCACGGTGTAGAGATTATCGCGCAGGTACATGAAAGGCTGCTGCATGCTCTCGCCGACCAGGATATGCGAGGCGAAGTGCATGATGCCGTCAAATTCGTGCGCGTCAAAGGCGGCCGCCAGCGCCTCGCGGTCGCTCAGGTCGCCCACGATCAGCGCCGCGTCGGAATGCACTGCCCCGCGATGTCCCTTGCTCAGGTTGTCGTAGACCACCACCTGATTGCCGCGCTCGATCAACATCTGCACCACATGGCTGCCGATGTAACCGGCGCCGCCCGTCACCAATACCTTCATGTCGCGGTTCTCCCTTCCAGCGCGGATTATAGCCCGCCTGCCCCTGACAGTAAATCCGCGCCGCGCTGCGCATCCGCAACCGCCCTTCGGCAGCGCGCGTATTATGATGGGCGGGTGATATGTGGTTTAATCGAGAGCGAGGCAGGTACGGGTAGGGCATGACGGACGAACCCAAGGGCAAAGACGCATGGACGCCGGCCGAGCGGGCGGCGCTGCGCAAGCTGATTCGCATGGCGCTGATTCTGCTGCTGGCCATCGTGGTAGCCGGCACAATCGCCGCGCTGCTCAGTTCCGCTCTCATCGGCGCCGGGTGATTCATGTCGCGATTCCGGGTATAATTGGGCAAGGGCATGGGAGAAATAACGATGATTGAAGCGCCTGTGAGCAATGTGCTTGATGTCGTAACGGATTTCTTAGGTACCGACCCAAGCGACGAAGAGTTGCTCGCTTACAAATTCAGCGAAGACCTGCAAGCGCGAATACATTTTCTGCTTGATCGCAACGGCGAGGGTGAGTTGACGTTTGATGAAGAACGAGAATTAGAAGATTTCATCCGCGCCAACAGGATGATGTCTCGGCTGAAAGTGCATACGAGGCTCAGACTGCAGGGCATAGACATTTGACAATCACCCAAGAGCAGCGGCGCAGGATTCGCGCGCAAGCAGGCGGATGCTGCGAATATTGTCGTATCGGGACCGGCGAACAGTCGGCCGACTTCCACATTGACCATATCATTGCGATTAGTCACGGCGGTGAAGATTTTGACCAGAATCTTTGTCTTGCATGCCTGGATTGCAACAGCTTTAAGGGCGTTAACGTGGCCGCGATAGACCCTCAAACAGATAAGCCAAGCAAACTGTTCCATCCGCGCCTGCAAATCTGGGATGATCACTTCCTTATCAATCCAGATGCTTCAATATCTGGTCTTACTCCCGAAGGGCGAACAACGGCAGCAGTCTTTCGAATAAATGATGAAGCGCGCATCCAGCAATGATATAAGGAGTTCCTGTTGGGCAATTACCCGTGCCAGAACAAATCCTAACCGCAAGCGCAGATGAACCCGGGCAGCGGCTGGACAAGTTCCTGCTGGCGCAGTTACCCGGTTACTCGCGCGCGCAGGCACAGGCGCTGCTGAGATCGGCGCCGGGTGATTCGAGTCGGGATTCCGGGTATAATTGGGCAAGGGCATGGGAGATAGATCATGATACGAGAACGCGAGCGCCAGGTATTTGCGGTAATCATTGAGTTTTTGGTCTCCCTGCCCAGCGATGATGAATTACTGGCCTATCATCTGCCTGAGGACTTGCAAGAGCGCCTAAGCGACTTGCTGAAGCGAAATCGGGAAGCTGAATTAACCTCGGAAGAGCGCGAAGAATTGGATGATTTCATACACGCCGACAATATGATCAGCCTTCTCAAGACCAAAATTAGACTCCGGCAGAGGGGCTTGGGCTAATGGCGCCAAGCGCCAAGCAGCGCCGAGAAGTCTATGATAGGGCTGGAGGCTGCTGTGAGTATTGCCGCAGACCCATAAATGTGCGCTTGGCCAATTTTGAAATCGACCATATCGTCTCACTCAAATACGGCGGCGAAGACGCTAGCGGCAATCTGTGCCTGTCTTGCGCGCCCTGCAATCGACACAAGGGGCCGGAAATCGCCGCGGTAGATCCTATTACTAACGAGGCGACCAAGCTCTTCAATCTGCGCCAGCAGAATTGGCGCGAGCACTTTGAAATCAAGCCGGATGCGTCGCTTGCGGGCCTGACGCCCGAAGGCCGGGCGACGGTTTCCGTGCTGCGAATGAACGAAGCGCCGCGCGTCGAGCAACGCTATGGCGAAGCGCTGTTGGGCAATTACCCGTGCCAGAACAAACCCTAATCCTAAGCGCAGATGAACCCGGGCAACGGCTGGACAAGTTCCTGCTTGGGCGCCTGCCCGGTTACTCGCGCGCGCAGGCGCAAGCGCTGATCCGCAGCGGCTGCGTGCTGGTCGATGGCGCCGCGCGCAAGACCGGCTACAAATTCAAAGGCGGCGAGACAGTCCAGGTGCGCATCCCAGCCCGCGAAGAGCGCTCGGTCGAGCCGGAAGACATCCCCCTCGATATCGTCTACGAAGACGCGAATCTCGCCGTCATCGACAAGGCGGCAGGCATGGTAGTGCATCCCGGACTGGGCAACGATTCCGGCACGCTGGTCAATGCGCTGCTGGCGCGATATCCCGAACTGGCCGATATGATGGACGACCCGCAGACGCAAGACCGGCTGGGCATCGTACACCGCCTCGATCGCGGCACCAGCGGCTTGCTGGTCGTCGCCCGCGACAAGCCGACCCTGCTGGCGCTGATGTCGCAGTTTCAGGAACGCAGCGTGGACAAGGTCTACCTGGCGCTGCTTGAGCGGCGGCCCAAGTCCAACACCGGCCTGATCGACGCGCCTATCGCCCGCGACCCGCGCCAACGCAAACGCATGGCGGTTCAACGCAGCGGCAAGCCGGCCCAGACCGAATTCGAGGTGCTGGATGACGATTTTCAGGGTGACCGCGCGCTGGTTCGGCTCAAGCTGCTAACAGGACGCACTCACCAGATTCGTGTGCACCTGGCGTTCATCGGCTGTCCGCTGGTGGGGGATACAGTCTACGGGCGGCGCAAGCAGCGGGTACGGTTGAAGCGGCAGTTTCTGCACGCGCATGAGCTGGCGTTTGAGCATCCGGTGAGCGGAGAGCGGCTGTCGTTCGAGAGCGAGCTGCCGGTGGGGTTGAGGGCTGTGATGGAGAAGCTGCGCTGACTAGACGACCGGAGGCGACAGTCTAACAATCGCGGTAAAGATGGCTGTCATGATACTCATGGCGATGACGATGCGCCAAGTCAAGTCCGATTTCAGCTTTTCCATGTCGGCGCGGAGCGATTCAATGTCTGCCTGGGTCGCCATATGCTCTTGGCTAGCCTCCAGCTTGGCAATCTGTGCGACCTGCCTGTTTACTGTTTCGATCACGAATCTATCTTCAGAATTTGTTTGGGCAGCCATTGATGATTCCTCAATGTTTCAGCCGAATCTTGCTGTCAAGTTTCTTTCATTTGGCCGACGCTGTCAAGCATTTCTTGGTCGGTATTCGCTAGGGGGATTCACCACAGAGGCACAGAGGGCACAGAGATTAACGTCTCGCGTTCGTTATCACCCTTAGTATCAAATCCCAGTCGTCGTGCCAGCCATGGGTCAAGTCCAAAATTGGTCGAATCTTTTCATCCGCTGGGTCCTGGAAACTCCAAAATGTCATGCCGTTTACGTACCAGTGTGAATTGGGGTCGACTGTCTTTCGAGCTTCCTGGGCGGCAACTCGAGGGTTCAGCCATTTTCCTTCCCACAGAACTATACTGCCTACGTTGGCAATCTTGCCACGGAGTCTTAGCGTTGCATCAAAGTCATGGTCATTCCATGAAGCATAAACAGGAATTTTGACTGAACCGTCTAGCCATGTTTGAGGCTTCGGCAAGATTGAATCGGTTGTCGAAGGGTCCGGTTTTTTGGGTTCGGGGTCGGGCCCAGGTTGAACTACGCGCCGCGCAGCCTCATGTTCCACATAGTCATCAATAGCCCGCTTAACAAGAGGCCTGTACTCTTCGATGACGTGTTTCCATTTTGCTCCATCATGTATATTGTAGATGACATGTTTGACAAGCCATTCGTCTGGATAACTTAATATCCGTTCAACTTTTGCTCGTATCTTCATGTAACGAATGGATTTTATCGGGTCAAATCTTGCCTTCGTAAACCCTTCTAATACATCCACCTTCCGCTTGTCGAGATTCATTAGGTCAATTTCAAGAAACGGCTCCTTGTCCATGATATTGGACTTTTCCATGTCAGTATAAAAACGATACATGATGCCATTGGTCAAAATTCCTAAACGTACCTCTTTCGCATTGAAATAGTTGTAAAGTTGCTTCCAATTGCTCTCATTTAACAAGATATTCACAGCTTTGGCTTCAATGAAGATAATCGGCTTGTCTTCACTTAGAATCGCATAATCGACTCTTTCCCCGCCGGAGATTTTGGCGTCAGCTTTGAACTCTGGGAAAACCTCACCCAAGTTATGCGGATCGTATCCCAGTGCACGGATGAACGGCTGGACGGAGACAAGTTTCGTCGCATCCTCGTTATGTTCCATTTTCTTCCGCTGGCGTTGTATCTGATCCGAAATCTTGCTCAATTCGTCGTACAAACTCATCCACAGCTCCCTGAGCAGCTCACGCCTTGTATTGATGTAAGTTTAACATAGCGGCGCTGATTTTGCCGATTCACGCGCGGGTAGTGAATGGTGTTTGTGAGTGACTTGCCGATGGGGCTGAGGACGGTAATGGTGAAGTTGTGGTAGGGATGTACTCCGAAGCCACCTTTACGAAAGTCAACGCCTGTACTTGCGATTTCGTATTCTTGTGCGCATTTCAGCGTCACTGAACATGCGTTTGAGTGGCAATTCTTCAATCGTGTCCGGATCAATGAATCGCCAAAATTCCCATCCAGAGACGAACGACTCCGAAGAATGGACCATGTTGATAGCTTGATTGGTCGCTTCCTGATAATTCATTTCGACATCCTCAAAAACTACGTTATTTCCTGTTCGCTGCAGTGTCTCGGTCAACAGAAGCGTTGCCGTAAACCGTCTTCCTTTGTATTCAGCAGTTAACTCAACGTTGACCACATCGGTAGCCAGCTTTCTTCTTTCCGATTGATCGAACTTCTTCAGGTCGCGCCACGCCTCACTCAGGGCTTCGGCGTACATCTGCTCTTGTTTCGGCTCAGTCAACGCGCTGTTGGTGACTTGTCGTGCAAAGTACCAGACAAGCTCTCTTGGCGGCCCATGCATTTGTTGTCGCAATATGGGAACAATTGCCCGCCGTCGCGCGACGGCACGCATGCGTTCTTTGTCAAATGAGCGTTTGGTTAACCATTGCAAATCATTGGCTAGCTTTTTGTCTTCGTCGTCACCAAAATGAAAGTCCATGTTTAGATTGAATGAGAGGAAAGCCGTCATATCCATACGACCGGGGACTTTTAGATCAGTATAGAATTCATACATTAAGCCATTTGTGAGAATGGCGAGTTCTATCTGTCCCTCCTTGAAATAGTCATGAAGTTGCTTCCAATGTTTCGAAAGTTTGCTATTCGAGGGCTTTGCTTCTATAAAGATTATCGGCTGCCAGTTATGCTTAATCGCATAGTCAACGTGCCCGTCGCCGACTGGGAATTCTTCTTTGACTTCGCGGGGATTGTTGGTGTCGTATCCAAGAGCAGCTATGAACGGGACGACTAAGGCTCGTCTGATTTCCGATTCGTTTCGCTCATGCCAGCGCTCTGACCCAGCTTCGACGACTTTGGAGAGACGACAAAGATCATCAAGGAGTTTCATTTCGCAAGGTCCTTTGTAGTTGGATGCTGAACGCAGTTGGTCAGTTTAACACGCCGAACCGCCTTTCGCTTTTCTCTGTGCCCTCTGTGCCTCTGTGGTGAAATCCGCTATACTCCCCACCATGCAAACCACCACGCAACAACCCACCGCCTTCCACTTGATGACCAAGCCGCGAGGCGCCATCTGCAACCTCGATTGCAAATACTGCTACTTCCTCTCCAAAGAAGCGCTCTACCCGGGCAGCAAGTTCCGCATGTCCGACAACTTGCTCGAGGAGTACATTCGCCAGTACATCGAAGCGCAGCAGGTCAACGACATCAACTTCGCCTGGCAGGGCGGCGAGCCCACGCTGATGGGCTTGGACTTCTTCAAGCAGGCCGTGCGCTATCAGCAGAAGCACAAACGCCCGGGCATGAGAATCACCAACGCGCTGCAGACCAACGCCGTCACGCTGGATGACGACTGGTGCGAATTCTTCGCCGCCAACGATTTCCTGCTGGGCGTCAGCCTCGATGGGCCGGCTGACGTGCACGATTATTACCGCGTCGACAAAGGCGGCAACCCGACCTTCCACAAGGTCATGGACGGCATTCGCCTGCTGCAGAAGCACGACGCCGACTACAACATCTTGACGACTGTGCATGCCGCCAACGAGGGGCAGGGCGCCCGCGTATATCAATTCCTGCGCGATGAGGTCGGCACGAAGTTCATGCAGTTCATCCCCATCGTCGAGCGCGACAACGACACCGGCTACCAGGAGGGCGATCAGGTGACCGACCGCTCGATCAGCGCGGCGGGCTACGGTCAGTTTCTCATTGACATGTACGAAGCGTGGGTGCGCCGCGATGTGGGCCAGGTCTTCGTGCAGATTTTCGACATTGCGCTGGCCGCCTGGACTGGCGCGCCGCCCGGCCTCTGCATCTTTGACGAGACCTGCGGCCTGGCGCTGGCGATGGAGCACAACGGCGATGTCTTCTCCTGCGACCACTATGTGGAGCCCGATTTCAAGCTGGGCAATATCATGGATGTGCCGCTAAGCGAGATCGTGGTGATGGACGAGCAAGTCGCTTTCGGTCAAGCCAAGCGCGATACCCTGCCGCAGTACTGCCTCGATTGCGAAGTGAAGTTCGTCTGCAATGGCGGCTGCCCCAAGAATCGCTTCATTTCCGCGCCCGATGGCGAGCCCGGTTTGAATTACCTCTGCGCCGGGTATCGCGCCTTCTTCAATCATGTTCGGCCGACGATGGACTTTATGGCGCGTGAGCTGGCGGAGCGCCGACCGCCGGCAAACGTCATGCTGCAATTGGCGCGTTATGATGCCGAGCTGGAGCGCGCCTTCGCGCAGGCCGGCCGCAACGATCCCTGCCCCTGCGGCAGCGGCCTGAAGTTCAAGCGCTGTCATGGCCGTCGGGGGAGATAGTACACGGCCACGCGGGCAAGTTCCGTTACAATAAAAATGACGTGGCGAGGGTGGATTACGCATGGAACAGCCGACAAAGGAATTGAGAGTGCCTGCCGCGATTTTTGAGCGCGCTGAAGCCATCGCTAGCGAAAGCGGTCGTTCGGCGGAGTCCGTAATCGTGGATGGTCTGTCTCTGCTGTTTGGGGAGTCGACTGATACGGAACTAGAGCCGGAGGCGCTGAAAGATCTCGCCGACGAGCAATTACTGGCTGTCGTGCATCAGCGCTTGGCTTGGCCGCATAACACGCGACTGCGCGAACTTATGCGGCTCGGCCAATTAGGACAGGTCACAGATGAAGAGATCGTCGAAATGGAGGACCTGGTCGCTAGATTTGATCACCAGGTGCTGTTGCGCTCAGAAGCCTTACTGCAGCTGAAAAGGCGCGGGCACGATATCCACAACCTGCTCAAACTTGGGGCATAGCGCGTGGCATGGGTCCCGGTACGCCTGCGACAACAGGTGAGTGAACGGGCGCGAGGACTATGCGAGTATTGCCAGATTCAAGAATCCATCGTAATAGTGATGGAAATAGACCATATTATCCCATTGACTCGTAACGGAGAAACTTCACTTGGCAATTTGAGCTTTTCCTGCGTGGGATGCAATATGTTCAAGCGAGACTTTGTGGCTGCCGTTGATCCGGAAACCGGCGTCGAAACTCCATTGTTCAATCCAAGAACCCAAAACTGGAAAGATCACTTTCGCTGGGACGACGAGAAAACAAGATTAATTGGCTTGTCTGCGGCGGGTAGGGCGACAGTGTCGCGCTTGCGGATAAACCGCCCCGGCGCAGTCCGCGCGAGACGGCGCTGGGTGGACGCCGCATTGCACCCGCCATCAGACTAATATCTACGCCTTGTCACTTTGCCGCCTGGACAAGAAATGGCGCAACTGTCGTGGGGTCCGGCGGCAGCGGCCTGAAGTTCAAGCGCTGTCATGGCAAGCGGCGCAACACCTAGCGATTGTAAGCATTCAACACTCTGCGTTCTCTGTGCCTCTGTGGCTAAATAAGCGGGTGACCCAGACATTCGCAGAGAAGGATACCCTCATGCCAAAACAAGTCATTTCCACCGATAAAGCGCCTGCGGCGGATTTAAGCGCATTCTCCCCTTTCGTCCACATAATGGGCGCTGACCCAGCCGCGCTGTCCGTGATAATCGATCTCGAACCAGTTTGCTGTCCGCGCTAGCGCCGTAAGTGTAATGTTTGCCGGAATGGCGCGTATCAACTCGCCGCCTGGTTCTCGGCGCAAGTTCAATCTAACGCGCAGGGTGACCATACATGCGCTGAGGGGCTGTTCTGTTCCGGTCTTAATAGACAAGGGCGGCAATCCCGCTGGCACCGAGTTGAGCAGCATCACCGAGCCCGCGGTGTCGATCTCCGCGCAAGTCAGGTCGCCGAGTCTGTAAGCCGGTAAAATGCGCAGCGGCGGCGGCGGGTAAGCCGAATCGCGGAAGATGAGGCCCGCGCCGCTGGCTTGGAAGCAGACTCGCGTACCATTCCCTACCCAGCTCCAGACATCGACGGCATCGAC
>LXNI01001783.1_pt1 | contig 17201 bp, 8 predicted proteins | sample 809091 | NCBI WGS metagenome assembly LXNI01 (sample SAMN04870527, study PRJNA318959) | sponge metagenome | biome: 01000161; feature: marine sponge reef; material: water | host: Sarcotragus foetidus | place: Greece: Milos, Mediterranean Sea | collected 2013-05-29 | depth 5-7 m | reverse complement strand
TCACCGAGACAAGCCTCCCGGGGAACTTTTTGCAAGTTCTTCGGGGGGCAACCCGCTCCGAACATCATTTATTCCGAGCGATTCCCCCCCAAATCCCCTCAGAAAAACTGCGCGCGCTCACGCCCGCCGCGTCGTTCGCGTCGGCGGCCCTGAACGTGAACACATCCAATTCGTAGTCGAACGCCTGCCAGTTGTAATTCAGCGCGCCGCCCCCGGTATCGGAGTAATAGGCGCGGAGATCGGCGCTCCAGGACGCGTCGATCAGCCAGTCCAGGCGTAGTTGCAGACTGGTTTCCTCCATATAGTCGACCTGGTCGCCTCTCAGCACATTATCGATATAGCCACTGCGGTTCAGCCAGGTTCCGTTGAGCCGGTAGTACAGCCGGTTCTCGGTCACGGGACCCGACAAGGAGATCTGGGCCTGGGCGTGGTCCCCATTGCCCGCTCCCACCTGTATACGACCCTGGAACTCATTGGTGGGTTGTCTGGTCGTAATGTTGATCGCACCGCCGATGGCGTTGCGGCCGTACAGTGCGCCTTGTGGGCCTTTCAGCACCTCGATCTGCTGGAGATCCAGGAGCGCTTGATTGAACTGATTGGGACTTGTCTGCAGCATGCCGTCAATCGACACCGCAACCGGAGGCTCGTTGTTTCTCACCTGCGTGATGCCGCGAATGGTCAGAAACGTCGTGCCGGCGTTTTGAGCTTCAACCATGGTGACGTTCGGTACCAATGACAGGTAGTCGTTGGGACGCTGGATGCCGGCGTCTTCGATTTCTTCGGCGGTGAACGCGTTCACCGTTACGGGGACCTCCTGGAGACTTTCGCTGCGCAACCGTGCCGTTACCACGATCTCCTCAATTAAGGCGGATGGTGCATTGTTTGCCTGTCCGAACGACGGCGTGGCCAAACCCATGCCCGACACACACAACAACAGCGCGCCCGCGCTGGTTCTCACTGCGATCATGGCGATGCCTCCCTCTCGATTTGCCTGGTTCGTGTGCGAACCCGATATCATGTTAAAATGTAATCTATAGTAAAAATTTTGACAAAGCAAAACTTTTTATTAAAAATGTCTGGCATCAAAATTTGGTAAGCGCAGGCAGAATTTCATTGCAGGATGGCCAGTCTCATCGAGATATTCGTTACTTGAACCGGGCACGGACTGACGGAGAGAAGATGATGAAATCGCGCACAGGTGCCCCATGACCCAATACCGTGTTTCGGCTGATATTGGCGGCACATTTACGGACATGGTGGTGGAATCGTCCGATGGGCCGGCCTTTGTCGACAAGGTGCCGACAACCCCCGACAATCCGGCACGCGGGGTCGTCGAAGCGGTGCGCCGACAGTTTCCCGATCCATCGGCGGTCGAGTTCTTCGTCCACGGAACCACCGTTGGCATCAACGCCTTTCTCGAGCGCAAGGGTGAGCGAGTTCTGCTCATCACCACGGCCGGCCATCGCGACGGCTACACGATTGCGCGGGGCAACCGGCAGGCGCTCTACGAATTGCGCTACAGGAAGCCCGAACTGCTTGTGCCGCGCCGCGACGTCCACGAGGTCCGCGGCCGCGTTGCCTGGGACGGACGTGTCATCGAGTCCCTTGAGGAGGGGGATTTCGAGCCGATCGTCGAAAAGGCGAAAGTGGAGAGGATTCGTGCGATCGCCGTCTGTTTTCTTCACGCGCACACCTTCCCGGAACATGAACTTGAAGCCCGGCGAATCCTTCTCGATGCGCTGCCGGGCGTCTCCGTCTCACTCTCGCACGAAGTGGCCAAGGAGTGGCGCGAATACGAACGGGCGTCATCCGCCGTGATGAACGCCTACGTGGCGCCGGTTGTGCAACGCTATCTTACGAGCCTCGAAGCGCAGTTCGCCGACATGGGCATGTCCGCTCCCGTGCATGTCATGCAATCCAGCGGCGGTGTGATCAGCGCCGAGACCGCCCGACGAAATCCGGTTTTCACGCTTCTGTCCGGCCCCGTCGGCGGTACCATTGCCGGCACCGCGCTGGCGGCGGCCGGCGGCCGGCAGAATCTCCTGTGCGTCGACATGGGCGGCACGTCGTTCGACCTGAGCCTGGTCATCGACGGCCGGGCCAGCAAGACGCTGGAGACGGAACTGGAGGGGCTGCCGCTGCTGATGTCCGTGGTCGATATCCGGACGATCGGCACCGGCGGCGGTTCCATCGCATGGTTGGAGAACGGCGCCATGCGGGTGGGCCCGCAAAGCGCCGGTTCGATCCCGGGACCGGCCTGCTACGGCCGCGGCGGGGTGGAGCCGACAGTAACGGATGCCAATCTCTATCTTGGACGCCTGGGAGAGAAATCGTTGCTCAGCGGTGAGATGACACTCGATCGGCGTGCCGCCGAACACGCCATTGTTCGCGTCGCTTCCGAAGCGGGTCTCCGTCCGCGCGCCTTCGCAGAGGGCATCCTTGCAATTTCCAACGCCGCCATGGCCGATGCCATGCGCACCATCACGGTGAGCCAGGGGGTGGACCCGCGAAACTTTACACTGGTCGCCTTCGGTGGCGCCGGACCCATGGCGGCGGCTTTCCTGGCGGCGGAACTGGGTATTGGGGAAGTGCTGATTCCGCGCTTTCCGGGCACCTTTTCTGCGTGGGGGATGCTGCAGACAGACCTGCGGCGGGATCTGACCCAGAGTTTCTACCGGCCGGCGCAGACGGTCTCCATCGATGAGCTGGAAGCCGGATACACTGAACTGGAGAACGAGGGGGAGCTGGCCCTGGAGCGGGAGGGCGTCTCGATGGACGACATGTCGTACCGTCGCTCGGCAGACATGCGCTACATGGGCCAGGAATACACGATCAACGCGGGCGTGCGCCAACCGATGGATCTGGAGCGCATCGTCAAGACGTTCCACCGGGCGCACCGTCGCCGGTACGGTCATTCCAGTCCGGCGGCGCCGGTGGAGTTCGTCAATCTGCGCATCGCGGCGATCGGCGCGCTCAACAGGTACACGCAGCCGGTGAGACTGCCCAGGGGCGATGGGCGCGAGGTGTTGACCGGGCATCGCGATGCCGTCTTCGACGCAACGCCGCAGCGTGCCGCGGTCCTGTCGCGGGACCGGTTGCCGGCGTCGTTCCAGGCCGAAGGGCCGGTTATCGTCGAGGAGCGAAGCGCCACGACGGTGGTGCCGCCCGGATGGCGCGTCACGGTGGACTCCCAGGGCAATCTGTTGCTGAACGCAGGAGACGATTTATGAGCGGCGTCGATCCGGTCACCACGGAAATCATCCGCAACGCCTTCATCTCGATCGCCAACGACATGAACGCCACGCTGATTCGGAGCGCGTTCACGCCCATCATCTACGAGGGCAAGGACTGTTCGGTCGCGTTGATCGACGAACACGGGGAAGTCCTGGGCCAGTCCCTGGGGCTGCCGCTGTTTCTCGGCAATCTGGAGATCTGCGTCAAGCTCATTGCCGAACAGCACGGTTGGGATTACTTTCAGGACGGCGATGTGTTCTACATGAACGACTCGTACATGACCGGAACGCATCTCAACGACGCCACGATCATCATGCCGATCTTCCGGCGCGGCGAACGTATCGGATTTGCCGCGTCCCGCGCGCATTGGCTGGACGTGGGTGCCAAGGACCCGGGCGCGCCTGTCGATTCGCACGAGATATACCAGGAAGGGATGCGCTGGGGGCCCACACGACTCTACCGGGCGGGCAAGCCACGCGAAGGTGTGATCGACGTGCTGCGGCGCAACAGCCGGTTCGGCTACGCGCTCATCGGCGATCTGAACGCCCAAATCGCCGCGGGGCGCACGGGCGAGCAACGTCTGCGGGCCCTGTTCGACCGCTTCGGGCGCGAAACCATCGCGGCGGCCCGCGACGAAATCTTCCGCCAGACCGAGGCAAGAGAGCGCGAGGCGATCCGCGAGATCCCTGACGGCCGATATGAGGCCGAGGGCTGGCTCGACGACGACGGGTTGGGCAGCGATCCGGTGCCCGTGCGAGTCACGGTCTCCGTCGACGGCGATGCCATGACCATCGACCTGAGCGGATCGGGCGAGCAAACGCGAGGGCCGGTGAACTGCGGTATCACCCAGACAGTGGCCGCAGCGCGGGTGGCGTTCAAGCTGTTGGTCTGTTCGGGGGATCCCGCCAACGGCGGATCATTCCGATCGCTCGACGTGAGCGCGCCGAGCGGCTCGATCTTTCACGCCACCGAACCGGCGGCCTGCGCCTGGTATTTCACGCCGCTGGGGCTTCTGATCGACCTGGTGGTCAAGGCACTCTCGCCGGCGCTGCCGGACAAGGCGGCCGGGGCCCACTACGGCGATTCCATGGTGGTCACGTTTGCCGGCCTGGATCCCCGTCACGGCGACGTTCGCTATCTCATGGTCGAGCCCACCACCGGCGGTTGGGGGGCCTACGACAGCGGCGACGGCGCCGATTCCCTGATCAACAACGTCAACGGCAGCTTCAAGGATCTGCCCGCGGAAATCTTCGAGAGCAAGTACCCGATTCGGATCGAAGCCTACGGCATCCGTCCCGACTCAGGGGGCGCCGGGCGCTACCGCGGCGGAAACGGTACCTATCGCCGCTACGTGCTGGACGCCGATTCCCAATTGAGCCTGTGGTTCGAACGCTCGAAATCCACGGGCTGGGGGCTTTTCGAAGGCGGCGCCGGCGCGGCGCCCGATGTGGTGGTCGAAGCGCCGGGCCGAGACCCGCGTCACTACCTCAAAGTCAACTCCCTGAATCTTCCCAGGGGAACCGTGGTTACCACGTACACCGGCGGGGGAGGCGGGTACGGCCAAGCCCTCGAGCGCGATGCCGAGAATGTGCGCCGGGATGTGCTGGACGGGTACGTATCTGTCGACCATGCAAGGGACGGCTATGGGGTGGTGCTGACCCGGACACTTGAGATCGACGCAATGCGCACGGACCGCAAACGCCGAGCCATGCGCAATGCAGGCTGAGCCGACAACGCAATGCGCCGACACGCCTGAACTGAAGGTCATCGCCGGAAGTATGCGGGCGCCCGAGGCGGCCGATACGCTATCGACCGAAATCGCCGCCCTGCGCCAGGCGATCGGCCGCTCAAAATTCACGCCGGAGCAGGTGGCCGTCGACCGGCTGCTGTCGTTGCCTCCCTATGAAGGCGACGTGGCACACGCGATCGAGGAGGAAGCCGCGGGGATCATCGCCGACATGCGTGCAGATCGCGGGCAATGGCAGATACTCGACCGGTTTCTGAGCGAGTACGGATTGAGCGACCGGGAGGGTATCGCGCTGATGTGCCTGGCCGAGTCGCTGTTGCGCATTCCCGATCGCCGCACCGCCGACCGCCTGATCGCCGACAAGGTCGGTGGCGCCGCGTGGTCCTCGCACCTTGGTCGCCGCGAGGACCTGTTGGTCAACGCCTCCACGTGGGGGTTGATGCTGGCCGGACGAATTGTCGATGTCGAGCGCTCTCTCGCGGCCGATCCCTCCGGCTGGCTGCGGCAATTGGCGAGCCGCCTTGGGGAGCCGGTCATCCAGACCGCGATGCGACAGGCAATGCGTATTCTGGGCACGGAGTTCGTGCTTGGCCGCACCATCGAGGAAGCACTTGAACGCAGTGCACCTGGTGACTACTACTCGTACGACATGCTGGGCGAAGCTGCCAGGGACGCATGCAGCGCGAAGCGTTACTTCGACGCCTATTCCCACACCATCGAGCATCTGGGTAACCGCAAGCAGGGTGGCTCGGGGGCAGATCCATCGGTATCGGTCAAGCTCTCGGGCCTGCATCCCCGGTACGAATTCGCGCAGCGCGAACGCGTGCTCGCCGAACTTGGCCCCCGGCTGAGTGCCTTGGCCGCGCAGGCGGGCAATGTCGGCCTGGGGCTTACCATCGACGCTGAGGACGCCGATCGTATTGACCTGTCCCTCGATCTCTTCGAGCGGTTGGCCAGGAGCGACGAAGCGTCCAGCGGCCCGCCGGTCGGACTGGCCGTTCAGGCCTACGACAAGCGGGCGCCCGTGGTGATCGACTGGATCATCGCGCTGGCGCGCCTCACCGGACGCCGAATCCCGGTCCGATTGGTGAAGGGCGCGTACTGGGACTCGGAAATCAAGCATGCGCAGACGCTGGGCTATCCCGGTTTTTCGGTTTACACGCGCAAGGCGGCGACTGACTTGTCCTACCTGGTCTGCGCCCGGGCCCTGCTGGTTCATCGGGAGGCGGTCGCGCCGCAGTTTGCAACCCACAACGCGCACACCGTCGCCGCAATCATGGCGCTGGCCGGGATGACCCGCGATTTCGAGTTCCAGCGACTGCACGGCATGGGAAACTCGCTGTATCGTGCCGCGGCTGCCCGTTACGATCGCTTTCCACCGGTGCGAATCTACGCTCCGGTGGGTTCGCACGAGGATCTGCTCGCCTACCTCGTCCGCCGACTGCTCGAAAACGGCGCCAATACCTCGTTCGTCAACCGTGTTCTCAACGAGCGGCTGCCGCCCGAAGAGCTTGTCGTCGATCCCGTTCGCACCGTGCGAAATACCGTCGCGGCGGACCATCCGGCAATCTCGCTGCCGGAGAATCTGTTCGGGGAGTCGCGCTGGAATTCCGCCGGACTCGATCTCACCGATGGCGACGGGGTGGCGAAACTGGAACGCGGGTGTGCACAGGCATCCGGGCCGCCGCTGCGCGCGGCGCCCATCGTTTTCGGACGTCCCGGGGGTGGCAGCGGGCGGCACATCAGGAATCCCGCAGATCGCGACGATCGTGTCGGCGAGTGCGTGGATGCCTATCCGGAAGACGTCGAGCGCGCCTTCGCGTTGGCCGGCCGAGAACAACCTGCCTGGGATGCCGCCGGTGCCGAAGCGCGCGCCCGTTTGCTGCAAGATATCGCCGATCTGCTGGAGCGTGACCGTGTTCGCCTTGTGCCGGTACTCGTCCGTGAGGCAGGCAAGTCCCTGCCGGATGCGGTGGCGGAGGTGCGCGAAGCGGTCGACTTCTGCCGCTACTATGCCGCAGAAGCCCTTCACAGACTGACCGAACCGCATTCGCTTCCCGGTCCGACCGGGGAGTCGAACCGATTGTCGCTGCACGGCCGCGGCGTCTTCGTCTGCATCAGCCCCTGGAATTTTCCGCTCGCCATCTTCGTCGGGCAGGTCGTCGCGGCACTTGTCGCCGGCAATACGGTGATCGCCAAGCCGGCGGAAGAAACGCCGCTTGTCGCCTTCGAGGCGGTCCGGCTGATGCACGAAGCCGGCATTCCGGTGAACGTACTCCAACTCATCACGGGTGACGGTTCGATCGGCGAAGCACTGGTAAGTCATCCACAGACGGCTGGAGTCGTGTTCACGGGAGGCACCGATACCGCACGGCGCATCCAACTCACGCTGGCGCGCCGGGACGCCCCGATCATTCCCCTGATTGCCGAGACGGGCGGACAGAATGTCATGATCGTCGACTCCTCGGCGCTGGTCGAGCAGGTCACCGACGATGTCGTACGTTCGGCATTTGCCAGTGCGGGACAGCGGTGCTCGGCCCTGCGTGTCCTGTACCTGCAGGATGATATCGCCGACAAGGCCATCGACATGATTTGCGGCGCCATGGACGAACTTCGCGTCGGTAATCCGGGCCGGATCGAAACCGATGTCGGGCCCATCATTTCCAGCGAAGCCGCTTCCAGGCTTGCATCGCACATCGATGCGTTGACGCGTGACGGCGCGCATCGCCATTCGGGCACACTGACGGCCGAGTGTGCGCGGGGGTGGTTCGTCCCGCCGACACTGGCGGAAATCGGTGGCATCCGGGAACTGACGCGCGAGCATTTCGGGCCGATTCTCCATGTGGTGAGGTTTCCGGCGCGCGCGTTCGAAGCCGCCGTCAGGGATGCGCTGGGCAGCGGTTACGGGTTGACCTTGGGGCTGCACAGCCGAATTGAAGCACGAGCCAGGCAGTTGTTCGCCATGGCCCCGGTCGGCAATGTCTACGTCAACCGGGATATGATCGGGGCCGTGGTGGGCTCTCAACCCTTCGGTGGACAGGGGCTTTCGGGAACGGGGCCGAAGGCTGGCGGTCCTTACTACCTGCCGCGATTCGTTACCGAGAAGGTCCTCACCGTCAACACGACCGCCGCAGGTGGCAACGCCGCGTTGCTGTCCCTGGACGATCTCCGGTAACCTCGTCAGTCGGCCGTGTGTTCTGGAATTAGCGGCCATGGGTGCCGATGGAGACAAGTAATGCCTGAAAACGCTGCAGCCAATTCCTGGGCATCGCTCTATTCGGCTCACTTCGAGACATGGGAGCAACGGTTCGCCGATGCCTGCGCCGCCCGCGGGGTCGACGGGGCCGTCGTTTTTTCCGGTGCGGTGAAGTACAGGCACCGGGACGACCTCGACTATCCATTCTTTGCCGAACCCTACTTCAAGGCCTGGGCGCCCTACGGCCATCCTGACTCGGCAATCAGGATCGTCCCCGGCGAAACGCCGCTGCTGGTTTATCTGCGCGACGAGAGCTTCTGGCACATGCCTGCGCCGCAACCCCGGGGCTTCTGGACCGACCGCTTCGAAATCCGCTCCGTTGCAACGAGGGCGGCCCTGCTGGAGGAATTGGGCGCCGTGTCGCGTCTGGCCGGCATTGGCGACGAAGCTCGTGAAGAGGCGGGGTTTGCGAGCGTCAACGATCCGTTGTTGCTGTCGCATCTGGACTACTGCCGCGCCGTCAAGACGCCCTACGAGGTGGCCTGCATGGATGAGGCGAGCCGCATCGGGGCCCTGGGACATGCCGCCACGCAGCGAGCCCTGTCCGGGGAACCGTCCGAATTCGAGCTCAACGAGATTTACTGCAGTGCATCCGGACAGCGTGAGTCGGAGTTGCCTTACCAGAACATCGTGGCCCTGAACGAGCACGCCGCGGTACTCCACTATCAGAATCTCGACCAGCAGGCTCCAGCGCAATTGCGCACGTTCCTGCTGGACGCCGGGGGCGACTACAACGGCTATGCTTCGGATATCACCCGAACCTGTTCACCGCCCGGCGATCCGTTCGCCGACCTGATCGCCTCCCTCGATACCATGCAACGCCAGTTGTGCCAGGAGACACGACCGGGATTGAGCTACGTCTCCCTGAACGACCGGGCACACCAATTGCTGGCCGAAGTCCTCGCGGAGCACGGGATCACCCGTTGCGGGGCCGGCGAGGCTTACGAACGGGGCATCACGCGCACCTTCCTGCCCCATGGACTCGGACATCTGCTGGGCCTGCAGGTGCATGACGCCGGCGGCCGCCTGGAGGCGCCCGGCGGGGCCGAGCGCGAACCCCCCGCCGAGCACCCGTTCCTGCGCCTGACCAGGACGCTGGAGCCGGGCTTCGTCGTGACCATCGAACCGGGCCTCTATTTCATCCCCGCGCTGCTCGAAGACCTCAGGCAACGCGCTGCGGGCAGATCGGTGGACTGGGAATGCGTGGCGCGGTGGCTGCCTTACGGGGGTATCCGCGTCGAGGACGACGTGCTCGTCACCGAGAACGGCAGCCGCAACCTGACGCGGCCTGCTCTGAAGAGCGCTGGAATCGGCGCAGGCGCAGACTGAAAATCGTCGCGGCCAGCGCCGAAGTCCTGGCGCGGCCGCGGACCCTATTCGGGAATCGCTGCTTCACTTCCACTTCCCGGGGACGATGACTTCCCGCGATGGGTAATTCCAAACACATCGGTGTAGCAGTCAAGCCGCGATGGGTGACTCCAAACACATTGGCGTAGCAGTAAAGTCGCCAAGGGCAATTCCAAAGACATCGGCGTGGCAGTCAAGTATGCTTGCGGCCGCGCTACTGGGTGTTTCATTTCAGGGGTTTCGGTGAGTAACGGCAACGCGGCAGAGCGCTATTGGCGCGCGAACCTACGGCTGGTGGCCGGTTGCCTCGCCGTGTGGTTCATTGTCTCGCTCGGTTTCGGCGTGATCCTGGTCGAACCGCTGAACCGCATCCGCTTCTTCGGCTTCGAACTCGGGTTCTGGTTTGCGCAGCAGGGCTCCATCCTGGTCTTCATCGCCCTGATTTTCTTCTACGCCTGGCGAATGAACCGGCTCGACCGCGAGCACGACATGGATGAGGAGTAGATGGATGAGGAGTAGGGCGGCGTGGAGTTAACGACGCTGACCTATACCGTCGTGGGCGCGAGCTTCGCGCTGTATATCGGCATCGCGATCTGGTCCAGGGCCGCCAATACCAGCGATTTCTACGTGGCCGGCAAGCACGTGCACCCGGTAGCCAACGGCATGGCCACGGCCGCCGACTGGATGTCCGCCGCGTCGTTCATCTCCATGGCGGGCCTCATCGCCTACCTCGGCTACGATGGCTCGGTCTACCTGATGGGCTGGACCGGCGGTTACGTGCTGCTGGCGCTCCTGCTCGCGCCTTACTTGAGGAAATTCGGCAAGTTCACCGTGCCCGAGTTCATCGGGGAGCGTTACGACTCCCGCGCGGCGCGCATCGTCGCGGTGATCTGCCTGATCGTGATTTCCTTCACTTACGTCGCCGGGCAGATGCGCGGCGTCGGCATCGTGTTCTCCAGATTCCTGGAGGTGCCCATCGGCGTGGGGCTGGTGGTCGGGATGGGCGTGGTCTTTACCTATGCCGTACTCGGCGGCATGAGGGGCATCACCAACACCCAGATCGCTCAGTACTGCGTGCTGATCTTTGCTTACACCGTTCCCGCGGTTTTCATCGCGCTGCAGATCACCGGCATGCCGATCCCGCAGATTGCCTTCGGCAGCACCGTGCAGGGCGATTCGGTATCGCTGCTGGAGAAGCTCGACCAGGTGGTCACCGCGCTGGGCTTTCCCGAATATACATCGGGTACGAAGGGCGGCCTGGACGTGTTCTGCATCACTATGGCGCTGATGATCGGCACCGCGGGGCTACCCCACGTCATCGTGCGTTTCTTCACGGTGCCGAGGGTCCGCGACGCCCGCTATTCGGCCGGCTGGGCGCTGCTCTTCATCGGCATCCTGTATCTCACCGCACCCGCAGTCGGCTCCATGGCGCGGCTGAACCTGATGGAGACAATCCAGACCGGCCCGGTCGGCGCCCCGGACAGCAACCTGCTCTACGACGAGCGTCCCGACTGGTTCAGGACCTGGGAGGGCACAGGGCTGCTGGCATTCGAAGACCTCAACGGCGACGGACGGATCCAGTACTACAACGATCAGAACCCGGAGTTCGCCGCCGAGGCCGAGGCGCTCGGCTGGAACGGCAACGAGCTGCAGGTGGACCGCGACATCATCGTGCTGGCGAACCCGGAGATCGCCTCGCTGCCGGACTGGGTGATCGCGCTGGTGGCGGCAGGTGGGATCGCCGCGGCGTTGTCGACGGCGGCCGGGCTGTTGCTGGTGATATCGGCGGCTGTGTCCCACGACTTGCTCAAGGGGGTGTTTATGCCGAACATTTCCGAGCGGCGGGAGTTGTTGGCGGGCCGGATCTCGGCGGCGGTTGCCATCGTGATCGCCGGCCTGCTGGGCTACTTCCCGCCGGCGTTCGTGGCGCAGGTGGTGGCGTTTGCGTTTGGGCTTGCAGCGGCTTCGTTGTTTCCGCCGATCCTGCTGGGGATATTCTCCAAGCGGATGAACAAGCAGGGTGCGATTGCGGGGATGCTGACGGGGTTGATCTTTACCTACGCGTACATCGAGTTTTTCAAGGGGTTGTTTTTGCGGTGGACCGGATCGCCGTTTGCCGAGGATGTAGCGGAGAACTGGTTGTTCGGAATCTCGCCTGAGGGGATTGGGGCGTTGGGGATGGTATTGAATTTCATCGTTGCCCTTACCGTGAGCAGAATGACGGCTGCGCCGCCGGAGAGGGTTCAGGCACTGGTGGAGTATATTCGGGCGCCGCGGTAAGAATTCGTGCTGGTCTGAGCTGCGTTTCCAGGCGCTTTCATTCGATTGCTCGTTGGCGCCTTGCCCAAGCATTCAGGCGAACGTCTTCACCTGCAGCAACTGACATACCGATTGTTGTAGCCGCGATTGGGGACGGCGACAGCGAAAGGTTAGGCGATTTGTCCCCGAGTTACACGAACCAGGACCTGCCGGCGCGTCTGGCCCAAAACTCGTCGGCGCACAGAGGCGCATTTCCCAACACATCCGAGAGATTCTCGCCTTGCCGCTCCGAAAGGATACGTATAGCACCGGCCTCTGCCCGAGGATGAAGACAAAACTGACAATCACCGTGGACAGCGAACTGCTTCCCCGAGCCAAGCGGTACGCGCGCTCTCGCGGCGTGTCGCTGTCGTCCGTCATAGAAGCATCACTCAGGGAGGTCGCAGATGAGGACACACCGTCGTTCGCGTCGCGGTGGAGGGGTCGGTTTGAAGCGCCCCCCCAAGACGACAGCCGCTACGAGGCGCTCGTCCGCAAGTACCCTTGATGTTGCTCGACACCGACGTATTGATCGACGGCGCCCTTGACCGGCATCCCCATTCGGAATCTTCGTCCGAGCTTCTCGACCGGATCGAGCGTAGGGCCCGCCGGGCGTTTGTGGCGTGGCACATCTTGACGAGAAACGTCAGGGACTTCACACGGTCGCCGATCCCCGCCATCACACCGGGCGAAGCACTTGAGCAACTATTCTGACGCTCGATCCCGCAGGGCTCCCACATCCAGGCGAGCCGTTGCGTGGGGAAATCAATAATTCCGCGGCTCTGATTGGGACCTGACGTGCTTCATCGGGAAGCCGACGGCACCACCGCGTCCCGCCACCATATTCTCGCCGTCCAAGGTGTGTTTGAGCGCGCAAAATTAACCATTGCTATAACATTTCGGTTTGACCGAACTGAATGTCATTGATGAACATTTCGCCCTGGAAAGATTCCGAAGAGAGTGGCAAGCGTCTGGCGGCGCATGGCTTCACCGGCTTGCTCTCGATCGATCTTGAGGGCAAGTCGATAATTGGGGCTATTGGCGCGGTACGCGCCGATCAATCGAGCACCTATTCATGGAAGGGCCATGCCAGCGGATTGCGCGGGGCTCTTGCCGAGCTCGATCGCTTCTCCGAAGGCGCCTCTTGCATCGTCGGACACAACATCATTGAACATGACATGGAGCTTCTGGCGAAGCCTGCATTGGATCTCAAACTCCTCCGCCTGCCCGCCATAGATACCCTCTACCTCAGCCCTCTGGCGTTTCCGGAAAACCCCTATCACCACCTTGTCAAGCAGTACAAGGAACCGGCGCTCGCAAGGGTTCAGGTCAATGACCCGCTGCTGGATGCGGAACTGACTCTGGAGTTGCTTGCCGATATCGTCGATTCGCTGAAGTCGAAAGACAGCGACCTGTTGATGGTTTGGCATGCTCTTCTTGCCACCGGCGTTAAGGGACACGCTTTCGACCAGTTCTTCCGAATAGTTCGCGGCTCCGAAGCGCCGCCGACCCTCGCCGATGCAGTCCCGGCCATTGTACGGCGTATTGCCGAGTACGGCTGTCCTAACCAGGCCTCCGTCATCGTCCGCGATGCCCGTACGGACCCGCTTGCGCTCACCTACCTGCTGGCGTGGTTGCCGGCCGCAGGGGGCAACTCCATCATCCCGCCCTACGTCGAGTACCGCTTCAGTCCAAGTCGCCTGGCCATCAGGCTTCGCGACACGCGCTGTTCCGTTCCCCGTTGCCCGTGGTGTACGGAGCGCCTTGACGCGACGAAGGCGATAACGAGGTGGTTCGGCCACCCGGGATTTCGAGACGAACCGAGGGGTCCGGATGGCGAGAGCCTGCAGCGGGCCATTACGGAGCGTCACCTTGGTCGGGCGAATGTGCTCGGGATTCTGCCCACCGGCGCAGGAAAGTCGCTCTGTTACCAACTTCCCGCGTTGATGCGTTACCAGGCCACCAGCGCGCTCACCGTGGTGATTTCGCCGCTGGTCGCGTTAATGGCCGACCAGGTGTCGGCGATGCGCCGTCAGGGCATCACCTGCGTCACCACCATCAACGGACTGATTTCCATGCCGGAGCGTGCCGACGCCCTGGATCAGATCCGTTTCGGCGATGCCGGAATTGTACTCGTGGCGCCGGAGCAGCTTCGAAACCGGTCGTTCCGCAAGGTGATTGCCGGCCGCCGAATCGGGGCGTGGGTTCTGGACGAGGCACACTGCCTCTCCAAGTGGGGTCACGATTTCCGCCCCGATTATCGATACGTCGCCCGCTACATTGCCGAGCACCATGGAGAGGAGACGGCGCCGATCCTGTGCCTGACCGCAACTGCCAAGCACGATGTCGTAGAGGAAATCCGTACGCACTTCGAGCAGACACTGCACGCAACCCTGGACGTGATCGACGGCGGCGCGGAACGCAACAATCTCGAATTTCTGGTCATGCCGACCTCGGAATCACAGCGAATCGAACACATCCATCAGGCGATCGGCAATGCGATCGGAGCGGGAGGCTCGGGCGGTGCCATCGTTTACTGCACCACCAAACGCAGCACAGAGGAAACAGCTCAGGCACTCGCCGAAAGGGGACTGCGCGCGCAGCACTTCCACTCCGGCCTTTCTCCGGAGCGAAAGCGGGAAGTGCAGCGCAGCTTTCACGATGGCGACATCGACGTGGTGGTTGCCACCAACGCCTTCGGCATGGGTATCGACAAACCGGATGTGCGCACGGTTGTTCATGCGGAGATTCCGGGCTCGCTGGAGAGTTACCTGCAGGAGGCGGGTCGGGCGGGCAGGGATGGCGCACGGGCACAGTGTCTGTTGCTGTTCGATGATGACGACCCGGAAAAGCAGTTTTCGCTCTCCGCTCGTTCACGGTTGGAGCGCAACGACATTCAGGCGGTTCTTCGGGCACTGCGCCGCCTGGACCGGCGCCGACGGCGTCACTACGAGGACAGCCCGGACGCGATAGTCGCAACCAGCGGCGAGATCCTGATTGAGGATCGAGACGGTGACTTCGTGCGCGACAGCGCGACGGACGACGATCGGGTTCGTACCTCCATCGCGTGGCTTGAAGAGGCGAGGCTGGCACGGCGCGACGAGAACCTCACATCGATTTTTCCGTCTTCCCTGCGCGTGCGTAGTTACAGGGAGGCCTACGAGCGAATCGTGCGCGAAGGTTCCAAACGCGGTATTCGACAGGATGTTCGCGAGCGGATGCTGAAGGTAGTTCGTCGGGTGGCGGAAGCAGATCCGGACGTTGGCATCTCGACGGACGAGTTGATCAACGAGTGCGGTTGCTCGATCCAGCAACTGCGTTACATATTCAGTGCACTGGATCAACTCGGAATCGCATCGAACGACATGCGCATCACCGTGTACGTCCACGCGGGGGTCGATAACGCGTCGAAACGACGTCTCGCGCTCGCCCGCGAACTGGAACAGGCTCTGATTGCCGAGCTTCGTGAGGAAGCGCCGGACCAGGAGATCAACACATGGACGCGCCTGGCGCTTCGTCCACTCTCGCAGCGGCTGCGTGAGAAGGAGATCAGCAACCCTCTGCCCGAACGCCTGGTCAGGCTCTTGCGCAGCCTCTCGGCCGACGGTCGTGACGAACCCGACGCCACCCGGAGCATCGAGATTCGCGCCCGGGACCTGGAGACCATCGGAGTTCGGCTGCGGCGGAACTGGATGAGCATCGAACGCATCGCCCGTCTTCGCCGAGACGGTGCAGCGCTCCTCCTGGAGCACCTGATCGCCAAGGTGCCGGCGGGCGTTCGCGGCGTCGACTTGCTGGTGGAGACGACCTATGGTGACCTCGAAAAAGCGATCAAGGGCGACTTGGCGCTAAGGTCGGAGTTAAGGAACCGGGTGACACAACCGTTGGTTGACCGTGCCTTGCTCTGGATGCACGAGCAGGAGGTAATTACGCTCAATCGTGGATTGACCGTGTTCCGACCGGCCATGACATTAAAGGTCACGCGCGACGGCAAGCCCTTCACGGTGGCGGATTTCCGACCGCTCAAGGAGCACTATTCCCAGAAGACCGCACAGATCCACTTCGTCGCCGAATACGCACGTCTCGGCATGGCCGACATTCGCCTGGCATTGCGACTGGCCATGGACTACTTCGAGTTTGACAACGAGACATTCGTGCGCAAGTGGTTCAAAGGCAAGGAGCGAGCGCTGAGGCGCGAAACGCTTCCGGAGCACTACGAACAGATCGTCAAGCAGCTTGGCAACCGCGCGCAGGAGAAAATCGTTGCGGACGAACGCGAACGTACGAACGTGCTGGTCCTCGCTGGACCCGGGTCCGGCAAGACTCGAGTGCTGGTGCATCGGATTGCCTATCTCATCCGCGTCAGGCGCGAGAATCCGAGGCGCATTTTGGCATTGACCTATAACCGCCACGCAGCCGTGCAGGTACGGCGACGTCTCCACGATCTGATCGGCAACGTTGCCAACGGCGTTTATGTGATGACCTGCCACGCTCTGGCCTTGCGAATTCTGGGAATTTCGTTTTCACAAACCGCTGGCGACCCCGACGAAGACACGTTCCGGAACATCCTTCAGGATGCCGCGCAACTCCTGAGCAGCGAGGAGGGCTCCGCCGGCGTCAGGCGGGAGCAATTGATAGGTCAGCTTTCCTGGATCCTTGTCGACGAATACCAGGATATCGGCAGACCCGAATACGAACTGGTTTCGGCGCTCGCCGGAAGAACTCTCGCCGACGAAGACGCCAGGCTGAACCTGTTCGCCGTAGGGGACGACGATCAGAACATCTATGCGTGGAAAGGGGCATCGGTCGCCTTTATCCGGCGCTTTGCCGAAGACTATCGAGCAAGGGAAGAATATCTTGTCGAGAACTACCGCTCGAGCGGGAACATCATCGATGCAGCCAACCTTTGCATAGAAGCGGCCGGAGACCGCCTCAAGCGCGGCCAGGATTTACGGGTCGATTCCGGGCGTAAGGCCGCTCCGCCCGGTGGGCGCTGGTCCCGGCTTGACAGGATGGCTCAGGGTAGAGTCCAGATTCTGCACCTGCAGGGGGGACAGACTACTCAGGCCGTCACTGCTATCGCAGAACTCCGGCGCCTGTCCGAACTCGATCCGGATTGGCGGTGGAATCGCTGCGCCATCATCGCCAGACATTGGTCGGACCTGGAGTCGGTACGAAGTGCCTGCGAACTGCACGGTATTCCGACACAGAACGCCCGAGAGGACGCTGCGTCATTCTGGCGCGCGAGAGGGACGCAGGAATTTCTCGGTGCGCTCCGGTCCAGCGGTGCGGCCACGGTCACGAAGCGCACACTCGAGC
>LXNI01001782.1_pt1 | contig 17209 bp, 9 predicted proteins | sample 809091 | NCBI WGS metagenome assembly LXNI01 (sample SAMN04870527, study PRJNA318959) | sponge metagenome | biome: 01000161; feature: marine sponge reef; material: water | host: Sarcotragus foetidus | place: Greece: Milos, Mediterranean Sea | collected 2013-05-29 | depth 5-7 m | reverse complement strand
AGCGAAGCGCTGAAAATTTTCCTTTGGGTCAACCCCGCCCACAACCAGATCGATCGCGGGGTCGAGCGCTTCTTTTAAGACTTTCACGCCCCTGCTTCCTTGCTCCTGTCGGGCGGCGCGATAGGCCATCTTGGGTTTGAGCAGTACCAATTTCCGCAAGGCGCGCTTCGAGTCACCTTTTGACAGCTGCCCTTGAATCTGGCGGACCTCGCCAAAGATCGCCCGGATCTGGCTTGTCTTCAGATTCGCATCTTTGAGCTGCCTGCCCATAACCTCGGCGTGCTTGACCAGCAACTGTGCGCTATCAGGATCGCTTTGCGTGATGACTGTGCTCAAATCTGACTGCGAAATCGTTCCTCTAGAAGCCTCTCGATGCGGTCGGTTAGTGCGGTCACGGGGGCGGTTGCCCTCCCTGTTCGAGTCTGGTCTTGACCTTCGTGTCATTCCCGTTCCTCCTGGAAAAGATATCTGAACTGTGATTTGGGGGTTGAAGTGACAGGTTCTGGTTCAAGCCGCAATGCCGCAATCCTGTCTCCTTGGTCTGCAATCCTGCCTCTATTCCCGCCTCCGTAAACGCAGGTCGGCCCAGCCGGCCGCGACGCCGAGCCACTCCATCATTCGATAGCCGTTCGCAGGTAACTTCTCATTTATCCGTTTCATCTCCTCTATTCTGGCGCGGTCATGCAGATGATGCAAGGAATATGCGGCTCGCCAGGCCCATGGGCCCAGGAACGTCTGCGGACGACCGATCTCTTCGCTGTCAACCTGACGCTCTTGCCACTGCGCTTGCGCCCCTGCATATTGGCGGTGAATGTCGGTCAGCGCGCGCACGAAGGCCCTGGGCGCGGTCGTGTCGCGGCTTTCATCCGTGCATAACTTTACCAATGTATGCATAAGTCCGTGGGCTGTCTCCAGGTTGCCGGCGCGGTCGGTCTCCAAGCCGAAAGTCCGCCATGGCAGTTGCGTGCCCAGGAACGAAATCGCGTCTTTCCGCTTCCTGGTCCCCTCATCCCACCAGACAAGGTTCTTGGCGGCCTCTTCCGCCTCCTCTGCGTCCCGGGCCGCCTGGTAGAGCGGGTATTTGCCCCCTACCAGGGCGACGCCGGCGCTGGCGTGGATACCCGGGTGACCGGCCGCGTAAGCGGTCAGGTCGGCGCGGATGCGGACGGCGAGTTCGATCATGACGTCCCAGGAGCCGACGAAAAAGAGATCATCGCCGCCCGAATAGATGGTATAGATACGGTCCCCGCCCTGCTCGTCAAACTGGTTGACCTCTTTGACAACCTGGCTCACCCAGCCGTCAAAATAGAGGGAGACGGCAAAGCTGAGCGCGGCGATGCGGGAGAGGGTGGCCCGTTTCCCGAAACCGGTCTGGAAGAGCTGCCCCAAGTTGTCGACGTCCATGCGTAAAATGCCCAGCCGCTCGATGCCTTCGGATTGATGGGCGAGAACGGAGAAAGGTTTCACGCCGCCGGGTTCCCGGGGCAGTTCATCCCTTTCGGCAGAGGTCATGCTCCGGTCTGCCCGCAGGGCTCGCAACTCGGTATCGGTCAGGATGGGCGCATGGTTCACCAGAAAACGCCGGCCGACAACGACGCGAGAGAGCGGACGCAAGCTGGACGCGGTCTTGTCGCCCAAGGCAAATACGTGGCGCCTCGTTGCAGAATTTTGTTCCGGCGCCTTTTCGCGGATAGCGATGCGCAGGCCCAGGCGTTTCAGAGTCTCGCGCCATTTCCCGGTGGGGCGCTCGGGGTCGAAGGGTTGGGAAGCTGGCGGGTCAGTTTCCTCCAGCACGAGATAGCGGGCGTTTCGCAAGTCGTCACCCAGATCCTCGAACGCTTGGCAGGACGGGCATTTTCGTACCGACTCGGCGTCCGATTCTTCCTCCGACTTCGTTCCAGGATGTTCCTGGCCGCAGACCTGGCACAGCCGGTCTTGGTTGCCGCCGTGGCCGGCCGGTTCAAAAAGGGCGGCCAGTTCATCATCCAACTCCGCGAAGCGGCGCAGTTTCTGCCGGCGCAGCGCCTCGTGCACGTCATCCCATTTGCGGCTCATGGAACTGTCAAAGAACGCCTTGCCCGCCAAAGGCACGCCGGCCACGGCTACATACAGATCGCCGCGATGCTGCTGCAGGAAAATTCGGCTGATCTCCCGTTGAATCCCGGGCAGCCGCTCCGCGTCGCACGGCCGCGCCAGCAGGAAGAAGCTGCCCCCGCCGGCGTAGATCAGGTTGGTGACCGGCAACGCCAGGCCGCGGAGGGTATAGCGGGCCAACGCGTCGGTGAGCATCTGCAGATAGAAGGAACGCCCGCGCAGGGTAGGCGTCGCGCCGCGCGCGGTGATGGTGTAGATGAACTCCTGCACACCGCTGATGTCGCCGCCCACCAGGAGCGCGAGATTTTCCTCGACGGCCTCAGGGTTGCTGCGCCAGTGCGCGAGGGTACCGGCGTCCACCTCGTCGCGGTTCAGCACGGCGGCCAGCGCGGCCGTGATCCTGCCGTGGTCGTAGAGGCTGATGTCGGGCAGGCTTCTGTAGTAGGCCGAGGGTACACACCACAGATATCGCTGCATCAGGATCAGGAGCGACTCCAGATAGGAGGGCAGATCGGGGTCCTGCTCGTGAACCGCTTTGAGGTTTTCCAGTTCCGCCGTCAATCCTTCCCAGAGATCGGTATAGTCCCGCCGGACATCCGTCTTGGCTGCTTCTTTCTGCGGAAAGAGGACATCCCGTTCCACCGCCAGGGGGCGCAGGGGCAGGTAACGCCGCTGGGCTTCAGACTGCCTGATTCCGTCGGCTTCTAACACTGAAAAGATGGAAAGCAACTGTTGCGGATGCTGGACGCGCGGGTTTTCGTCCTCGGTACCGTCATTGCGTTCCGCCGCCGACATCATATCGGCCAGCGAGACGATCAGGTCATCACGCGTGCGGGGGCGGTGATGGTTGCCCGCCATATTCTTCACGCGGATGCGCCAGGGTTCCGGGATGTACTTTTCAGCAAACGCGGCGGTAAGCATGGCGTGTTTGTAGCCAAAATCGCCCTGGGCCTCCCTGTCCCAGATGCGATCGCCGCCGACGGCGGCGCGCAGCATGAACTTGCCGATGTCATGCAGCAGCCCGGCTACGGCGAGCTGGTCGGTCAGTGCATCGCTCATATGCAGTACCCTCGAATCTCGTGGCTGCGCAGAATCTTCATCTCGCACGGTGGGTCGTTCGGGCCTGGACTCAGTTCTGTGGGACTGGCGGGGTCACGATCGTTCGCGCCCATTTTGACTGCGCCCCGAAAAGCTCTGAATTTTATCAGGGACTTGGCGCAAAGGCAACCCTGAAACAAATAGCAAACGGCGAGTGCATGGCGTTCTGCGGGACCGCCGGCATTCCGGCTGCGCAGCGAAGAAGTGACAAAAGCGCCATAAGAGCGCCTCCATATCTGGCGCCCGCCTTCTGCAGCTCTTACCCGCAAATCCCGATATCTCCTGTACACACCCAACACGCGCTGCAGACTCTACCCGGAGTCCCGGGTACGCAGCGCCAAACGGCCAGTGTAAACGCCGGGCCACACAAATCACTCGAAAAGCACTCTGGGAAGTCGCGCCTGCCTGATGATTGACATAAGAGTTCCTGTCCGCAGCTCCTTGTGGTCTGGAACCGGGACAGAGATCGTAGATGCCTGTTCGACTTTCTGCATGATTACATGACTGCCTCTGCGTCGGGCTGAAAATGCCGTGGGTCGTGCGAATTCGACAGACTTCACGGCCCGACAAAACCCGCAGTCTAGGCAACTTCGACCTCCACCTGTGTTACGTAGACTTCATTGTGCAAACGGTCCTGGACTTCGGCGGCTGAAGCCGTCTCGAAAAACAGTTCCAGAGCTTCTTTCAGATTCGCTCTCGCCTCGGACACGGTTGCGCCCTGACTGGCAATGTCCAATTCCGGGCAGAGGGCGACGTAGCCATCTTCTTCGCGTTCTATTATTGCTGTCAACTGTCGGGTCATCAAGAATTCTCCTATATATCCTGATTTTTCCCACGCACTCTTCCGGGATCGGCGCGACGGAGAACCCTGCCCTTGTCATCGCCTCCACAAAATCGACCGGATACCCCCGCTCTCCATCCAGCCGCCGCCAATACTCCCCCGGCAAACGCGCACACAACCCTGGCACCTCGCACCGCAGCTCAATGCAGTGCCTGGTTGCGTCGAACTCAATGTCGGATGGCGGTACTTTCACATTGGTGGAACGTCATTTAGACAAAACTTTGTCCGTTACCTGTGTGGTTCCGATGTCAATGTCAATTGCCAGAGGATGCCATTGGGGCCAGTTACGAGCTCTTTGCACTCGTTGTAGTCGGCTTCGGATAATTCATCTATGTGAGCGGCCCGGTTACGGAAGTCGCTGGTGAGAGTATGTAGTGCCTCACATAGGCCTGCAGGTTCAAGAATCCAATTAGATCGTGGCCACTTCTGGATAACTCTAAAGAAAGAATTCAGCAAGTGGCTTGACTCTCGACGAGACTTACTATTGATCGCAGTTTGGAGAAAATGAGCAAATGTCCCTAATTCAGGCGCTGGTGCTGAGCCATCACAATATCTAGCGATTCGACCGAAGTCTTTGTCCCTTTTGTCATCAGCGAGTTTACTAGGATGAACAGCATCTCGCACGGGAGCAATGATTCGATCGATAATCTCATATTCAACGGCTTTGCAATACCCAATAGTCGCGGCGGACCAATCGAGGTCGGTCATCTTGCTAAGTGACTTAGCGACGCAATTGGACGTTGCGATGAAACGTAGAGCTTTCTCGGACAGACGATGCGCTCGGTCGTGGGAATGTTTTAACAGTTTTTCTGCTTCCAACTGCTGATCGCGCGTGACTGAAGAAAGAAGTACGGTGGCTAGAACTTCTGTCCGTTCGTCATCGGCTGACGTTCCGGCCTTGACCTTGTAAATCGAGAGAAGATAGCCGTAGCAGCCGTTGCAGAGGCGTAAACTCCAGTCTTCCCTATAGATAGTCTGTAACTTGGCTTTCTTAGACGCGCTACAACGGAAACAGAGAAATGCTGTGGCTTCGGCAAAACGATATTGTTGCATAGGACCGCGGCGTGGGTATTCTTTGATCAGTCTTGATGGCACAGGTATGGGGGTCATAGCTCAACTACCTCCTTCCACGGAAAATTTGGAGGAATTAATTCCCCCAGCGTCTGTACTGGGGCCGCATCGTGCCCAGCACCTCAATTCAACAATCGCTCTCGTCAATCCAGTTTTCGGTAGTTAAGACTTTGTATGCAGACAATACGAGATTTCAAGGTCTGATGCCTCGGCGGAAAGAGAAAGCGCGAATGGCTATAGAGGTTTCGGCGGGCCGCTGCTATTTCAAATGCCTGAAGAAAACCACCATTTCCCTGCACTGTAGAGGAAGTTGAAAGCACCGGCCCTCGCGGAAAAAGAGAGATCGTTAGCTGTCTTCCCATACCTCCATGGCTTTCTTTAGTTCCCCGAAAAGATCAATCAATCCTCCATATCGGCTCGCAAACAATGCAATGTAAGTGCAGACGCCTGTGAGCTCATTGATTGAGGATTTCAATCCATCGTCTTGAACATGCCCACCTGCGTGTCCTTGGCCTTGCTCATTATGCACATTTGGTTTGGTGCCTGGGTGGACATGAGTATAGTCTTCGCAGAACTTTGAGTACCAATCCTCACTAGCGTACAGGAATGCGCCTCCTTTCAGTTCCTCCAAGCCCTTTCTGACCTGAAAAGGCCTAAAGTTCGTCCTGCGTTCCTTATCGTCCGAATGAAGCCAGGAAGATAGCGCATTTCTATCGTTAGCAAACAGCCCAATAAGATTCGCTATTTCACCCAAGCTGCGAATGAGATTGAGACCCTCGTCGTAGAGCCCTCTTCCAATTGAGTAATACGCGCTACAGGCCAAGTTGTAGGTTCTTGCCAATAGACTCTCGTAGATATGTGGTCCGCCAAGGCACCTCTGATGGCATGTTGCTACTTGATATATTATGGAAAGAGATATTCCTAAGACCTGGAGATCTTCGCCACAGCCGTTCAGCTTAGTGTCGCTCACACGTCGGTTCAAATCACCGAACACTTCAATCATGTCTAAGTGCTCTTGACCAGACGGCACTCTTTCTAATTTAATCAAGGTGCCAGGTTGAATCTCAAAGTTCATCGTTCGTCTTCCTTTCTGTGCTCCACACTCGCCTAATAGTCGCTTGGATTTTCTTCTCCATGCGCTGGATTGATTTCCTTCTGTCGTCAATCACCTTCTGGTACCCAGCAATCTCCGCGACGATCTCCTCCTGCACTTCCAGCGGCGGCAGGGGTATCTCAAGTTGGCAAAACAGGGACTTAGAGATTTCTTTGAAGGTGCCGCCACTGGCCCAAGATTCCATAGTGGGAACGAGCCCAGTAACCATCAGCGCGACATATTCAGGGATTGCCTTCGTAGAGTCTCTGATGACAATGTTCTTGAATCCCTGATTTGTGGCCAAGGGAATTCTATTTATGCCGATTCTTCCGATAGTAGCGCGTGAAGACACAATTACGGCGTTTTCGGGAAGCAGTGTCGCGGATGACTTCGCTAGGCCGGTCGCGCTTATAGTGCGCTGAGTCGATCGTATCTCAGATACCAAGTTGCTTGGCGGAAGATCAACTAGCGTAGCCCATGCTATGTCACCGTTCCAGTATTCTTCTACTGTCGACTTTGGCGTACCTCCGCTTTCGATTCGAAAAATTTCTTCGTGGCCCAAGGCCACCAAAGGAAAAGAGTGGCTTACGACATGATTAACACGATATCGCTCCAGGCTGAGATTATATTGCTCATCGGCAGTGACCCTATCCTTCTCCACCATTAACCCGTTTCTTGGCGCCGGTTCACTCGCCGTGTACCCCGCTCGGTGCTCCGCGGCCAGCAAGGTCGGAGCAGGCGGGACATTGTCCCCCGCTTCGGAATCCCTCAATCGTTGCAGATAGTCTGTGATCTCGGCCTGCACCTGCGGCAGATCATTATGGTCTATCGGACTCCGCTGCGCGCCCAAGTCAAACCCATCGTTTTCTATCTTGAAAAAGGCGATCCTGTCGGTCCTCTTGGCTAGCGTCTTATCCAGCAACAGGATCGACGTCTTGACGCCCGAATAGGGCTTAAAGACGCCCGCCGGCAGCGAGACCACCGCCACCAAACTTTCCTCTACCAGCTTCTTGCGCAACTGCTTGTGCGCGTTCTGGCTCTGGAAGATGATCCCCTCCGGCACGATTATCCCCGCCCTGCCACCCGCATTCAGATGCTCGGCCATGTAGTCCACGAACAGCACCTCGCTCCGTCTGGACTGAACCGAGAAGCGGTTGTGCGGCCGGATCCCCCCTTTCGGCGACATGAACGGGGGGTTCGCCAGGACCACGTCGGCGAACTCGTTCCAGCGCTCCTCGCTGGTCAGCGTGTCGTATTCGTAGATGTGCGGATCGACAAGCCCGTGCAGATACATATTGACCAGCGACAGCCGCACCATGTCCGGCGAAATGTCGTAACCGATCAGGTTCCTGGCCAGCCGTCTCTTCTCGTCCGGTGTCAAGGTGCTGTTCCCGTCGGCGTCCGTGTTGGCGGCCTCGATGTGCTTGTAGGCAGAGATGAGGAATCCGGCCGTCCCGCAGGCCGGGTCAAAGATCACATCCTCCTTCTTCGGGTCCACGATCGACACGATGAAGTCGATGATATGCCGCGGCGTGCGGAACTGCCCGGCGTCGCCCTGCGAGTCCATCACCGACAGCAGGTACTCGAACGCGTCGCCCAGCCGCTCCGGATGGTCGTAGGTGAAGCCGTCGATCACCTTCAGGAAGGCGCGCAGCGTTTCCGGGTCGCGATAGGGCAGCAAGGCGTTGCTGAAAATATCCCGGAACAGTTGCGGGATGCCAGCGTTTTGGTCCATGCGTTCGATCGCCTCGGCGTAAAGAGTGCGCGTCTCGTGGCCCCCCAGCCCCGGCCGCATCAGCTTGGCCCAACTGTATTGACCGAACTCCCCGGCGAAAAACGACCGATCGCCCCCCAACTCCTCGCTGAGCCCGTCCATGTCGTCCATGAACTTGTAGATCAGCGCAATCGTGATCTGCTCGACCTGGCTCTTCGGGTCGGGCACCTTGCCCACCAGGATGTCGCGGGCTGTGTCGATGCGGCGTTTCGTTTCGGCGTCCAGCATGCTTAATCCTCTTTCACAATTCTCCACGAAGAACACGAAGGCACACTAAGAAAAGCCTTCGTATCTCAATGTGTTCTCAGTGGGTAGTTACAGACCGCGGAATGACCAAACTATCTGTCGATTCGTTTCCATTCCAGCTTGCCAAGGCTCCCGAAGTTGATGAGAAGTCCAACCCTTAAGCCAGTCGCTTTCAGGTCGTTGAGAACCTGAGCCTGTTCAGTGCCGGAGAGTCGGCATAGAGCCTTCAGTTCAACAATGATCTGGTCAAAACAGACAAGATCCGCGAAGCATTTTAGGGACAAGGGCCGCCCCTTGTATCCAATGCTGATGGGCCTTTCAGCTTCAAACGGCACGCCCCTTGCATTCAACTCAAACTGCATTGCTTCCTGATATACTCCTTCAAGAAATCCCGGCCCCAGCTCCCGGTGCACTTCAATTGCCGCGCCAATTACAGCGTAGACCTCATCCTCTAATCTCTTTTCCGACATTTCAGACCCCTCAGTTTCATCCACGAAGGACACGAAGCAACAGGGAGGGTCTCTTGGCCCATCTTCGTGCTCTGCGGGGGACAATGCCGTGCCTAAGCCGCGAACTGATTCAATGAAACGTAGTCCTTGATGTACTCCGGCACAAGGATGCGGTACTTATTCGGCACGCGCGCGTAATCATCCAGCGAAAGCGAAGCATTGGTCGCAAGTTGCGTGAGCTTGCGGCTTGCCACGATCTGCCGGATCTCCTCGCTGGTTGCGTATGCCTTGAAGTAGGCCTTGATTGATGGTATCGCCAATACTTCCTTTTCCTCCTCCGGCTGGTTGCCGGCTACAAACTTGGCGAACTCCTCCTCCAGCAGTTCGTCTTTGGACTTGAAACGCGGAATAATGTCAAAGACCTTTTCCAGAATCTCCCGCAGCGTCAGCCGCCGGTCCACAGCTGCGGCCTTGCGCAGCTTGGCCAGCGTATAATATTCCTCCGCTTTGTCCATGACCTCACGGTTGACGTAGTCTATGACCCGGTCCCACTGGCCCGCCTCTACTGCCTCGGCAACTGTCGCGTCCGCCCGCACCGTACCCGCGAACTTCTCGAACAGCATTCGGTCGATCTTCATTCCCTGCGGCCCGATTGTTTCTTCGCGCAGTGTCGAAAGAACGTCCCTGCCCACATACTCGAAAGCGCCAAGGTCTACGACCGCCCCGTTCCCATCCGAGTCGGCCCCCCCTGTGAAAGCTGGCAACTTGAGTTTCTCGTCATAGTTGAACTCGGTTTCAAAGTATTCGCAGTTCCCAAAAAAGTCGAATAGCTTGAAGGCTGTCTTCTCCGGCTGGGCTACCTCCTCCTTCAGACGCTCGTCGCGTACCTGGTCCGGAAAACTGTGCCGCCGCGTGCCCCGCCCCTTGATCTGAACGAAGTCCGTCGGCGAGAAGACGGGGCGGAACAGTCCCAGATTGAGGATATCGGTGCAGTCATAGCCTGTGGTCATCATGCCGACGGTGACGCAGACGCGGGCCTTGCCGGTACGGTATTCCGGCAGGAAGTTGGCTGTTCCCATCAGATTGTTGTTGGCAAAGTTGATCGTGAACCGTTGCGCCTCGGGGACCTGTGAAGTGACCTGCACGGCAAAGTCGGACCGGTACTTGCCCGGATAGATGATGTCGGCCATCTCGTTCAGGGTCTGCGTCAGCCTGGCCGCGTGATTCTGGCTGACCGCGAAGACGATCGACTTGCCAAACTCGTTGCTGACGGGGTCCCGCAACCCATGTTCAAGAAAGGCCTGACAAAAGACCCTGTTCGTCGCGTCGGAGAAGAACTGCTTCTCGAATTGGCGCTGCCTGTAGGTCTGTTCCTGCTCCTCCCCCGTATCATCGGTGAAAGAGACAATAAAACCCTCGTCCGCCAGCAATTGCGTCGTCACATTGGTGCGCGCGTCCAACACGGTTGGATTGATCAGGAAGCCGTCGCGTACGCCGTCCAGCAGCGAATAGCGAAAAGTGGGCTGCCCGCTCTCGCAGCCGAAAGTCCGGTACGTGTCCAGCAGCAGGCGGCGCTCCATCTCCCTCGGGTCCCGGACATCGGTGCCCGTGCTTTCTGTTTTCTTCAGATAGTCCCGCGGCGTCGCGGTCAGGCCCAGCTTGTAGCCGACGAAATAGTCGAATACGGCGCGGGCGTTGCCGCTTATTGAACGGTGTGCCTCATCGGAGATCACCAGGTCGAAATCGGTGGGCGAAAAGAGGGCCTGGTACTTGTTGTTGAAGAGTAGCGACTGCACCGTGCTGACCACAATTTCGGCAGAACGCCATTCGTCCCGGCGCTCCTTGTATACCACTGTCTGGAAGTCGGCGGAGAGCAGCGCGGCGAAGACCTTACTGGCCTGCGCCTCAAGTTCCAGCCGGTCCACCAGGAAGAGCACGCGGCTGGCATTGCCGGTGCGCAGGAACAGTCTTATGATGGCCGCCGCGGTGAGCGTCTTGCCGGTCCCGGTCGCCATTTCGAACAGGAAGCGGTCATTGCCATCGTCGAGCGAGCGCTGCAAGGCGTGTACGGCCCTCAGTTGGTAGTCGCGCAGGAAGCGCAGGCCTCTGGTTGCGATGAAACCGGGCCGCTCCTCCTCGTTTTTCCACGACGCCGCCGACGCGTAGTTCGGCTCCTGGCTCAGAACGATGTAGTCGGCCTCGACCCGCTCATCGACCAGCCTCTGCGGGTTCGGCATCACCTTCTGGTAGCCGGTTACCGACTCCGGCGTAGGAAAGGAGGTGATGATGTAGGGATTGCCGCGCTCCAGGTCCCAGAAATAGTGCAGGTTCCCGTTGGAGAGAATGACGAAGCGGCAGTTCTGAGAACGGGCGTACCGACGCGCTTGCTCCTTGCCTGCAAGCGGGTTCTTATCCTCCGACTTGGCTTCCAGGACGATTAGCGGAAAGCCCCGGCTGTCGAGCAGGAGAAAGTCCACGAACCCCTTACTCGTCTTCTCGAAGTTCTCCCCCATCCCGTCCAGGTCAGACTCTTTGAGGGTGACACTTGCCTCAAGGCGAATGTTGGCCGGGCTATCTTCGCTTTCAAAGAACCGCCACCCGGCCGCCTCCAGCAGCTTGTTTATCTTTACCCGTGCCGTCGCTTCTTTCATGTCGTTTCAACCCAGTGTCAATGATGCTGCCAAGGGGGGTTCAAAGACAGGACCGATCCGGATCTTGCAGCCGGTAATCTGTCGATTCGGCTCACCTCAGATTAACGTCAACGACTCTCGGAAACCAAAATCCAAATCAACCCAACGCCGGCTCTCCTCACTGTGCAGACGAAACCACCGGCGATTCACCCGCCGCGCCCCAATCTGGCTGCGATGCTCCGGCCTCAAGTGGCTATACTGCCCTGCCCGCCAACCTTGGCGCTGGCGCCGCATGGCCGCCCAGCCCCTCTTCGCGCTGCCGACACTGTTGGGTTGACTGATTGCCGCTGAATCTAAACGCATTAAGCATCTGGTCGAGCAGAGGACTCTCGACACTTGTGGCTGAGAATCCGACGCTAGTAAACTATCTCGGACCGCGCAGACCGGCGCGCAGACTCTCGTTATCAACTTCCAAGTCAGAACAGTGTCTCTTGGAATCTTTCTGTCGCTCAGCAGGCATTATTTCGATTTCCCCAGCACGTGGCTTGGTGATTGGGGCCAGCCTTAGTTGTCCATATTCTTAATGATTCGCCTTTTGGCGACCAACTGACTCTTTTCGATCAGATTCCAACTGTCTAGAGGTAAGCAGTCAGCGCAGTTCAAGCGCGGAACTGCTGCCTACCGCCCTTGCTACGACTTTTCTAACCTGCAAATAGGATGCCTGACCCAGCGACTATTCCCAGCGTATGCGGCGCACGAGTTCGCTAAACAACGGAACAAGTTGAGCCGATTCAGAGCTGTGAAAGATAAAGGAAATCCTGAGAAACGTTCCCCTATCCGGCGAGGCAGTCCAGACCTGCCAGTAGATCTTCTCCGAACCAAGTCCCGCTCGGTTATCTCGGTAACGTATTGAAACCGTCTCCGCTCCGTCGTAGCGCAGATTCGTGACCATTTCGGCGCTGTCCACGTCAAGCCCGGACTCCCTAAATCCTTCCTGTACGATTGACATCACTCGGCCTAAATCCAGACCGTCGGCCGGGAAAGCAGAGACTTCGAACTGAACGGTCGATTCAGACGAGAATTTGAAGCCAAATCCGACATATCTTTCCTTCTGGCCAGTGTCCATATCTGCGGCGAAGTCGCGCAGCCACTGTTCTGCGTATTCCTGACCGATCAGATCGCCCAGGCTTTTGCGGTCAGCCTCAGATGTCTGTAAGGGGTCAAAGAAGAACCAGCCCGGCGGGTAGACGATCCATAGGCGCCGCTCGCTGTCATGGAACCCATCCCAATCAAACGCCTTTACAAGCGGGACATCTTCCAGCGGGCCGGACGCGGTCACCAGCTGGCTGAAGACCCACCCGGGCTGTTCGTTATAGCTGACCCGCCACCAGGCGCCGGATGAGTTCTTGCCGGTGATGGCAAACTGTTCACCGGCGCTGGCCGTACCGAGCACGGGGTAGAACGTGCCCGGCCCACCGCGCACATTCATTTGTCCGCCGATGGTCACGACCGGAAAGGTGGGCGTAGGCTGATTGGCCCATTGCGCCTTCTGTACGATTTCACGCAATAACGGCTCCAGTGCAGAAAACTCATCGCTGTGAACGCTGAAGGCGATCGCGAGCAGCGTCTCTTCATCCGGCGACAGCAGCCAGACCTGCCATACTTCGCTGTTCGTTTCGCTCTCGCGATAGCGTATCGATACCGCCTCTTCGCCCAACGGCCTGAGTTCCGGCGCCAGTTCGACGCTGGCCGCCTCGACGCCATAGCTGTCCTGTAACCGGTCGGCGACCACCTGCACGTAGCGTTCCAGGCTCAGCCCATCAGCAGCGAAAGAGAAAACAAGCATGAAGTTGCTCGACGAGTCACCCGCCTGATCGGACTGGAGGCCAAGTCCGATCACGGCATCCTCGCTGCCGACGCTCATTGCGGAAACCATTGCGCCCATCTCCGCGATGTCGAGTTGCTCCTCATCGCCCCTTCTGGCCGCGGAGAAAAGCGCCAGATCGGCCTGGGTAGGCTGCGCGGGGTCGAAATAGCGCCATCCTGGCGGATAGGACAGCGACAGGCCGCGTGCCTCTTCGTCATACGTCAGCCAGCCGGACGGACCCGCCTGCGGCGCGTTCGCCGCATCGGCGGACGGCGTCACAAGCCCGCCATAAACCCACGCCAGTTGGCCCTCGTACTCGATCTGCCACCAGTCGCCGGCCGCATTTCTGCTGAGCGCGGCGTACTGCTGCCCCGCCGTGGCCGCGCCGATAATGGAATAATTGGTGCCCGGCCCCCCGCGCACATTCATGGTGCCGTTGATCGTCACCGTCGGGCCGGTTGGGGGCTCATACCCAGCCGGGAACCATTCATAGATGTCCTCTGCGGAGACCGCCGGCGTGTCTCCAATCGGGATCACGAGCGGGTTGTGGATCGACACCACGGGCACCGGACGCGTGGGGGTCCCTGACGAATCCAGGGGCGTCAACACATCGGTTTCCTCGGCTCGCTTTACAGAGATGACGTATCCGCCCGGCGCAGACCAAGCGGCGTCTGCTACGAACAGATCGTACTCCCCGGTTTGTGGCGCCTGGAAGATGACCCTCGCATCCTCGCCGAACAGACCGCCGCCGCTGTCGTCATCGCTGGCCCACTCCTCCGCGATCGGATCCCAGATAGAGAGAAAAGTGTCAGCCAGCACCGATTGCGCCACTATCTCGACCGTTTCGTTTCTCTTCAAAGGCAGGGAGAAGAAATCGATGTCCCCTGGGAAATCGATATTGCCGTTTAGAGACTGTCCCACCTGGATCCGTCGGCTGTCGTCCGGGTCGTCGAACCGTGTAAGCGGGCGGTTCGAGATCAGAGTAAATCTGCCTGACCCCGACTCCGATACGACCAGGAAATGCGGTCCGTTGTATTCCGTTTCAAATGAAAATGAATCGGTCTCATCCTCGGTGACTTCGTAGCCAAGGGAGTCAAAGACACGGAACCCACCTTCGTCTGCGCCACTCAACTCGACTTCGATCGATGTGCCGACAGGTTCGTTTAATATGTAGGCGTCTCCATAGTTCTGTAATGTCAACTCGTGACGGCGAACTCCTCCTTCCAGCGGCAGCAACCGCTCGCTGTGGCCGGCAGAATCCTCGCCGCCGATAAGTTGCTGGATGCGCGGCAAGAGGTCGGCAGACGAAGCAGAAAGCACGAATTTTCCCTCAATGATCGTGAAGCCGCTGATGCCGATCACATAGCCTGTAGAGGAAACCAGCGCGCCGCCGCTCTGCCCGCCTGCAGTCGGAGCAGGCGTCTGGAAGTAGGTGACGCCTGCAGGCTCCCACTGCCGCAGACCTGACAGGATTCCCGGCACAATCACTGGTTGTGGGAAGAGATCGTATTCGCCCGGGTAGCCGATCAGGTACATGTCGGAGCCAATCGGGATGCTCTCCCCGTCGAGCAGTGTCGCAGGTTGCGCGGAGGCGTCAATCGGTCCAAGAACAGCCAGGTCTGCCAACAGATCCCAGCCTTTCACTGGCACTTGGCCAAACTCGGTTCCATCCGGAAATACGACGCGCGCCGCGTCGAAGGGCCAGACCACATGGGCGTTCGTCACCACGTAACCCCCATCGATCAGGACGCCGCTGCCGGAGCTGATTTCCGTCTGAATGAAAACGATCGCCGGCGAGACTTTGGCGAAGATTTGACGGCCGGTGAGTGCCTCCGGGGCTCCTGTGGCTGTCAGAGATAGCGCTGTGCAAAACGGCAACTCAAGTTCGCTCAAGTCGCTTTCCTCAACATTGCGCCATGCTTCGGGCACACATCCACTTAATCGATTACCCGAGAGGTGAAGAAACTCCAATTTCGTGAGGTTGCCCAGCTCTGATGGAATCGCGCCACTCAGCTTGTTGTCTGCGAGGGCCAGCATTTCTAGGTCTAAGAGGTGGCCTAACTCTGGTGGAATCGTCCTGCTCAAATTGTTGCCTGAAAGAGCCAATCCTCTCAGCTTAGTGAGCTTACCCAATTCTAACGGAACTGCCCCACTTAATTCATTGTACGAGAGGGCCAACCATTCTAACTTAGACAGCTTGCCCAATTCTGAAGGAATCGACCCGCTCAACTGGTTGTGCGAGAGGGACAACAGTTCCAGATTGGTGAGCCTACCTAGCTCTGAAGGAATCGACCCGCTTAACTGGTTGACCCAGAGGGCCAGCTGTGTCAGCTTGGTAATGTTGCCCAGTTCTGGCGGGATCCCCCCACTTAATCTGTTGTCTCCTAAAGACAGCAACTCCAAGTTAGTGAGCTTACCCAACTCTGATGGAATAGACCCCCTCAACTGATTCGAGTAGAGGTCTAGCCACTGAAGTTTGGTGAGGTTGCCCAGTTCTGGCGGGATCGTACCGCTCAACCCATTCTCTGAGAGATCCAGCTCAATAACGCGACCATTATCGTCGGTAGTGACACCGTACCAGGTCCCGATCGGCGCGTCGCTCAACCAGTTGAGGTTTTTCTGCCAGTATGCGCCTTCTGTAGCTTGGTAGAGCGCGACCAAAGCATCCGTATCTGTGCAAAACGGCAGACCTATATCTTCTAGGTCACTTTCCTCAACACTTCGCCATACTTCGGGTACGCATCCAATTAACATCGAGTTGTCTGAGAGGTACAGTAATTCCAGATTGATGAGATTGCCTAGTTCAGATGGAATTGACGTGGTCAACCAGTTGCCCCAAATCGACAGTTCTTTCAGTTTGATGAGACGGCCCAATTCGGGCGGAATCGTTCCGTTCAACCCGTTGTCGTAGAGGTGCAGTCCTGTCAGCCTGGCGAGATGGCCCAACTCTGGCGGAATCGTTCCGTTCAACTGATTCGAGGAGAGATCTAGCCATTCCAGGTTGATGAGATTGCCTAACACTGGCGGAATCGAACCGTGCAATCGATTTGCGGAGAGCGCCAGCCATTCCAAGCCGGAGAGCTCGCTTAGCTCTGACGGAATCGTTCCGCTCAACTGATTCGAGGAGAGATCCAGTACTTCCAAACTGGAGAGTTTGCTCAACCCTGGCGGAATCGAACCGCGCAACTTATTCTCCCAGAGAGCCAACACTTGCAGATCGGAAAGACTGCCAATCTCTGGAGGAATCGAACCGTTTAACTGATTTGCGGAGAGAGCCAGAACTTCCAGGTCGGAGAGATTGCCTAAGTCGGATGGAATTGTCCCGTTCAATTGATTTGAGTACAGGTTAAGCACTGTCAAGTTGGACAGATTGCCAAGTTCGGGCGGTATATGCCCTCTCAACTGATTCTCATAGAGGAGCAGCTCTGAAACTCGGCCTTCATCGTCTAAGGTGACGCCATACCATTCCGAGATCGGATTGTCGCTCAGCCAGTTGTCGTTGTTTATCCAACTGTCGCCGCCCGTGGCCTCGTAGAGAGCGACCAGCGCGTCCCTGTCCGTGCTGGCGTCCGCAACGATACGTGTCGATGCAAACACCCGAGGCCCCGGCAGACCGGCAACCAGGGCACATACAATGACCAGGATAGTCGGAATTCTGAGAACGGAGTTCATGGTCTCCCTCTTGCTGGCTGAATGCCTTAACTATTTGCAGCAACTGCATCTACGCATAGATCAGATATCTAATGTGGGTCCCAAATGACACCAAGAACCTGCGTGTATCGGCAGAGCAGGCGAGACTCTTGCGATCTCGGTATAGAGACTGGGCGAAAAGTCTAAGTCTCAAATTGAACGCACATTAGATTTGCAATCAGTTTTCTGCAAATTAGTAACTACTAAGCCATCTACAGTGTCTGTCTTGACCAGCCCCTTATCGCTGCCGCCATTCAGGCAATCTGATTGCGTATTCGGTTTGCGGCAGCCAGGTTGCTGGAGCGGCACTGCTGGAATGCGCACACAAGGTCGGTGAGGGATGGTTTTGGAGGGGG